>Ga0066903_100001470_pt1 | contig 17223 bp, 19 predicted proteins | sample PanSoiMetaGPlot1_FD_67491 | JGI IMG/M metagenome (GOLD analysis project Ga0066903, IMG submission 67491) | Tropical forest soil microbial communities from Panama analyzed to predict greenhouse gas emissions - Panama Soil - Plot 1 (version 2) | ecosystem: Environmental > Terrestrial > Soil >... | reverse complement strand
CTCGACGGCGAGCCGGCGGAGGCGGCGGCCGCGCTGGCCGAGGCCGCGCTGGCCGGCGGCCGGCTGCTCCAGGAGCAGACCGCCGACGCCATGCCCGTCTACCAGGCGATCTGGCAGCTCACGGCCGCCGAGCGCCTCGACCCGGCCGGCGCGGCCCTGCGCGCGGCACTCGCCGACTCCCGGCACCGGGGCTCGATCCTCGGCTTCGCCACCGCCTCGCTGTTCCTCTCCTACGTCGAGCTGGCCGCCGGCCGGGTCGCGGGCGCCGGGGCGCACGCCGCCGCCGCCCTGGACGCCGCCCGTCAGGCGAGCGCGGACTGGTTCGCCGTGCCGGCCGTGGTGGCCGGCGTGGTCGACGTGCAGGTCGAGCAGGCCCGGCCGGCGGACGCCGAGCGCCTGCTGGAGGAGATGGACCTGTCCGGCCCGGTGGGCGACTCCGTGCCGCTGCGGCTGCTGCTCCACAGCCGCGGCCTCCTCCACCTGGCCGCCGGCCGCCCGGAGCGGGCGGCGGACGACCTGCTGGAGCTGGCGCGGCGCGAGGGCCGGCTCCAGGCGCTGTCCACGCACCTCGCCCCCCACCACGTGAGCGTCGCGCTCGCCCTGGCCGCCGCCGGGCGCACCGCCGAGGCGGAGCCGTGGGCCGCCGCGGGCCTGGCGGCGGCCCGCGCGTGGGGCGCGCCGCGGACGGTGGCGCGGGCGCTGCGCGCGGCCGCCCGGCTGCGCGGTCCCGAGGCGGCCTCCGCCCTCCTGGCCGAGGCGGTGGCGCTGCTGGAGCGGTCGCCCGCCCGGCTGGACGAGGCCTGGACCCGGCTGGACCTGGGCGCCGCGCTGGCCAGGACCGGCCGCCGCGCGGCGGCCGCCGCGGAGCTGCGGCGGGCGCTCGATCTCGGCCACGCGTGCGGCGGCGCGGCCGTCGAGCGCGCCGCGCGGGACGAGCTGGTCGGCTGCGGCTACCGGCCCCGGCGCGCGGCCAGCAGCGGCGTCGACGCGCTGACGGGCAGCGAGCGCGGCGTCGCGGCCATGGCCGCGCGCGGGGTGGCCAATCGCGCCATCGCGCAGGCGCTGTTCGTCACCGAGCGCACGGTGGAGCTGCACCTGACGAACGTGTACCGGAAGCTGGGCATCAGCTCGCGGCGCGAGCTCAGCGCGGCCCTGGAGCCGCGACCACCTGGACGCGCCTGACCTGGCCGGCGTGCGTCCACACCAGGTCGAGATCGGACTCGGACGCCGGCACGTCGAACTGCAGGTCGACCGTGCGTCCCTCACCCGGCCGGACCCACGCCGGGCCGATCCCGTCCGGCCGCGCCAGCGGCCAGGCCGCGTCGCCCGGCGCGCGCACCGAGAAGTCGCCGGGCGCCAGCGCGGCGGCCTCCGCGCCCACGTTGCTCAGCTGCGCCTCCAGGCGCAGGGTGCGCGTGCCGGCCACCGGGCCCGCGCCCGTCCACTCGGCGCTCCGCACGGCCAGCACGAGGTCGCCCGCCACCAACCGGCCCGGAGCCGCCAGCGGCGCCGTGCTGGGCGGGGCGAGCGCCGTCAGGAACAGCACGAAGGCCGCCACGCCCGCGAGGGCCGCCACGACGGCCGCGGCGGCGGCGCGGAGTCCTGCCGGCGCGCTGGGCCCCCGACGAACCACACCAACCATGGCGCGGGCCACGGTACCGGCCGTGCGCGCGGGCGCCGATGAGAACCACGTGAGAGTCGTCTCACGTGGTCAGAGCAGGAAGTGGCCGTCCCGCATGATCTGGCGGCCGTCCGCCCACACGTCCGTGTGGCTGGCCAGCACGTCGACGTGGCTGGGGCACTGCCAGTCGGCGCCCGTCTGCTCGCCGTACGGGTCGCCGAACGCGACGTGCACGCCGGGGAACTTCTCATCCTGCAGGAAGTTGCCCACGATCCGGCTCAGGCCGACGTTGGTGCCGATCGCGAACTCGCCGACGCGGCTGGAGTTCGGGCTCTGGGCCAGGTAGGCCTCGACCTCGGCCCTGATCTCCGGATGGCCGGGCATCTCCACGCCGACGGCGCGGCCGCCCCTGACGTGCAGGCGGACCGGCTCCTCCAGCATCCCGTACTTGGGCGAGAACCAGTCCCCCAGCTCCTCCCCCACCAGCACGCCCTCGACGCTGACCGGCGCCGTGAACACCTCGCCCTCGGGCAGGTTGCCCCAGTGGCGCTGCTCCCAGTACCGGCCGTCGCAGGGGATCCACCGGCGCTCGGGCGAGAACGTGGCGGTCAGCTCGGTGCCGAGTCGGGTTGTCACCTCGACGCGCGCCACCTGGCGGAGGACGTCGTACAGGCGGTGCGTGACCCGGTAGACCTCCTCGTAGTCCACCGTCATCCCGTCCAGCATCAGCGCCCGGTCGATGCCGATCATGTGCCCGTGCCGGCAGCTCAGCTCGTAGGCCAGCATCCGGAGCATGGGCTGACGGAACGCCAGCTCGCCGGGCTGGCCATCGGCGACGAAGAACGACACGGTCGGCCGGAAGGCGACGATGTCCTCGGCCAGGCGGCGCGGGAACTCGCGCGCCGGTCGCTCGACCCAGTCCTCCATCGTCCACGTCGTCACCTCGGCGCCGGTCCGGCGGGACTCCTCGGCGATGGCCTCGGCGATGTCCGCGCGGCCGCGGTCGGCGATCAGCGCGACGCGGTCACCGGAGCGGACGTTCAGGCAGGTGCGGACGGCGTTGTGGGCGCCGACGGCATACTCCGACAGCATGACGGGCGAGTCTACGCCCGGCCGCCCGGCGCACGTCGCGCGACAACCTGTCGCAAAAACTGTGCATCGGAGATAAGATGAGCGCTCATCGGCGCCCTGACGCGATCCGGGAGTCCCCCTGACCGGAAGCTCGGGATGCCGTTTGGGGGAAAGGCAAGAGGGAGAGCGGCCCGAGGAGGGGGCAATGGTTGGTTTCGACGACAGGCTGCTGACGTGCCGTGACTGCGGAAAGGACTTCGTCTTCACGGCCGGCGAGCAGGAGTTCTACGCGTCCAAGGGCCTGCAGCACGAGCCGCGCCGCTGTGGCGAGTGCCGCAACACCCGGCGACAGTCGGACGGGTCCGGGCGCGCGCCCCGGGCGATGCACGACGTGATATGCAACAGCTGCGGACGGCTGACGCAGGTCCCGTTCATCCCGACCGGGAGTCGTCCCGTCTACTGCCTGGACTGCTTCCAGGGCAGCCGCCGCTAGGCGGACGGTCGGCCGGGCGGCCCAGTGGTCGCCCGGCCGATGGATAATCGATCCCATGGCCGTCTCGGTTTCGCTCGCCCATCTGGGATCCCTGATGCGGGGCGTGCGCTCCGTCGATCAGGTCGGCGTCGAGGAGCGCGTGGCGGCGCTGTCGAAGCGTTCGATCAAGAAGCAGTCCAAGCTGTGGGCGCTCGACCTGGCGATCCGCTGCATGGACCTGACCACGCTGGAGGGCGCCGACACCCCCGGCAAGGTGGCCGCGCTGTGCGCCAAGGGCCTGCGCCCGAGCCCCGGCGACGACGCCATCCCGCCGGTCGCCGCCATCTGCATCTACCCGTCGATGGTGCCCGCCGCGGTGGCCCACGTCCGCGGCACCGGGGTGCGCGTCGCCAGCGTGGCGACGGCGTTCCCGTCAGGCCAGTCCTTCACCGACGTCAAGGTGGCCGAGACGCGCGAGGCGGTGGCCGCCGGGGCCGACGAGATCGACATGGTCATCGACCGGGGCGCGTTCCTGGCGGGCGACCACGAGAAGGTGTACGAGGAGATCGGCACGGTCAAGGAGGCCTGCGGCGCCGCCCACCTGAAGGTCATCCTGGAGACCGGCGAGCTGGGCACGTACGACAGCGTGCGGCGCGCGAGCGTCCTGGCCATGGCCGCGGGCGCCGACTTCATCAAGACGTCGACGGGCAAGATCCAGCCGGCGGCGACGCTGCCCGTCAGCCTGGTGATGATGGAGGCGATCCGCGACTTCCACCGCGAGACGGGGCGGGCGGTCGGGTTCAAGCCGGCCGGCGGCATCCGGACCGCGAAGCAGGCGATCGCGTACCTGGTCCTGCTGTGGGAGACGCTGGGCCAGGACTGGATGACGCCGGAGCGCTTCCGGCTGGGGGCGTCCAGTCTCCTCAACGACGTGCTGATGCAGGTCGAGAAGGAGCGCAGCGGGGCCTACCAGTCGGAGGACTACTTCACCAAGGACTGAGCCCATGGCGATCGCGAAGCGCGGCGTGCCGGCCACGCCGAGCCCCACGTTCGAGTACGCGCCGGCGCCCGAGGCGACCGACCACGTCCGGATCGCGTCGAAGTACGACCTGTTCGTCGGAGGCCGGTTCGTGCGCGCCCATTCGCGGCGCCGCTTCGCGACCGTCAACCCGGCCACGGAGGAGACGCTGTCCGAGGTCGCCGAGGCCGACGAGGTCGACGTCGACCGCGCGGTGACGGCGGCCGCCGACGCGTTCCGCTCCTGGTCGGCGCTGCCGGCGGCGCGCCGCGCCCGGTACGTGTTCCGCATCTCGCGGCTGATCCAGGAGCGGGCGCGCGAGCTGGCCGTGGTGGAGACGCTGGACGGCGGCAAGCCGATCAAGGAGTCGCGCGACGTCGACGTGCCGCTGGCCGCCGCCCACTTCTTCTATTACGCGGGCTGGGCGGACAAGCTGGAGTGGGCGTTCCCCAACCGGCGCCCGCGACCGCTGGGCGTGGCCGGGCAGGTGATCCCGTGGAACTTCCCGCTGCTGATGCTGGCGTGGAAGGTTGCGCCCGCGCTCGCCGCCGGCAACACGGTCGTGCTCAAGCCGGCCGAGACGACGCCGCTGACCGCCATGCTGTTCGCGGACGTCTGCCAGCAGGCCGAGCTGCCGCCCGGCGTCGTCAACATCGTCACCGGGGCCGGCGAGACGGGCGCGCTGGTGGTCGGCCACCCCGCCGTGCGGAAGGTGGCGTTCACGGGCTCGACGGAGGTAGGCAAGCTGATCCAGCGCCAGCTCGCGGGCACCGGCAAGCGGCTGACGCTGGAGCTGGGCGGGAAGGCGGCCAACGTGGTATTCGACGACGCGCCGCTGGACCAGGCGGTGGAGGGCATCGTCAACGGGATCTACTTCAACCAGGGCCACGTGTGCTGCGCGGGCAGCCGGCTGCTGGTCCAGGAGTCGATCGCCGGGCCGCTGCTGGAGAAGCTGAAGCGGCGGCTGACCACGCTGCGCGTCGGCGACCCGCTGGACAAGAACACGGACGTGGGCGCGATCAACTCCCGCCAGCAGCTGGACAGGATCGAGGCGCTGGTCCGCTCCGGCGTCGACGAGGGGGCGGAGCTGTACCAGCCCGAGTGCGCGCTGCCGGAGCGGGGCTGGTGGTTCCGGCCGACGCTGTTCACGAACGTGGCCCAGTCCAGCCGGATCGCGCGCGAGGAGATCTTCGGGCCGGTCCTGTCCGTGCTGACGTTCCGCACGCCGGACGAGGCGGTGGAGAAGGCCAACAACACGCCGTACGGGCTGTCGGCCGGCGTGTGGACCGAGAAGGGCTCGCGCATCCTGTGGATGGCGGAGCGCATGCGGGCGGGCGTCGTGTGGGCGAACACGTACAACCGCTTCGACCCCACCTCCCCCTTCGGCGGCTACAAGGAGTCCGGGTTTGGCCGCGAAGGCGGCCTGCACGGGCTGGCGCCGTACGTGGAGCTGGCGTAGCCGTGGCGGAGCGGATGGACGTGCGCAAGACGTACAAGCTCTACGCGGGCGGCGAGTTCGTGCGCTCGGAGTCGGGCCGCTCCTACCGGGCCGAGGACGCCAACGTACCCCGCGCCTCGCGCAAGGACGTGCGCGACGCGGTGCGCGTGGCCAGGGGCGCGTTCGGCGGCTGGTCGCGGCGCACCGCGATGAACCGGGGCCAGGTGCTGTACCGGGTCGCGGAGATGCTGGATGCGCGGCGGCCGCAGTTCGTGGCGCTGCTGGGCGGCGGCCGGCCGGCCGGCCGGGAGGTCGACGCCGCGGTGGACGCGTTCGTCTGGTACGCGGGCCTGACGGACAAGCTCGGGCAGCTCGTGGGCACGGTCAACCCGGTGGCCGGCCCGTACTTCAACTTCACGATGCCGGAGCCGGTGGGCGTGGTCGGGATCGTGGCGCCGGACGAGCCGGCCCTGCTGGGCCTGGCCAGGGCGGTGGCGCCGGTCCTCTGCGGCGGGTCGGTGGCCGTTGCCCTGACATCGGAGCCGCGCCCGCTGGCCGCGCTCTGCCTGGGCGAGGTGCTGGCGACGAGCGACGTGCCGGCGGGCGTGGTGAACGTGCTGAGCGGGTTCCGGTCGGAGCTGCTGCCGTGGCTGGCCGCCCACATGGACGTGAACGCGATCGACGCGACCGCCTGCACCGAGGAGGAGCTGTCGGCCGTCGAGGAGGCCGCCGCGGCCAACGTCAAGCGCGTGGTCCGCGCGACACCCGGCGACGACCTGACGCCGCACCGCGCCGCGGCGTTCATGGAGCTGAAGACGGTCTGGCACCCGGTGGGGGTGTAGCCCCCATGCCCCTCCCCCCTCGCGGGGGAGGAGGCCGGAGGCCGGAGGGGGGCCGCTCAGCCTGAGTCGGCGGTCTCCGTATCGAATCGCCCTCGTTGCGCGTGCTGAGGGCCCTGGGCACGGGACGACCGTCGAGTCCTCGTCGCGACGTCAGCGCTGTCCTGAGCGGCCCCCTCCGGCCTCCGGCCTCCTCCCCCGCGAGGGGGGAGGGGCCGCGGGCTACGCGCCCGCCGTGCCGTCCAGGGCGGTGTGGCCCAGGGCCCGGTCGCGGACCGCGAGGCACGCGGCGTAGTGGCGCTCCAGGCCCGCGCCGCGCAGCGTCGCCAGCGCCCGCTCGAAGCTGGCCTCCGCCCGCGCCCGCTGGCCGCGCGCGGCCAGCAGCTCGCCGAGCTGCTGGTGGCCGACCGCCAGCGCCCGCGTCTCGCGGGTGCGCTCCGCCTGCTCGATCGCCTGCTCGGTGCACTCGATCGCGTCGTCCAGCCGGCCCTGCGCCCGGCGCAGCTCCGTGAAGCTCAGCAGGACGTGGCTCATGTGCAGCCCCAGGCCCTCGCGCTGGAGCCGGTCCCGCGCCTCCGTGAGGTACTCCTCGCCGCGGGCGAGGTCACCCTGGCGCACCAGCATGATCCCGATGTCGTTCGTGAGGGCCACCATGTCGTTCCTGGACGACGTGCCGCCCAGCCGCTCCTCCGCCTCGTACAGCGTGTGCGCCTTGAAGAGCAGCTCGGACGCGGCGCGCATGTCCCCGGAGGCCAGGTTGCAAGCGGCCAGACCGTGGTAGATGCGCGCGAGCCGGACCAGGTCCCGCACCCCGTTGGCGACCTGGATCGCCTCCTCGTAGCAGGCCTTCGCCGCGGCATGGTCGAGGTGGCCGATGAGGATGTTCCCCAGCCGCTGCAGGAGCCGCGACTCCACCTCGGGGCGGCGGCCGTCGACGGCCCGGTACCGGCGCAGCGCCTCCTCCGCGACCCGCAGGGCCCTCGGGTCCTCGGACAGCTGGAGGGCGAGGGCCTCGAGCTCCAGCGTCTCCGCCACGCGGCCCTGGTCGTCATCGAGGGAGTCGAACATGACGCGCGCCTGCTGGAGGTGCGTCATCGCCTCCTCCGGCCGCATCAGCAGGCAGAACGCCTGGCCCATGAAGTAGTGCACGTCCGCCGCCACCTCGGGCGGCTGGCCCCAATCCAGCAGGGCCCGGCCCCGCACGAGCACCTGCTCGTACTCGTGGCCGCGGCACAGGTGGTCCAGCTCGGCGATGCTGCCCTCGGGCAGCGGCGGACCGCCGCTTCCCGGCGCCAGCAGCGCCGCCACCGGCACCTGCAGCCGGCGCGCCAGGATGCGCAGGCTCCGCATCGACGGTCGCACCTTCCCGGTCTCGATCAGGTGCACCGCCTGCCTGGTCAGCTCAACGCCGCCGACCTGGGCCAGGCTCAACCCAGCCGCGACACGGGCTCTCCGCAGAGCCTCCGGGTTGATGTCCACGCCAGAAAGGCGGCCGCGTGCTCTACGGGACCGCACAGCGTTATGCACTTTACACCCCTGTCCCGTTCTTGAACATACCCGTTCGAGCACGCAGCCACCGCGCGCTGCCTCTCGTCGTCTCTAGATGGGCCCGATGACGTCGGCGGGAACCGACAGTACCAGGGCCGCAAGCACAGCCAGCGTGAATACGGCCGACAGGGCGATCCGAAGGAACCTGTGCACGGAGAACCTCCCAGATGGAACTAGACGGACGGGCTGACTCTGATGATGAGGGCCAGCCCGGAAGAAGTTGATTCACTTACTCACTTGACAAATGCCCAAGAGAATCGTACGGGCGCTCCTCCCATGTCTCCCACTCCCTGAGGCACCCCCACGGGGGCGCCGAGTTGCCGGTGGGAGGATAGCAGCGTTTGACTGTCTGGTACGCCCGACATGGGCTCGGAGCGCTTCAATCGGGACGGTTGTCCTATCCGTCGGCGATATATCATGAAGCGATGCAACGCAGAGCGACCGATTTGTCCGAGCTCAGCAGATTTGAGGAGCCGGCGGTCCTCATCCTGACGAGCCTGGTCGAGGGACCGCGCCACGGCTACGCGATCGTGAAGGACGTCGAGCAGGTCGCCGGCGTCCACCTCGGCCCCGGCACCCTGTACGCCACGCTGGCCCGCCTGGAGGCCCGCGGCCTGATCGAGGGCCTGCCCTCCAACGACCGGCGCCGGCCGTACCGGATCACCGGCGCCGGCGTCGCGCTGGTCCGTCAGCGGCTGGAGCGGATGGGGGCGATCGCCGCGACCGGCCTGCGCCGGCTGGCGCGGGCATGAGGCTCCTCCTCTGGCTCTACCCCGCCAGATGGCGCCGGCGGTACGGCGCGGAGATGCGCGCCCTGCTGCGTCAGAGCCGGCCGGGACCGCGTGACGCGTGGGACCTGCTGCGCGGCGCGCTCGACGCCCACATCCACCCGCAGTGGCCGGCCCGCAGCGCCCGCGCCCGCGCCGTGGTCGCCGCGGCGCTGGGCACCGCCCTGGCCGCGCTCGCGAGCCACGCCGTCGCGGTCGCGCTGGGCGCGTCGGACGCGATCGCCGTCCACCCGCGGACGGGCGCGGCCGTCCAGATCTTCCCGGTCGGGCAGTTCCCCTCCGCCGTGCTCCTCGCGGCCGTCTGGCTGGCGCTGGCGGCACTCTGGCGGCGGGCCGGCTCGTCCCTGCTGGCGGCGTTCGCGGCGCTGCTCGGGCTCCGCTTCGCGGCCGACTGGCTGCTGCTGCCCGTGGTCAGCGCGCTCGCCACCCGGATCGGATCGGGCGGCGCGCTCGGCGTGGCGCTCGGGGTGCTGGGGATCGCCCTGTGGGGCGGTGTCGCCGTGCTGGTGCTGCGGCGGTCGCGCCTGGCCTGGCCGGCCGCCTTCGCCGCCGGCTGCGCGCTCGAGCTGCTCATCGGGAGCACGGGGCTCTCGCTCGCGACGCTGGTCGAGCAGCCGCTGTTCGCCGCCCCCCGATGGCAGGGCGGGCAGTGGAGCTGGACGTTCGTGCCCGGCTACCTGGAGCCGCTCCGCATCGCGACGTGGGCCGCGATCATGGCTCTGCTGGCGAGAGGCGGGCGCCGGCGGCCGTGGGCGGAGCCTCCGGATGGTGCGCCGGTCTCGGCCCGGCCCTCACCGGAGCCGCCGGAACCGGTCGTGGCGCGCGGCCGCCGGGCGAGCTAGCCCGCTAGTCCCGGTAGCGGTAGACGATGCGCCCGCGCGTCAGGTCGTAGGGCGACAGCTCGACGCGGATGCGGTCGCCGGGCGTGATCCGGATGAAGTACCGGCGCATCCGGCCGGCCGCGTACGCGATGAGCTTGTGCTCGTTCTCGAGCTGGACCTCGAACATCGCGTTCGGCAGCGCCTGGGTGACCACCGCGTCGAGGACGACGGCTTCTTCCTTCTGAGCCTCGCCGTCCGTGCTTCGCGTGCGCGACCGGGATGGCCGACGCGGGCCCCGCCGGGGTGTGGAACTTCTCGCCAATTCGAGAACAAGTCTAGCGATGCGGTGGCGTCGCCGGCCGTGTGTCGCCGTGCAGGCACAGGTCCAGCACCCGGCCGAGGCCCCTGGCCGAGCCCGGCGGCGCGGGGGGCAGCAGCAGGGCGGCCACGCCGACCAGCACCGAGGCGCCGTCGGCCAGGTGGCTGTCGCCGACCATCAGCGCGTCGGCGGGCTCGACGCCCAGCTCGCGGCAGGCGATCAGGAACAGCTCGGGGTCGGGCTTCACGCGGCCGTGGCGGAAGGACTCGACGTACGTGTCCACGAATGGCGCCAGGCCGTGGCGCCGGAACAGGGGCTCCAGGCCGTCCGGGATGTTGCTGAGCACGCCGATCCGGACCCCGCGCCCGTGCAGGGCGGCCAGCACGTCCGCCGCGTCCGGATAGGGCAGCCACGCGTCGGTGCGGATGACCCCGTCGTACAGGCGCTCCGCCAGGCCCGGCGCGTGCGGCTCGACGGCCGCCAGCAGGTCCAGCCATCCCTCGCGGTGGCGGTCGGCCGAGAGGTCGCGGCCGCGCGCCAGCGCCTCCCCGGACTTGGAGGCGGCCCACAGGCCCTCCCAGAGGCGCTCCGCGAGCGGGCGGTCCACGCCGGCCTCCACCAGCGCCTCCACCCCGCTCGGGCTGTGGAACAGCGTGTCCCCGAAGTCGAAGATCGCGGCCCGGTAGCGCGTCACCTTCTCCACGGTAGTCCGTGCGCTACCCGAACTCCACCGAGATGTAGCCGGTGCGCCCGACCACCACCCACGCGGTCGCCATGAACCGGTACTGGCCGAGGATGTTCGCCCGGTGGCCGCTGCTGTTCATGAACGCGGTGAAGATGCGCTGGTCGTCCGCGCCGCCGCTGGTCTCCCCCACGTTCTCGCCGGCGCGGTGGGTTCCCAGGGCGCACGCGAGGTCCTGGTCGACGCCCTGGCCGTGGAAGATCCGGCCGGCCGACGCCATCTCCGCCGCGTGGCGGGCGGCCACGCCGGCCAGGCACGGGTCCCAGCCGAGCGGCTTCAGCCCGGCGGCCGCGCGCGCCTGGTTGGTCAGCTCCTGCTGCCGCGAGCCGATCAGGACGCCGTCCACCACGTGCGGGCTGATGGTCGGGACGGGCACGGCCGCCGGCCCGGCCGGCCGGGTCGTCGGAGACGCGCTGGGCCGGGCCGGCGTCCCCGCCGGGGTCGGGAGCGGCGGCTCGACGACCTCGACCGCGCTCGGCGACTCGACCGGCGCGGGCGTGATCGCGGCGCGCGGAGTCGCCGCGCCGCCGCAGGCCGCCACGGCCAGCAGCACGATGAACGTCCAGACACGAAACGGGAACACCGCCCTACCCCCCCTCTGCGGATGTCAAGGGGGATTGTAGGCAGGGCGCCGGCGCGTGTGGCAGGATGTCCGCTGTGGCGCGAGGACGGGGCCTGCTGCGGTGGGCTGGATCGAGACGAGGCGGGCTGATGGCCGGCGCGCGGCTGGCGGCGGTGGTCGTGCTGACGATCGCGCTCGTCGCGTGGCGGTGGACGCCGCCGGCCGACCCGACGGTGGCGGTGGCGGCCGCCGGACCGACCGTGTCCTCGACGTTCGCCCCCGCCGCCCCGGCGCAGCCGGCGCCGTACACCGATCCAACTCCCAGCCCGACCCCGACGCCGGAACCGACCCCGACGCCCGCGCCGGAGGCCACGGCGCCGCCGCCGCCGCTTCCGGCCACCGCGCCGGCACATCCACCGGCCGCGCCGCCGCCGGTCCAGCCGCCGCCGCCCGTCGCGGCGACCGTCGACGTGCCCGTGCAGCGGCAGGTGTACAACCTCTCGTGCGAGGAGTCGGCGCTGTCGATGGTGCTCGCGTTCTTCGGGCACTCCGTCTCGGACCAGGACGTCCTCAACTTCATCGGCGTCGACATGGCGCACCCGGGGACGGGGCCGGGCGGCGGCGATCCCTACGTGATCTTCGTCGGCGACCCGAACGGCAGCGAGGTGCGCAACACGGGCTACGGCGTGTACTGGCCGCCCATCCAGAGCGCGGCCGCCCACTTCGGGGCGCCGGTCGAGCGGGCGGGCCACGGCGTCGCCCCGAGCGCCATCTACGCGGCCGTGAGCGCGGGGCGGCCGGTCCAGGTCTGGGTCACGTTCGACCTGCGCCCGCACGCGCGGCAGGACTACGTCGCGTACGACGGGCGGACCATCCCGTACGCGGGGCCGGAGGAGCACGCGATGGTCGTGACGGGCGTCGACGCCGCCAACGTGCGGCTCAACGACCCGGACCGCGGCCAGTACTGGGTGAGCCGCGCGCAGTTCGAGGCGGCGTACGCGGTCTACGACCAGATGGCGGTCGTCTTCGGCGCGCGGGGCTCGGCGCCGCCGCCGACCCCGACCCCCACCCCGAAGCCGACGCCTGTTCCGACGCCGACGCCAGCTCCGACCCCGACGCCGACTCCGGCCCCCACGCCAACGCCAACGCCAACGCCGACGCCGTCCGGTTCGAGCCCGAGCCCGAGCCCGAGCTAGGTCATCACCCCGGGGCCGGCTCCAGCGCGCTCTCCAGCCAGGTCGACACGTCGGTCCAGCGCACGCCGGCCTGGCGGTCCAGGGCCGGGCCCCGCTCCCGCGCGAACTCGTCGAACGTCGGCTTGTCGGGCCAGTCCTGGAGCATCACCCACTCCTCGGGGTGCTTGCGGTTCCGGTACGCCTCGATCCGCGTGCAGCCCATGCCCCGGATCACGGCCTCGCTCTCGCGCAGCGTCGTCCGAAATCGCTCCCAGTCCTCGCCGCGCGTGCGGAAGATCACCAGCATCTCGGACGAACGTTACGAGCCCGCGCCCTCGGCGGCCCGATCGAACGTGATCTCGACGACCAGCCGCCGGTAGCCGAGCCGCTCGTTGAGCCGGAGCATGGCCGCGTTGGCGCCGTCGTTGTACGTGACCAGCTCGCGGTAGCCGGCCCCGCGCGCCCACGCGATCTGGGCCGACTTCAGGGCCAGCGCGACCCCCCGGCGCCGCCAGGGCCGGCTCACCGCCGTCAGCAGGTGCTCGGCGGCGTCCGGCTCGCCGGGGCGGGCTGTGAGCCCGACCGAGCCGACCACCTCGCCCCCGGCCAGGGCCAGGAACGACCCGTCGGTCAGCGCCTCGTCGACGTTCTCCCGCCGCCACTCCTCGAACGCGACGGCCACCGTGCCGCCGAGGCCGGGCACGTCCGCGAATGCCTCGATCGACAGCGCGTGCGCGTCGGGCGCGAGGTCGGGGCGGGCCGCGAGGCCGACGATGTCCACGCCGGCCGGCGGACCCGGGCCCGGCGACAGGTCGCCGGCAAGGTCCAGCCGCGACTCGATCTCCCTGGTCACCTCCGAGAACCCGTGGCGGGCCAGGAACCCGAGGGCGGCCGTCTCGCCGGCGCGGGCCCGCGCCCGCAGCACGGTCGCGCCCTGCTCCCGCGCGGCCACCCCGGCGAGCGCGGCCAGCAGCGCCGACCCGACGCCCCGGCGCCGCCGCTCGGGCAGCACCCAGATGTTCAGGAACGCGGCGTCCCGGATCGCCGACCGGGCGGCCATGCCGCACGCGGCGACCGCTCCGTCGACGCCGGCCAGCAGCAGCCGCGAACGCCCCTCGTCGACGGCGCGCCGAAGCCGCTCGACGTCTGCCTGGTCGGCCGGGGCGACCGCATTCCGGATCGCCGCCCACGCCGCCAGGTCGGCGTCCGACGTGGCCGGCCGCAGCTCGACGGCTATGGGAGCGTGAAGAGCAGGTACGCCGCGGTCACGGTCGCGATCGCCGCCAGGCCGTACATGACCAGGCCCACCCGGAGCTTGCCGTGCACGCCCAGCTCGTGGATCACGTAGCGCACGCGGTGCCCGCACAGGTAGAAGCAGGCGGCCATGACCAGCAGCAGGTAGATCTTGACCAGCGGGTTGCCGATCGCCGCGGCGAACGTGGAGTACCGGTGGTCGAACGACGGCACCAGGCCGAGCGGACCCAGGACCCCCATCACCAGGATGTGCGCGGGCACGATCAGGGCGGCCAGCACGGCCGCGTTGGCGAAGCCCGCCCACAGCAGGCCCTGGAGCCGATTCGGACCCTGCCGCGGCGCGTAGCGCTGGCCGGACGCGTGCTCGGTGCTCATGCGCCACCCCAGATGATCAGGCCGGCCACCACGGCCGTCAGCACGGCGAAGCCGCTGAACGCGGCCCCCACGATCACCCGCGGCGAGACCGTCCGCTCCCCGAACGGGATGCGCATGATCAGGCCGGCCAGCGTCAGGAACGTGTAGCTGTGCCAGAGCGCGGCCGCCAGGCAGACGACGCTGACCGCCACGAACCACCCCTCCAGGGGCCGGTAGCCGCCGGAGCCGTCGCGCAGCCGCGTCAGCTCGGTCAGGAAGAGCAGCCACCAGAGGGCGATCGGCACGGCCGTGAGCTCGCGGAGCATGTACAGCCCGTAGCCGCGGCGCTTCAGCCACCAGTTGAACGGCTGCCGGAACGGGTACGCCCGGAGGGGGCGGCCCGCCGCGCCGGCGACGACGCCTTCGCGGTCGGCCGGCGCGCCGTTCAGCGGGGCGTCCCGCACGTCGCTCGACTGCAGCGGGTTGGTCACTTGGAGCCACCCCAGGGCAGCAGCATGCCCATCGTGCTCTCGAACTTGGTCTGCTGGATCGCCTTGGCCGGGTCGACGCCCTTCGGGCACACGGCCGAGCACTCGCCGATGAAGCTGCAGTCCCACACGGCGTCGTTGCCGGTGATGGTGCGCAGCCGTTCCTGGCCGGCCTGGTCGCGGGAGTCGAGGTCGTAGCGCCGCGCCAGCGCGATCGCGGCCGGCCCGACGAACTCCGGCTCGATCGCGATCACCGGGCAGGCCGAGTAGCACAGCATGCAGTTGATGCACATGCTGAACTGCCGGAAGTGCTCGATCTGGGCCGGCGACTGCTTGTGCTCGCCGGGGCCCAGCGCGGTCTCCTGGCGGATGATCCAGGGCTTCACCCAGCGCAGCTTCTCCAGGAAGCTGTCCATGTCGATCACCAGGTCGCGCAGGACCGGGAAGTTGTTCAGCGGCTCCACCACGATCGGCCCGGGCACGTAGTCGCGGAGGAACGCGGAGCAGCCCAGCTTGGGCTCCCCGTTCACGTTCATGCCGCAGCTCCCGCAGATCCCCATCCGGCACGACCAGCGGTAGTTGACGCTGCCGTCCGCGTGCGCCTTGATCCAGTTCAGCGCGTCCAGGACGACCCAGTCGTCGTGGAACGGCACCTCGTAGTCCTGGAGACGCGGCCGCTCGTCGCGCTCCGGGTCGTAGCGCTTGACCGAGAGCGTGATCGTCTTCGGTGTCATCTGCTAATAGGTCCTCGCCTGGGGTTCGAAGCTGCCGATGCGGACCGGCCGGTACTCCAGCCGCGGCACGTCCCCGGGCTGCCGGTACGCGATCGTGTGGGTCAGGTAGCGCTCGTCGTTCCGCTCGGGAAAGTCGCGCCGCGCGTGCGCGCCCCGCGACTCCTGGCGCCGAAGCGCCGAGAGCACCATGGTGTCGGCGCAGTCGAGCATGCACTCGAGCTCCAGCGCCTGGACCAGCTCGGTGTTGAACGCCCGGCTGCGGTCGTCGATGCGGGCCCGCCCCAGCCGCTCGCGCAGCCGCGGCAGCTCGGCCGCCATCTCGGCCAGGCTCTCCTCGGTGCGGAAGACGCTGACGTGGCGGTCCATCGCCTTCTGCAGGTCCTCGCGGATCACGCCGATGCGGTCTTCGCCGGCGCCGCGGTCCAGGTACGTGTGCTGGATCCGGCGCTCCTCGTCCCGCACCAGCCCCGCGATCGGGTTGTCGGTGGGGGCGGACTGCTCGCGCGCGTAGCGGACGGCGGCGCGCCCGGCGGCGGCGCCGAACACCAGGCACTCGGGCAGGGAGTTGGAGCCCAGCCGGTTGGCGCCGTTGAGACCGACGTTGGCGCACTCGCCCGCGGCGTACAGGCCGGGCATCGGGGTGGCGCCCTGGATGTCGGCGTCGACGCCGCCCATCATGTAGTGCTCCACGGGGCGGACCGGGATCGGGTCCTTGACGATGTCGATGCCCATGTACTCGAGGCCGAGCTCCCGCATGAACGGCAGCTTGCTGTCGATGACCTCCTCGCCCAGGTGGCGGACGTCGAGGTGCATGTAGTTGCCGTACGGGCCGGAGAAGCCCCGGCCGGCCTCGAACTCGGTGACCATCGCGCGCGAGATGATGTCGCGCGGCCCCAGCTCCATCTTGCTGGGCACGTACGTGGCGCAGAAGCGGTCGCCCTCGGCGTTGAAGAGGTAGCCGCCCTCGCCGCGCACGGCCTCCGTGATCAGGATCCCGGTGCTCGGCATCCCGGTCGGATGGAACTGGATGAACTCCATGTCCTTGAGCCCGACGCCGGCCCGGTACGCCAGGGCCATCCCGTCGCCGGTGCAGATGCTCCCGTTGGTCGTGAACGCGTAGATGCGGCCGTTGCCGCCGGTCGCGAGGATCACCGAGCGGGCGGCGATCGGCTGGACCACGCCCGTCCGGATGTCGAACCCGATCACGCCCTGGCAGCGCCCGTCCTCCACGATCAGCGAGGTCACGAAGAACTCGTCGAAGCGCTGGATCTGGGCGTACTGCAGCGACGTCTGGAAGATGGTGTGCAGCATGTGGAAGCCGCTCTTGTCGGCCGCGAAGCACGTGCGCCACGTCGTCATGCCGCCGAACGGCCTGACGCTGATGCTGCCGTCCGGCTCGCGGCTCCAGGGGCAGCCCCAGTGCTCGAGCTGGCGGACCTCCAGCGGCGCCTCGCGGACGAAGACCTCGACCACATCCTGGTCGGCCAGGTAGTCGCTTCCCTTCACGGTGTCGAAGGCGTGGTTCTCGAAGCTGTCCGGCTCGCGCAGGACGGCCGCGCAGCCACCCTCGGCCGACACGGTGTGGCTGCGCATGGGGTAGACCTTGGAGACCATTGCCACGGATGCGGTGGGGTCGACCGATACGGCCGCGATGGCGGCCCTGAGGCCGGCCAGGCCCCCACCCACGATCAGGACGTCAAACGTCGGAATATCCACCACGGCTCGAGCCTTCCTTTAACCCCCTCCCGGTATCTGCGCACGACGGGCCCCCGGGCCACGTCAGATTCCTGGACCCAAGTATGACGCGCGCTCGGAAGCGGCTGCAGGAGGGCCGCTCCGGCCGCGAGAGCCTCAGCAGTGGCCCGGGACGACTCCCAGCACCGGCTCGGCCCGAGCCGCCGCCGCCTGCGCCGCGTCCAGGTAGCCGACCTCCACCATGCGCTCCAGGACGTAGTCGCGGCGGGCGCGCGCGGCGCCCG
>Ga0066903_100001469_pt1 | contig 17226 bp, 24 predicted proteins | sample PanSoiMetaGPlot1_FD_67491 | JGI IMG/M metagenome (GOLD analysis project Ga0066903, IMG submission 67491) | Tropical forest soil microbial communities from Panama analyzed to predict greenhouse gas emissions - Panama Soil - Plot 1 (version 2) | ecosystem: Environmental > Terrestrial > Soil >... | reverse complement strand
GTCGCCGTGCTGGCCGTCGACCGTGCGCCCGTGGGGTGTCTCGTGGGGGAAGTGGTGACGCGCGCCGTCGGCCGGCCGGCGACCGTCTGCTTCGTGGAATGGTTCTACGTCGAGCCGGACGCGCGCGGGCTCGGCATCGGCCGCGCCCTCGTGCGAGCCGGCTTGCGACGCCTCGCAACCCAGGGGGTCACGCACGTCGAGTGTCAAAGTGTGCCCGGCGACCGGCAATGGGCGCGGCGTGGGTGGACGGAAACGGCCCGGCGCTACGTGGCGCCGTTCGCCGACGTCGCGGCGTGGGTCGCGCTCGAGGAGGGCCCCGATGGTGCATGACAGCCGCCGCTACCATCGCGTGCGCGTGCCGACGTTCACGCGCGCCTACGGGCAACAGGAATCCTCGCCTGGGGTCGTGTCGCCCTTTGGCCCCTATCCGGCGCGCATGGCGGGCCGGCTCGGGCGGCAGCAGATCAACCCGTTGCTCGTCGGCCTCGGCCTGGGGACCGGGCCGGCGGCGCAACGGCTCCAGCGCCAGATCGCGAGCGGGCAAGCGCAGGGGCCGCTCGCGGCGGCGATCCGTCAGATCCAGCAATTCGCCCCGGGTGTCATCAGCGGGGCGAGCGGCATCGGACAGCAGATGTCGGAACAAGGCCGGTCGGCCGTCGAGGCGTTGCAGCAGGCGATCACCGGCGCGCAGCAGCAGATGCCGGAGTGGATGGCGGCGACGCGGCAAGGACTCGCCGCCGCGCAGCAAGGCACGCAGGGTGCGCAGGACCTCTACAGCCAGGCCGCGGCGCAGCTTCCGGGCCTGCAGCAGATCGCGCAGCAAGGCACGCAAGGCGCGCAGCAGGCGTTGAACCTCGCGCAGCAGTACACGACGGGGCCCCAGATGCAGGGGGCGCAAGACCAGCTCGCCCGCGCGCAAGAGCTCCTCCGCGGCGGCGCGGCGCAGACCGGCGCCGAGCAAGCGGTCAACCTGGCGCAGCGCTACGCGCAGCAAGCGGCGTCGCCGATTGCCAACGAGGACCTCTACCAGATGGCGTCGCGCCGCGCGCTCGCGCAGCTGCGGCCCGGGCTCGCCGCCCGCGGCCTCGAGGCCGGCGGCGCCGGTGCGCAAGCGGAGGCCGATACGTCGCGGGACCTCGCGTACCAGTTCGCCGCTAACCAAGCGGCGCAGCGGCAAGCGACCTTGCAGGGCTTGACGGGTGCCACGCAAGGGCTCGGCGGGCTCCAGACGCAAGCGCAACAGAACCTCGGCGCCGCGGCGAGCGGCCTCGGCAACCTGCAGCAGCAAGGGTTGCAAGGCTTGCAGGGGGCGAGCCAAGGCGTGCAGCAGGCCGCGGCGGGGCAAGCGGCGCTCGGGCAGACGATGCTCCCCTACCTGCAAGCATTGCAGCAGGGCGCGCAAGGCATCCAGGGCGCGGCGCAGCAGGGCGCGCAACTCGCGATGGCGGGCCCCGAGCTCGCGCAGCAGCAGGCGAACGCGATCAACCAGCTCGGCCAGGCGCTCATGCAGCAGTACAACCTGCCGATGCAGGGCGCGGGGAGTCTCTTGAATCTCTTGACGGCGGGCACGTCGCCGGGCTTGCAAGCACTCAGCGCGACGGCGCCGCAAGTCGCCAACTCGAGCAAGGGCTTCAACGTGCTCTGATGGAAGCGGCCATGCACGACAGTCGCCGCTACCACCGTCGTCGCCACCCGCCGCACGCACGCGCGTACGGGATTCTCGGCGCGATTGGCGGCGCGGCCGAGGGCGCCGGGAGCGCCCTTGCGAGCGGCCTCGAGAGCGCCGCGACGACGGCGGGTGGGGCGCTCGGCGGGGCCGGGTCGACGGCGCTCTCCGGCCTCGAGAGCGTCGGCACGGGCCTGCAATCGCTCTTCGGGGGCGGCGCCGGGGGTGGCGAGGCCGGCTATCTCGCGAGCCTCGGGCAGACGGTGCCCGAGGGCGTCGAGCTGGCGGGGCCGAGCTCCACGTTCACGGGGCCCGGGTTTCTTGGGAGCGTCGCCCAAGGCTTCATCCACGGCCCGCAGTCGTTTGCCAGCCCGAGCGCCGGGACGAGTCTCGGGCAAGGCGTGGGCGGCCTCTTGAGCGCGCTCGAACAGATGCAGGGCTCCTCGGGCGGGCATCGGGTGCAAATCGGGGCGCCGATGAATCCGCATCCACTCGGGCAGCAGGTCGTCGGGGGCATCGGGTCGCAGCTCTTGCCGGGGCCGAAATACATCCCCAGCGAGCCGGCCAAACCCGAGACGGGACCGATTATGAAGTTGATCGGGCAGGTGTTTGCGGGCTTGTAAGATGGATTCCCCGGTCTTCAACACGATCAAGAACGTCGCTGGTTACGGCGTCGGCACGCTCGCGGCACTCGATACGATCAAGGGCGGCGGCCTCGGCTCCTACCTGATGAACCGGCAACGCCTGATGAGCGATCCCGGGTTTCGCGCCACGCTCGCCGGGTCGCCCTTCATGGCGGGCGTGTTTGGCGTCTCGGGCGATACGGGGCCGGCGCCCGCGGCGCCCGGGCTCCCGGCGCCGACCGGCGCCACCGTGGCGCAACCGCCGGACATGGTCGGCCCCCCGGCGCCGGCGCAGGTCGCGCCGCCGGGGCTCAACGTGCCGGGCTACATGCCGGGCACGCCGCGACAATGGGCGCCGAATCTGCCGCCGTACGACCCCGAGCAAGCGCTCAAGCAACGCGGCTTTGCGACGTTGCAGGAAGCCATCGCGGGCCCCGACCTCTTGCAAAGCGGCCTCGCCAAGACGGCCGCCGGCATCATGCCGACGCGCCAGGAAACCAACGCCGTCCTGCAACGGGCCGCCGACGTGCAAAAGGATGCAGGCCCCGGCTCGACCGTCGTCGTCGATTTCCCCGGCATGAAAGTGCAGCAGGGGAGCCCGTACAACTTGGCCGCCGTCACCGCCGACGAGTATCCGACCTATGCGCTCGCCCTCGCCGCGGCCGCCGGACGCAACGCGAGCATCCCGGCGGGCAACCCGCAATGGACGGTCACGCCGTCCGGCCGCGGGACGTACTTGCTCGCGCCGCCGGCGACGCAAGCGCAAACCATGCCGGCGCAGCCGCCCGCGCCCGTGCGCGCACCGCCGCCGGCGCCGGCCCCGATCCAGCAACCACCCCAGCAGCCAGCGCAGCAACCAATCCAGCAACCCGCACCGCCACCGCCGACACCTCCGGCGCCACCACCACCCGCGGCCGCCGCTCCCCCTCCCCCGCCCCCGCCACCACCACCCGCACCCGCCGCGCCGCCACCCGTTGCCGCGGCACCGGCGCCGCCGCTCCGCGCCGCGCAGGCCCCGAGCATCTACGAGGTCCCCGGCCGGGCGCCCGCCTACATCCCGCCGGGCACGCCCGAGATGGCGCCGAGCGTGCGCGTGGCGCCGGGGAGCCCGCCCATGGGCGGCCGTGTCGGCTACCCGTCGGCGGCGTTTGACTCCGGCGACGCCGGCCCCGCCGCACCCCCGCCGGCGGTCGGCGGGCCAGCGGGCCGCGTCAATCTGCATGCCCCCTTCTTTCGCCAGCTCGAGGCGGAGCGGGGCTTGCCGGTCGGCGTGCTCTCGGCGCTGGCGGAGCAAGAAAGCCACGGCGATCCCAACGCGGCCAACCCGCAATCGTCGGCGCGGGGTTTGTTCCAGATCACGGCACCGACGGCACTGGCGTGGGGCTTGTCCCCCGAGCAACGCTTTGACCCCGTGCAATCCGCCATCGCGACCGCCAACGTGCTCGCGCAACGCGCGCAGTCAGTCGGCATTCAGCGCGCCGTCGGCATGCACTACGGCGGCCCCGGCGCGGCGTATGCTGACGTCGTCGGCCCGAGTGGACTCTCGCCCGCGCAGTACAGTGCCGCCGTCCTCGCCCGGGCAGAGAAATACGGCGGCGCGCCGGGGGACGTCGGCTACCCGCCGCCCGCACCCGAGCCCGTCGACTACCGCGGCGTACCGTTCCGGCGTGCCGTGCCTGACTTGACGCCGCACGCGCTCGGGCTCCCACCGCCGCCGCGGGCCGGTGTGCCCGCTGACCTCGGCCCGCCGACCGGCGTCGGGCCGCCACTCTTCCCGCTCGTCGATGCGCAAACCGGCGTGCCGCTCTCCGGCGTGACGGAGAAAGGCGGCTCGCGCGAGCAAACGTACAGCGTGCCGTCACCGGCCGCCGGCGACGTCGCCGCTAACATGCAAGCGGCGGGGATCACGGACTGGCGGCTCGCGAGTGACGCGCAGATCAAGGAATACAAGCGGCTCGCCGCCGCCGATGAGGCCCGCAAGAAAGTAATGGATGCCGACATCGCGCGGGCCCGCGGCGCGACGCCGGCGGAGAACACACGCGCGCTCAACGTCTTCAATGACTACCGCCAAGCACTCAACACCTATCTCGCCGACTTCCCGACGCCGGAGGAGCGCGCGAAGTATATCGGCTGGCTCAATCGCCCGATCCGCGAGCTCCGCGGGCTCGTGCAGTCAGATCCGCGCTTTGAGCTCTTCACGCGCGACCTGCAGCCGTTCCAATACAAGGCGTTCAACAGCGATAAAGGCGCGCTCAGCGACGACGAGCAACACGCGCTCGCGAATCTGCTGCCGACCGGGCACGAGGACAATGCGGTTAGCCACGAGGAGCGGCTGCAAGGCTTTAATGATATTATCAATGCGCGCCTCGGCATGCGCACCGCGCAACTCCACATGGCCCCCGATGAGATCACGCCGGCGTGGTGGAATGCGGCCAACCAAGCCGTGGCGGACCAGGCGGCGGCCGACAAGGCGCAGATGGGCGGCGGCACCGCCGGCGCGGTCCTGGGCGCCGTGCTTGCCCGCCCACCCGCCGCGCCACCCCCGGCCGTGCCGCCCCCCGTGGGCCCGGCTCCGACGGGTCCGCCGCCGTTTACCGTCTTCGGGCAGTGGCAGGAGTGACGCATGGCGAACGGCGATCCGTCGGCTCCGGCGCCCGAGGTCCCGCACTTCGACACGCGCTTTCTCGTGCAGACGCCCGACGGGGCAACGGCGACGCACGTGCTCCGCACCGACCGGCCGATCTCGACGTCGGAGCTCGTCGGGCATCTCGCCGACCAAGGGAGCACGTTTCTCGGCTATGCTGACACCCCGCCACCGCCGCCCGTCCCGTCTGTCGCGCCGGCCGCGGTCCCGCTCCCGAGCGACGTCACGGCGCCGAGCGGCACCGTCCCGATGGGCGCCGCGCCGCCCCCGGCCCCCGAGGGTGCGTTTCATCCGTCGGCGGCACAACGGGCCCGCGGGATCTTTCTCCCTGAACGCTCATTTACGAGTCAGCTCCCGAGCATTGCCGGGGCGACCGCGCTCGGGTCCGTCGGGGGCGCCGTCGGCGCCCTGACTGGGCCCGCGGCACCCGTCGCGATTCCCGCGCTCGCCGCGATTGGCGCGGCGGTCGGGGGCGGCCTCGGCGAGGCCGCGGACATCGCCTATGAGCACGTGACGGGGGCGGAGCCGGCGGAGCCGGGCGGGGCCTGGCAGCGGATCGGCAATGCGGCGGCGCGGAGCGGGACCTTGGAGGCCGTTACGGGCCCGCTCGCGTGGGCCGTCCGCCCGATCACGAAAGCCGTCATGCCGGTTGCCAAGGCCGTGGCCGACCTAGCGCCCATCCTCGCGCAGAATCTCCCGGCGGAGGTCAAGACGGTCGAGACGGTCACGCCGGGCGTGGTGCGGAGTATAGACCGACTGCTCAATCCTGAGACGGCGTCCGCCGTGCTCTCCAAGGCCAACCTCTCGCCGGCGGGGCAGCAAACGCTTTTCCGTGCGTGGTGGCAACGGCAAGTCGGCAAAGCCCCGGAGGACATCGCCGACGCGTGGGAATCGTTGTCTGGCCCGGCGCAACAGACGCTAGCGGGCCCGCAGGTCGGGCAGATGCAGACCGTCGTCGACACGCTCAAGACCGGCGCCGAGGTGCCATTGCTGCGCACCGTGCGCGACGTCGCCGGCGGTGGGACGACCGCGGGCCTCGGGTACGTGACCGGGCATCCGGCCTTGACGACGCTCGGGACGGTGGTCGGCGCGGTCAAGGCGGCGGGGGAAGCGACGCCCTACGTGACGTCGCGCATGCTGCAAACGCCGGCGGGCGCGAGCTTCCTCGGGGCCTTACCACGGGTCGCGGAAACGGTGGCGCCGCGCTTCACGTTGCCCGCCATCGGCGAGGTGCCCGTCCCGCTTGCCCGGGCGGGGGCGCAAAGCCTCGTGGCGTTGCCCGGCGCGTGGCCCGCGGCCTCGACGCTCTGGGGCGGCCCGTAGGGCGGTAGTCCATCCACCCCTCGAGCAAGAGCACCGCGACGAGGACCGCCGCCAAGAACGCGGCGAGCGGCCCGGCGAGGACGCCGACGACCCCGACGAGGACGAGGAGGACGGCGACGAGAAGCAGATAGGCGAGCGCGCGCAGCATGCTCGCCCCTAGCGGCCGATGAGGAAGACGGGCACGCCCGTCACGGTCGCCGCGCGCTGGCGGAGGACGGCCTCGGCGTAGCACGGCGGCTTCGGTCCACTCCCGAACATGCCGCCCGCCGCCTCGACGGCCCGCGCACACGGCCACGGGTCGGCGCGCACCGCAGGGTCTACAAACGGGTCGGTCTGCAAGAGGCCCGCCATCGTCGCTATCGCTTGCTGCGTGTTCCACGCGCGCCACGCTTCCGCCGTCGCCGCTTCCGCCCGGGCGACCATGGCCGGGTCGGGCCGGGGCGGGCTACAGGCCCCCGCCAGCACGCCGAGGAGGACGACGAACAGGAGCCGTCTGGGATCACGAATGAGCCGTATCATGGTATCACTTACGATACGTGTCGCGGGGGCGCCGTGGCAAGCGCCTCCTGCCGCCCCCGCCACGCCGCCACCCGGCACCGCCCCCCGCAGTACCGCGCCGTCACCCGCCGGGGGGTGAAGGACCGTCGGCAATGGGCACACCGCCGCGGGCGTGCCTTGGCCGTCACGGATGCCCTCCGAGAATGGCCGTGGTTGGCGCAGAGGCCATACGACATGGGAGCCGACCCTCCTTCCAAGCCCGGTACCCTTCCTCGTCGTCTGGAATTCCGAGTGCTGTCCATTCCGGTAGTTCCTTGCCCGTCCGCCGGAGCCCTTCCCACCGCTGGCGGGCATGCACCAGCGTCGGCACGCTCCACGCGATCCGGCCCCAGTCCCTTGGGGCTGGATAGGCTTCATGTGCGGGGATGATGGCGCCGGTGGGCGCGCGGTGCTCCCGAGCGGTGCGCAATTGGACCACCTCGAAATGCGGCAGGTGCGGGCGACCGTCCTCGATCCATGTGCGTTCGACGACGCACCATGGCCCGACCCGCGCGAGGAGGACGTGGCGATATCCGCCGCGGTCGAAGGGGAAGCGGAGCGCCGCCTCGCCCATCAGGCCGACACCCGCGGGCGATGCACGCGCGACCGCAGCGTGCCTTTCGGGCCACTCGCGTCGTCGGCCGGGACCGGATTGGCCCGTGCCGTGGCCAGATGGGCGGTCAGCGCGTCGGCAATCCAGGTCTGCACGCTGACGTCCTCGTCGATCGCGGCGAGGCGGACGGCGCGGTGCAAGGCGGCCGGCACGCGGGTCGCGAGCTGCACCGTCTCGCCCTCGTGGGACTGGCGCATCATGGGAGACTCCTTTCCGCCGCGACAAACGCGGCGAGCAACAGGCCCTCGACAGGGCCCTCGTCAGCGGCGGGGAGGGCGCCGAGGCACGGGTAGCGTTCTTGCGCCCGGAGGCGGGACGCCGCCTTGTCGGCGCCGAGGAGGCCGGCGTGGCGTTTCCAGGCGACCGGCTGCACGATGCGATAGGCGACCCGGGCCGCGACGACGAGCCCGAGCCACAAGCCAAAGCCGACGCCCGTGCGGTAGCTCGAGGCGACGCCTTGCTTCGGGCGCGCGCCTTGCGCCTCGAGGGCGACCGTGACCCGCTGAATGGCGACGGCCCGCCCGTCGATGGCGCGCGTCAAGAGCTCGCGCATGGCTACCGGGTCGTAGTCGAGGCGGCGCTGACGGTTGCGGAGGACCTCGACCCGGGGCGTGCGGTGGAGATCGACGGCGAGGACCTCGCCCGTGTCGTCGAGGTCGAGCACGCCGAGGCCGCCCAAGGCGCCCGGGTCGATCCCTATAACCCGTCTGATACCCATAACCCGCCTCAGACCCGCCGCCGCGGGCAGACCAGGGCATGGCGCCACCAATGCCCGCACCGCCAGCAATACAGCCCGAGCACCGCCCCGAGAATCCGCCACCGCCGGCGGCCGCGCCGGATCACGACGAGGACGACCGGCCGCGCGCCGTTCACCCGCGTGAGCTGCATTCACCCCTCCTCGCCCGGGTCGCGCACGGCGCGCAGGTGGCGCGTGGCGAGAACGACCAAGACCTCCCGAAAGCCCGAGCCGGGCCGGATGCGCGGGAGCACGGCGCGGAGCGTGGCGGCCATTTGGGTCCGCGTCACGGGCGGCTCGAGCGTCTCGCCGCGGGCGTAGGAAGCGTGCTCCGCCGGCGTCACCGGCAACCCGAGCCGCCGGCGCCGGGCGGCGACGTCGGGCGGATACGACCCGCCTAGCCCGTCGGGCTCGTGCTCGCGGAGCTCGTCGGTCGCTAACGTCGGGTGCCGCCGGGCTTTCACCGCATGCTCCGCCGCTGGGCATACTCCCAGCTCCGCCGGCACCATGTGCGCCACGCATCCGGCCAGCTCACAAAGCGCGAGCCCCGCGCCCGATGGTAGTCCCGAAAGCTATTCCACTCCCACACGACGTCGAGCCCGAGCGCGCGCGCCACCGTCTCACGCTCCGCCGTGAGCGTGAAATCCGCCGGCCATTGCTGGGCACGCGCAATGCTACGCGCGCGCGTCGAACTAGGTACCTCCTCTGAGAGTCTGTGTTCTGAGGATCCGTTTTCTATTAGCGAGCGGGAGGGTATTGGGGGGTTTGGGGGGAAGAGGGAACCAGTTTCGTTTTCCGCGCGTGGCGGCCGTCGCCGTTTGGGTATCGGGGCGTCCGGCCGCTCGATATGCCGTAAGCCGTCGGCGACCGTCCCGAGGAGCTCGACGAGGGCCGCACCCTCCTCGAGCGTCAACCCGAGCGTCCGCGCCAATGCCGCCACCCGCAACCGCACCGGATCACCCATCGCCACCCGCCTCCCGCGTATCCTGCAACCACCCTGCAACCACGAGCTCCGCCAGCGGGGCGGTGCGGGACCGGCGCGCGCCGGCGGCCACGCGTCGCCGACTAACGTTTTCGCGGCTTTGCCGACCCATGCCCGACGGTCCGGGCGAGCCGGTCGGGGGCGCGGCAGACTCTTAATCAGCGGGTCGCAGGTTCGATCCCTGCGCGGCCCATCAACAAATCCGCTCAGTTGCGTCATGCCCGCCGGCGCCGTCGAGGCGTTTTAGCGTTTCCTGCAACCACGCTGCAACCACGAGCCCCGCGTCTCATGAGCACAGCCATGAGATAGCGAGCACGAGGAGCACGCTCACAACGAGCGTTGTCGCTTGCACGGCGAGGACCTCGCGCCACGTCATGTCATGCACGGGCTCATCCCTTCCTCCGGGCGGCGTCGAGGGTTGCAAGGTTGGTTGCAGGGGCCGCGTCGAGGGCGTCAACGCCGGCCCGGTCCTCGAGCGGCAAGCCCGACCCGTAGAGGTCGACCGTCGTCGACACGCTCGCATGCCCCATTTGCCGTTGCACGTAGACGGGGCTCTTGCCGGCCGCGATCAGTTGCGAGCCAAACGTGTGGCGCAAGTCATGCGGGCCGAGGCCACGCTCGAGGCCGGCCCCCTCCGCGAGGCGCGCGAGGGCGCGCCGCACGTTCCGACCGTCGAGCATGGTCCCGGCCCCACTCGGAAAGAGCCACCGGACGACCGGGGCCCCGTCCAAGCCGACGACCTTGGCAATCGCCGCCGTGTGCGCGTCGAGGACCTCGGCGAGCTGGCGCGACACGTCGACGACCCGGGCCCCGTGTTTCGGGAGCTCCTCCCGCTTGTGCTTGGCATTCCATGCCCGCTCCACGCGGAGGCTCCGGGCGGCGGCGTTGTAGTCCTCGAGGCGGAGCATCAACGCCTCCCCGAGCCGCATGCCGGCCCGGGCGAGGAGGAGGACGACCGGATACCATGCCGGCTCGACCGTGCGCGTGTGCTCGAGGAGCCGCTGCGTGTGCTCCCGGTCAAGCGCGCGCGCGAGGATCGCCGCCCGCCGCGCCAACTTGCTCGGGTGCAAGTGCAAGACCTTGCCAAGCCGGGCGGCCGGGTTGTCGGCCCGCACGCCGTCCTCAATCGCCGCGTTCAAGAGCGCCCGCACCGTGGCATAGACGGCGTAAATCGAGCCCGTCGCCAGCGGCTTGCCGGCGACGCCGGCCTTGCGGCACGCGACGAGAAAGGCGCGCAGCTCGGGCCGCGTGAGCTCGGCGACCGGCCGGGCCCCGAGGCGGGGCGCCACGTACCGCGCGAATTGGGCGGCGTAGCTCTCATGCGTCCGTGCCTTCACGCTTCCCTCGAGGCCGGCGAGCCAATGCTTGCCGTACACGGCGACCGTGCTGGCGGCGTCGACGACGGGCGCGAGCCCGCGGGCGGCGCGGAGCCGGGCGCCGTGTTGCTCAATCCAGCGCGTTGCCTCGCGATGCGTCGTGAACGCCGGGTATTTCTGGCGCCCGTCGGCGTCCCGGTACTTCACGTAAAACGGTCTGGCCCGGGCGCCCGGCCATTTGCTAACCCTCATGCGCCGCCGCCTTTCGGGCGCGGGTCGCCTTGCGGATCGGCCCATGCGCCTTGGCCAGGAGCCCAAGGCTCGTCGCGGCGAGGGGCGTCACGGCCCGGGCGCCTTGCTCCCACCGCGCGACCGTCGTCACCGTGACGCCCAAGGCCGCGGCGAGTGCGCGTTGCGTCCAACCGAGCCGGCGGCGGAGCGTCTGCACGTCCTGTGCTGTCATGCGGGCGGATATACCGCCGGTCTACGCCGTTGGCAACCTTCAGATCGCCGCGGCGAAACCGCAGGCGGCCGCGGTAACACCGCGGCAGGGGCAGGAGGAGGCCGCAACGGACTTGTGAATAGAGCGTGTCCAGCGAAATGCGTTGCGCGTCCGCCGCCTCCTCGGCCGTCAAGATGTCGTCGGGGTCGAGGTGGCCAGCCGTGACGACGACGGGCGGCGCCGGCACGCGGTGCGCCCAGCGATCCGCCTCGACGCGGTCCTCCGCCAGGGCGCACAAGGACAGGAGGGCGACCCGTGGCAAGGCCGCGACGAAGGTCGAGAGGTCCTCGAGCGAGAGCTGCGCGACTTGCTGGGCCAGGCGGTGCGGCATCAGCGTCGCCCCCGCATCGCACGCGCTGTTCCCATTCGCCCCCGAGTCCCCCGAGTGTAGGATCCAAGCAGGCGAGCTCGTCCCGAGCCACACTCCCGCCGACCGCCACACTCCCACCCCGGATCCGCGCGCGCCCCCTGCCGACGACTTAGCGAACCTAGCAACGAGGACTCTGCGCTGTACGCCCGTTGCGACATACGGTCAAGTAGGGGAAACTGCGCGCGTGCAGAAAACGCGCAACAAACGTGCGGCGATCAGGACGATTGCAGGCGCGAAACGTGTGCGCTACCGCGACCCTATGGGCCGACCGCCGCAACCCCCGCGGAGCTATGTAACGCGGCATATTCGTTTCCGCCGTGCGATCGATGCAGGCATTCGCCGCGCCTGTATCGAGGAACGCCGCGGGTTTAACGACCTCGTCCAGATCATCGTTGAGGATTGGTTGCGCCAGCATGCCCGGACGCCGCCCGAGGACCGCGCGCCCCTACCGCCGCCCCGCCGCCGGCAAGCCCGCAAGCCGGCGCGCTAGCCGGAGCTGCGCCGCGGGCGCGTCGGGGTGCAGCACGGCCGCCCAGACGAGGACCCCGCGCGCATCCGAGACGACGCCCGCCGCCCGCCAGCGCTTGAGCGTCGGCATGCTCACGCCGAGCGCCCGCACGGTCGCCGTCGGCCCGCCCGTGGCCTGGATGGTGCGATAGACCAGATTGACCGGGGTGCGGGGCTGGTTCCGGCCGTTGCGGTGCCGAGGCATGCGGGATGTCATACCGTCGGTAGGGATCAAAAACAATACGTCCGGTCTTGACACGTATCGGGACCGGGCGTATGGTCTACGCAGATGACACCTCCACGCTATGCCCTGATCGGGAACGGGCTCTTGGTCCGCGTCGGCCGCGGGCGGCGCTACGCCGCGCCGCGCGCGAGGAGCGTCGCGAGCACGCGCGCCCGCACCGCCTCCGGGTCGAGCTCGAGCGCGTCGCAGGCCGGCCGGAACGCGTACGGCCACGCCTCGTCGTCGCTCATAAACCACGCGACCGCCGTCACGTGGGGCCGCGAGCCGCTCGGGTAACGCGTGAGGTCCTCGAGCGACGCCATGACCACCGCCGACAGTAAGCGCCGCGCGCCCGCGAGTTCCGACCGCCGCGCCCGCAAGGCCGCCAAGAGCGCCTCCGCATCGGTCGGATCGGGACCCGGATCGGGGAGCGCGAGCTTGCGTTGTCCGCCCGAGCGGAGCGCGTCCCCTTGCACCCGCAACCCCGACACCGCAAAGAATGGCACTCTAAAGGCCGAGCCCTATCACTCGGCGCCCGAGAAGGGAAGGCTAGCTATGGACCCTGACACCTTGCCTGCCGAGGCGACTGCCGCGGCCCCCGTGCCCGCCGTCGTCGCCGACCCGCTCGCCGAGGGGCTCGTGCTCGGGAATCCCGACGCGCTCGCCGCCCGCCTCGAGAGTTTCGGCAAGGCGCGCGAGCTCTTTGTGGAGTGGTTGTTCTCGAGGTTGGTCGCCGGGATCGACTACATGATTATCCATCGCAAGGTCGGGCCCCGGAACAACAAGACGCCATGCCCCAACGCCGGCGACGCCAAGGGCTCGTCGTGCCCGACGTGCGGTGGCAAGGCGACACTCTGCAAGCCGGGCAGCGAAAAGATTTGCGGCCTCTTGCAGCTCCGCCCGCGCTTTCGGCGCGACGTCGAGGCATGGGAAATGTTGGGCGCGGAGGCCGGGCTCGTGACCCTTGTCTGTGAGCTGGTCACGCCCGCCGGCGTCGTCGTCGCCGAGGGCCGCGGCGCTCGCCACCGCGATCAGGATTTTGGCGACACAAACAAATGCCTGAAAATGGCACAGAAAAGCGCGCAAACGGACGCCGTACTGCGATGCGCCGGCTTGAGCGAAATGTTTACGCAAGACCTCGAGGATTTACCGGCGGCCTTGCGCGACGCCGAGCCCGAGGGCCCGGCCCCATTCGAGGCGCCCAAGCGGCAAAGCACGCCGACGCCGGCCCCCGCCGAGCCCGACCTCGAGTTCAAGTTGCGGCAATCGGTCGAGGCCGCCGCCGCCCGCAAGGCCGCCCCCGCCGCGCCGGCCCGCCCGGCCACCGCCCCCGCGCGCCCCGCCGGCGACGAGCCGGCCCCGAGCGATGCGCTCTCCAAGCCGCGCATTGGCCGCCTGATGGCGTTGATTCACGAGGCCGTCGAGGGCGCCGACGTGCCCGAGGACCAGCACGAGGAGATTTTCGGCCGCGCGCTCGATTGGCTCTCGAGCTGGGTCGCGACGACGCAAGGCCGCGCCAAGGTCACGCATTGCTCGTACAAGCAGTACGACGCGCTGTGCTCGCAAATCCCGGTGGCCGTCGAGGCCGCGCTCGCCGGCGAGCGGCGCCCGCATCCGCGCTTGGTCGTCCGGCGCCAGTACGCCGCCCCGCGGCGGCCGCTGCGGTAACGTCATGAACGAACGGACGACCGACCCGCGGCCCGAGGAGGAGCGCGTGCCGTGCGGCCTCTGCGGCAGGCCGACCCGGATGCTCATCACGAAACGGTGCGACCCATGCTGGGAGCTCGAGACACGCATACACGCCGCGCCCGAGCTCGCGCGGCGGATTCTCGCCGCCCTCGAGGCCGCCTAGCATGGCCGTCGAGCAGGCCGACCCGCACGCGCCGCGGGTCCTCGTCTTTGAGCCGGCGGCGCACGAGTATTGGATTGACGGCATCTTGCGCCCGAGCGTGACCCAACTCCTCGACGACGCCGGCTTGACGCCCGACTATTCGGTCGTCGCCCCCGCCGTCCTCCAGCATGCCCGGGAGCGCGGGATTCACGTGGATGCCTGCTGCGATCTCCTCGACGCCGACGATCTCGACTGGCGGAGCGTGCATCCGGAAGCCGTGCCATACGTGCAAGCCTGGATGGAGTTCCGGGAATACGAGGGCTTTACGCCCATCGCCTCCCAGGTGCCGCTCTATCACCCGCGCTACGGGTACGCTGGCACCGCCGACGTTGTGGGCACGCTTCCCGGGGGCCGGCCGACGATTGTCGAGCGCAAGACAACGTCGAAAATGGCGGCGACGTATGCGCTCCAAACCGCCGGCTACGGGCAAGACGGCATGTGGTACGCGCCCCCGGGGGGCGGCGTGCTCGCGCCCGTGCCATGGGAGCGCCCGATCCGGCTCGGCGTGCAGCTCCGCCGCGACGGTCGCTACACGCTCGTGCCGTACGACGACCCCGAGGACCTCGCGGCCTTCCTCGGCGTCGTGGCGCTCGGGCGCTGGCGGGGTGCGCGGCGTGACTTGCTCGCCACCCGGCGGGCGCGGTAGCGTTACGCCGTGAGTCTCATCGTCGCCGAGGTCTACGACGCGCTCCGGGCCATCAACGTGCCCGAGGAGAAAGCGCGCAAGGCCGCGGAGGCGCTCGCCGGCTACGAGCCGCAGCTCGCCGACATCCGCAGCGACCTCCGGTTGCTCAAGTGGATGGTCGGGGCCACGTTTGCCGGCGTGCTCTCGCTCGTGCTCAAGGCGTTCGTCTAGAGCTCCTGGCCCTCCCAGTAGAGCCGCTCGCGCGCCTCGTCCTCGAGTTCTTTCCGGAGGTCGGCGGGGAGCGCCGCCGTCACGTCGAGCTGCCCGAGGCGGACGGCGAGCTCGATGGTGTCGGGCTCGGGCGCCGTCCAGCGTGTGCCCGCCACGCCGCGCTCCGCCGTGACGACCTCGACCGTCAGGGTCAGCTCGACCGCGACGGGATAGGTCACGCGGGCGGCGGGGCCTGGATGACGCCGAGGGCTTGCAAGAGCTGCACCAACGTCGGCGTGACAAACGCCGAGGGGCCCGACACCTCGACCTCGAGGCCGTCGGAGCGTTTCACATGCACGGCGCACGGCGTGGGGTCGGCGGCGGCCTCGTGCTTGGTAGCCATCGCGAGCGTCCTCCTCGGGCCGGCGCGTGTAGCATAACGCGCGCACGTCGGCTACGAGGCGGCGCAGCTCGCGGAGTTGGCCGTCGAGCGCCTCAATCGCCGACATGGCGGGCGAGCTCCAAGGCACGCTCGAGCTGACGGACCACGTTGCGGGCGGCATCCATGACGCTCCAGCGCCGCGCGTCGGCAAACTGCATGGCCTTGAAGACCTTGCGGGCGCCGTTCACCTCCGCCGCGAGGCGTTCCGCCCGCTCGCGTTGCTCGGCGTACCACTCGCCGGGGTCGTTAGCCATTTGCCCGCCGTCGGCGCTCCCGCTCGCAATGGCACGTGCGACATTTGCGGCTTGTGCGCCAGCGGTAGAGATTCGCGCCAGACAAGGGATGCCCGTGCACGCACGCGGTTTGCCGCGCCTTGCGCCCGGCCCATCCATTCCCGCGGAGCAAGTTTTCGCGCCGTGAGACGGGCTCGAGATGGTCGGGCCGCACGCATAAGGGTTGCCGACACAAATGGTCGAGATCGAGCCCGCGCGGAATCGGCCCCCCCACCCACTCGTAGAGGAGGCGATGCGCTGGCCATTGACGTCGGCGGTATCGGACCCGTCCGTAGCCGTTCGCCATTCCTCCGCGCCAGAGCCAGCATCCGTCGCCAAATTCCACCTTGGCGAACAAGCGCAGGCGGGCAAAGTCGAACAGGCGTGCGATATCGACCTGCATCACTAGCCGAGTTGGTCGTGGCAAAGGTCCTTAAAGAACCCCGGGCCTGCGCTCGAGACGGCCGTGAGGCGGCCGCCGCCTTCAATGGTCGGCCGCAAGGCGATCCAAGTCTCGTAGGCATGGTCCCAAAACGCAAGTTCGTCGGCGAGCACGCTCGTGAAGGTGTGCTGGCGCGCTTGCTCCTCGCCTTCCCCGAGCGCGACGATCTCCGAGCCATTCGGAAACCGGAGGAGGCCGATCGAGTAGTCGACCGCGCACGGGGGAAACGTCGCCGGCAAGTGCTCGTGGATGAAGTACGCGCGCCGCACGAGCTCCGCGCTCCCTTCCGTTTCCGTCTTGCCGAGCTTGCGGGCCATGAACGCCACCTTGGCATGCGGGGCGAACCGGGCGAGCCAGTAGTTGACGGCGACGAACAGCCACGTGACGACCATGCGGCGCGACTTCGGCACCGCGAGGAGCGGATGCTCTTGCCAGCGCCGCACGAGGAGCGCGGCGTACTCATGGTCCGGGTAGCGCCGCACGCGGCTCGTCACCTCGTCCCGGGTCCACACGCAGTCGCGGACGAACGCCCACGGATCGCCCTGCGCGCCGTAGGTCGCGAGCGTCTTTCGTTGCTCGAGGAGGAGCCGGGCCGCGGCGCGCAGCGCCAAGGGATGGTCGGGGCCCAGCACGCGCCCGGCGCCGGCGCCAGGCTCAGGCACCGGCCGCCGCCTCGAGCGCCGTGACGCGCGCCGCGAGCTCCTTGACGGCGGTAATCAGCGCGAAGAGGATCGGGCTCACGTCGAGCGTGCGCACGTCGACTGGGACCGGATCGTCGGGCTCGAGGTGCAGGGGCACCGTGCCGACGCATTCGGGAAACACGGCCTCGACCGCCTCGGCATCCAGGCCGATGCCCGCGAGCCCGTCGACCGTGCCGCCGCGCCCGTTGTAGCGGTACGTGATCGGCGCGAGCTGCAGGACGTCGGCGAGCCCGCGCGGATACGGGGCCGTCGCTTTCTTGAGCCGCGGATCCGACGGATTGATCCACGCCGTCCCCGTCGCTTTCGTCGCGTTGTTCCCCGCAATGACGAGATCGCCGACGTTGGTGACGGTGAGAAACGTCGTCCGCGTCGTCGAGCCGGCGGGTTGATGGGCGACCGAGAACGTGTCCCCGATCGGATCGAAGAGTACGCCCCAGCTCGTCTTGGCCGCGTCGTCCTGCGTGCCGCCGGCGGGCAGGTTCGTGTTGGCCGTGAGCGCCATCAGCTGGGCGCCCACCGAGATCCGTCCTTTCCACGTCTGGTTGCCGAGGACGAGCGGGACGAGCGTCGCGCCGCCGTTGGCCGTGAGCTGCGTCGTCAC
>Ga0066903_100001468_pt1 | contig 17229 bp, 13 predicted proteins | sample PanSoiMetaGPlot1_FD_67491 | JGI IMG/M metagenome (GOLD analysis project Ga0066903, IMG submission 67491) | Tropical forest soil microbial communities from Panama analyzed to predict greenhouse gas emissions - Panama Soil - Plot 1 (version 2) | ecosystem: Environmental > Terrestrial > Soil >... | reverse complement strand
CGCCGAAGCCGAGCGGTACCTGTTGGACGGCGTCGAAGTCGACGAGCGACTTGTTGTAGTCGGAGACGGCCTGGACCTCCTGCGTGCGCGCGAGCGCGAGGTCGCGCTGCGCTTGCAGCACGAGGAAGGTCGACGACATGCCGGCGGCCAGCTTCTTTTCCTCGGCCTCGAGCTTCTTCTCCTGCAGCTCGCGCGAGGCTTTCGCCGCCTGCACCCGCTTCTGGTTGGTCTGCACGGCGCGGCCGACGGTGCGGACCTGGGTCGCGACCTGCAGCTGCAGGCTCTTGAGCTGCGCCTGCGACTGATCGTATTCGAGCCTGACGCGCGCCAGGTTCGCGTGAGCGGTGTTCGAGCCGAGCGGGTAGCCAATCTGCACGCCGACGCTCCACTGCGGATAGGCGCTGCCCAGCACGTCGCCCAGCGCCGAGCCGTAGCTTTTGTTGACGCTGGTGATCGGCGTCGTCTGGCCCGTGAACGGATTGAAGCCGCCGGTCTGCTGCACGCCGGCGATGCCGACGGCGCCGTAGTTGACGAGCGCGTTCAGATCGGGCTTGATCTGGTTGCCGTAGAACTTGACGTTGATGTCGCTCTGCTCGATGGTGTTCTTCGCCGCGCGCAGATCGGTGCGCTTGTCGAGCGCAGCCCGCACGGCGCCGTCGATGTCGATCGCCTGCTCCGAGTAGGTCGCGGCGTCGGTCGGGTCGAAGACGACCGTCCAGAAGTCCGGCGTCCCTGGGTCGAGAATCAACGCGCGCAGGTTGTCCTGCGCCTGCTTGATCTGGGCGTCGGCCACGATCACGCCCTGCTCGTTGTTGGCGACCTCGGCCTGCGACTGCACGATGTCGATCGGCGCGAGCGTCCCGATCTCGACGCGCTTCTGGTTGTCTTTCAGCGACTGCTGCGACAGCGCCAGCGACTGCTGCTGCGCCTTCAGGTTGTTGATCGCGTACACCAGGTCCCAGTAGGCGTTCTTGACGTTGCGCACCGTCTGGGTGACGACCGTCTGCAGCTGGATGTCGGACAGGTCCCGCACCTTCTTGCTCGTCTGCACCTGCTGGCGGATCTGATCGATCTCGAAGTTGCGCAGCAGCGGCTGCGTGAAGTTGAACAGCATGTTCGACGAGAGCCGCGGGTTGAAGGTGTTGGTCGGGTCAGTCGTCGTGAATCGGGAGTTGTTCCAGTTTGCTGTCAGGCTTGCGCCCCACGGCAGCGCGTCCGTCATCGTGATGCCTGTAAAAAACTGCCCGGTCGTGATGACGGGCACCGTGCCGGACAGAATGCTCGTGCTGGGGTTGTCCGCGGAATTCTTCGTGATGGTCGAACTCAGTTGCGGCGCCCACGACGACCGCGCGAGCGCGACGCCGGTGTCCTGAATCTGCGGATCGTACCGCTGGATGCGGATCCCCAGGTTCTGCTCGAGCGCGAGCGTGCTCGCTTCGTCAATCGACAACCGGCGCAGCGATTCGCCCGGCTGAGCCGTAATGGCCTGAGCCGCGGCCTGAGCCGATGCCGAGACGCGCAATTGTCCGCTCTGGCCGAAAGCGGACACGGACGTCGCGACGACAGCCGCGGCGATTGCGAGAATTCGGGCGCGGCGAACCAGAGAGTGCGAACCCATTGCTGAAGGCTCCATGAAGAAGGACAGAGTGATCCGGCTGCTGTTCTGAACAGTAGACGTCCGGCAGGGAGTTTCGGTTCAGGGAATTGTATACTTTTTCATGCCTTTTTCCTCCCGTCTTCGCTGCGTACTCGCCGTGTCGGCGCTCGCAGCCGCCAGTGCTCATCCGGCCGGCGCGCCGGCGACGTTTCAACTCACCGTCGACAGCATCATGCGCGGGCCCAAGCTGGTCGGCTACCCGCAAACGGGGCTGCGCTGGTCCGGCGATTCGTCGCGCCTCTTCTTCGAGTGGCGCCGTCCCGGAGACGACGAGGCGTCCACCTGGGTCGTGATGCGCGACGGCAGCGGCCTGCGCAAGTTGTCGGACGCCGAGCGGCGCACGGCGCCGCCCGTCAACGGACAGTGGGACAAGGCACACCGCCGGGTGCTGTTCGTCGATCAGGGCGACATCGTGCTCGTCGATTCCGTCGCCGGCACGCGGCGTCAGGTGACGCGCACGACCGGCGCCGAGGCCAACCCGCGCTGGGCGCGCCGCGAGACCGCCATCACCTTCACGCGCGACAACAACCTGTTCATCCTGCCGCTCGACAGCGGCGAGATCGCGCAGCTCACCGACGTGCAGCCGAAAAAGCGCGACCCGCGCGAGACCGACAGCCAGAAGTTCGTCAAGGCCGAGGAGCAGAAGCTGATCGAGCACACGCGCGTCGAGGCCGAGAAGAAGAAGAAGACCGAGGAGAAGGAGAAAGCGCGCGCGCTGCCCAAGCTCGAGCTCGCCGAGCGACAGAGCGCAACCGATCTGCAGCTCTCGCCCGACGGCACGCACGTGTTCGTCCTCGTGACCGAGCGCAGCGACAACGCGAAGCGGCCGAACGTGCCGAACTACGTCACCGAGTCGAGCTATACCGAGGACATTCCGGCGCGCTCGTTCGTCGGCGACGCGCAGGACAGGCGCACGCTCTCGATTCTGAATCTCGAGACCGGAAAAGGCGTCACCGCCGAGAGCCCGTCGAAAGATGCCGCCCGGTGGAACATGCCGATCGCATCGGACGACGGCACGGTCGTCGTCGCACACGTGCGGTCGGAGAAGAACAAGGATCGCTGGCTGCTCGCCGTCGATCCCGAGTCCGGCAAGACGCGCGTCGTCGATGCGCTGCACGACGATGCGTGGGTGCGGGAGCTGGGAGGCTTCGGCCAGAACGATCCATCGCTCGGATGGATGCCGGATCAGAAGCGCATCTGGTTTCTCTCGGAGCGCGACGGCTGGATGCACCTGTACGCCGTCGACGCGACAAGCGAGCATCCGGCGGCGAAGCAGTTGACCGACGGCAAATGGGAAATCGAGAGCCTGGCGCTGTCGGCCGACAAGAAGACGTTTTACATCACCAGCACCGAAGCCCATCCCGGCGAACGGCAGATCTACTCGATGCCGATCGAGGGCGGAGCGCGCGCGAGGCTCACGTCGATGACGGGCGCCGCCGCGGGCGACGTGTCGCCCGACGGCGGCACGATCGGGCTGATTTATTCGGCGAGCACGAAGCCGCACGAGGTGTACGTGACGCCGAATCGGCCCGGCGCCGAGGCGAAGCAGGTGACGACGACGCCGACCGACGAATGGCGATCGTTCAAGTGGATCGAGCCGCAGCTCATCACGTACAAAACGCGCGACGGCGTCAGCGTCTACGCCCGCCTGTTCACGCCGGAGATGGCGGGCGCGCGGCGGGACCCGGCCGCGCCGGCGGTCGTCTTCGTCCACGGCGCCGGCTACGCGCAGAACGCGCACAAGTACTGGGCGAGCTACTACCGCGAGTACATGTTCCACAACCTGCTGGCCTCGCGCGGCTACGTCGTGCTGGATCCCGATTACCGCGCGAGCGCCGGCTACGGGCGCGACTGGCGCACGGCGATCTACCGCCACATGGGCGGCAAGGATCTCGACGACGTCGTCGACGGCGCGAAGTACCTGGTCGACACGCAGAAGGTGAACCCGAAGCACATCGGCGTGTACGGCGGCAGCTACGGCGGCTTCATCACGCTGATGGCGATGTTCACCTCGCCCGACACGTTTGCCGCCGGCGCCGCGCTCCGGCCGGTCACCGACTGGTCGCACTACAACCACGGCTACACCTCGAACATCCTCAACGAGCCGCAGGAGGATGCGGAGGCCTATCGCAAGAGCTCGCCGATCTATTTCGCCGAAGGGCTGAAGGGCGCGCTGCTCATCTGCCACGGCATGGTCGACACGAACGTGCTCTTCCAGGACAGCGTGCGGCTCGTGCAGCGCCTCATCGAGCTGCGCAAGGAGAACTGGTCGGTCGCGCCGTTCCCGGTCGAGAATCACGGCTTTGAGGAGGAGACGAGCTGGGCGGACGAGTACAAGCGGATCCTCAAGCTCTTCGACGACACCCTCAGGGGCCTGCATGACGCGCGACGAGCTTCTTGATCTCTATCGCAAGTCGGGCGCGCTGCTCGAGGGCCACTTCCGGCTGACGTCGGGCCTCCACAGCCCCGGCTATCTGCAGAGCGCGCTCGTGCTGCAGCACCCGCAGCACGCCGAAGCGCTTGGACGCGCGCTGGCCGATCGCGTCCGCGATCTGCGGCCGACGGTGGTCCTCTCGCCGGCGCTCGGCGGCGTCGTCATCGGGCAGGAGGTGGCGCGCGCGCTGGGCGTGCGCGCGATCTTCGTGGAGCGCCAGGACGGCGCGCTCACGCTGCGGCGCGGGTTCGTCGTCTCGGAAAACGATCGCGTCCTCGTCGTAGAGGACGTGTTGACGACGGGCGGCTCCACGCGCGAGACGATGCAGGTGGCGCGCGCGGCCGGCGGACAGGTCGTCGGCGCGGCGTCGATGGTGGACCGCAGCCCTTCGACTCGCGCGAGCGAACGCGCTCGCTCGGAGCAGGCGGCGGTTCGCGATGACCTCGGCGTTCCGTTCGTTGCGCTGGTCGACATCGACCTGCCGACGTTCGAGCCCGACAAGTGCCCGCTGTGCGCGCAAGGACTGCCCGTCATCAAACCGGGATCGCGGCCGGTGGCTGTTTGAGGCGCCAGGTCACCACGAAGGACACAAGGGAACGGTGATGCCGAGCTATCGGATCACTGTTGCTTACGACGGAACCGATTTCGTCGGCTGGCAGCGTCAGGCGGCCGGCGTGTCGATTCAGGGCGTGATCGAGGAGGCGCTGCGCGAGCTCGACGGGCGCGACGTGACGGTCGTCGGCGCCGGGCGCACCGACGCCGGCGTCCACGCGCTCGCGCAGGTCGCCTCGTTCACGCTCGAACGCGCGCGGCCGGCCGACACCGTCGTCCGCGCCCTGAACGCGCGGCTGCCCGAGACCGTGCGCGTGCTTGCTGCGGAAGAAGTCCCGCCGTCGTTTCATCCGCAGTTCGACGCGCACGCGAAGCGGTACCGCTATCGCATGTGGAACGGCGACGTGCTGCCGCCGTTCGAGCGCCAGTACGCGTGGCACGTGCCCGGCGCGCTCGACGTCGAGGCGATGGACCGCGCCGCGCGCCTGCTCGAAGGCGAGCACGACTTCGCGGCGTTCCAGTCGAGCGGATCTGACGTGGAAACGACGGTACGCCGTGTCTTTGAGTCCACAATCCGCACTGAATCCGCAATCCTCGTCTATGAGATCGTCGGCAACGGTTTCCTGCGGCACATGGTTCGAGCGATTGCGGGCTCGCTGGTCGAGGTGGGCCGGGGCCGGCGGCCCGCGGAGTGGATCGCGGCGGTGCTGCAGTCGCGCGAGCGCGGTTGTGCGGGACGATCGGCGCCGGCCCGCGGCCTCTTTCTCGTCGGCATCGATTACGATGTACACTCAGGGTTTACTACCAAGGACACGTAATGTCGCTTGAGCAGCTCCTGGCGGTGATTCCGCCGGGATCCGCCGATGAGACGCTGGCGCGGCAGGTCAACTTCGAGCGGCTGCCGTCGCATGTCGCGATCATCATGGACGGGAACGGACGATGGGCGGCGCAGCGGCATCTGCCGCGCGTGGAAGGGCACCGCGCCGGCATCGACTCGGTGCGCGACGCCGTCGAAACGTCCGCGCGGCTGGGCATCGACGTGCTCACGCTCTACGCGTTCTCGGTCGAGAACTGGAAGCGTCCGCGCGCCGAGGTCAACACGCTGATGATGCTGCTGAAGCGGTACATCAGGCTCGAGCTCGGCACGCTCCACACGAACAACATCAAGTTCCAGGTGATCGGCCGGCCCGACGAGCTCGCGTCCGACGTGCAGCGCGAGCTGGAGATCGGCATCCGGCAGACGGCCGGCAACTCCGGCATGCTGTTCAACATCGCACTGAACTACGGCGGCCGCGCCGAGATCGTCGACGCCGCGCGCCGCGCGATCGCCGCCGGCATCTCGCCCGACGATCTCGACGAGCGCCGGTTCGGGGAGTTCCTGTACACCGCCGGCCAGCCCGATCCCGATCTCCTCATTCGCACGAGCGGCGAGATGCGCGTGAGCAACTTCCTGCTCTGGCAGATCGCGTACTCGGAAATCTGGGTCACCGAAACGCTGTGGCCCGACTTCCGCCGCCGCGATCTCCTCGAAGCCGTCCTGGCCTACCAGAAGCGCGACCGCCGCTACGGCGGCATCAAGCCGTCGCCGGTGGCGCTCGGCGCCAAGTGACGCGCGTCCTGAGCGGCGCCGTGCTGATCGCGTTCGCCGTGGGCGTGGTGTGGTACGCGTCGAACCAGATCTTTCTGCTCGTCGCGGCGCTGCTCGTCGGGCTCGGCGTGAACGAGCTGGTGACGCTGGCGCATGCGAGCCGGCTCAACGTCGCGTTCTGGCCGGCGCTCGTGGCCGCGCTTCTCGTCCTGGTATCGGTCGGCGCGGCCGGCCGCGGGCTCGAGGCGGCGCTGATGGCGGCGCTCGTCGGCGTCGGATTGGCGACCCTCGGCGAGTGGCGCGGCGACGCGCAGGTGCTGGCCACCGCGGCGGCGTCGCTGTTTCCCGCGCTCTACCTCGGCCTGCCCGTGGGCGCGCTCGTCGCCGTGCGCGCGTTCAGCGGCCCGCGCGGACTGTTTCTGCTGATGCTGACCGTCATCGTCAGCGACTCGATGCAGTACTACACCGGGCGCCTCTTCGGTCGCCGGCCGCTTGCGCCGCTCGTGAGCCCGAAGAAGACGATCGAGGGCGCGCTCGGCGGCTTTCTGTTCGGGACCGCGCTGTTCGCGTCGGTCGGCGCCTGGTGGCTGCCCGAGATGCCGCTGGCGGTGCGGATTGGGCTCGGGTTGTCGATCGTCGCGCTCGGCATTGCGGGCGATCTGTTCGAGTCGATGCTCAAGCGCAGCGCGAACGTGAAGGACAGCTCGACGCTCATTCCCGGCCACGGCGGCATCCTCGACCGCATCGACGCGCTCTTGTTCGCGGCGCCCGTGTACTACATCGTGCTCAAGTACGTGTGAAACGAATCGCCATCCTCGGATCGACCGGCTCGATCGGCCAGAGCGCGCTGGCGGTGGTCGACGTGCACGCGGACCGGCTGCAGGTCGTCGGCCTGGCGGCCGGCGAAAACGCGGATCTCCTCGCGACGCAGATCACGAAGTACCGACCGCGCGTGGCGGCGATGGCGACCGGCGGCGCGGTCGATCGGCTGGCCGGGAGCGGCGCCGCGCGCGGCGTCGCGATCGCGGGCACCGGACGCGACGGCCTCGTCGCGGTCGCCTCGCATCCCGACGTCGATCTCGTGCTTTGCGCGTCGAGCGGCACCGAGGCGCTCGAAGCGGTGCTCGCGGCCATCGAGCACGGCAAGACCGTCGCGCTCGCGAACAAGGAAGTCCTCGTGATGGCCGGCGGGATCGTGACCGAGGCGGCGGCGCGCAAGGGCGTGGCGATCCTGCCGGTCGACAGCGAGCACAACGCCATCCACCAGTGCTTGCACGGTTGCGCCCGCGCCGACGTGCGCCGCCTCATTCTGACGGCGTCGGGCGGACCGTTTCGCGGTCGCTCGGCGTCGGAACTGGAAGAGGTCTCGGCCGACGCCGCGCTGAAGCATCCGACGTGGCGGATGGGGCGGAAGATCACGATCGACTCGGCGACGCTCATGAACAAGGGGCTCGAGGTGATCGAGGCCCGCTGGCTGTTCGGCGTCCGCGCCGATCAGATTGACGTCGTGATTCACCCGCAGTCGGTCGTGCACTCAATGGTCGAGCTGACCGACGGATCGATTCTCGCGCAGCTCGGCGTCACCGACATGCGTCTGCCGATTCAGTACGCGTTTTCGTACCCCGAACGCTGGCGGGCGCCGCTGCCGCCGCTCGATCTCGCGCGCGCAGGGCGGCTCGACTTCGACGTGCCCGACACGAATGTGTTCCCCTGCCTGAAGCTCGCGTATCGAGCGCTCGAAGCGGAGCGCAGCCTGCCGGTCGTGCTCAACGCGGCGAACGAGGTGGCCGTCGCGCGGTTCCTGGAAGGGCGCCTGGGCTTCAGGTCGATTCCGCACGTGATCGAACGCACGATGGCGGCGCATCGACCGGCCGAGGTGCACACGTTGGCAACGGTCCGCGCCGTTGACGAGTGGGCGCGCGATCATGCGCACACCGTGGCCCGCGGGTTAGAATTGAAGGTCTGAGGTCCCCGGTTTGATCACCATCCTTGCATTCACGTTCGTGCTCGGCGTGCTGGTGTTCGTCCACGAGCTCGGGCATTTTCTCGCGGCCAAGCGCGTTGGCATCCGCGTGCTGAAGTTTCAGCTCGGCTTCAACCCGACCATCGTCAGCTTCCGGCGCGGCGACACCGAGTACGGCGTCGGCGCGCTGCCGCTCGGCGGCTACGTGAAGATGGCGGGCGAGAACCCGGAGGACGTCGAGCACGACGAGCGCGGGCAGATCGTCAAGCGGAAGGACGAGTTCCTGTCGAAGTCGAAGTGGGAGCGGTTCCAGGTCCTGATCATGGGGCCCGTGATGAACATCCTGCTGGCGCTCGTCCTCACCGCCCTCGTCCTCTATCAGGGGATCGAGAAGAGCGTCTACGAGGATCAGCCGCCCGTAGTCGGTGTCGTCTCGGCCGGGTCGCCGGCATCGAAGAGCGACATCCAGCCGGGCGATCGCATCATCGCCGTCGCCGGGCACGACGTCGAGACATGGGATCAGTTCCTGATGGCGATCGGCTCGCGGCCGAACCGCGAGGTCGAGGTCAAGCTGCTGCGCAGCGGCTTCGAGATGACGCGCAAGGTCACGCCGGCCGTCGCAGGCCAGAGCCGCTTCGAGTTCGGCGAGATCGGCGTGTTGCCAGACGTGCACCCGTTCATCGCGCGCGTGACGCCGGGCGAACCCGCCGACAAGGCCGGGCTCAAGACGGGCGACGTGCTCATCGCCGTCGACGGCGAGCGCATCACGTTCCGACCCGAGCTGATGACGGCGATCGCGTCGCATCCGAACAAGCCGATCACCATCAGCGTGCTGCGGAACGCCGTGCCCCAGGACGTCCCGGTGGTCCCCACGCTCGGCGGATGCACGGGAGTCGCCGCGAACATCGGCTGCATCGGCATTCAGATCGGCGAGCCGACGAAAACGATCAAGCCCGGCGCCGTCGAAGCGGTGACGATGAGCATCCAGAAGAACCTCGAGTTCTCGCGGATGATCTTCCAGACGCTGTGGGGCCTCGTCACGCGCGAGACGTCGCCGAGGCAGCTGATGGGTCCGGTCGCCATTGCCCAGCTCTCCGGCGAATCGGCGCAGCTCGGATGGATCTCGCTGTTCACGCTGATGGCGACGATCAGCCTGAACCTCGGCCTGCTGAACCTGATGCCGATTCCGGTGCTCGACGGCGGGCACATCTTCATCATGGCGCTCGAGGGGATCGCACGCCGGGATTTCAGCATCCGCGTGAAGGAGAAGATGCTGCTGGCCGGTTTCGTGGTCATCCTTATGCTGATGGTGACCGTGATCTACAACGACCTCACGCGAATAAGTTGGATCGAGCGGCTCATGCCGTGGCGGTGAACTTGCACTAAGCCCTGCCGGAGGGTGTTCCCGTGAAGTTCATCCGGCTCGGCGGCGTGGCGTGCCTTGCACTGGCGCTTGCGCTCGGCTCGGCCTTTCCTGCCTCGGCGCAGTACCGTTCGTCGATCACCCAAACCGATATTCAACGTCTCCAGGACGGCATCTACGACGCGCAGCGCGAGATCGCGCAGCTGGGCTCCCGCGACGGCTCGTCCGCCGCGCAGCTCCAGGCGGAGCTCGACGACGCGCGAGACGAGGCGATCTATCTGAAAGTGAAGCTGCGGCGGAACGAACCGATCGCGACCGTCGACTACAGCGAGGTCCGCGACCGCGTCGAAAACATCCGGAACCGCGCGCGCGGCGACGGCATCAGCGGCTACGGCGCCTACTCGCCGCCGCCGGCGCGGCCCGAACCCGACTGGCGGTCGCCGTCGGAGACGGTGCGCTCGCGCAACCCGAACGAGCTCCCGGTCGGCACCGAGTTCGACGTCCGGTTGCAGAGCGCCCTCAGCTCGAGGACGTCGCTGCCAGAGGATACGTTCGACGTAACGACGATGGTGGATCTGCAGGACGAGCGCGGACACGTGTTGGTGCCCGCGGGCGCGACGATGCGCGGCACCGTGACGTCGGTGACCAAGGCAACGCGCTTCGAGCGGACGGGCGGTCTGACGGTAGCGTTCGATCGGCTGACGTTCAACCACCGCTCGTATCCGATCCGCGCGACCGTCACGCAGGCAATCGAGAGCGAAGGGATCCGCGGCGAAGCCGAGCGCATCGGCATCGGCGCGGGAGCCGGCGCGATCCTCGGCGCGATTCTGGGAGGCGCGAAGGGGGCGCTCGCCGGCATTCTGATCGGCGGCGGCGGCACGATCATGGCGACGGAGGGGAACGACGTCGACCTGCCGGCGGGCACGGTGCTGCGCGTTCGCTTCGATACGCCGCTGATGCTCTACCGATAGGAGCAGCGACCGATCGGAGGAGCGCGAGCCTTTCAGGCGACCGTCGTCGCTCGGCTAGACTAAAGCCTTCGCGCTCCTGACGCTTTCGCCACGTCCGCCATTGCCTCTCGCGCCGCGCGGATCGTTTTGTCGATGTCGCGCGGCGTGTGGGCGGCTGAAATGAACCACGCCTCGAACTGCGACGGCGGGGGATAGACGCCGCGCGCCAGCATGCCGCGGAAGAACGTCGCGTAGCGTTCGGTGTTCGCGCTCGTCGCCGACGCGAAGTCGCGAACGGGTCGGTCCGTGAAGAACGGCGTGACAAGCGAGCCGAGCGCGTTCACCTGGAGCGCGACGCCGGCATCGCGCGCGCCGTCGGCCAGTCCGGCGGCGAGGCGCGCGCCGAGTCCGGCGAGAGTCTTGTAGAGCGTCGGCGTCAGGCGCTCCAGGCACCACAAGCCCGCGGTCATCGCGAGCGGATTCCCTGACAGCGTGCCTGCCTGATAGACCGGTCCCGCCGGCGACACGAGATCCATCAGGTCCGCGCGGCCGCCGTACGCGCCGACCGGCAGGCCGCCGCCGATGATCTTGCCCAGGCACGTCAAGTCCGGGGTGACGCCGTACAGCGACTGCGCCCCGCCGGCCGCCGCGCGAAAGCCGGAGATGACCTCGTCGAAAATCAGGAGCGCGCCCGCCGCCGTGCATGCCTCGCGGAGCGCGCGCAGGAATCCGTCGGCCGGCGGCACGAGCCCCATGTTTCCGGCGATCGGCTCAACGATCACCGCGGCGATCGTTCCGCGGTTTCGATCGAGCGCTGCGTGCACCGACGCGATGTCGTTGTAGGACGCGACGAGCGTGTCGGCCGACGCCGCCTTCGTCACGCCTGGGCTCGTCGGCGTGCCGAGCGTCAGCGCGCCGGAACCGGCTTTCACGAGGAACGAGTCCGCGTGTCCGTGATAGCAGCCCTCGAACTTGACGATCCGGTCGCGTCCCGTGGCCGCGCGGGCGACGCGCACGGCGCTCATCGCCGCCTCGGTGCCGGAGCTGACGAAGCGCACGCGCTCGAGCGACGGCATCAAGGCGCGCACCTTCTCGCCGAGCGCGAGTTCGAGCGGACTCGGCGCGCCGAAGCTGGTGCCGCTCTTCGCCGCGGCCGCCAGCGCGCGCGTCAGGCCCTTCGGCGCGTGACCGTGAATCAGCGGACCCCACGACATGACGTAGTCGACGAACGCGTTGCCGTCGACGTCGACGATGCGGGAGCCCGATGCGCGGTGGATGAACAGCGGCGACGCGCCGACCGATTTGAACGCGCGGACGGGACTGTCGACGCCGCCCGGCAGGATCAGTTGTGCACGAGAAAAGAGACGTGTCGATCGCGCGGTTTTCATGGCTGAACACTGAGAGCTGACAGCTGACAGCTGAGCTACAGCTTACCTGACACGGATAGTGGCGAGATCGCCGATGGCGTACGAGATGAATTTCTGTTCGTCCTTGTCGTGCGTGCGGCTGCGCGCGGCGTCGAAGGCGCGCGAGGCGCTGTCGAAATCACGCTGAACGAGGAACGTCGACGCGATGCCGAGCGCGGCGCGGTACGACGAGGGGTCGCGCTCGAGCGCGCGCTGATAGAGGGCGCGGGCCAGCGCCGAATCGCGCGCCAGCATCGCAAGGTTCCCCCCGCCGACCAGATAGTCCGAGTCGGCATCATCGGGCAGACGCTGAAGTCCGGCCCGCACGAGCTCGCTCTTGCCGTCGGCCGCCATTTTCGTCAGCCCCGCGATCGTCTGCCCGCGCGCGCCGTCCGGCAGCTTCAGCGGCTTCGTCACGAGATCCCACGTCAGCGCCATGCCGGACGTGCCCATGCTGACCGTCGTCAGGATTCGAATGGGCAGCACGACCGTCTGCGGCATGTAGCCGGCCGCGGTCACGTCGAATTCCCACACGCCCGGCTGCATCGCGCCGATATTCCATTCACCTTTTGCATTCGTCGTCGTCTCGTAGATCCGCGGACCGCTGAACGTGCCGGCGGCGTAGCCGTAAAACGCCTCGGCGCGAACGCCGGCGTTCGCAATGCGCTCGCCGCCGTCGGCGACCACGCGTCCCTTCGTTCGGAACGCGGCGTGCTGAGCGTGCAGGCCGGACAGGCCTGGCAGGTCGGGCGGGCCGGGCAGGCCGGGCAGGTCCGCCAATAAGAGGACACAGAGAACGCAGAGGGCGAGCTTCAGACGCAGATCGCGTTTCTCTCTCACGCGCTCCTCGGAGCCATGCCCATCGTGCCGGAGGCCGGCGGCGAGGCCCATTCGTCTTTCGCGTTGGTGCGCCTGCCCGGCCCGCCTGACCTGCCTGACCCGCCTGGCCTGCCTGACCCGCCTGACCTGCCTGACCGGCCTGACCGGCCCGTCACTGGGCGATCGCGCGTGCGGCGTCGCGCGCGTAGTACGTGATGATGATGTCCGCGCCGGCGCGGCGAATCGACGTCAGCGTTTCGAGCATCGCGCGCGGCTCGTCGATCCAGCCGTTTCGCGCGGCGGCCTTCAGCATCGCGTATTCGCCGCTCACGTGATACGCGGCGGTCGGATAGTGAAACGCTTCCTTCACCCGCGCGATCACGTCCAGATACACGACCGCCGGCTTCACCATGACGATGTCGGCGCCCTCGGCGATGTCCTGTTCGACCTCGCGCAGCGCTTCGGCGACGTTGGCCGGATCCATCTGGTGCGACCGGCGGTCTCCGAACTGCGGCGTCGACGCGGCCGCCTCGCGGAACGGCCCGTAGAACGCGGAGCAGTACTTCGCGGCGTACGACATGATCGCGGTGTTCTCGAATCCGCGCTCGTCGAGCGCCGCGCGGATGGCGCCGACGCGGCCGTCCATCATGTCCGACGGCGCGACGATGTCGGCCCCCGCCGAGGCGTGCGACACGGCCGCGCGCACGAGCTGATCCACCGTCGGATCGTTGGCGATCTCGTCGTCGATGAGGATGCCGCAGTGGCCGTGATCGGTGTACTCGCACAGGCACACGTCGGTGATCACGAGCGTGTCCGGAACCGCGCGCTTGATCGCGCGCACCGCCGTCTGCACCGGCGCTTCGGGATCGTACGCGAGCGAGCCGATGTCATCCTTGTGATCGGGGAGGCCGAACAACAGCACGCTCGCGATGCCGTCCGCCTTCGCGGCCTCCGCCTCTTTCACGGCTTCGTCGACCGACAGGTTGAACACGCCGGGCATCGACGAGACCTCCCGGCGCACGCCTTCGCCCTCGCACACGAACAGCGGCAGGACGAACATCTCCGGCGACAGCCGCGTCTCGCGCACCAGCGCGCGCATGGAGGCCGACCGACGCAGGCGGCGGAGGCGCCGCGTCAGGGTAAGCGTCGTGTTCGTGTGAATGGGGCTCATGGCGGTGTCTTCCGAAAATACTCGACAATCGCATCGACCAGCGCCGGAATGGTGTAGGTCGCCGGCACGACGGTGCTCTGGATGTTGAACTGCGACGCCGCTTCGGCGGTCACCGGCCCGATCGACGCGACGATGGTCGCCTGCAGCAGATCGGCGGCCGGTTCCGCGCCGAGCACGCGGACGAAATTCCTGACCGCCGACGCGCTCGTGAACGTGACGACGTCGATGCGGCGCTCGAGCAGCATGCGGTAGATGTCGGGCTCGCCCTCGCGCTCCGGCTCGGCGACGAGCGTGCGGTACGCGATCACCTCGGTCACTTCGGCGCCCTGCTTGCGCAGCTCCTCGGCCACGACCTCGCGGCCGATGTCGGCGTGCGGCAGCAGAATCTTCTTCCCCTTGATGTCACCGAGCTCGATGAGCGAACGCACGATGCCCTCCGCGCGGTACTCGGCCGGCGTGAGGTCCACCTTCAGCCCGAAGCGCGCGAGCCGCTCGCCGGTCGTCGGCCCGACGACGCAGAGCCTGACGCCCTTCAGCGCGCGCAGGTCGTTCGGTCCGGCCAGGAGCCGGTCCACGAACGCGTCGACCGCGTTCGCACTCGAAAAGATGATCCAGTCGAACTCGCCGGCCCTCGCGCACGCTTCGTCGAGCGGCCCGAAGTCCTCGGGCGGCACGATGCGGATCATCGGCGCCTCGATCGCCTCCGCGCCCATCGCCTCGAGGCGATCGACCAGATCGCCCGCCTGCTCCTTCGGCCGCGTGACGAGAATGCGCTTGCCGAACAGCGGCCGCGCGTCGAACCAGCGCAGGTGCTCGCGCAGCGCGGCGACGCGCCCGACGACGAGAATCGCGGGCCGCCTGTCGTCGGTCCGCTTCACGGCGTTCGCGATCTCGTCGAGCGATCCGACCAGCGTCTGCTGGGTCGGCAGCGTGCCGTCGTACACCACGGCCGCCGAATCGTCGATCGGCCGGCCGTGCGAGACGAGCTCGCTCAGAATGTTCGGCAGCTGGTCGGGGCCGGCGTAGCAGACGACGGTGCCGTCGAGCCGTGCGAGGCTCGTCCAGTCGATCGAGGCGCGCGCCTTGCCCTCGTCTTCGTGGCCGCGGATGAACGTCAGGGTGTCGCCGCCGCCCGGATAGGTGATCGGCACGCCCGCGTAGCTCGGCACGGCGACGCCGGCGGGCACGCCAGGCACGACCTCGAAGCGGACGCCCTGCTCGTGCAGGAACAACGCCTCGGTGCCGCCGCGATCGAACACGAACGGATCGCCCCACTTCAAACGCGCGACGATTTTTCCTTCGCGCGCCTTTTCCGCGAGGAGATAACAGATCGCCTCCTGCTCGTACGGCTGCGGCGCTGCGACGCCGACGTCGATTTTTTCAGCCTGCGCGCGCGCGTAACGCAGCAGCCTGGCCGGGACGAGGTGGTCGTACAGCACGACATCCGCCGACTCGAGGCACTGGAGGCCGCGAACGGTGATCAGCCCGGGATCGCCGGGCCCCGCACCAATCAGATAGACAACGGACATGGACAGTCGACAGTCGGCAGCAGCAGCCGACAGCCGTCCTGCGACTGCCGCCTGCGACTGCTTTAGCTTACGGCTGTATCCCCTCTACGGCGCCCTGCGTCCGTGCAGCCTCCGCGAGAATCTCGCCGGCGCCGTCTCGAAGCAATTGTGCGCCGACCCTCGCGCCGAGCGCCGCCGCATCGCCGCGCGGCGCACGTGCCGTTCCCCGGACCGCGCGGCTGCCGTCGAGCGCGAACACGCCGGCCGCCAATTCCAGCTCATCGCCGCCCGCCGCGTTCGCCAGCGCGCCAACCGGCGTCTGGCAGCCGCCTCCGAGCGCCTGCACCAGCGCCCGCTCCGCGACCAGCGCCGCCAGAGCCGCCGGATCACTCGTGCGGGCAACGGCCTCTCGAGTCCGCTCGTCGGCGTCGCGTATCTCGATCGCGACGATTCCCTGGCCCGGCGCCGGCAGACAAGCATCGGCCGGCAACACCAGCGACGCCCGGTGCCCGAATCCGAGGCGACGCAGGCCGGCCGCTGCCAGCACCAGCGCATCATGCGCGCCTTCATCCAGCTTGCGCAACCGCGTATCGAGATTCCCGCGAATCGGCGTGAACCGCGCCCCCGGGAACAGCCGAGCCAGCTGCGCAACGCGGCGGACGCTTCCGGTGCCAATGGATGCGGACCGGTCCAGAAGGTCAACCAGCTGCTCGACCGATGCGACGGTCCGGCTAAAGCCGGACACTACCGTGACGTTGGGTGCGGTCGTGCCGGTCGTGGCGTCGGTCGCGGTCGCGCCGGTAGTGTCCGCCTTCAGGCGGACCGGCAACACGACGGCGTCATGAGGATCCTCCCTCGGCAACACGCCGGCAATCGCGAGGCCGGCCGGCAGGGTCGCCGGCATGTCCTTGCTGCTGTGGACGGCGAGATCGATGTCGCCGGCGAGCAGCGCCTCTTCAATCTCCTTGACGAACAGCCGCTTGCCGCCGACTTCCGACAGCGGCGCGCTCTGCAGCCGATCGCCCGTCGTCTTGATGACGACGATGCGGCACGGCGGGCCGCCGGCTTCGGCGATTCGGGCGGCAACAGCATTCGCCTGCCACAGCGCGAGCTGACTGCCTCGTGTGCCGAGCCGGAGCTCAGTCACCGCGGTCCGCGGCGCGTCGGCCGTCCGAACGGCTCGACCTTGCGGCGCTCCTCGCGCTCGCCGAGATCGAAGAGCCGAGCGAGCGCTTCGGAGTAGGCGCCGACCGTATCGGCGTCGCTGAGCGCCTTGAGCTGTTCGGTGGGCGTCAACAGCAGCTTCTCGACGATGAGATGCGTGATCTCGTCGACGCGGGCGCGCGCGTCGGGCGGCAGCGTCGACAGCTTGAACTCGAGCCGCTCGAGCTCGGAGCGGCGGATGGCCTCGAACCGCTCGCGCAGCGCGACAACGGTGGGAATCGCGCCGCGCGATCTGAACCACGCGCCGAAGCGCTCGACCTCTTCGGAGACGATGGCCTCGGCGTGCTGGACTTCGCCGGCGCGGCGCGCGAGATTTTCGCGCACCGTCGCCTGCAGGTCGTCGATGTTGTAGAGGAACACCTGCTCGATCTCGCCGGCCTCGGGCTCGACGTCGCGCGGCATCGCGATGTCGATGATGAACAGCGGGCGGTTGCGCCGCGGCCGCATGACCGCTTCGATGTGCGCCTTCGTCAGGATGGGAGACGCGGCGCCGGTCGCCGTGATCACGATGTCGCTCGCGCCGACGACCTCGTCGAGCTCGTCCCACGGCGCGGCGCTCGCGCCGCCGATCGCCTCGGCGGTCCGCGCGGCGTG
>Ga0066903_100001467_pt1 | contig 17233 bp, 12 predicted proteins | sample PanSoiMetaGPlot1_FD_67491 | JGI IMG/M metagenome (GOLD analysis project Ga0066903, IMG submission 67491) | Tropical forest soil microbial communities from Panama analyzed to predict greenhouse gas emissions - Panama Soil - Plot 1 (version 2) | ecosystem: Environmental > Terrestrial > Soil >... | reverse complement strand
TTGTTGCGCCCCGGCCGAGAGTTCGACGTGACTAGTCTTCGCCAGCTTGGCCTTGCGCAATTACGAACTTCGTAACGGCACCAGGATTTGTAAGTTGACGCTTGGAGACCTCGCTCTTATGGGGAGGCTGACCGCACGCGATCAGCAAGGACTGTTCGAAACGCGTCAGGATCTCGTCTCGTCCCATGTGCTGAACCGCATATTGGCGGGCCTGCTGGCCCATAACACGACGCATTTCGGAGTTGTCTGCCAGTTGCACCAATCCTGCGACGAAGGCGGCTACGTCCCCGGGTGGCGTCACCAAACCTCTTCCCTCCAAGACCATGGCCAGTTGAGTTCCCAGAGTCGCAGTCGCGAGTGTGGGGCGTCCGCTCGCCATCATGCCTACCAATTTTGACGGCATCATTAGGTCCGCAGCATCAGCCCGTTGTGGCAATAGGTGAACATCGGCCAAGTTCAATAGTTCATTCAACCGTTCCGAACTCTGAAGCGGAAGTACGACCATACGCCCCGCCTCTTTAGCCATCTGTGCCAGTGCCTGACGATCAGGACCGTCACCGCAAAGCACAAATTGAATGTCTGATCTATGAAGCATCTGACGAGCTGCGGCCATGAGCAACTCCAGTCCCTGCTTCTTGCCCATGCTCCCGGAATAGAGAGCGACAATGGACCGATCAGAAATACCGAGCTCCTGGCGAAATGCATTCGGACCTGACATGGGGTAAATGGCCGATGTATCCACCCAATTAGGGAACAGAACGGCTTTTTCAGAGTCCACGCCTTTGGAGGTGAGGCGCTCCATCATCCTGTCCGAGATGGCTGAGGCCCTGTAGAAGCGTCGCATCACACTGCGTTCGATCGCCTGTACAAACCGCCTCAATCGCGACGACGAAAAATCGCCTAGCTCAAACGCGGCATCAACCTCGAAGTCATGGACGTGAAGCCAGGCCACGGCACCTGATAGCCGCGCGAGGCAAAGCGCTTGAGGCGAGCAGAACAAAGTGGGAGCGATTAGGACAACCGCATCAGGTCGCCACGGAACCTGGCGCAGCATCGTCGGCCAGCTTCCTAAGGAAAAGCTTGCCAAGTGAAGAATTCGCCGCCAGCCGCGCGGTACCCGCGGAATCCATACCGGACAGCGAAATACTTCCATGTTGCGAGATGCTCCCTTAGCCATAACTCGCTGTCGGCTAGGACGCCACGCCGAATGCCCGGGGAAAACCCGCCATTGCGGATAGTGCGGAGGAGCGGTTACGATGCGAATTTCGTGGCCCCGAATGGCCAGCCACTCCGCCATCTCGCCGGTGTACTTGCCCACTCCGGTCAATTCAGGCCAAAAATTTATCGACTGGATAAGGATTCTCACAATTTAACTTTCTAAATCGTAACTTCCACTTTCGAATCAATGTCGGACCACCGCGAGCACAGATCAAGATACGTGCGCTCCAGTCCCTCGCGCAAGATCATTTGCGGTTTCCAGCCCCAATCGTTCATTCGTCGCGTGTCAAGGAGCTTGCGAGGTGTCCCATCTGGCTTGCTTGAGTCAAAAATCAACTTGCATTTGCAGTCCACCGTCTGACGAATGAGTTCAGCAACCTCTTTGATCGTCGAATCCTCACCCCAGCCAATATTGACAATCGGAGGGTTAGAGGGATCTTCTGACAATCCAGCCAATTTTTCATTGGACAGCGACATTAGAACGATACACGCGTTAGCGGCGTCGTCACTATAAAGAAATTCACGCCGCGGAGCTCCGGTCCCCCAAATGACTACTTCGCTTGCACCCTTCAGCTTGGCTTCGTGCATTCGCCGCAAAAGCGCAGGGATGAGATGTGACCCCGTAGGGTGGTAATTGTCCCCGGGTCCATACAAATTCGTGAGCATTCCTGCCATGAACCGGGTCCTAAATTGACGGTTGTAGGCCCAACACATTTCGATACCTGCGATCTTAGCAACCGCATACGGTCGGTTCGTCGACTCCAATGGACCACTTAGCAACGCGGTCTCTCGCAAAGGCTGTTCCGCCAACTTCGGATAGATGCAACTCGATCCTACAAAGAAGAGGCGCTCCACACTTGCGCGGTACGCTTCATCGATAACATTCGTCTGGATTTGAAGGTTTCGTACAATGAAGTCCACAGGCCGTGAGTAATTAGCAAGGATTCCGCCCACTACGGCAGCTGCGAGGAACACATGATTTGGGCGCTCTTGCGAAAAGAACCTTCGTACCTCAGTCGTATTGGTTAATTCGAGGTCCGAGTGGGTTGGCAACAGAAGATTATCAAAACCTCTAGCCCGCAAACGTCGCACCAACGCGGAGCCCAACAGGCCGGTGTGTCCCGCAACGAAAATGCGGTCGGTGATGCGCATTTAGTCGTGGTATTCGTACATTGGATCTGTCGAGGTTCGATTTAGCAGGTTGCGCTCAACCACTTGGAGATCGGCTTCCGCCATTTCTTGTACCAGTTGTTTGAAGTTCGTCCTTGGATGCCAGCCAAGCTTTTGACGCGCTTTGGTCGCGTCCCCAACTAGCGACTCTACTTCAGCCGGACGAAAGTATCGGGGATCGATCTGCACGATACATCTACCTCGTGAGTCGTACCCCTTTTCCTCGAGTCCTGCTCCTTCCCACTCGATCGCCATCCCCAGTTCCGCTGCGGCTAGGTTTACAAATTCCCTCACTGAGTGCTGAATACCAGTCGCGATCACAAAGTCCTCAGGCTCATCCTGCTGCAACATTAACCATTGCATCTCCACATAGTCACGGGCATGTCCCCAATCACGCTTGGCATCGAGGTTACCCAAGTACAAGCAGTCCTGCACACCTAGCTTGATGCGGGCCAGGTCGCGTGTGATTTTTCGGCTGACGAAGGTCTCTCCCCGGACAGGAGACTCGTGATTAAACAAGATGCCGTTACATGCATACATTCCGTAGGCTTCTCGATAGTTGACAGTGATCCAGTACGCAAAAAGCTTTGCAACGCCATAAGGAGATCGAGGGTGAAATGGTGTTTGCTCGGTTTGCGGGGTCTCTCGCACCAACCCATAGAGTTCGGAACTGGACGCCTGATAGAAACGAATCTGATCCTGCAGACCCAGAATGCGTATTCCCTCCAGCAAGCGCAATGTGCCAAGCGCATCTGTATTGGCTGTAAATTCCGGTTGTTCGAACGAAACTGAAACATGGCTTTGAGCAGCGAGATTATAGACCTCGTCAGGCCGAACCTTCTGGAGTACTCGAATTAAGCTGTTGGAATCGGTCATGTCGCCATAGTGAAGGCGAAAGCGGCAGTCGGATTCGTGCGGATCCTGATAAAGGTGATCCACTCGTTCGGTGTTCAGCAGAGATGAACGGCGCTTAATTCCATGAACCTCATAGCCTTTGCTGAGTAGGAACTCAGCCAGATAGGCGCCATCCTGGCCGGTGATTCCGGTAACCAATGCTTTTTTCATGGGCAAGTTCCTACCAACCTTGAGCAGTGCGTTTATCAGTTTAGTACTGCACCGGAAATCGGTGCAAAGGGCGCGGGTCTTGAAAGAATCTGCTCAGTTACGAGCATCCGAAAAACCTCCCAGATTACTCGCGCCCACATCATCGCTACGACTCGCGCAGGCAATCAAGCAGTCGCCATGGCGTGTGAGATTTCCCGCTATCATCAACGGGCAGAGCACCGTTCTAGCCAGAGTCATCAGAGCTAGTACGAGTGCTGGGTTTCTTAGTTCACGAGTGGCCCTGCCTTTGCGAGAAAAGACTGCAGCAATCAATGAAGAGGCAACCCAGAGTGCAGGGGTGACTTGAGATATCTTGACGTCTACGAATCCACTTTCGGTTAAGACCATTCTTAGAGTGGGTTCAGAAAAGTGCGAAATATGAAAAGGGACATGCCAGTTGATCCACGCATGGCCGCATATCTTCCGAATCCAACTCCCACTGTTTGGACAACTGATCCACACCTGCCCGCCCGGCCGCAAGATTCGGCTAATGTCGAGCAACATTCGCTTGGGATCGAGCGAGTGTTCAAGTACGTTTGAAAGTACCACCACGTCATAGAACGTGCGGGGCTGAAAATCATGCAAAAGTTGTTCGTAAACTTTGAAGCCAGCTGAACGGGCGACATCCGCCGCTTTCGCGTTCAATTCCAGTCCCTCAGGGATGAAGCCATTTTGACGATAAATCTTCAATCCGCGACCTTCATTACACCCTATATCCAGGAGCCTACCGCTTCCCTTTCGCCCATGAAAGGATCCGTCACCATCCAAGGCAAGCCATAGACGGTACAAGCTGGAGTCGAACAGTCTTTGGCGCAACTTGGTATAGGTGGTGCCCTTCTCTCCTGCGAAGTTGTAATACTCCTCATACAATTGTTTGAGTTGGTCAGGCTCCGGCCTCGGATAAATCTGCTCAAAATTGCAGAAGGAACAACGAGATATGGAGTAAGTTCCTGGAACGCCTAAGCGATTATCTTGAATCTTATGTATTAGAGTTACGACCTTCGCGCCACACAGCAGACACGGAGGCTGTTCATCCTCCAACACACCATCCGGGGCTTCGGATTCTTTGGCGAGCATACTAACGACTTATTGCAGCCTCAGCTGTTCCCTGCAAGGCTGGAGATTTCGACAAGGCAGCCAATAATGCATCGCGTGTGCACAGATAGTATTTTCGCTGTTCGCTGAACTCGAGAAGAGTTGCCCTCGACGCTTCACTAAGCAATGCGGGATTGTCCTGCCATTGCTGCAAGCGCTGGACGGCATGCGAAACGAAGTCTTGATCCTGTGAAACCAGCAAACCCGGGGTCGCGGCTAGCATGTCTGACAAGCAACCTCGGTCCCAAGCAATCGCCGGAATGCCTCTCGCCATCGCCTCATACACCACGAGCGGGGCACACTCATGCGAGTAACGAGATGGAAATAGAAGTACGTCGATACTTTCCCAGAAATCCTCTTTTTCGGAGCCATAACGAGGACCAACGTACCTAAGAATTCGCGACCGTGCGACCGCTTCTCTCAAAACAGTTTCTGCTGCCCCGTCCGCAAACGGGCCCGCGACTTCAACTTTCAGGTCGGAGTGTTTGCTTTCCAGTTCTTTGGCTATCGCTATAACCTCCGCGATTCCCTTCTCGAAGGAAATATTTCCCAGGAACCCAACCGTGCGAAGCTGAGTCCGGATGCGTGACTGCGAAGTTGAGCCGGTAGAGACCAGAACTGCATTTGACAGAACCGTCGTCGAGGCCTGTTCTCCGTAGCGCAACTTAAGCTTGCGAGCCTGTCCTCCGCAGAGCACAATGTGCGTTGCAGATTGTCCTGCAAGTCGGACGAGCGCATTTGTCAAAAGTGATTTCTTGTCCAAGTAAGCGAAACTGTGATGATGTAAGAATATTGCATCCCCACGCATGCGGGCGACCATAATAAAGAAGATTTCATACAATTGCCCCCAACTTCCCGATAGTCCCACGTACAGAGTATCGCCACCTACATCCGGTTTCTTACGAAAGTATTTGAAAGTTGCCCGAATTACATTGCGAACACGGCTGAGTCGGCTTAGCCAGGAACGTCTGAGCGATGTAGGTGACAGGTTCAGGATCACTGGCTCGATTCCACGGGCGCACAACATTTCCCGCATGGCCTGATTCACTACCGCAGCGCCCTGAACGGGGGGAGGGAAAGCGCCGACCAAGTAAATTGGCGCGGAGTTGGCCGCGTTAGGCTCGTACCTCATTGTGGTTGAATTTACCAATGCTCGAAGAAATTCTATTTGCAGGCCTCAACACAGATCCCTACGCCGTCTAGCGGCCGTTTTGGATTCTCGACATCCGCGATACCGTCGATTTCGCTGTCCAAGAGCCGCGTCTGATCAACCTGGCCGATGCCTGCCTATGACCGGCGAAAATGCACGTCTTTCAGGTGGTCTCAACGATGTTGTTTGTGAATTGGCTAAAGAGCGTGGCGAAATCTACCTCCAAACCGCCACCGGTCGCAATGGAGTGTCAGCGTCAATTTGCCGATAGCTCGCGACATGTCACTGAGAAAACTTCTCCCAACGACCTCTTATAATCGCCCACACGTTTGTCCGCAACAGCTCTCCAACTGAAGTCTCTAGCCGCCTTTGCCGCTCCAGCAGAGCCCAATTGTTCCCTAGTTCCTTGCGCCCGCAATTCAAGTAGCCTCCGTACCAAATCATCGCGGTCATTTAACCTGTAAAGCAGCCCGTTTCCTTCAACGCGTTCCTTTGTCGTAATGCTGTGGTTCGCGATCACTGGAATACCACAGGATGCCGCGTCGAGCATTGAGAGGGATTCCTGGGTAGGCCAGGCCGCAATGTCTGACGCTCGAAAAAAGTTAGGCAATTCCTCTACAGGCACGAACGGGTGTGTTTTGCATCCAACACAGGACTCAATTGCCTCGCCTTGTATACCTTGTCCGACGAACAGCCCTCGATATGGTTCGCCTTGTCGGGCAAGTTTTGTCACCGCCTGTGCAAGCAATAGGGGATTCTTGTCTTCGCTGAAACGGCCCGTATAAGTACATACAATATCCTTGTCACCGAACCCCAGCCGCTCCCTGAGTTCTTTTCTCGCTTGACGGTCGCGTTCGCTTGAAACCGGCCTGAAGATTTCGGTGTCAACTCCCAGAGGACAGATATCGATCTTGCCGTGGGGGACACCAAAGAACTTCGAAGCTACATCTGCACAGTCTGGAGCGATCGCGTAACACTTCTCTGTAACTAATCCAATCAGTCTGCCCGGAAGGGTTCGTGTGATACTGCAGCGCAAGCGTTCTGCATTCCACCATGATGTCTGCTTTCCAGCCAAGGGAAATACCGACGCGTGATAGTGATTTCCCGTAAAGAGCTTGTAGCCGAACGACCTCTTGTAGAGCGCCGCGTCTAACGGAATCCACCCAATGCAGGCCGAAGCTTGCACAATGTCGGGCTGAATGGAAGCTAGTTTCTTCCTCAAGCCAACCATGCGCATGTAGCCAGCGATCTTCCGGTGACCAAGGATGTGGAGAGTAAAGCCGTCTAGTTCTTGAATTGTCCCGGCTTGGTGCTGACCAGACAAATGTCCATAGGTATCATTGAAGCCTACCATCCAATAATTGGGGGGCAGGTCCATGGCAACCACATGTGTCTCGGTTCCCGTACGGGCAAGATACTTGGGAAGCATGTTCTCCAAATACCCCATCCCTTTGGAAAACGCGCCAGTTAGCAAGACCAATCTCATGAACGGATAAGATCCTGAGTATTTCAACGACTAGGAGAGAGCCAAACTTGTTCTAAACAGCTCGGCGATTGCCTCTACTGTTGGCAATTGTCCTTGCGTAATTTGCCCACGCACGACGTGCGTGCGCTGAATCCCTGAATGTGGTTATTGAAAATTTGATTCCCCTCGCTATACAGCGGAGCTTTAAGTGCCGCATCTCCGACGTCAATTCCGGTACTGCGTTGTGCTCCCCCTGAGCAGGTGTTGCCGCTGATACTCACCCGGTAACAACTGCGGCACAGAACGCACGTGGAGGCACTGCCAAAGGCTACAAGTCCGCAGGAATTACCGGTAACCACCGTGTCATGAATGCCAGCAAACAACATCAGGCAAGCTTGCTTGGTTCGGCCAATGGAGTTGCCAGTAATGCTGCTGAACCCCGTGCCGAAGTCTATCTCCAGCCCTCCACTTGTGGCAGGACCGAGGAGGCTAAATTCAGTGCCTGCGAGATTCACTTGATTCGACGAAATTGTAGTGTCAACTTCAGATGCAAACTCAGTGTAAACCGTCCCGTTTATGATCGAATCACGAAAGGTCAAACCTTGATCCATATACCCCGCAAAACAATTACCCGACGCATCTTGGCACGTAATGTTGGAAATGGTTGTTCCTCGTGTATCTCGAGTACCGATCCCAAGAACGGCGTGAGTACCTTTGATTCTTGGAATGATGATTGTCACATCCCGGATCGTGATGTTTGAAGTGATCGGGCCAACCTTTCGAAACCCCAACCCCCAATAATCCGGTCCGCCTTCCCAACCTCGTGCATTGGGGAACGGCGTCCTGAATGCTTTTGTCGTGTTGACGACGGCACCTTGAACGTCGGCAACCTGCATCCAGTCAGCAAAGACGTTGTCTCTGACCTTGGAATCTCTTTCAGTGATAATGACCCAGTCACCGGGAGAGAGCGTCGCTGCCTCCGAAGCATCGCTTGCCGTAAAGGAGGTGGCCCCTTTAGCGATCGCAGTTGCGATCTGCATCGGATGGGTTTCCTGCGACGACAGATAAAACAATCGGTCGTTTGTCCCACCTGTCAAAGGCTCTTGCGGAGCAAAGATTATTTTCCCGTGCCCGTCGATTATTCCTTTCTGAATTGGATTGTGCCCTGCTGAGAACGGCGAGATAGTGCTCTTCTTATTACTGATTATAAAAGTGGCACCATCGCTGATCGTGCAAGTACCGCCTTTTGCGGTTCCGTCATAAACGCAAGAGCGAATTGCCGCTGCGTCATCTGACCCATAGTAGACGAGAGCGCCATCAACGCTGGCCTCGGCATTAGCTGCCAGCGTCACTTCTTTAGCGGAAACAACCTGCTGGATGGTTGTAATTAGTGCTGCGCCACCCGCTGACGCTCCGGTCACCACGATCGACTTTCCCACGTCCGCTCGCGTGAACGTAGCTGTTGGCGAGCGAAAAGAGGGGGAACCCCCAGTCATAGTTCCGTCGCGGAGTGTTATTACATCTCCCTTAGCCCCAAAATCACGCGGGGTTACTGCTCCCGCTAGACAGTTGCTAAAGAGAAGTGTGATGCCGACTACCGCAGATTTAAGTGACACGTTCCCTCCGTTGAGATGCTCGCCTACTTGTCCACAACACTGCGTGAGGCTAGGCTCGAAGTTGAAAGCTATATTCCTCGCCGCTTGCCGATACGTCGAATATCGTGTACCCGGCGTGATTGAGTTTCTCGATTGCGTTTCGGGTCTCCTCGATTCCTATCTCCGGCCAACGGTGATGAAATTCAACCAGCATCTGCTCCGGTCGAATCCCAGAGGATAGGACGTCTGATATCACATCGTATTCGGCCCCTTCGATGTCCATCTTCAAAAGACTAATCTTTGAGTGACCTAATATCTTCATAATAGTGGCTAGACGATAAACGGGAGCTTCTATCATGGGACCTGTTTTTCTGGGAAGCATCGTGTAAGAGACGTGGGTTGGATCCACAGGCGGTGAAAACTGGCAACAGCCATCCACCTTGCCTAGACCAAAAGAATGAAAGACCAACTTCTCAGGGATCGCTTGTTTTTTTACCCATTGAATGGAACGCGGGGTCGGATCGAATGCGTGCACCTGCAGCGCGAATCGCCGTATCAACTCCAACTCGAAAGAAACCTCCTCGCCAACTCCCATGCTGTAGACCACGCTTGTTTCGGTCAATCCAGCGGTACAAACACTCCAGGACGCCCCGTCGTTTCCAAGAGAAATCTTCTCAACCTTATGCTGTCGGCCCTGCCAAAGTTCCCGGCCGCGAACCGCCAACGCCATTCTCTTGACGCGACGCCATGCTCGCTTCAACGCGAGCGGCTCTCCGAATGTGCGCCCCTTAGACAATGTCATCTTGAAAGCCGAGATGGGAACCGGGTAAGCTTACGATCCTGCGGCGCTGAGTAACCGGCGCCGCGAGGTACTCCATACCCGGTTTCGGGCGCATTACGTACAACGCAAGTATGAGGAAAGCAAGTCCGCCTGAAAGCAAACTTGTGAAGAGCGAGATATTAGCCAGATTGTACGTCGCGTATGTTATGACCAGAGCACCAAACCGAGGATCGTGTCTTTTTGCCGATGAATCGAGCACCCAAAAGAGTAATGCGCAGAATAGGGAAATCACCAAAACTCCCGGCAATCCAAGGGCTTCCAACCCGTCCATGGCCCAAAAATGAGCTGTGGCGTCCAATCCAGAGCCTGTCTGGTAGAACGATCCAACTTCCAAACCTACGAAGTTAGCGTAAGGGTAATGTACAAACCAATTTATTCCTGAGACATGCGAATAGTAAGTAACGGGATTTTGTTGGAAAAAATTGTAATACCACGCTGTTACCAGCCCGCCCATGGGAAGAGTTCTCATGAGGACCACGAACAGGGCAAGGAATAGCAACGGACCCGGATCGTAAGAAGCAAGAATATACGCAAGGCAAGAACCTCCAAGCAAGATCAGACAAGCGTAGGTGATCTTCAGACCGAACGGGCTTTTGCCGATTCTGATGAGCGCGTAAACTCCGGGCACAAACAGCACGGATAGGATGGAGCCCTTGGTGCCAAGCACGCTAAAAACTAGTACTTGCCCCAAAATGCCAGCGAGCAACAGCCACCTGCGCCGATAGTACAGCCCGTAAGCCATCAGGAATGGATCGATCGCGCCGGTCAATCCCATCAGAGGATAGTTGACAAGTGTGCCTTCCGCTATGTCACTTGAATTGTTGCGCTGGTCGTATACATCTCCGAACGATACGATCTTTAGATGATCGTGGAAAACAGCTATCATCCAAATCACCATTCCAACCGCGATCAAGACAAAGGCGCTCCAAAATACTCTGCCCGATACCGGGATTCGCGGGAGCTTTAGCAACGGGAGTAGATAGCTAATTCCAGTCAAGGCAAAGCCTACGAAGAATATTATGACTACGAAACTGATTTCCCCTGGTGGATTGATATTGGTATAAAAAGGTACAAACATCGAAGGAATGTACGTAACGATATAAAGAACCCAGTAAGCTAGTTGAGAAGGTCGCGTCAACTCAATCGGCATCCATAGGCTCGGCAATAAGCTCAACATCCAAGCCAATATCAGATATCGGACGTTGGGAGCATAATAGTCGAAGCCAAAATAGGCCCAGTTTGGGTAGAGGTAGTTAATGTACATCCACTGAAAGCAGGTCACATAGGCAGCGATAGCGCTGATCAACAGGAGTCGTTGCCTGCTTTTCATGTCTTTACGGTGCTGCATAGATCGTGCCATCAGGCTTCCTGAACAGTTAAAGACTAGTACCCTCGTTGGCGGCCACGCGAAGGGCATGGAGACGGGGCATCAACGACAAAAACCCGACTCCAAGTGCCACCGTGTAAATTGAGCCTGAAATGAGCATCCCGTAGACGGCTCCTCGCAATCCGAAATGAATCATCAAGGGGATCCCTATTCCGAATGTAGCGACGCCGCTGGAAATATATGCGTACAAAACGATGTTGGGTCTTTCCGCGGCTTTCATCACCACGTTCATGGTGCTGCCGACTCCCATCAATACTGGCAACAGAGCGAGTGTTCCTAGCAGATAGGAGACGTCATCGAACTTTCCTCCGTAGATCAAATGGAGAATCGGGCCGCCAAACCATCGGACACAGATAATAAAACTGCTACCAATCAGTAGAAACGCCAGCAAATACCACTTCCAGGCAGACAATAGCGCGCCGATCTGCTTCGAAGCGTAACGGGTCGCCATTACAGGTAGAACCAGCAAGCTAATTGCCGTAAAAACTTGATCAACAGGCATCACCAGCATGTAAATGGCACGCAATCCTGCAATGTCCCTCAGTGAAAGAAAAATGGCCACCAGCCAGTAATACGCTTGGGTCGTCAATTGGAAGACGAAAGCCGTAGCCAGCACCCATCGCGCGTATCCCCAATGTTCCGACCACAACTTTGGTCGCGCCGCATCAAAGTGAATGAGCGACTTTCGCACCGGTAACTCTGCCAAAATAAACACACACCCCGCGATTGAAGCCGCCGCAACTGCTACAAACACCGTGAGGCTATTCAAGGTGCCGGTCTTGGTAGTCATAACCAGCAGTCCTAGTAAAGAGATAAAAAAGATGAAGGATAGCTTTGCCGCCATTCGAACCTTTTTTTCGACGTACATCATCCGTCGCGCCAACGACACCGTTAGAAGAATTGCGCTACTTATAGAAAGGCCCAGTATGGATCGAGACTGCATCGGCGGAACCATGAACAACACCGCGACCCAGATCAGAAGCAGAACGCAGCTTAAGCCGACTCCCAACCACGCGTTGCTTCGCCAGATGATCCAACGATACTCTGGATAATGAGCACTGTATCTTCCTGCACCGTGTACCGTGTATGGCTCCAGGATTGCCGCATTGTGCAATCCGGCAAGAAAGTTGAAGGCGGAGTACACCAACGTGAACATTCCGTATTCTTCCTTGCTGACTGCCCGAGCCAGCGCAATATTCGCGATGAACATCCCACCGACGGATAGCGCCTGGTCGATGACGCTATAGCCCACATCATTTATCCGGGACCACGAAAATGACGGCCATTCACGAGAATTTAGAATCCAACTAGGCAGGGTCATCTTCGCTGGAGAATCTGCCAATCATGATTCTTCCGATTTGCGGCGTTGCACAAGGCGAACCCACGCCTTGTGTGTCATGGCATGGAGTCGAGAGCCATTCGGCGTGCTCCACGGCATCTTCGAATTCATGGTTTGTGCAATCTCTTGGGCTAATGTCTTGCCTGGACTGGTCGGACTTAACTGCTCCCATCGCGCTCGGGCCAGGATCCAAAACGCCCCACCGACGAATGACAAGAAAACAGTGAGGATCAAGATTAGCGCGCGTGGCGGAAACGACTTGAGTTCGGGAACGTTGGCTTGATCCAGCACCTTTACGCTTGGTGTTTCTTTCGCCTCCTGCACCTTGGCCATTTCATATTGCTGCGTGAGCGCCTGGTAAACAGCCTCTTGTATCTTAGCTTCGCGATAGAGGTCGTAGTATGTAACGCCTAGCAGCGGAAGCTGGCGAATCGATGGATACGGTGAGTCTCCACCCTGGTTCGTTAATTCTCCCGGCTTGCCGCCAAGTTTGTCCTGCTGAGCTCGCAGCTCAGCGATTTGACTCTTCAGCGACTTCACTCTGACGTTATCGGCCGTGTAAATCTGCTCCAGACCCTTTAATTCGGACTCGGCTGCAATCAACTGCCCCTGGACAGCGGCAGCTGCACCAACCATGGCCTTTGCCTGTTCTTCAATGTCAATCGTGGAGTTCTTGCTGGCAAACTGGCTGAATGCGACCGCACTCTTGTTTAATTCTCCTCGGACCTGTTGCAAGCGTTCCTCGAGAAAGACCCTTTCCCGATGCGCTGCGGAGGTCGAGACTTCAGCCGAAAGCCGGTTCAGTTCATCGATGTATGCCTGCGCAAGCGCCGCTGCGCGATTCGGATCCTTATCCGTAACCTCAATCGTGATGATGCCACTCTTACGGTCCTCGGAAGCAGCAGTGTTATCCGCCAATTCCTTGCAAGCGTCCTCCTTATACTTCATCCCATAGACTTTTCGCAGGTCGAATCGATCAACCAAGCGGTCCTGCACCGTGCGACTGCGTAAGATACCGACAAACACCGCACCCGAATTTTTTAATCCCAGCAAGTCGCCTGCGATGGCACCTAGGCCACTGCCCGTTCCTCCACCGGAGGCCATTGCGGCCATCATCGCCATGCCCGAAGAGTCACCTGTATCGGGAGGCATAAGTTGAGCCGTCGATTCATAGTGTTTCGGCAAAAGAAATGCCACGAGCAAGCCGACGATTAGTCCTCCCATCAAGGCCTTCCACAGCACACGTCGCTCATCCCATAGCAAGCGTAAGCGCTCAACGGTCTTGTCGCTGTTCTCCCCGAAATCGACATTGGAAGCCGATACATCCTCTAAAGGACGCACCCGTTCTTCTTCAATGCGCGTCAACGTGCTTCTTGACAGGTCCCTCATTTTCGAATCCGCCAATTGGGATAGAACGTCAACTGAACCGACGCCGTGACATTCGATTCGCCTGTGTTTGATATCACAGGGAACTTCCATTGCTCATACTGAAACAATCCGGAAATTGATAAATTTGGTTTCACCATGAGTTCCACGGCCCCACCGTAGTCATTGAGACGGCCGCCGCCGATAAACTCCTTGGAGACCTCGGCGTGCCTATAAGTCAATTGAAACTTACTGCGCGGAGAAAGCCAATAGGTCGCTAACCCCTGCCCCCCTCGTCCTTGCCGACCAATCCAGTCTGCCAGTAGCTGGCCATCGTTGGTATAGCCAGAACGATAACGACCGTTGGCGTAAATGAAGCCCGTAGGTTGTTGACCAGGAACATCCGTATACACGCCCTCCAGTCGTAAATCAAGTTTGGGAATTTGCGGCACTTTCGGCATATAAACGCCCATTCTCATAGAAGGGCGGGTGGAAGCGAGTGGTGAGATTTCGTCCTCAACAAGAGAGTCTGCATATACGGTTAGCCAATCTCGCAAGTAAGGTACACGGTAGCTAAAGTCGAAGGTGGAGCGGCGATCTCCGGCATCTGCTCCAGTTCCGGGAACCGCATTGGAATAAAAGGTTCGCCAGAAATTGTGCCAGGTAAAGGGAAGCGTTGGCCCCCCAAATAGGACGGTTGCGGCGAAACCGAATTCTATATTTGGCGTGGGTTTGAAGCTTAGTTTAGTGCCGTGAATATAAGGTTGAGGATCGATATAGGGGCCGATGAGATCCTTGTTCGCGGAGATCCAATGATGTCCCGCTAATTGTCCCAGGAAGAACTCAAACCGTATCGGACCCATGAGTTTCGATACTCCTGGGATTTCAATTGGTGAGACTTGCTCGACATGAAGCATCGGGATCGGAGGCGCGTTGTTGGTCATCAAAAGTCCACCTCCTCTTGCCGGCCCCAGATCCAAACTCTCTTTGCCAAAAGAAATGCGGGTGTTTCGGAAGGTGAATCCTACTGCCGCATCTATTAGGGCGAATTGGTTAACCGTGTCATGTCCATTTGGTAACGGCAGTGTCCCGTCTTGGGCGGCCGTAGCCTGCAATACAGCCAGCGGGTACGAAGGGAACTGCGGCGAATGCTGGTATTCCCCTTGAATTGAAAAATCCATAGGGCCCACCACAGCATAAGTGGTTAGACCTGCAATTTGGCTGATCCCTTCTGCATAAGGCCTACCATAGTCATTTGTGATCGTTTGGGCGAAATGATAGCTGTCGCGCAACGGTGTGCCTGCGATGCCAGTAACACGCGTGTACACGGAGTCGACCGAAAGGCCAACGTTGGGACCGCCGTTCAATCTCTCACCCTCAGTGCTAAACTCAGTCATTAGCGAGTTAAAGATAGCGTGCGCTTCACTATTAGCTTGATCCTTGGTGCGCATATTCTCGCCAACTTCTTCTAGCATCCGTGCACATTCCATTCTGGTCCAAGGACGCATCCCAAGATAAGCTGTTTGTATGTACCCAAGTGCCACCAACCTTTCTAGAGCTGGGTAAATCCAGCTGTCGAGCGAAACATAAGGCGAGCCCATCTTGCGTGGATCGCGGCTCCCGTCTGAGTGCTTTTCTTCAAGCAGCGGCCCCCAAGCGCCTCCGGGAAGCGTTGTGTCGTGATGTGCTCGGTAAATCTGCCGCCCCAAATACCATCCCAATACGCTTCCAACGAATGCATCACTGGGAAAGTGATTCTGACTAGTGACGCGAGTCAGAGTGACCGTAGATGCCAATCCATATGCCAGAAATTGCGTAAGCGGTCCCGGATATTCATGGGCAATAACGCTGGCAATCGACCACGCGGCGGCGGAATGTTCAGATGGAAACGACATCCCCCCCTGAAAGAAACCACTGCCCTGGTTCTCAGACGGTCTTGGGCGTTGCGTGATTCCCTTTAGCACATAACTCACGGCTGTACTGTTCAGCACCGCTTCACCACTCAGCAGCCCAGTCTCTTTGAGGTGATCGTTATTGGTGATGTGACCCCAAAGGTAGGCTCCGCCTCCAGCACCAATCAGAGAGTACACAGCGTAGTTCGAGATGTTGCTACTCCTGTTTAGCTGATCGGGTTTGTCGGGAACCTGTTTCGACAACCAATCATCGCTGGCAAAGAGCACTCCCGTGAATCCGACAAACGGAATCAAGGTTTTCTTGCTATTACTGTCCAGGCTGAAAGGGGTCGTCCAAAACTGTTTTTGATCAGCAACCAAGTGTTGCAGAAACGGCTTCCCTAACTTGTTTTGTGGATCAATACCGGGCGACAGCCAGCCGTCCGGGGAAGACGGAGAGGCAGAAGGCACACTAACCAGCGAGCCCGGACTTGCGGGCAAGGCCTCGCCAGGCTCCGCATTTGTCTGGGCAAAAACTGGAAGTGAAGTCGCCAGCAACACGATCATCAGACTTCTTTGTACTGGGTACATCGTGGCCCGAGGTAAATCAGAAGCTTCGCGCAACCTGTGTCGAAATGCCGACGTAGTAGGCGATTTGCGCGATTTGCAGCACGGTCTTCCAACGTGCGTTGGTGCTGAATCCCTTCTCTGGAACAAGAACCATGTCCCCGGCTTGCAGCGTGGCGTCCTCTACTGATCCTGTGAACAGGCCGCCCTTGCCGGCAACCACCGAGCCGTCCGCACGGATCACAAACATCGCGCCCTTATTCGCGAAGTTGGTGGGCCCGCCAGCCTGCTTCAAATACCAACCTGCGCTCTTGCCGGGTTTATAGCTCACTGCTGTTGGGTTGTAGACAGAACCATCCACCATTACGGCATTCGGCTTCTTCGGGATATACAAAACATCGCCATCGCGCACCTGTAGATCAGAGGCGCTGTTGGTCCATTCTTCCGTCTTTTGAGAAATATGGATTACCAATCTTCCGCCTGGCGGAGTATCGCGGAGTCTTTCGAGGGTAGCCCGCCATTGCATTAAGGCTGCATCCTGAGCCAACTTGTCGTCCGGACTCTGGATCGTGGTGGACTTAATTGTTGGTCCCTGGTCCTGAGTCTGGCGAATCAGTTCCGCACGATTCTTTTCTTCCATCTCGCGGACTTGAACACGCTGGAAGATAGCACCGTAGGGATATGCTTCCGTCCGGAACCCACCGGCACGAGCGATGATTGAACTCAAGCGCTCTCCTTCACGAATGCCGTAGGTACCTGGATGCACCACTTCACCTTCGACCTTGATCGTTGAACCGACATCCTTCCAGCCGGTCAATTGACGGATCGTGAGTACATCACCGTCCCTCAGCCTGACGTCTGTGTCAGGTTCGCCAGCCAATGCTTTGCCAATCTCTATCGTCTTGTATTCCCCGACCACCTTCTGTCCACCCTCGACCGTGTAACGCGTGAGGTCGGCGGCGTCGGTGAAAGCACCTCTCTTCAGTCCTCCGGCAACCTTGACCAATTCAGATGCACTCATCTGCTGACCCAGGGGATACTTCCC
>Ga0066903_100001466_pt1 | contig 17235 bp, 13 predicted proteins | sample PanSoiMetaGPlot1_FD_67491 | JGI IMG/M metagenome (GOLD analysis project Ga0066903, IMG submission 67491) | Tropical forest soil microbial communities from Panama analyzed to predict greenhouse gas emissions - Panama Soil - Plot 1 (version 2) | ecosystem: Environmental > Terrestrial > Soil >... | reverse complement strand
TCGCCGCGCTCGCAGAGCCCATAGACGGTCGCATTGGATACGCCGAGCCGCTCCGCCACCTCACGCACGCGCAGCAGGCGGTACCGGCCGCCCCAGTACGACACCAGGTCCTCCGTCGTGGGCGTCGTCCGGCCGCGTGGCGCGGTTCCGGGCGCCACGTGGCCCCACCCGGGCACCTCGTCGCTTGGCGGGCCCACGTGCGCGCTCGTCGCGCCAGGCGCGGTCCCGGATTCGGGTAGTAAATGGGTAGTAAAATTTCTCTCATTCGCTGCGAAAGCCTGGGATGGCTGGACTCCGGCGCCCTCCCCGCTTGTAATCGTTTCGCCAGGTTGCGAAGGATCGGCATCCGGTGCGACGGTACCCATGCCGTTTCGGGAACGATTGATAAGGAATTCGCATATCTGCTAATTCCCTCTCATCCCCGCCTTTTCGGTTTTCTTACTACCCGACCGAACCAGTGCCTCTGATCGCAGGCTGCGCCTGCGGATAGGACAGCTTCGCCGCTCCCCCCGAACTGGGCAGTCTTCGCCGACCGTCAGCTCGCGGCCCTATGAGGTATCGGACCGACTGCAAACTCGTTGGCTGCGTCAACGTCATCTCGTCCTACTGGTTGAACAGCTCGCCCGAACTGAAGTGACGGCGCGACCGGTCCCCACTCCCGAAAGCGCCGTCGCGGCGCCGAGCACGCCCGCAGTCCGCTTGTCCGCGCGCCACCGCGGTGCTATGCGTTCGAGTAGGCGCTGCAGGGCGCCTCCTCGTCCGCGGAAAGGGCCGAGCCCGCCTGCAAGCATCGCAGAGCACGACGCGATCTCCTTTGCCTGAAGCGGCGGACGCAGGCGAACGAAAGGAGCTCGCCATGCCGACCCGCACGCTTCCCGATCACGCCAGCCTCGAGAACCTGAAGAAACAGGCCAAGGATCTGGCCAAGGACTACCGCGCCGGCCGGCCTGAGGCAGTCGCCCGCGTGGCCGCTGCCAGGCCGAACGTCGCGACGGCGCCGGGAGGCCGACGCTTCACCCTCGCGGACGCGCAGCTGGTCGTGGCCCGCGAGTACGGCCTCAAGTCGTGGCCCCGCCTGCTCCAACACCTGGCGCTCGACGCGGGCCGGCGCCGCTGCCATGAGCTGGACATCCTGTTCCAGGAGATCCGGGGCGTCCGCAGCGAGACCCTGACCGTGGGCGAGCTTCTGGATCGCGAGGTCGAGGCACTGCTGGGCGCGCACCGGGCTCGCGTCGCGTGCGCCGCGACCGTCGTTCGCCAAGCGCGCTGGCAGTACGGGCGCCCCGAAGAGACCGACGCCGCGATCTTCGACGTCGAGCTGACGCGGGAGCAGGCCCGCGAGGCGATCGCGCGCTGGCACCTGTTCGGGCTTGCGCAGCAGCCGTCCCAGCAAGCCAGCTGGGCGGAGGCTCAGCGAAGCGCGGATGCGGTCGTCGATCGGATCTTCGAGGCCGCCGTCGACGCCATCGTGGCCGGCGAGGCGGAGGAGCTGGCCGCGCTGGTCGCGCGCGCCCCCGCCATCGTGCACGCCCGCTCGCCGTTCGGCCATCACAGGACGCTGCTCCAGCACGTCGCAGCCAACGGCATCGAGTCGAGCCGGCAGTGGCAATCGCCGTCCAATGCCGTCGAGATCGCCCGCATCCTCATCGGGGCGGGGGCCGACGTCGACGCCCCGAGCGACGGCCCCGGGGGCGGCTGGACGGCCCTCACCCTCCTCGTCACGTCGGAACACCCGGCGAAGGCGGGCGTGCAGGCCGACCTGGTCGAGGTCCTCTGCCGCGCCGGCGCGAAGCCCGACGGCATCGAGGACGACGGCAAGCCCCTCTGGGAGGCGATCAAGTTCGCCTACACGCCGGCGGTCGATGCCCTGGTCCGCTGCGGCGCGAGGGTCGACAACCTTATCTTCGCCGCCTCGGCAGGCGATCGGGAGGCGGTCAGCCGCTACTTCGACGCCGAGGGAAAGCTCGATCTCGACCGCTCGGCAACGCCGGCATGGGCCTGGCGAGACTGGGGCGAGCGCCGCCTGCCCGGGCTCGCGCGCGACCACATGCTCGAGTACGCGCTCATCCATGCCGCCGTTCACGGGCGCCGCGAGGTCGTCGAGCTCCTGCTCTCTAAGGGCCCGGACCTCGCGGTGCGGGAGCCCTTCTGGAACAACACGGCGCTCGATGCGGCGCAATACAACCGACACGCCGCGATCGCCGCGCTCATCGCAGCGGCGTCGGCGACCCGAGGGTAATCCGCGCGCGCGCCGCCGATCGGCCCTTACCCTTCACGACTGTTCGCACCATTACCTTCTAGCTTCGCCACCCACCACCCATCTCAAGGAGCCTCCATGTTCAAAGAGACCCACCCGATCATCGGCACGCGCGACGTCCGGCGGGCGATGGCGTTCTACACGCAGCAGCTCGGTTTCAAGATCGCCTTCGGCGCCGGTGCAGAGGAAGCCGACGCCCAACACCCGAATTACGTCGGCTACCGCCGCGACGCTGTCGAGGTTCACATGCAGTTTCAATTCGAGCACGAGATGGGGACCATCCGCCTCCGCTTTCTCGTTGAGGATCCCGACGCACTCTTCGCCGAGTACCGCCAGCGCGGGGTGCCCTTCAAAGGTGACGGCGCGCGCGACACGCCGTGGGGCACGCGCGAGTTCGACTTCTATGACCCGGACGGCAACGCCCTCACCTTCTACCGCGACCTGACCCCATCGGAGAAGCAGCGCCACACTTCGTAGGGGTGGCCGTCGAGCTACGGCTTGGCGTCTTCCCGCGTCGCGATGAACTGTTTGGCGATCTAGCGATGAAGATCGGAGGGCGGGCCGCGATGCCCCCGGCGCACCAGGAAAGCGGTGCCGATCGGCTAATCCTGATGCGCAGCCCCCCCAAAGTCTGCGCAACCCGCCCTCCCAAGACCCACGCTACAGAGCTAGGACTGGACGCTGGCGTCAAAAGAGGTTGGTCCTCTTCGTGCTCGCGAACTTTAGGGCGAAGCCTGAGTGATCGAGGCCACTTCGGCGTCGTCGATTTCCTGCCCGGACTCGCGATCGACGGGCGCCCTGTGCCCACACAATAGGCCAGCTTTCGGGCTCGGCGCCCTGAGGCTCAGTCCGATGCCCGCGTCGTGGACCGTGAGCGGCGTTGACCGGAGTTGGTGCGCGAGGCGCGCGCAGGCGGGCGGCGAGGCAGACGTAAGCTGAACGACGTGCAATCGGCGCCCGACGTCACCGTGACCGTACCCTCGTGGGCTTCGGCGATCTCGCGAACTATGAACAAACCGAGGCCAAGGCCTCCCGGATTCTCAGGCCTCTTGGTGAAAGGCTCGAAGACGGTCGCGAGCTGATCCGCCGGAATGGGATTTCCTTCGTTTCGCACTGTCACGACGACGTGATCGTGCTCCGCGGATGCGGTCAGCCTCACGTCGCCTTTTCCGTGTTGGATGGCATTGGCCACGAGATTTGAAAGAGCCTGCTCTATCCGCGCCGGATCCCATTGCCCCGTCAGCTTGCCTACCGTCTCCACCTCGATGCGCGCGGTCGGGTGGCCTGCCAGGATCTCCTCGACCACTGCATTCGAAAGAACGGCGAGGTCGGTCGGCTGACGCTTCAGCAAAATGCCGCCGACCAGCCGGCCGCGGGCAAAATCGAGAATGTCGCGGATCATGGTCGTCATTCGCTCGGCGCTTCGGTTGATCCGCGCCGCCGCTCGCTTCGCAGGCTCAGGCAGATCGGGCATCGTGGCCAGCCAGTTGGCACTAGTCACGATCGCATTCAGCGGATTCCGGAGATCGTGCGCCAGTATCCCGATGCTCGTGTCCTGCTTTTTCAGGAGCGCGTCCGCGTCGCCCAACTTGTGATCCTGTTCCACGAGACGAGCCGCTCGCGAATCCAGTTCCACGCCCTGCTCGTAGAGCGCGAGAAGATTGTGGACCTTCCCGCGCAGAATCTTCGGATCCACGGGTTTGACGAGGAAGTCGACGGCGCCAAACTCGTATGCGCGTCGCATGGCTTCGTCGTCGCGTTCCCCGGTCACGAAGATGACGGGCGTTACCCTGCGGAGCTGTCCGCGGAGCATCTCGACGGTGCGGAAGCCGTCGATGTCCTGCATTCGGACGTCGATCAGGAGGACCGCGAACTGCCTGTGATCCGAGAGCCGGAGAGCTTCGTCTCCCGATCTCGCGGTCACGATCTCGTGGCCTAGAGGTTCCAGTAGGGCGCGGTACGCCACGAGGTTCGACGCCGCATCGTCGACGATCAGAATCGCATCCGGAATCGACCTATGGTCCTTAGCAAATCTCTGGCCCATGCCGACTGCGGAATTGTGCGCTCAGGATGTTCGCCCGGGAAGGTCCAAAAGTACTCCGCGGCGGTACCATCCATCCCGTTTCGAACATCATGGAACGTGCAGCCGCGGCCGCGAAACCGCGGCATCTCGAGAGGCGGTCGCGGACTGCAAGGTCCATCTTTCGGGACGCAATCGTCCACTCAGAGGTACGCTGAGGAACATGAGCTTCACGGGTGCCACTCCCATCTTCCGGATCTTCGATCAGGCAAAGGCCAAGGAGTTCTACGTCGAGTTCTTGGGCTTCAAAGTTGATTGGGAGCACCGCTTCGAAGCTGGCCTTCCGCTCTATCTGCAGCTCTCGAAGGACAACTGCATTCTTCATCTATCCGAGCACCACGGAGACTGTTGCCCCGGCGCCGCGGTCCGAATTGAGACCGGCGATCTGGACGGGTTCCACGCCCAACTGAGCGCCAAGAACTACCGCTATGCCCGACCGCACATCGAGGACATGTCGTGGGGAACACGAGACATGTCGATCAAGGATCCGTTCGGCAATCGATTGACGTTTTTTCAGCGACGGCGTGATGTGGCCGCATAGGCTAGCTGGCCGGCCGCGAGGGGGATGTCGCCGTAACGCTCCAGCCGCTCCCAGGCGAAGCCCGCATCACTGAGCTGTGCTTCTATCGCTGCGGGTTCGTAGAGGACCAGGGCGTGCGTCTCGTTGGTTCGGCGGAATCGATCGGTCTCTCGCACGAACAGGCTGATCTCCCGGACGAGGCGGCCGTGTGCAGAGTCCTCGCGCTCGACGAGCCCAATCGCGACATCATCGAAAGACCAAAAGCCGCGTCGCTCGCCGGTGGGGCCGCTTCGCCCCGGACCGGCAACGTCGAATAACAGCAACCCGCCGGGCCGAAGCTGTCGTTCCACATCGGAGAGCCGCGCCGCGAGAGGGGCACGCCCGGTGCGCGGATCGGCGGCGTAGCTGAAGATCTCGCCGACCGCGGCGACTGCTACGCAGGGAGGGATCTCGACGTCCCACAGCGACGCTTCCACGAACGTCGCGCCCGGCGCCAGCCGGCGTGCGATATCCAACATGTGAGGGGAGACGTCAACACCCCAAGCCTCGAAGCCAGCGGCCGTGACGCCGCGCCCGAGTATGCCGCTGCCGGCACCGAGATCGACCACTCGACCGCTTGAGATCCCCACGCGAGACAGCCGAGACACGAGCTCACCGGCGGCCGCGGCGGCGAGGGAGCCGAAGCGCTCGTGGTGCACGTTCGCGAGCTGGGCGCCATATATCGCCCCAGCCTTCGGCGCTGGTTCGCTTCCGCCGGTCATGCAGACAGAATTCTAGCGTTCATATCTGCGTGAGGTCGAATCACCTCGGGACGTTCCCGTTTCGGGATTCGGGTAACCTGCGGGGATGAAACGGGCCGTCGTAGGCGCGTTCCTCGTCTGGTGCGCGGTCTGCGCGTGCCGGTCCCTGGCGCCGCCGCCGGTGCCCACGCCCCCGTCGCCGCCGCGTGACGCCGCGCCCGAACGTCTAACTGCCGGATCGTCGCGAGCGACCGCGAGCGGGGCGACCTTCACCGCGCCGGCCGGCTGGACGATTCAGAGCCGCGGCCAGGCGTGGATCCTCGATGGCCCCGAGGCAAACCTGCGCGTAGGCGTCGTCGACGTTCAGGCGGCTGACGCTGACGTCGCGGTGGCGAGCGCCTGGCCGGTTGTGCACCCCGGCTTCGCACGACCCATCAAGCTCGCGCAGTCTTATCCCGGCCGTCGCGGCTGGGACGAGCTCCGCTCGTACGACTACGAGATCTCGCCCGACGAGAGGCTGGTGGTGTTCGCGGACGCGCACCGCAAGGGGGGACGCTGGATCGTTCTGCTGGTCGAGGCCGGCGAGGGCCCCTTCCAGCGCTGGGTAGCCCAGGTGCGTCTGGTGGCGCAGAGCGTGCGCCCCGGCGGCTACACGCGCGAGTCGTTCAAGGGCCGCACCGCCCATGCGCTGGACGCGGAGCGCATCGCTCGCATCACTGACTTCGTCGAGCGCGGGCGCGCCCAGCTTCAGATTCCGGGTGTCGCCGTCGCGCTGATCCAGGACGGCAAGCCGGTCTTCGAGGGTGGGTTCGGCGTGCGTGCGCTCGGCAAGCCGGCACGTGTCGGCGCGGACACGCTATTCATGATCGCTTCGGACACCAAGGCGCTGACCACGCTGCTGCTCGCCAAGCTTGTGGATGAGGGGAAGCTAAGCTGGGACACCCCTGTCACGATCGTCTATCCCACCTTCGCGCTGGGTAATGAGGAGACGACCCGGCAAGTCCTCGTCAGGCACCTCGTCTGCGCCTGCACGGGCATGCCCCGCCAGGATCTCGAGTGGCTGCTGGAGTCCGGGCGGGCCACGCCGTCGACGGTGATGGAGCGACTGGCCCGTTCGCAGCCCACGACCCGGTTCGGGCAAGTCTACCAATACAGCAACGCGCTGGCGGCCGCCGCCGGCTACATCGGCGCTCACGCGCTCCTTCCGGAGCGCGAGCTCGGCGCCGCGTACGACGAGGCGATGCGCCGGCTGGTATTCGGTCCGCTCGGAATGACCCGCACGACGTTTGATTTCACACAGGCCCTTCGCGACGACGATCATGCCACCCCGCATGGCGAAGACATCGACGGCAAGATGGCGCCCGCTCTCATGGAGGGCAACTACTGGATCCGGCCGATGCGTCCCGCTGGTGGCGCCTGGTCTAGCGTGCGCGAGCTCAGCCGCTACGTCGAGATGGAGCTCGCGCGCGGTGCGCTTCCTGACGGCGCCCGCTATGTCTCCGAGGCCAGCCTGCTAGCACGCCGCGCGCCTCAGGTGGCGATCGGGGAGGACCGCACCTATGGGATGGGCCTCGTCGTCGACGCGCACTTCGGTATCCCAGTGGTGTCCCACAACGGAAGCCTGATGGGCTACATGAGCAACATGTTCTGGCTGCCCGACCACGGCGTGGGCGGCGTCATCCTCACCAATGCGGACACGGGCGGCGTGCTCGCCGCCGCGTTCGTGCGCAAGACGCTGGAGGTGCTGTTCGACGGCAACGACGAGGCCGAACAAGATGTGACGACGAGCGCCCGGAATCTGCAGGCGGAGATCGCAAAGGTGCGCGAGCGGTTGGTTCTGCCGGCCGACCCCGCCGTCGTGTCGAAGCTCGCAAGCCGCTATACGAGCCCCGCGCTAGGCGAGGTCGCTGTGCGCCGCGACGGCGCCGAGACCGTCTTCGACTTCGGCGAATGGAAGAGCACGATGGCGGTGCGCAGGAACGACGACCGCACAGTGTCGCTGGTCACCGTCGTTCCCGGCATGTACCGCCTCGCATTCATCGTCGCCGACCGCGAAGGCAAGCGCCGCCTCGTCCTGCGCGACGCCCAGCACGAGTACGAATTCAACGAGGTCCAGGGCGCACCGGCCCCCTGATCCGGGAACGGACGCGTCTGGTCGCGGGCCGTAGCCGCGGACGTGAGAGTATGCGACGAGGGAAATCGGCCATGTCCGACTTCGACGTAAACGATCCGCAGTTCGTCTCCGTGTACGATGACCTCCCGCTCTGGTCGGCGGCCTGTGGGATGCTTCTGCTCGACACCGTCGAGCTGCGCCCAGGGCTGCGGGTGCTCGACGTCGGCTGTGGTACCGGCTTCCCGCTGCTCGAGCTGGCCGAGCGGCTGGGCTCGACCTCGGAGGTTCACGGCATCGACCCCTGGGAGCCCGCCGTCGAGCGGGCGCGCCAAAAGATCACGGCGCGGGGAGTGGGCAACGCTCATGTGATTGTGGGACGCGCTGACGCCCTCCCCTTTCCCGACGCCCACTTCGACCTTGTAGTCTCGAACCTAGGCATCAACAACTTCGACGCGCCCGCCGCCGCGCTTGCCGAGTGCCGGCGGGTCTGCCGTCGGGGCGCGGAAATCGCGCTCGCCACCAACCTGCAAGGGACGATGGCCGAGCTCTACGCCGCGTACGAGGTGGCGCTCAGGGCCCTAGGGCTCGCCGAGTTGCAGGCCCGCGAAACAATCACACGCCTGGTGTCGGCCAGAACCACGGTCTCCGAAGCGACGCGCCTCGTCGGGACCGCGGGTTTCGCCTTCGTACGGGTCGTTGAGTCGTCCTTCCGGATGCGCTTCGTGGACGGCCGCGCTCTTCTCGGGCACTCCTTCATCCGTCTGGCCTTTCTCGATTCGTGGGCGGGCGCCGTGGATGCCAAGGACCGCGCCTCTGCACTCGGCGCGCTCCACCGCGCTCTCGAGGAGATCGTCGGTCGGGACGGTGAAATCACTCTGACGGTCCCGATCGCCTGCATAGTCGCCCGCGCGGCGTGAGGCTTTGGCGTGAAGCGGGGCGCAGTGGAGACCCTTGCAGCCCCAGGCCATCCCGGGCATCACTCAGCTATGCCCGAGCGAGATCCCCTCGAGTCATTCTTGTCCATCGAGCCAGGGCGAGTGGCGGTCGTTCTTGTGGACTTCCAAAACGACTCTTGTGCGCCCGGGGCGTTCGGCGTGGAGCCACCCAACAATAGGGCGAATGCGGCGACAGCACGTCGTGCGAACGAGTTCGCACACACAGCTATTGGGTACGGAACCAAGGTCATCTACACACGACAGATGAACGACCACTCCCGCCTTAACGAGCGCCAGCGTCGGTGGGAGCGACAGTCGAAGGCTTGTCTCATGAGTCCGCAAGGTAGGAACCTGTTCATTGAACCCGTTTCTGGTGGCGTCGTCGTGGACAAGGCTCGCTTCGATGTCTGGCAGAGCGCAACATTCAGGGATGTGCTGCAGTCGTCGAAGATCGATGGGCTGGTAATCGGCGGCGTCGACCTATCGTGGTGCGTGCTCTATGCCGTCCTAGGAGCAGCAGAACGCGGATACGACTACGTCGTTCCTCAAGACTTGATCTCCGGACTCGACACCTGTGCGAAGACGTCAACCCGTGCGGTGCGCGAGTACCTCAGACTTGTGCATCCCTCCCTGGAGTCATCGTCGACCCTGTTGCGTCACTGGGCGGCGACGGACCGAGCTGAGCGCGCCAGAGGTGCCTGACCTTCGATACCGGAGAATCGTCAATGCGGCTTGCCCGCGCCAGGTATTCAGGAGCCGATTCGGGCCGGCACTGTTGGCGTCGGCGTGGCTTCCCTACTCCACCGGTGCCTTCCGCCTGTGCGGGCGAGTCTTTTCAGGAGCGGTCAGCCCCGAAGCGATGAACTCCTCCAGGTCATCCGGTCGGATCCGCATGGATGTGACCACCCAGACGTACGGCAGCTCGCCGCGCTCGCAGAGCCCGTAGACAGTGGCGTTGGATACGCCCAGCCGTTCCGCGACCTCGCGGACGCGCAGCAGCCGGTACGGCCCGCCCCAGTACGACACCAGGTCCGCCGTCGTGGGCGTTGTCCGTACGCGTGGCGCGGTTCCGGGCGCCACGTGGCCCCATCCCAGCACCTCGTCGCTCGGCGGGGCCACGCGCGCGCCTGTCGCGCCAGGCGCGCTCCCAGATTCGGGTAGTAAATGGGTAGTAAAATTTCTCTCATTCGCTGCGAAAGGCTGCGACGGCTGGACTCCGGCGCCCTCCCCGCTTGTAATCGTTTCGCCAGCTTGCGAAGGATCAGCATCCGGTGCGACGGTATCCATGCCGTTTCGGGAGCGAATGTGAAGGAATTCGAATATCTGCTAATTCCCTCTCATCCCCACCTTTTCGGTTTTCTTACTACCCGATCGCGCGGCTCACCCGCGCTGCCCAGCGGTGGCCTGCCGCGGGAGCCGCACGACGAAGATCGTCCCCTCCGCCGGCGAAGACGTGACCTGCACCGTCCCACCGTGCGCTTCGGTGATCTCTTTGACGATGAAGAGACCAAGCCCAAGCCCGCGCGACGATTCTCGCGACGCGCGCATGCCTCGGAACGGATCGAACAGCGAAGGCATAATCGAATCGGAAATTGAGCCGCCGTTATAGACCTCGAGGACGACCGTATCCGGGTCGCGCCCATCTAATCGTACCGTGACCAGCCCTTCGGGCCGCCCGTGTTGGCCTGCGTTGCTCACCAAGTTGGAGACGATCTGTAGCAGCCGGTCCACGTCCCATCTTCCTCCCAGATCTCCGACTATCTCGCGCTTGATGGTCCAGCTCGGGAAGGCCAGCTCGAGCTCGCCAATTGCCTGGGTGGACAGGTCGGCCAAGTTCGCATCGCCGGGCTCGACGCGGATGCCGCCCCCCGACCGCGCCCGCGTCACGTCGAGGAGCTGATCGATCATCCGCGTCATGCGTCGGCCGCTATTGACGATGAGGCCGATGGGCTTGCTACCGTCGCTGTTGCCCCGCCCTTCTTGCTCCATCAGCAGAACCTGCGCCGCGCTCATGATTGCGCCGAGCGGGTTACGCAAGTCATGCGCGAGGACGCCAGCGAACAGCTCGTTGTACCGGACGGTCTCTTCGAGCTTCGCGATCGCCGCGAAGCGCGCGGCGACAGAAGCAACCTGCCGCGCGATCGCGGTCGCAAGCTCGATCTCCCGCGGAGAGTAGTCGTGCGCCTCCCTGTAGTAGACAGTGAACTTTCCAATCAGCTGTCCCCGCGTCACGAGGGGAATGAACGCGAGCGAACCGATGCCTTCTTCACGGAACAGCGGTAGGAAGGCCTTCATCGAAGGCTCCGTGTCGACATCGGGCACCAGAACCGGCGCGGGCACGGCCACCTCGCGCTGCCAGGACGAGTGTCCCTCGGCGGCCCCGCGGTACTTCTCAGACAGGTTCCGCCAGGCCCTGAACCTCATCACACCCTCGCCGTCGTGGACAAGGATGCTGGCGCGGTCCGCGCCGACGACTGTCTCGAGCGCCGCCAGCGCCGCATCGAGGACGATCTCGACGTTGTCCGCGGCCGCCACAGCTTCCGCGAGGCGATAGAGCTGCTCTCCCTCCTCAGCGCGAAGCAGCTGCTCCTCGCGTTCCCGCAGCTCGGGGGACCGCGTGGACAGCGCCGTCCGGGACGGCTGTGTACTGGTCAAGCTCACGCTGGGCGCCGCCGTATCAACTCCACCAGCTAACCCTGCCGCTACTTCTCGGAACATGGATGGGCCTCCACCGGTTTCCGCCACATCTCCACAAAACGACAAAACCGGGCACCCGGATTTCAGCCAGGCTCGAGCCAGCAAAGTTCGCAATCCGCTGAGGTCTTTTTGTCGTTCCAATAAGAGGATGGAACTGTCGGCTTGCGAGCCTCCGGACGCCGGGGCATCTTGGTCGCCAGTGATGGGCGATCGGGCACCCCAGGCCCAGGATGAGTCGCTGACGACGCTCGGCGATCTCCTCTATGCCGACCGCTCCCGGGACCCCGTCCCGGAGGCGGACTGGGTGCTCCTCGTCCGTTCGATCGCTGGCGGCGATCAGCGGGCGTTGCGCGCGCTCTACGAACGAACGCACCGTCTGGTGTTCACGCTCGCGATGCGCATCTGCGGCAACCGCGAGAGCGCCGAAGAGGTCACGCTCGACGTGTTCCGAGACGTCTGGCTGCGGTCTACGCAGTACGATCCGCAGGGAGGCTCGGTTGTGGGCTGGATCGCGAATCAGACGCGCTCGAGGGCGATCGACCGTCTGCGGTTCGAGCAGCGCAAGAAGCGCGTTCCGCCGGATCCCAAACCGCTCGAGGCGGACGACGAATGCGGTCCGGAAGACGTGATCGACGTGCGCCAGCGGAGCGGCCTGTTGCGGGAGGCCTTGAAAACTCTCAGCCCAGCCGAACGGCAGACGATTGAGACGGCATTCTTCGGCGAGCTGACCTACTCCGAAACGGCCGCGCGCCTAGACCAACCGGTCGGCACGGTGAAGACGCGCGTCCGCTCCGCGCTCGCCAAGCTTCGCCAGGCGCTCGACGGTGAAGGAGAGGGATCATGACCGCGCCGTCGAGGACCGGAGGTTGCGAACGAACCGAGCGGATCGCCGAATACGCGCTGCGGGCGCTTCCTGCGAGCGACAGGGCCTCGTTCGAGGCGCACATCGCCGGGTGTCCGGAGTGCCGGCAGGAGCTCGGAACCGTTCGCCCGGTCGTCGAGGCCTTCGCCGATTGGCCGACCGACATCCTGCGGCCGCCGACCACGCTGTGGGGGCGGTTGGCGGAGCGTATCGGCGCGGACGTGGACGGCGGGCCGTCGCTGGAGCCGGAGGCCCGTTGGGCGGACGAGCCCGAATGGAAGGAAGTCGCCCCCGGCATCTCCTGTAAGTTGCTCGCCACGGATACGCAGCGGGACCGTGTCACCATGCTGGTGCGCCTCGCGCCCGGTATCGCCTACCCGCCTCACACCCACGCGGGGGTCGAAGAGCTGCACCTGCTCGACGGCGAGCTCTGGATCGATGATCGGAAGCTCTATCCAGGCGACTACAGCCGCGCCGAACCCGGCACCGGAGACAGCCGCGTGTGGAGCGAGACGGGATGCACGTGCATCCTCATGACGTCGAGCTCCGACATTCTGCGGTAAGCCGAAAGGGTCTTGGCAGGCGCGGCCCGCGCGAGATCTGGTGCGGGCCTTGCGCTCTACATCGCCAAGGGAATTGTCGAAGCCCATGGCGGCCGGATCTGGGCCGAATCGCCCGCCGGCGCGCGGCTGATTTTCACGCTACCGCTCGCCCGCTGCGCGACGCGCGGCCCTTACACCTGCGCGCGCGGCAGCTCGACGATGAAGCGCGTTCCCGCAGTCTCCGTCGATTCGACGTGGATGGTGCCGCCGTGGGCGTGGGCGATCTCCTGCGTGATGTAGAGGCCGAGGCCGAGCCCGCTGCCGCCACCGCGCTTCTTGCCGCCGTTGCCCCGATGGCGCAGCGGCTCGAACACCACAGGCAAGAGATCAGCCGGGATCACCCCGCCGTTGCGGACCTCCAGGCGCACGATGTCCGCGGGTGCGCCGTCCACGACGATGTCGACGCGGCGGCCAGGCGTGCCGTGCTGGCAAGCGTTCGCGGTCAGGTTCGAGAGCAGTTGTGACAACCGATCGCGATCCCAGACGCCGGTCACGTCGCCGTTCGACTGGAGGACGATCCGGGACCGGTAAACGGGCTCGAGCTCGTCGATGATCGCGCGCGACACTTCCGCCAGGTCGACCCGCGTGCGGTCGAGGGGAAGCCCGCCGCCCAGGCGGATGCGCGTGAAGTCCAGCAACTGGCTGATCATCCGCTCCATGCGATGGGCGGAGGCGCCGATGCGGCGCACGGGTTTCGTGATCTGGTCCGAGTCGGCGCGCCGCTCGAGCAAGCCGGCCGCCGCCGTGATGGCGCTCAGGGGGTTGCGCAGGTCGTGGCCGACGACCCCCACCAGCATCTCGCCGAAGCGGACCGCGCGCTCCATCTCCGCGATGCGCGCCTCGCGCTCGCGCTGCGCCAGCTTCTGCGCCGACACGTCGGTGAGCGTGAGAAGCGCCCGCGCGTAGCGCGTGTCATCCGGCGAAAAGGCGAGCGTCAGCGCAGTGTCGATGCGCTCGCCGGACAGCCGGCGCAGACCGGACTCCGTGACCACCACGCGCTTCCCGTCGGCGATCGCCATCATGAGCTCCAGGAATACGGCCGGCGTCTCCGCCGCGCGGATACGTTCGGCTGACTTCCCCAGCTCCTCCATGCTCGAGGCGCCGAACATACGCAGGGTGGCTGGATTGACGTTTTCCACGCGCACGACGGCCTGCGCGTGTTCGACCAGCTCGGGATGTGCCCGCAGCACCGGTCGCAGATCGAAGCCATGTGTCGCCTTCAGCTCGTCGATGAACGATTTCACATCCGAGAAGTCCTCCTCCCAGATCGACACCTCGGCCAGCTGGAAGATGCTTCGGTAGCGCTCTTCGCTCTCTTCGACCCGCCGGCGCTCCGCCGCGGCGCGCGCGTTCAGCCGCGCCATCTTGAGCTGCGTCTCCAGCCGGGCGATGAGCTCCCGCGCGGAGAAGGGCTTGGTGAGGTAATCGTCCGCTCCGGCCTGCAGGCCCTCAACGGTAGCCTCCTCACCGGCCCGCGCCGACACCACCACCACCGGAACGGCGCGCGTCCGTTCGTCACTGCGGAGCCGCCGCAGCAGCGCGAAGCCGTCCAACCCGGGCATCATCACGTCAGTGAGCACGAGGTCTGGCGGCCGGGCCTGAGCCGAGGCCAGCGCGCTCAAGCCGTCCCTCACGACCTCGACGGTCCAGTGCGGTTCGAGCAGCCGGCGAAAATAGTCGCGCATGTCCGCGTTGTCGTCCGCCACCAGGATCCGTTCCGCGGAAGGTGCGGCGGGACGCGCCCCGCGCGCCGTCTCGCCATCGTCACCGGCCGCGCCGAGCGCCGGCTCGAGCGCAGGCTCGGCGCCACCGCCGTCGGGCAGCCAGCGCAGCGCCTCCTCGACGAATGGCGCCGCGCCCAGGCTCGTCGACGGCGCCGTGCGGGCGGCGCGGATGCGATCGGAGGGCAGGTGCGCCGAGCCTGCAGGAATGGTCACGGTGAACGTCGACCCCAGGTCGAGCGCGCTCTCCACCTCGACGTGTCCGCCGTGCAGTCTGGCCAGCTCCTGCACGAGTGCCAGGCCGATCCCGGATCCTTCGTGCGTGCGCGCCCGCGTGCCCTCGCCGCGATGGAAACGATCGAACAGGCGCGGGATGTCTTCCGGCCGGACACCCACGCCCGTGTCCTGCACGCGCAGCGCGACCGCGCCGTCGGCCGAGCGCAGCGACACCCGGATGGCGCCCTCGAACGTGAACTTAAGCGCGTTCGACAGGAGGTTGAGGACGATTTTCTCCCACATATCGCGGTCGACATAGAACGGCTCGCCGAGCGGCGGGCAGTCGACCTCGAGCGCAAGGCCGGCGCGCTCGATCGCCGCGCGGAAGGAGCTGACCAGATCGCACGTGAGGACCGCCAGGTCGACGGGCTCGTAGCAGGCCTGGATGCGCCCGGCCTCGAGACGCGAGAAATCGAGCAGCGAGTTGACCAGCTTGTGCAGGCGAATCGCGTTGCGATGAAGCAGCTCCAGCTGCGCGCGCTGCGCCGGCGCAAGTGGCCCGTGCCGGCCGGAGAGCAGATCCTCGGTCGGGCTCAGCATCAGCATCAGCGGCGTGCGGAACTCGTGGCTGACGTTGCTGAAGAAGGCGGTCTTCGCGCGGTCGAGCGCGGCCAGAGCCTGGGCGCGCTCACGCTCCTCCTCGAAGGCCCGGGCCGCGCCCACAGCGGTCACGATCTGGTCCGCGGCGAGCTGGAACATCCGCTGATAGCGTTCGTCGAGTACACGCATCGGGCTCGCCCCGGTGATCAAGAAGCCGTAAGGCTCCGACTGACCGCGCGCGAACAGGCCCAGGATGACCGCCCGCTCGGGGGAGGCCTCCCAGCGCCCGCCCGGCAGGCGCCCGAAGCGCGCCTGCACGTCGGTCACGACAAACGAACTTCCTGGTTGCCGCGCGGCCGCCAGCGGCCAGCTGTCCGGCTCCGGACGCTGCCAGGCGATCCGTGGCGGCTTCCCCGGGCCCTCGTAGCCCTCGAGGCCCACTGCGGCCACCAACTCCGCGTCGGCGGCACCGTTGCGGATGAGATATAGGAGCGCGAACGGGATATCGGAGTCGTTCTTGCCCAGAATGCCCGCCGCCCGCCGGCACGCCGCCTCGGCGGACTCGGCCGCGAACGTTTCCGAGCCGAGATCGCGCAGCATCTGCAGCTGCCGCTCGCCCTGGATCTGCTCTGTCGTCTCCTGGCAGGTGACCAGCATGCCGCCGATCGCGCTGCGATCGTCCCGCACCGGACTGTAAGAAAAGGTGAAGTAGGTCTCCTCGAGGAAGCCCTTGCGCTCCATAGGCAAGAGCAGGTGCTCGTTCCAGGTCGCACCCTTTCCGGACAGCACCAGCTCCGTCTGCGGGCCGATGATGGGCCAGATCTCCGCCCACACGGCCGACGCCGGCCGGCCGAGGGCGGCCGGATGCTTGTCGCCGAGGACCGCCACGTAGGCGTCGTTGTAGAGGTGCAGCAGCTCGCGCCCCCAGAACAGCGTCATGGGGAAGCGGTTCTCGAGCACCATGGCCGCCGTCGCGCGCAAGCTGATGGGCCAGTCCTGGATGGTCCCGAGCGGCGTCGCCCCCCAGTCGAAGGCTCGGATCCGCCCCGCCATCTCGCCGCTCACCGCCAGCGCGCGCGCTATATCGACGCGATCCGTGCCCCGCCGGCGCGGGTGGGAGTGTCCATCGCCGCGATGGCGTCGATGCTGAGCGGGGGCCGGCGGACGCATGTCCAACGTAAGCGTGATGACCCTCGAAAACGTGACTAGCCCTTCCCCATCGCGATGGCCCGACATTGCAGAAAAGGCTCGTCCCGAGACCAATCCCTAAAGGACGCCGTCTCCGGGCCAACCCTCTCGCCCACCCGGGAGCAGATTCAGCCGGCACCCTCGGAGCCGGTAGCCTGCCTACTCCGCCGGCGGCTTCAGCCTGTGCGGACGACGCCTCTCGGGAACGGTCAGCTTAGAAGCGATGAAGGCCTCCAGGTCATCCGGTCGGATCCGCATGGAGGTGACCACCCAGACGTACGGCAGCTCGCCGCGCTCGCAGAGCCCGTAGACAGTCGCTTTGGATACGCCGAGCTGCTCGGCGACCTCGCGGACCCTCAGCAGCCGGTACCGCCCGCCCCAGTACGACACCAGGTCCGCCGTCGTGGGCGTTGTCCGTACGCGTGGCGCGGTTCCGGGCGCGACGTGGCCCCACCCCGGCACTTCGTCGCTTGGCGGGCCCACGCGCGCGCTCGTCGCGCCAGGCGCGCTCCCGGATTCGGGTAGTAAATGGGTAGTAAAATTTCTCTCATTCGCTGCTAACGCCTGGGACGGCTGGACTCCGCCGCCCTCCCCGCCTGTAATGGTTCCGCCGGCTTGCGAAGGATCAGAGCCCTCTGCGATGGTCGGTTTGCCGTTTCGGGACCGAAAGGTCGGAGGTTCAAATCCTCTCGCCCCGACAACTC
>Ga0066903_100001464_pt1 | contig 17243 bp, 14 predicted proteins | sample PanSoiMetaGPlot1_FD_67491 | JGI IMG/M metagenome (GOLD analysis project Ga0066903, IMG submission 67491) | Tropical forest soil microbial communities from Panama analyzed to predict greenhouse gas emissions - Panama Soil - Plot 1 (version 2) | ecosystem: Environmental > Terrestrial > Soil >... | reverse complement strand
CGCCGCCGCAAAGTAGCGTGCCATGCCGCCAGAGCCGATGACGCCCAGAATTTTGCAGTCGGGCCTCGCCATGTATTTGACACCGAGGGCGGCGGTGACAGCCACGCGCACGTGCTGGACATGGCCGTCGTTCAGGAGCGCGAGGAACTCGGCGTTGTCCGTGTTGTAGAGCAGGACCAGACCGGCATACATGCCGGGCCGGGTCGCGTATTTGCGCTGCCTTACCTTGCCGTTGACCCGCGGCCAGGAAATGACGTCCGGCTTGATGCGCAGCGCGTAGTAGCCTGGCGCGCGCGAGCCGCCTTCCATCGAGCTGAAACAGAAGAACTCGTCCGCGCGCGTGGTCGGCAGGAAGTTGTCGATGCGCGGGCGCCGGATCGCATCGCCGCGCGCGAATTGTCGCAGCATTCGCTGCATCGCCTCGATCGCTTCAGGGATGCTGATCGCGCGGCGCTGGTCGTCGTTATTCAGGTAAAGGGCCATGCTGGCTCCCTCGCGGCGACGTCGCCACAAAGACATGATTGTCTGGCACGCCCACAGCGACCGGCCATTTCTTTTTCGAGAGTATGTGCAGATTTCTTATAACGCACCCTCAGTGCCGGTTCTCAACTGTAAAAAGACATGTACCATAGGAGCGAAAGTTGGACCGCCGCGACGCGCTGGCCGGCGCCGAAAGGCTTGGACAACTGGAGGGTGTCATGAAGATCTCGCAACGTCTGCTGTCTTGCGTTGCAGTGGCGGCAGGACTCGGAATCTTGATGTCGATTGCGGCACTTGGCGGCGCGAGCACGTCTGTGGCGCAGCAGAGGCCGTTGAAGAAAGTCGATATTGTCGTAGCCACGCCTGTCCTTAACGTCACCTACTCTCAGCTCACGCTTCCGATCACGCTCGGGTATTGGCGTGACGAAGGCTACGAGGTCGATCTGCATACCGCGGAGGGCTCGCTGCAGGCTGTACAACAGCTGGTCGGCGGCAATGCCGGATTTGCCGCAGCAAGCGCGAATGCGATCGTCCTGGCGAACATCAAGAGCAACCAGCCGGTCCGCGTCGCCATGGCCTTTCAAACATCGGATTTTGCCCTGGTCGTCGAAGAAAGCAGTCCCATCAAGACGGTCAAGGATCTGAAAGGAGCGACGATCGGCGTCGTCAATCTCGCCACCGGCGCGATCGTCAGCCTGAATGGCCTGCTCCACCAGAACGGAATGGACCCGGCGCGCGACGTCCAGTACGTCGCCACCGGATTCGGCGCAACGGCCGTGCAGGCGCTCAAATCCGGACGCGTGCAGGGCCTGATCTATTGGGGCACCGCGATCGCGGGCTTCGAAAACACCGGCCTGAAGCTGCGAAGGATCGTGGGAGAAGACTGGAATACATATCCGGAATATGCGCTCGGCGTCATGCGCGATACGGCCGAGAAGGATCCCGCGATGGCGGTAGGCATCGCGCGCGGCGCCATCAAGGGAATGATCTTCACACGGGCCAATCCCGAGTGCGCCGTCAAGCTGCACTGGGCCAAATATCCTTCAACGAAGCCAGCCGGCATAGATGACGCGACTGCATTGCGCTTCGAGCTGAACCTCCTGGCGGCGCAACGGCAGGCGTGGGACAACGGCCACAAGCTGTTCGGCGGCGACAAGCTGTGGGGCAACTTTGATGCTGCGAGCTGGGACCGCTTGGTCCGCTTCATGGCGGACTCCAAGCAGATCGACAAGATCATGCCAGCCGACGCTCTCGCGTTGAAGGCTGCCGATCACTATCAGAAGATAAACGACATCGATGTCAGCGCGATCGAAGCCAGCGCAAAAGCCTGCAAGTCCTGAGCACCGGCGCCTATGACAGCCGATGCTGCAGGGACCATACCCGCTGTGCCGCGGCACAGGCCATCCCTGGTCATAGTCTCGAATCTGGAGAAGGCTTACACGTCGAGAGATGGCCAGAACATCCAGGCCCTCAAGGACGTCACTCTCGACATCGCCGAAAGCGAGTTCGTCAGCATCGTCGGTCCCAGCGGGTGCGGAAAGACGACCCTCCTCAGGATTCTATCGGGAGTGCTCCAGGGCTCCGCGGGTGATGTTCACGTGGCGGGCGAGAGATTGAGCGGTCCAAGCCGGGAGATCGGCGTGGTGTTCCAGTCCCCCGTGCTGCTGCCGTGGCGCACTGTATTGCAGAACATCCTGGTTCCGGTCGAAATCCAGAAGCGGAATGAAAGCGAATCCCGCGCGCGTGCCCGGCAGCTCATCGAAATGGCCGCCTTGTCGGGTTTCGAGGACAAGTATCCCTCCGAGTTGTCGGGTGGGATGCAACAGCGCGTCGGAATATGCCGGGCGCTGATTCACGATCCATCGTTCCTGCTGATGGACGAGCCGTTCGGCGCGCTCGATGCGATGACTCGCGAGTCGATGAACGAGGAGCTCCAGCGAATTTGGAGCCGCAGCGGGAAGACCATCCTGTTCGTCACGCACAGCATACCCGAAGCGGTTTACCTCGCGGATCGTGTCGTGGTCATGACCCCACGTCCTGGGCGAATCGTGGACGTCATCGATGTAGACCTGCCAAGACCACGAACGCTGGCAATGCATAACACTCCGGAATTCGGAACGCACGTGGCAGCCATCCGCAGGCATTTCAATGCCGAGGGGGCTCTCGACGCATGAACGGGCGATCATACCACTCGCTCAATGCTTTCATCGGAACCGCTGCGTTGTCGGTCGTGACCTTCGTCGCCTTCGTGGTTGTGTGGGAAGTTATTGTTCGCGCCTTCGACGTACCCAACATCATCCTGCCTGCACCCAGCGCGGTGGCGGCGGCATTCTGGAGCAGCCTCAGGAGCGGAGAGCTGGTCTGGCATACGCTGGTCACGCTGTTCGAAATCCTGGCGGGCTTTGTCCTCGGCGCCGCCATTGGGCTGGTGACCGGATTCGTGATCGCTCTTTTTCCCCTCGCCGAGCGTATCCTTTACCCGTACATCGTCGCGTTTCAGACCATTCCAAAAGTCGCCATTGCGCCCATCATCGTGATCTGGTTTGGATTTGGGCCTTCGTCCAAGGTGGTGATTACGGCGACGATCGCGTTCTTTCCATTGATCGCAAGCACCGTCACCGGGCTGCGTGCCGCGCCTCAGGAACAGGTCGAAATGTTGATTACCTACACGGCGTCACGCTGGCAGGTATTTCGGATGGTCCGCCTTCCGCAGGCGCTGCCTTACATCTTCGTCGGGCTCGACGTTGCGATCGTCCTCTCGGTGATCGGCGCGATCGTCGGCGAATTCGTCGGCGCCAAGTCCGGCCTCGGCTACCTGATCCTCCAGAAGAACTTCAACTTCGATCTGGCGGGGACGTTCGCCGTGCTGATCGTGCTCTCGGCAATCGGCGTCGGACTGCACGCAATCACGAGCTGGGTACAACGGCGCGTCGTTTTCTGGGTCGACCTTGCGGGAAAGCACGTTACAGTCGCCTGAGGGTGATTGGCTTGCGCCGACAGCTTTGTCAAAGCAGTTCTCGGCGTTACAACGGCCAGTCGAACAATCTGCAGGTCGTAGCGATGGGTGGGCATGACCGATGGCACAACCGCGACTCCGTGACCGGCCTCCGCGAGCGCCAGCAGGGTGTGGGGAGTGCGGCTTTCAAACGCGATGTTCGGCTTGAACTCAGCGATGCGACAGGCGGCAAAGGCCGCGCGTATGGCAAAGCTGCTTTCGAGGAGGAGTAGCGGAAACGATCCGAGTTTGCGAACATCCATTGTTGGCCTATTCGCGAGCCCGAGAGCACGATTGTAGGCCGCGACAAATTGCAGCGAGGGGAGGCAAATTGTCCCCAATGAAACATTGCTGGCCTGAATGCCTCCCGCGGTGCTGATCGCGACGCGGACTTCGCCGCGTTCGAGCAGCGCTGTCAGCGAAGCACCAACGGCTTCCGTCAGGTTGACCTGCACGTTCGGGCGGCGCTTCGCGTACCTGGCGAGGAACACCGACAGAGGTCTGGGGTGTGGCTGCCACTTTGAAGACACCCGCATCGGACCGTCGGAGAAGTTCAGCTTGTTCCGTGAGCGATCCCACGGCACCAAGGACGTCGTGGCATCGCCCGAGAAGCTGCTTGCCTTCACTAGTCAGCGCCAAGCGGCGCCGAATGCGGTCAAACAATGTGATCCGCAGGCACGCCAGTGAAGAATATGCCTAGCGAGCAGTTACGCAGCGTCAGCCCATTGTCCTTTCGTTTGATAGATCGAAGTCGAAGCGTGGCTCGTCGCGACGGCTTAGGCTCCGCATGATGTGCTTGTTGTCTTGGCTCGCTCCGCCTGCGCGGGGCAGCATTTTGTGGGTGCTGCGAGGTGCGGAAAGCCGACGATGATCGTGCTCGGCAAAATCAGCGGCGGCAGGCAGTGAGGCCCAGCCGCGCCGTCTGGATTGCAGAGCTCGACCGTCACCGGCGAGCAGCACGAGCCGAACCGTGACGAGGACCTGCGGTCGGCGCCGTAAAAGCGGAACGAAATGTTCCCGCACGCCTCATATTGTCGCTGCGGATAAAGACGAGCTATCGACTAGATCAGAGTCGCGTTACTAGCCAGACGCTGGGTTAGCTTAACTGGTAAAGCCGCCGGTTCGTTTCTGGCGAGATGAAGGGTTCGAGTCCTTTCACCCAGCTCCAATCAATCGAAATGTTGGCTTGTGGGTCACGGCTTGGCCGCAACTGCGGCAAGTTTGTGATTGTATCATGGCGATTCGCGCTTCGATTAACCACACACCTTTGTATGTTTGACCTTTACTGCTCCTTTAGGTTAAAAGAGCATTAAGAGAGAGCCGCGTATCGACCAGTCGCATCGGCGTGCAACGCGTGACTGATTGTTCTGTTGCAAGGGGTTTAATGTCGTACGAAGTAAACGCTAGCGCCTTGCCTGAAGTTGGCAAGGCAGTGAGGGTGCCTTCTGCAGAAGATGCCGAGGGTGCAACCCTCCGAAGACACAAGTCCGGCGAATCTCCGCGAAACAAGTCAATTGCCGCACAGCGCGTGTTGAGGTCGTTCAATACGCGCGCTTTCAAACGGGAGCGTCCTGATAACCCGGATTTGATGCTGCAGATCATATCCGAAGCGATCTCCTGCAATGAGCCCCTCTCATTTGTTCTGTATTGGGGCAAAGGTCCTCGCCATTACGTCGGTGAGCCAGAGATCAAGACATTGGACTATTTGGCGGCGCTCGCCCGCCGGGTACGCGAAGCCCACGTGCCAGGTGCCGCGATCACGCTGATTTGCACGGATACTCACGCAGAGCTGAATGGTCATTCGCAACAGGACATCCGCGCATATTTTGACGATGTCGCCATTGCCGGCCGTCAACGCGGCTTTGAGAGCTGTTGGCTTAGCGAACTGATGCGCGCTGCGGGCGCAGCACCTAGTGAAGAGCTGGCGCACGTTGATGTGCCGAAGGAAATCTTGCCGACTTTGTGCGCAAGCGCCATGAAATGGTTCAGAGGAGATGGAACCGCTGAACAAGGCGCTATCCAATACTACCAAATGAACATGAGCGAGAAGCTCGTCGTTGAACTTGCATTCCCGCGCTCCATTTTTGTGACCTTCAACGGCAGCGCATTGCGGGCGCTGTTCCCGAGCTGTCTGCCGATTTTCTACATGTTCTCGCTTCGACACGGCATCAGCGACAAACCCTGGTTCCTTCCGTCAAATTTGATCGCGCGAGATGCTCCTTCAAATGTGCCTCATCTTGCGGATGGCCCTTGACGCCAATCCCATCGCGTGGACGTCGAGCCATGCACGACTACAAGACGCTGCCAGCGGGCGATACGGCGCTTGTCATTGAGTTCGGCGATCGCATCGACGTGCACATCAGCGCCAAGGTCTTGTCACTCGCCCAGCGCCTGAACAACCTTCGGCTCGACGGGATCATCGAGACGGTACCCACGATCCGTTCGCTCATCATACATTATGAGCCCCTTACCGTTTCCCAGGCAGCAGTGCAGGCCCAAATCCTGCAGCTGATGGAAGAGTTGGACAGCGCCGAGCAGTCGGGTCGAAAGTGGCAGCTGCCGGTATGCTACGACCCGCAGATCGCGCCCGATCTTCACGATGTTGCCGCTCGAACGGGCCTGTCAGAGGCTCAGGTGGTCGAGCGGCATAGTGCGGCGACGTACCATGTCTACATGCTCGGGTTTCTGCCTGGTCTCGCCTATCTCGGCGATGTGCCAGCCGAACTTGGATTGCCGCGGCGCGAGAGTCCCCGATCAAAAATCCCGGCTGGTTCCGTCGGGATCGCAGGAGCCATGACCTGTATCTACCCCATGGACACGCCCTGTGGCTGGCACCTTGTCGGCCGGTCGCCGGTTCCGCTGTGGGATCGCAGGCGGGAAACTGGAGCGTTGCTCGCACCCGGTGACCATGTGAGCTTCAAGCCGGTGTCGTTGCGCGAATACGAGCACTTGCTGGGAAGAGCCAATGAGGGTGCCCTGCAAATTGCGTCAAGCGGTAGCTCCTGAGAACAGCAGCATGGACCCAACACTGCGCGTGCTGACACCCGGTCTCTTGACGACGGTTCAGGACTTGGGCCGGGTGGGCTATCAACATCTGGGCGTCGCCGTAGGCGGGGCCTTGGATCCGGTAAGTCTCTGCGCGGCGAATGCCCTTGTTGGGAATGAGCCCGGCGCCGGCGCGCTTGAAGTGGCCTACGTGGGCCCCACGCTCGTCGTTGATGCAGATAGCGCCCGGCTCGGTTTCGCCGGCGCCAACGCCACAATCGAAATCCTTCCAAGCGAAAGCGCAAAGACCGGCACGCGTATTGGAAGCATGCGAACCTTTCATCTGCGCCGCGGCGAGGTGGTTCGGATCGGATCGCTCTCGGATGCCGCCGTGCTGTACGTTGCAATCGAGGGTGGTCTCAGAATCGAACCGGCGCTTGGCAGCGTCTCAACCTATATCCGTGGCGGCATCGGAGGCCTGCACGGGCGTGCACTCGTCTCGGGAGATCGGATACCGCTTCGCTGCAATGTGGCGGTCGAGCGTCGTGAATCTCGGATCCAAGGGTTGGATCTCAGCCCGCCGCCGCGATTTCGCGCGATCTTGGGGCCACAGAGCGACTATTTTTCAGAAGATGGGATCAGCCAGCTCTTTGAGTGCCAATATGAGGTTTGCGCGGGGTCCGATCGGATGGGAATGCGCCTCAAGGGCCCTAAGCTCGATCATGTCCGCGGCTTTGACATTGTCTCTGACGGCATTGCACCGGGCTCCATTCAAGTGCCGGGAAGCGGACAGCCCATTGTGCTGCTCGCGGACCGACAGACGACGGGCGGGTACCCCAAGATCGCAACCGTCGTCTCCGGGGACCTGCCGGCGCTAGGCCGAGTGCCGATCGGCCGAAAGATCGCATTCGAGCAGGTGACCATTGACGTCGCTCGAACCTTGCGTCGTAGGCTCCTTGACGAGATCGAGAGAATTGGCAACCGCGTTGTACCGCTCGGCGATGCCGAGCCCGACCTCACAGCACACTTGCTCAGCTCCAACCTCATCAGCGGCGTTGCCGATGCCCGCAACTGGACCTAGCTCGCTCGCTGCAGCAGAAGCGCGTTGTCGAGATGACTCAAGCCAGGCGAGCGCAATGACGACCGCACCAACCATGCAGTCGGCCGGTAGCAGCACGCCCTCGGCGACGCCCCAGGAACACGTTCCATCGGGCATTCTCTGCATGATAGCTGCGACGATGGGATTCGCCATCATGCACGCGTTGAGCAAGTGGCTGATTGCGATTTATCCCATTGGCGAGGTGATGTTCTCCCGTTCGTTCTCGTCGTTTGTCATCTGCGCCTCACTCATGCTGCCCGTGTACGGTCTTTCGGTTTTTGGGACTCGGCGACCGCGGGACCACGCTCTGCGCGGGCTGTCGCAGTCGGCGTCGCAGACATTCTCCGTTCTTGCCTTCGGCCTGATGCCGCTTGCGGGAGCCATTGCTATCAATTTCTCGGCGCCCCTGTGGGGGGCGCTTCTTTCGGTCATTTGGCTCAAGGAGCGGACCGGCCCAGTACGCTGGATTGTTCTGTTGTGCGGCTTTTTCGGCGTCATCCTCGTAGCTAACCCCGGAATGGATTCGTTGACGCTTGGCGCGATCTTTGCGCTCCTGAATGCGATAATGGTTGGCACCGTAACCGTCGCCGTTCGCGGCATGACCGCCACGGAATCGGCGAACACACTGCTAATGTGGCAGCTCGCCACGATCGCAGCGTTCCACGCTCTCCTGCTTCCAATCGGATTTCAATGGCCAACGCTTGGCCATGGCGCCCTGATGCTCCTGAGCGGCATTGTCAATTTGGTCAGTCAATATTTCTGGACAAGAGCCCTTGTTCTTGCGCCAGCCACGGCGGTGTCGCCGTTCTTCTATTTCATACTTGTTTGGGCAATGGGTATCGGGTTCTTGGTTTGGGGCGAAGTGCCGTCAATCGAGCTTCTTATCGGATCATCTATCGTTGTCGGGTCCGGGCTGATTCTGCTCTGGCACGAGGCTCAGCGTCGTGCTGCAACCGCCGCAGGAACTTCAAAGACGCGGCCCTAGGCCGCCATTGTCTTCTTGGCCGTCCACTCTGCAATCAGTGGCGCAATTTGGGGGACCGGAACGGGCCGACTGAAAAGATAACCCTGGACCTCGTCACAACCGAGTGCCTTTAGGATCTGCTGCTGGAACGACGTTTCGACGCCTTCCGCTATCGTTCTGATGCCCAGCCCACCAGCAATGAGAATCACGCCCTGCACGATAATGCGGCTTTCTGCGTCGTCTCCGAGGTCCCAGACGAAAGCGCGATCCACCTTGATCGTATCGAACGGAAAGCTCCTGAGATAGGAGAGAGACGAATAACCCGTGCCAAAGTCGTCCAGGGAAATCTGGATGCCAAGTCGCTTCAGCTCATGCAGGACCGACAGCGTCCTCTCGCTGTCCTCGACAAAAATTCGCTCCGTAATCTCAAGCACGAGACGACCCGGCTGCAACCCCGTATCAGCCAGGATGCGAACAACCTTGCCAAGCAGATCGGGACTCTCGAGCTGCACGGGGGAGAGATTGACCGCAACCTTGAGATTGTCGGGCCATTGCACAGCCGTGCGGCACGCCTCGGTCAATGCCCATTCACCGAGCGAGAGGATAAGCCCGCAATCCTCCGCCACGGGGATAAACTTGGCCGGCGAGACCATGCCCTTGACCGGGTGCTGCCATCGCGCTAACGCCTCAAATGCCGTAATGACGTTGCGCCGCAAATCAATCACCGGCTGATAGTGGAGCTCCAGCTCACCGCGTTCGAGCGCCTCGCGGAGGTCCATTTCAATCTGCCGACGATCACTCACTTCATCGTTCATGGATTTCTGGTAGAAACGATAGTAGCCTCTACGCTCCGTTTTGACGGCATAGAGGGCAAGATCAGCGGCGACGAGGAGGTCACCGGCGGTCTCGCCATCGGAGGGTCCGCGAGCGATCCCGATGCTGACGCTCGACCTGATGAGATGACGGTCGATGTGAAACGGCCCTCCCATCGTCTCGACAATGCTGCTCGCCAACATCTCCACCTCGGCCCGGGATCCGATTGCCGGGAGCAAAATGGCGAACTCGTCGCCGCCAAGGCGAGCCAGAAGATCGCCGGCGCGGAGAGCGCCTTTTAATCGCTGGGCTACTTCCACAAGGAGCATATCGCCGATTCGGTGGCCGAGCGTGTCATTGACTACCTTGAAGCGATCCATATCAAGGAACAGCACCGCAAATTCGCTGGCTTCAGAAGCATCAGGGGCGTGGGCACGTCGGCTGCTCAGCCTCTCTTCAAGAGCCGAGCTGAACACCCGCCGGTTCGGGAGATGGGTGAGGGGGTCTTCGGACGCGAGCCGGGCGATGTGGGCTTCAGCCTCGCGTCGGTTCGTGATGTCAGTAAGCGTCTGCACGAAGCTGCCATCGGGTAGCCCGGTCTTGCGAATCTCGATGTAGGCCCCGTCGGGCCGCTTGTAGTCCAAGATCGAAGTGTTCCCTGACGTCTGATCGTGAGGGGGACCAACACATTCCAAAGAAGCTATCGCGGGAAAATGCAGATCGTCGTTCTGATCCTGGTATTGCGCGAACGGATCGAGTTGCTGCGGCCCCTCGATCATTTCCGTGGGCAGCCTCAGGAGTTCGCCACACCGCTTGTTGATGATAGGAATCTGTCGTTCTTTCGTAACGAGCATGATGCCCTGGCTGATATGTTCCAGGGTCAGTTGGAGCTGATCCGCCTTCTGCTTGGCCTTCGCCTCTGCCCGGAAGATTTGTTCTAGCGCGACGAGGATCAACAGCGTCACGAAGGCAGCAATCAGGGTATTCTTCCGAAGATTCGCCCAAGACGCCCAACCTATCTCGCTGATTTTCGTGCTGATTGTGACCCATAGCGGATAGCCCCGAACGTTACGAGCCGTTACAAACGAGGCTTCGTTGGGAGAGCGCCCCGCATCATGGAACGTCGCGTCGGACCCATCCTGAATAAGCCTCATCAATTCGGAACTGTTGAGATCCAGGCCGAGTGGCAACCGCCTGGACGTACTTCCGCCGCTTGAGCGGACAACGCCATCGCTCCCGACGAGTGCGACTGACGTGGTCGAACCAAGATCTATCTTGTCGTACAACGACGTAAAATGCGCAGGATCCATCGATGCAACAACGATGCCGGCAAAGCTGCCGTCCTTGTTGGAGAAGCGCCGCGTGAACTGGACTGACCACTTGCCGCTGGCGCGCCCAACTACGGGCTTGCTGATAAATAGCTTGTCCTCATTGCTATTGACGTGAACCCGAAAATGCTCTCGGTCACTGATATCGATGACTCCCGCGGGGTGGGGAAGCGCATTGGTTGCACGACTAATTCCATTGGCGTCAATGATTGCGACTTGAACGATGATCTCACTCAGTACATCCGCCGTTCTCACGATAGTTGGATAGTCTGCTGTCTCCTTGCCAACTTCGACGCTGCGCCTCAGATACAAGATTGCCTTGTCGATCTCCCCGATTGAACGAAGGACATTCTCTTCGAACAGCATCGCGTAATTTTGGTTCGTCCTTTCGGCGTCCAGGTATTCCTGATTAACGCCTTCCCTGTAGGATACGAAGAGTCCGCCCCAGACCATGGCAATGATTGTCATGCCCAGGATGGCGGTTCCTCGCCGCTGCGCGATGAGCTTTGGTATTTGAGCGATATGCAGATTCATTGGAGACAGTAGTGCTGATTTTGGCAGCGATAAATTCCCTCCCTGCGCGGTGCTGTAACTTCGGTACAGGAGTTCTCACCTGGAAGTGCAATCGGCGCGAGGCCCGCTAGAGCGCTAAATCCAGCTACCGCTCGAAAGTTTACCTCACCTTAAGCCACAACGAGTTGGTGAGGCGGTTTGGCAACAATCCCTTAACCAAGAGTTCACCACGACAATGTTTTTGACGCGGGCCGCTCGGGTGCGGCATGGGTGCGAGAGTTACTACGCGCACGCGCGCGCACAACTCGATCAACATACTGTCCTTCCGACCGCGTTTGGTCACGCCCTGGAAACCGATCTCAGAAAGTGCTGGTAGTGGGCGAGTTCGAGCTATACTACCAACCGGTCGTCAATCTTCGAAGCAAAAAGGTGAGTGGTTGCGAAGCCCTGTTGCGCTGGCACCATCCTACGCACGGCATTATCTCGTCGGCGGAGTTCATCCCAATCGCGTAAGATACCTTGCTCATGATCCCGATTGGCGGATGAGTGCGGCGACAGGCCCGTGGCGACGCTGCAACTTGACCGAACGACAGGAAAGTCGCGGTCAACGTTTCGCCCCTGCAGTTAGGGAACGAAGCCTGGGCACAGATCGTGGTACGCGCCCTCGAGTTCGTCCACTGCGGCGAAGGTCGGCAAAAATTCGTTCAAAGGCAACGCACGGTCCAGCGAAGGTCCTCGTTCCGCAGGGCGAAAGCTCATTGTCATGACCCTCGATCTCTTCACGGTTCTGATCATTGCGGTGAGTGCCTTGGCGATCGCAGGGTGCCTGCTGCTGGTGTCGTGGTTGCAGAATCCCAATCTCCGGGCCCTTGGCTTGTGGGCCATGTTCTTCATCGGCAACGCCATTGGTTACGCACTCGTTGCTGCCCGCGGAAACATCCCAGACATCTGGTCGATCCTGGTCGCGGGCTCCATGCTGGCCGCTGCCCACGGCACCCTGTGGACCGGCGTACGCAGTTTCGAAGGCCGGTCCACGTTTGTGCCGCTGATGCTCGCAGGGACACTGGTCTGGCTTGTCGCTAGCCAGTTCGGGACGTTCTACGCCTCGCAAAGTGCAAGGTTGGCGTTGATGTCCGCTATCGTGGCCGCATATTCGTTCCTGAGCGCAGTGGAATTCTGGCGTGGTCGCGATCGGGGACTGATGCGTTTGCTGATCATCGCGCTTCTGCTTGGCCACGGGCTGATGTTTGTCATCCGTATTCCCTTTATGGGTTCGGTACCGCTGCCGATCCGTCCGGCGGAGGTCCATGTCAATTGGCACACATTCCTCTTTATCGAGAACATAGTTTTTGCGATCTCTCTCAGTTACATGCTTTTAAGCATTGCGAGAGAGCGAATTGCCCACTCGTACAAACAGGCTTCGCTCACCGACCCACTGACTGGCATTCCAAACCGTCGTGACTTCCTGGAACGCTGCGAGGCGCTATTCAGCCGGCCGGCGTTCGCGCACCACCCTTTGGCATTGTTGCTGTTCGATCTCGACAAGTTCAAGTCAGTCAACGACATCCATGGCCACCACATGGGCGACCAGCTGCTAAAGGCATTTTGCCGGGTCGCCAAATCCGTGCTGCGTCCCAACGACATATTCGGCAGGGTGGGAGGGGAAGAATTCGGCTGCCTTATTCCGCATGCGTCTCTCACCGAGGGTCGTGCTATCGCCGAACGGATCCGCGCAAGATTTGCCGCCGCGGCGGCAGAGAACGCAATTGATGCAACTGTCAGCGTCGGAATCGCTCTCTCGGCCGGCCCGGGTCAAGACTTTAGAGTGGTGATGATGACGGCCGACCAGGCGCTCTACTGCGCAAAGTCCAACGGCCGGAACCGTGTGGAGTCCTGCAGTACAGGCCACTTGCCTACAACCCTGAACGGGCCGGGAGCGCCAACCATTCCGTCGCCCATTGTGGAGGACATCCTGGCCGAAACTCGAAAGACCACGGCTGCATAGCGGCCGAGGATTTGAAGAGTTTCGATGTCAGAGGTACCGGCCTGACGATCATTACAACCTCGTTGTGATCGGTGCCATGCCAAAAGGGATCGCGGCGACGCCGAATGTGGCGGCGGCGATGAAGCTTTCAGACCATACGCCCGAGGACTTTGCCGCCTTCGTCAAGGGCCGAGATCAGGCAATGGACCGAGGTCGGCCGCGCCGCCAACATCCAGTCCACGGAATAGCGACTGCCTTTACGTTCGCCGAAGACGTCAGGAGCAGCGGAACAACGATCCGACGCGGCCTTCTTCGATCGTCGCAAGCCGATCGAAGAGCTGACGGCTGCGATCCTGGTCCGGGCCGGCGAGAAGGAAAAACTTCTGGCGGCACTGATCGGCAAGGGCCGCAGTCTTGGCCGTCTCGAACCGGCCCTCCCGTTTCACCGTGCGCCCATCGCGCAACGCGATCTCGATTCGACAGGCGAGGTCGTTCTTCGCGCCAGCGGCATCATCGGCCTTGACCACGATGCGCTGGCAGGTCGACAGGATGTCCTGGTTTTGACGGGGGGCCTCGAGAAACGCCTGCGGATCGCTCGGATTTCGAAACAGTGCGAGCGCCAGGCAATATGGCACGCTGTATTGCGCCGTCGCGGCATCGCGTGGCGCAGTGATGACGTGATGCGATATCACCTTTTCCGATGCATAGAGGGTGAGGCAGGCGATGTCGGCGGCCGCGAAATTGTATTCGCGTTTGAGCTCGAGCAACGTCTTCACCGGCGCCTGCGCGGTGATGTGACACGGGAACTGCTTGAACGCAGTGGTGAGCGTCTCCCAACGCGCGCCCAGCCCGTCGACCAAGAGGGAAGGATCGCCGTCGCGGGCATAGACGTCGAGATAGCCGAACGTGCCCTCGAGGATCACGTCCGGCCCTTCAAAGCCGCGCTGCGCCAGGCCCGCGGCCAGGATGCCGCCTTCGGCGGCGCGGCCCATGTGTAGCCGCTTGACCATGCCGCCATTGCCGGCCTTGGCGAAGGCGAGCACGCCGGAGCCGAGCGAGCCGGCGATGCCGAGCGCGCGCACGCTCTTCTCAACGTCGAGCTTGAGAAGCCGCGCCGCGGCCAGCGCGGAGCCGAACACCCCGGTGATCCCGGGCGCATGAAAGCCCATCTTTTCGCTCGTGCTCTTGGCGGCGAGTCCGATGCGGAACATGCCTTCGCAAGCGGCGACGAAGGCGGCGAGCAGGTCCCGGCCCATCGCGTCCTGCTCCTGCGCCACCGCGAGCGCGCCGACAAGCGCAGTCGAGCCGGGGTGGACGCCGACGCTGGGCTGGCGCAGGCTGTCGAATTCGAAGGCGTGCGCAAACGTGCCATTAGCCAGAGCCGCCGCCGGCGCGTTGAGGTGGGCGAAGCCGTCGCTGAGCATGGCGCTGCGCCCCTCGCCGCCGATCTGGCGTGCATATTCCGTGATCGATCCACACCACGGCAGCCGGCTGCCGAACAGCGCCGTTCCAACGGTGTCGATGAGGCAGGCCTTGGCGACGGCGAGAACGTCGGACGGGATGTCCTCGAAGCGTAGGTCGTGCGTGAACTCGGCGAGCGTCCTGGTCTCGTTACTCACGGGACTTGCCTTCGCTGGTGGTTGACGTAGTCCGGGTGCGCCGCGTCTGTTCGCGGATCATGTCACGCCGCAGCGCCCAGGTCTTGCGGCGGTGCGCGCGGGCGATCGCTTCAGCGCGGTCGGCGTTGCGGCTCTCGATCGCCGCCACGAGACGGCGATGCTCCTCGATTGCCTCGGCTGCGCGACCTTCGAGGAACAGCGTGCTGGTCCGATCCTGACGGATCTGATCGAGCAGGACCTTGAGCGACTGCGTGAGCCGTTTGTTGCGCGAGGCGCGGCACACCGCCATGTGGAATTCGCCGGTCAGGGCACGCACGAGCTTGAGGTCCTTGCGCGCCAGCGCCTCCGCCATCTCGTCAAGCAGCGCATGCAGGTCGAGCGCATCGGTCTTGGAGGCATTCTCGGAGGCAAGCCGCGCCGCCATGCCTTCAAGCGCCTCGCGCACGAAGAAGAACTCGCTCAGGTCCTCCTCGCTGATCTCGCGCACGGTCAGCCCGGCGCGGCCGGAGGCTTCGATCAATCCCTCGGCCTCGAGCTTGCGCAGGGCTTCCCGCACCGGCGTGCGGCTGACCTTGAGGTCGCTGGCGATCGCGTCGCTGAGCAAGCGCTGGCCCGGCGCGAATTCGCCCTCGATGATGCACGCCCGCAGCACCTCATACACCGCGTCGGCGGTCGTGTCCGCGGCCACCTGCTTCAATCGCTGACGGATCGACATGATGCCGGCCCCCCTAGGCGAGGATGCAGACCGCCGCCGGCGCGGCGTTGAGCCAGATGATGCCGTCCGGCGGCAGCCGTTGTTCGCTCGGGATCTGCACTCGGAAGACGTGGCCGACCGCCTCGATCGTAAGCTCGCGCATGTTGCCGAGGAAAAGGTCCGACGCGACCTTGGCCTGCCAGCCGTTGGGCGCCTGCGCCTCGCCGTCGACGATATGGATTTCCTCTGGCCGCAGCGCGGCGGTAGCAGGGCTGCCGGCGGCGATCTTCCGGCTGAGCGCGTCAGGGATGCGCCCCTTGATCTGGAAGCCGTTGGCGCCGCGCAACTCGGCGATCCCGGTCTGGCGGTCGAATGACACGATCGTGCCCTCGACGAAATTGGCCTGGCCCACGAAATCGACGACGAAGCGGCTCTGCGGCTCGCGATAGATGTCGCGGCTGGTGCCCTGCTGGACGATACGGCCGCCGTTCATGAGGATGATGCGGTCTGACAACGCGAGCGCCTCGGCCTGGTCGTGCGTCACGTAGACCGCGGTCACGCCGAGCCGCTTCTGCAGCTGCTTGAGCTCGAGGCGCATGCGCTCGCGCAGCTTGGCGTCGAGATTGCTTAGCGGCTCGTCGAGCAGCAGCACCCGCGGCTCGCCCACCAGGCTGCGCGCCAGCGCCACCCGTTGCTGCTGACCGCCGCTCAGATTCGTGGCCGGGCGCGGGCCGAGCCCGGCCAGGCCCACCAGCTCGAGGATCTGTTCCGCCCGCGCGCGCATGTCGGCCTTCGCCACCCCTTTGGCCTTGAGCGGGTAGGCGACGTTCTGGAACACCGTCATGTGCGGCCAGATCGCGTAGGACTGGAACACCATCCCGAGCCCGCGCCGCTCCGGCGGCATGAAATAGCCGGTCTCGGCGCAAGAGACTTCGCGTCCGTCGATCACGATGCGGCCGCTGTCCGGCCGTTCGAGCCCGGCGAGCGCCCGTAGCGTCGTGGTCTTGCCGCAGCCGGATGGGCCGAGCAGGGTCACGAACTCGCCGGGCGCCGCCGTGAGGCTGACGTTGTGCAGCGCGGTGACCTCGCCGAACGTCTTGCTGATTCGGTCGATCGTGATGGCGTCCATGCTGTCCCCACGTTCATTTCAACTGCATGAAACTGTCGACGCGACCAATCTTCCGGGCCGCATAGATGGCAGCGAAGATAAGCAGCGTCTGCAGCACCGAGAACGCCGCCAGTGCCGGATAGGCTCCAGTCTCGTAGAGTTCGTAGATCACCACCGGCATGACCACGCTGTCAGGCGAATAGAGCAGGATCGAAAGGCTGAGCGAACGGATGAACTCGACGAACAGGAGGATCCATCCGACCGTCATTGCGGGCTTGAGCAGCGGAACGACAATCCTACGCATCGTTCCGAACCAGGACTCGCCGTGCACGCGCGAGCTTTCCTCGAGCTCGGTGCTGACCTGCAGCAGGCCCGAGGAGGTGGCCCGTACGCCGAACGGAATATAATGGGCGATATAGGCGATCAGCAGCATCCAGATGGTGCCGTAGATCGGAACCGGAAGATAAATATAGGCCCACAGCAGCGCGACCGCGAACACGACCGCGGGCACGCCGGCCGGGAGCGTCGCCAGGTAGTCGAGGATGTGACGCGACTTTAAACGAGTCCGCAGGCTGGCATAGCTGATGACGAGCGAGAAGAAGATTGTCAGCGTCGCACCGCCGATCCCGAGGATGAGGCTGTTGATAGTGGCGCGCACCGT
>Ga0066903_100001463_pt1 | contig 17257 bp, 20 predicted proteins | sample PanSoiMetaGPlot1_FD_67491 | JGI IMG/M metagenome (GOLD analysis project Ga0066903, IMG submission 67491) | Tropical forest soil microbial communities from Panama analyzed to predict greenhouse gas emissions - Panama Soil - Plot 1 (version 2) | ecosystem: Environmental > Terrestrial > Soil >... | reverse complement strand
CGATGCGCTCGATCTCGTAGGTGTCGTAGACCTGGGTGTCGACCGCGCGCTTCTGGCCGTTGCCGAGGTCGGTGATGGTCTTCGGCTCGCCGAAATAGACGCCGCCGGTGAGCTCGCGCACGATCACGAGGTCGAGGCCGTCGACCACGTCGCGCTTGAGGCTCGAGGACTCGGCCAGCGCCGGGTAGCAGATCGCCGGGCGGAGATTGCCGAACAGCGCGAGATCCTTGCGCAGGCGCAGCAGCCCCGCCTCCGGGCGCACCTCGTACGGCACCTTGTCCCATTTCGGCCCGCCGACCGCGCCGAAGATCACGGCGTCCGCCGCCTTCGCCTTGGCGACCGTCTCGTCCTGCACCGAGACGCCATGCGCGTCATAGCAGGCGCCGCCGACCAGGCCTTCCTCGGTGTTGAAGGTGCCCATCCCGTGCGCATTCATCCACGCGATGATCTTCTTCACCTCGGCCATGACTTCGGGGCCGATGCCGTCGCCGGGCAGGAGCAGGAGATTGTACGTCGCCATGGTGGGAGGCCTCGCAACCGGATACCGAGCGGATTGCTAGAGGCGCGAGTGGTGCTTGGCAAGGCGGGAGCCGGCGAGCCGCTGGACTATGACGCAGCGTCCGGCGAGACTTGCCGCGGACCGGCCGAACGCGCCGGCGGAAAACAGGGGAAGCGCCATGACTCTCATCACCAGACGCGACGCCGCGATCGCTATCGGCGCGGCGCTCGGTACGCGCATGCTCGCGGCCGGGTCCGCCAGTGCGGCCGAGCTCGATCCGAAGGCCGTGATCTTCAAGCTGCCGGACAAAATCGAATTGAAGACCACGGGCAACGGCAATGCCAGCGCCGTGCTGGCCGGCGATCCGAATGGGACCGGGCTCTACGTGGTGATGAACAAGTGGCTCAAGGGCAACAACTTCAGCCGGCCCCACTTCCATCCCAACGATCGCTTCATCACGGTGCTTCAGGGCACTTGGTGGGTCGGCAGCGGGAAGAAGTTCGATCCCGCCAACAACACGGTGGCGATGCCGGCCGGCAGCTTCGTGACCCATTTCGGCGGACAGGTGCACTGGGACGGTGCCAAGGACGAGGACGCGCTCCTTCTCATCGTCGGCATCGGCCCGGCGGCCAGCACGCGCGTCGAGGAAGAGAAGTAAGGCGCAGCTAGTGCCGCGAACCCGAAGTTCGCACGGTTTCTCGGTCGGCACGGTTGCGAACTTCGGGTTCAAGAGCGGCACTAGAATCATAACGTTGCTAGTGTCCTCTCGATTCCGAAGTTCGCTCAGAGGTCGCGACGCGCGCTTGCGAACTTCGGAATCGGGACACTAGGCGGGGATGACCGGCACGGCGATCATCCTCGCGCTCGCCTCGGCGATCGGTTACGGGCTCGGCCTGACGCTCACGCAGTTCGGCCTGCGCCACGTGGCGCCCGCGACCGGCGCCGCGATCAGCATTCCGACCTCGGCGCTGCTGTTCGTCGCGGCGGCGCCGATCGGGCTTGCCGGCACCTCGCCCGCCTGGGCGGCACTGCCGATCTTCGCGGGCGTCGGCCTGCTTTTTCCCGCCGCCGCCACCCTCATCACCTTCGCGGCGAACCGCCGGCTCGGTCCGGTGATCACCGGCTCGCTCGGCAATCTCGCGCCGGTGTTCGCGGTGCTGCTGGCGTTCGTCCTGCTCGGCGAGCCGTTGCGCCTCGGCCAGATGGTCGGCCTCGCCATTATCCTGGCCGGCGTGCTGGCGTTGTCGGGACCGCGCGGGCGCCCGCATGCCGGCTGGGCCTCGTGGTATCTCGCCTTGCCGCTCGTCACCGCCGCGCTGCGCGGCTTCATCCAGCCGGTGATCAAGCTCGGCCTCGCCATTTGGCCGAGCCCTTTTGCGGCGGTGCTGGTGGGCTACATCGTCTCGTCCGCCGTGGTGCTGACGGCGCTGCGATGGCGCACCGGGCGCTGGCGTCCGCAGACGAACGCGCGCGGCCTCGCCTGGTTCGCCGGCGTCGGCGTCTGCAACGGCCTCGCCGTGCTGCTGATGTACGCGGCGCTGGCGCGCGGACCGGTCGCCATCGTGTCGCCGCTGGTCGCGACCTATCCGCTCGTCACCGTTGCGGCGGGCGCGCTCGCGCGGCACGCCGTCGAGAACCAGCTGCGCGTGACACTCGGCGCCGCCCTCACGGTCGTGGGCGTCGGGCTGCTGCTGGTGAGTTGATGTCGCCGCGGCGTTTCAAAGCCCGCTGAACCAGTTGTAGCCGCGGTCTTCCCAGTAGCCGCCGAGGTCCTTGTTGGTCACGTGCATGGCGACCACGTGCTTGGGGTTCTTGAACCCGAGCTTGGTCGGGATGCGGATCTTCATCGGGTAGCCGAACTTGCGCGGCAGCGTCTCGTCGGCGAACTTGAAGCTCATCTGCGTCTGCGGATGCAGCGCGGTCGGCATGTCGATCGTGTTGGAATAGCCCTCGGCGCACTGGAACCAGATGTATTTGGCGCGCGTGTCGGCGCCGACGCGCTTGAGGAAATCCGACAGCCGAGCGCCCGTCCACGAGCCGATCAGGCTCCAGCCCTCGACGCAGACGTGGCGGGTGACCTGCTTCTCCTGCGGCAGCGCGTAGAGCTCGGGAAGCGTCCACGACTTCTTGTCGTCGACCAGCCCGCCGACCTCGAGCCGGTAGGTTTCGCCGTCGACCTCGGGCGCGTCCTCCTCGTCGTAGTAGCCATTGAAGCGGAACGTGCGGTCGACCATGCTCTCCGGGTAGGTCGGCGCGAGCTTGTTCGGATTGAACAGCAACGCCTGCACGCGATCGTTGAAGCGCGAGATCTTCGCGAGCGTGCTCTCGGCCGCGTCGCTGTCGATGATGTTGCAGCCGGTGAGCATCGTCAGCGCGCCCAAGCCCGCGGCGCCGCGCAGGAAAAGCCGGCGCGACGGTTCGGGGATGAGCTTGGCGGCGTCCTTGATCAGCAGCTTGGGATCGACGCCGGGCACGATCGTGCGGATGCGGGGCATGGGATTTCCTATCGACCGATGATCATGGCGCGCAGGCTCTTCGGGACGATCAGCGCGAGCGTGACGTGCACGACCAGGAAGGCGACGATCGTCGCCATGGCGAAGAAATGCACGTAGCGCGCCGTGTCGTAGCCGCCGAACACGGCCGTGATCTCCTGGAACTGGACCGGTTTCCAGATCGCGAGGCCGGACAGAACGATCACCACTCCCGCGCAGATCACCAGAAGGTAGAACAGTTTCTGCACCGCATTGTAAACCGAGAGGTCGTCGTAGGAGAGCTTGCGCTGCAGCGCCGCGACGAAATCTCTGACGACGTCGCGCGGCCGGATCGGAAAGAGCTTGGCGCGGAAGCGCCCGGTCGCGAGGCCGAGCGTGACGTAGACGATGCCGTTGACGACGAGCAGCCACATGCCGGCGAGATGCCAGGAGATCGCGCCGGCGAGCCAGCCGCCGAGCGCGATGCTCGGCGGAAATTCGAACCCGAACAGCGGCGACGCGTCGTAGATCTGCCAGCCTGAGCCGATCATGATGAGCATTGCGACCGCGTTGACCCAATGGGTGATGCGGACCCAGGCGGGGTGGATCACGGGCGGTCTCGCGCTCGTGGCTACGGCTTGCGCGGTCATGGTTCCTCGGACGTTTCTCGCGCGCTGCCTATCAAATAGGCTGTGCGCTGTCGCCTCACAATCGCGTCACGTGGACGCGATGGAAGGGTTCGTGTGACGGAAGAAGTTTGGGGGTCCTCTCCCCCGCTTGCGGGGGAGAGACAGAGAGGGGGAAGCCGCTTGCTCCGTGCTCGTGGCCTCCCCCTCCCCGCCCTCCCCCGCACGCGGGGGAGGGAGCGCAGTCGCATGAGCAAGCGGCATGAATGCCGCTACCGTCGCCTTGCCGTCACCTCGATCTCGACCTTCATTTCCGGCTTGTAGAGCCCGGCGACGACCAGCAGTGTCGCAGCCGGACGGATATCGGCGAGAAACTCGCCACAGATAAGCAGCACGCGGTCCGCATCGGCATGATCGGTGATGTAGTAGGCCGCGCGCACCACGTCGGCGAGCGCGAAGCCGGCCTCATCGAGCACCCGCGCGATGGTGCGGAAGCAGTTGCGCGCCTGGTCCTCGACCGCGTCCGGCATCGTCATGGTGGCGTAGTCGTAGCCGGTCGTGCCGGCGACGAAGCAGAAGTCGCCGTCGACCACGGCGCGGCTGTAGCCGGCGGTCTTCTCGAACGGGGAACCGGTGGAGATCAATCGGCGTGGCATGGGGGACCGTGTTGGTAGCTACGCCGAAAGTCGGCGGGCAGGGGACGAGGGACCATGCTAGCCTCGATGGCCGCGATACGCGCGTCTCACTCCCATGAAATTTGTTGATCCCTCATGAGCAAGACGAGTTCTGGCAACTTCTTCGAGGATTTCCGCCTCGGCCAGGTGATCCAGCACGCGACGCCGCGCACCATCACGGTCGGCGACGTGGCGCTCTACACGGCGCTGTACGGGCCGCGGTTCGCCGTGCAGTCGTCCGACGAGTTCGCCCGCACGCTCGGCTATCCGCGCGCGCCGGTCGACGATCTCCTGGTGTTTCACGTGGTGTTCGGCAAGACCGTGCCCGACATCTCGCTCAACGCGGTCGCCAACCTGGGCTACGCCGACTGTCGCTTCCTCAAGCCGGTCTATCCGGGTGATACGCTGACCGCGACCTCGGAAGTGATCGGGCTCAAGGAGAACTCCAGCCGCAAGACCGGCACCGTCTACGTGCGCTCGCGCGGCCGCAACCAGCATCGCCAGGACGTGCTCGAATACGTGCGCTGGGTGATGGTGCGCAAGCGCGACGAGGCGGCGGCCGCGCCGGCCGACGAGGTGCCGCAGCTGCCCGAGGCGGTCGAGGCGGGCGCGCTCGGCGGCGCCTGCCCGATCCTCAACATCGGCGCCTACGACTTGGGCCTTGCCGGCGGCGCGGCGCGGCTCGCCGACTACAAGCCGGGCGAGCGGATCGACCACGTCGACGGCATGACGGTCGAGGAGGCCGAGCACGCGCTTGCGACGCGGCTCTATCAGAACACGGCGCGGGTGCACTTCAACCGGTTCACCGAGGCACAGGGCCGCTTCGGCAAGCGCCTGATCTACGGCGGGCACGTGATCTCGCTTGCGCGCGCGCTCTCCTTCAACGGCCTCGCCAACGCGTTCCACATCGCGGCGATCAACGGCGGTCGCCATGTCGCCCCGCTGTTCGCGGGCGAAACCGTGTTCGCCTGGTCGCAGGTGCTGATGCGCGCCGAATTGCCCGGCCGCACCGACGTCGGCGCGATGCGGCTGCGCACGGTCGCAACCAAGGACAGGCCGTGCGCGGATTTCCCCGAAAGGTCCGGCAAGGAGTACGACCCCGCCGTGATCCTCGATCTTGATTACTGGGTGCTGCTGCCGCGGTGAGGGCGGCGCCTCAGGTGTTCGGCTCGAGCAGCGCGAACGAGGCGCCTTGCGGATCCATGCATTGCACGATCCAGCTTCCGCCCGGCACCTCCATCGGGCCATGCAGGATCTTGCCGCCGTTCTCCGTGACGCGCGCCGTGGCGGCGTCGATGTCCTCGACGTTGAAGTAGTAGAGCCAGCGCGGGCTCGGCACATCCTCGCACTTGGTCATCATGCCGCCCGACACCTCGCCATCGATCGAGAAGAGCTGGTAGATGCCCATCGGCCCCATGTCGTGCGCGGCGGCCTTGGTCCAGCCGAACAGCCCCGAGTAGAACGCGAATGCGCTCTCCCCATTGCCGGCATAGAGCTCGCGCCAGCCGGTCTGGCCGGGCGTGCCCGGCGCCGGCCATTTCGGCGGCGCGTCGGAAAAGCCCTTGATCAGGTTGAAGACGGCGCCGTGCGGATCGGCGACCACCGCGAAGCGGGCGATGCCGGGAATGTCGGCCGGCCCGCGCAGCACCGCGCCCCCCGCCGCCGTCAGGCGCGCCGCGGTATCGTCGACATCGTCGACCGCGACGTAGCCGCTCCAGCCCGGCTTTGCGCCCGCCGCGCAGGCATCCGTCGGCATCGCCATGAGGCCGCCCATCGGCGACTCGCCGGTGGAGAGGATCGTGTACGTCCCGTGCGGCCCCTCCATGTCCTGCGGGCGCCAGCCGACCACCTTGCCGTAGAAGGCCTCGGCCGCCTTGTTGTCGGTCGTCATCAGCTCGTACCAGCAGAATTTTCCATGGAAGCTCGGCATCGCATTACTCCGTTGCGGTTGGTCAATCGCGCGGCGCGGCCGCCTCGTACTCGTCGTGGCGGTGCACGAAATCCATGATGGTCGTCTCGTTGCGGCCTTTCGGCGCGCGATCGAGGATCATCAGCGTGCCGATCAGCTCCTCCGGCCCGCGCGCGTAGCTCGAATAGGTGTGGAGCACCTCGCCCGCCTCGTCCTTGTAGAAGGCGCTCAGCCCCGGCAGCTCCGGCGCCGCCTGGGCGGCGTCGATCTCGGCGAAATTGTAGAAGACCTTGCCGTCGGCGAGGTCCTCCGGCGTGAACGAGACGTGATAGTCGTAGTTGAAGTCGCTGCCGTGCGACGACACCCAGGGAAAGCGCCAGCCCATGCGCGCCTTGTAGGCTGCGATCTCGGCGAGCGGCGCCCGCGACACCGCGGTGAGCGTCACGTCGTGATGCTCGAGATGCGGCAGCGCGCCGTCGAGATGGTCGGCGAGGAAAGAGCAGCCGGGGCAGCCGGCCTCCCAGCCAGGGCCAAGCATGAAATGATAGATGATGAGCTGGCTTCGGCTGGCGAACAGCTCGGCCAGCGTCTTGCGTCCTGCGGCCGTGTCGAATGTGTAGCGCTTCTCGACCCGCACCCAGGGCAGCGCCAGCCGCTGCGCATTGACCTCGTCGCGCAGCCGCACCGCTTCTTTTTCCTTGGCGAGGAGCGCGCGGCGCGCCGTGAGCCATTCGGCCTGCGAGACGACCGGCCGGGGGATGTTCGGACGATTGAGCATGAGGGTCTTCCATCGGGGTTGCGGCGGTGGACGCCAGGCGGCGCCTTGACATGAAATGTTGATATCAACATAATTGTGGCATGTCAAAGACCGCGGCCAGAAGAGGCGAGACGTCGCAGGCGCAGGTTCCCTTTGCGACGACCCACATGGTGCGCGACTGCTGCCTGTGCCTGCACGTGCAGCGCGCCGCGCGCGCGCTCGCCCGCCGTTTCGACGAGGTCTTTCGCCCGCTCGATCTCACCAACCAGCAGTTCTCGCTGCTGACGTCGCTCAACCGCCCAGCGCCGCCTGGCATGGCCGCGGTGGCGTCCGTGCTCGCCATGGATCGCACCACGCTCACCGCCGCGCTCAAGCCGCTCGAGCGCCGCCGCCTGGTCAAGGTGACCGTCGATCCGGACGACAAGCGCGGCCGGCTGCTGGCGCTCACACCGGCGGGACACAAGTTGCTCGCGCGCGCCGTGCCGATCTGGACGCGCGCGCATGCGGAGCTCGACGCGCGTCTCCCCAACGGCGGCGCCGAACTGCTGCGGGGCAGTCTGCTTGCCCTGGCGTGATGCCGGCCGCGGCTACCCCGCCCCCGCCCGCAGGTGCTCGACCAGCTGCCGCGCATAGGGCGGCAGCTCGTCGAAGTCGCGCACGCAGATCGTGAGGTCGCGCGTCGCCCACGGGTCGGTCAGGTCGACCGTCTTGATCGCCATGGTCTTGGCGGCCCAGCGCGCCGTGGTCTCCGGCACGATGCCGACCCCGACATTGCTTTCGACCAGCCGGCACACCCCGTCGAAGCTGCGCAGCTGCACGCGCAGGCGCAGCGGCCGGCGGATCTTGGCCGCCTTGTCGGCGAGGAAGCGCTGCAGCGCGCTCGCGCGGTCGAGACCGACGAAGTCGTGCTCCAGCACCTCCGCGAAGGCGAGGCGGGCGCGCCGCGCCAACGGATGCTCGCGCGCCACGACCAGCACGAAGCGGTCGCTGCGGAACGGAAAGGTGACGAGCCCGCCCGCATCGACGGTGCCGGCCACGATGCCGATGTCGCCGACGCCCTCGGCGATCAGCCCGACGATCTCGTCGGACAGCCGCTCCTCGAGATCGACGCTCACGTGCGGGTGGGCGGCGAGGAACGAGCTCAGCGACTCGGGCAGGAACTCGGTCAGCGCATTGGTGTTGGACAGCACCTTGACCTGGCCGGCGAGGCCGCCCGCATAGGCACTCAGGTCCTCGCGCAGCCGCTCGGATTGCCGCAGGATCGCGCGCGCATGCTGCAGCAGGGTACGGCCGGCCGGCGTCGGCGCCACCCCCTGGCGCCGGCGCACCAGCAGCGGCGCGCCGAGCGCCTCCTCCATGTTGCGGATGCGCGTCGAGGCGGCCGCAAGGGCAAGATGCGCGCGCTCGGCGCCGTGCGTGATGCTGCCCGCCTCGACCACGTGGCGAAACAGGCTCAGGTCTGCGAGGTCGAACCGCATCTGGTATACCAATCCTTCGCGTACGACGAAGGAATCCTACGCATTTTACCGATTGTGCGCCGGGATTCCGAATCGCATATTTCGTATGTCGCGAAGCCCCAGCCATCTGTCAAGCGCAACGCGACGGTGGAGAAGCAGGCGCGTTGCGCTGCCGCGCATTGTCGCGTACCGGGACTTTCGCTAGGAACACGCCGTTCCCGGAGCGTCGTTGGAGAATCGCCATGGCCGAAGCCGCCCAGGCCCCGAGCAAGCGACCGCTGTCGCCGCATCTCCAGGTCTACCGCCTGACGCTGTCGATGATGATGTCCGGCCTGCATCGCATCACCGGGCTCGCGCTGGTCGCCGGCATGGTGGTGCTGACCTGGTGGCTGCTCGCCGCGGCGGCCGGGCGGAATGCCTACACCACGTTCGAGGCGTTCGAGACGAGCTGGATCGGCCGGCTCATCCTGTTCGGTTTCTCCTGGGCGGTGCTGCACCACGTGCTCGGCGGCATCCGCTACCTCTTGTGGGATCTCGGCATCTGGATCGACAACGAGGAGCGCGAGTGGCTGATCCGCGCCAACATCGTCGGCTCGATCGCCTGCACGATCCTGCTGTGGGTGATCCTCTTGCTCTCCGGGATGCGCTGAAGGGGTCCCGACATGAACATGCGCACACCGTTGGGCCGCGTCCGCGGCCTCGGGTCGGCCAGGACCGGCACCGAGGAATTCTGGCTGCAGCGGATGACGGCGATCGCCGGCATTCCGCTCACCATCGCGGGTCTCTTCCTGGTGATCTCGCTCACCGGCCGGGGCTTCTCGGCGGTCAAGACGATCCTCGGCTCGCCGCTCGTCGCCGTGCTGCTGATCCTGTTCATCATCGCCAACGTGATCCACATGAAGATCGGCGTGCAGGTCGTGATCGAGGACTACGTGCACGACAAGAATCAGAAGGTCACGTTGATGATCATCAACACCTTCTTCGCGTGGGCGATCGGGCTCGCCTGCATATTCGCGATCCTCAAGATTTCGTTCGGAGTGTGAGACGATGGCGGGCAACGGTTCCGGCAATGGCGGCGCGCCGGCGGTGAACGGACGCGCCTATCCGATCGAGGACCACACCTACGACGTCGTGGTGGTCGGTGCCGGCGGATCCGGCCTGCGCGCCGTGGTCGGCTGCAGCGAGGCCGGCCTGCGCACCGCCTGCATCACCAAGGTCTTCCCGACCCGCTCGCATACGGTGGCGGCGCAGGGCGGCATCGCGGCCTCGCTCGCCAACATGGGCGAGGACGACTGGCGCTGGCACATGTACGACACCGTCAAGGGTTCCGACTGGCTCGGCGACCAGGACGCGATTGAGTACCTCTGCCGCAACGCGCCGGCCGCCGTGTACGAGCTCGATCACTGGGGCCTGCCGTTCTCGCGCACCGAGGACGGCCGGATCTACCAGCGCCCGTTCGGCGGCATGACCACCCACTACGGCAAGGGCACCGCGCAACGCACCTGCGCGGCCGCCGACCGCACCGGCCACGCCATGCTGCACACGCTCTACGGCGCGGCGCTCAAGCACGACGCCGAGTTCTTCGTCGAGTATTTCGTCATCGACCTGATCATGGACGACGAGGGCGCCTGCCGCGGCGTCGTCGCGCTCAATCTCGACGACGGCACCATCCACCGCTTCCGCGCCAAGATGACGATGCTCGCCACCGGCGGCTACGGGCGCGCCTATTTCTCCTGCACGTCGGCGCACATCTGCACCGGCGACGGCAACGCCATGGTGCTGCGCGCCGGCCTGCCGCTCCAGGACATGGAGTTCGTCCAGTTCCACCCGACCGGCATCTACGGCGCCGGCTGCCTGATCACCGAGGGCTCGCGCGGCGAGGGCGGCTACCTCACCAATGCCAACGGCGAGCGCTTCATGGAGCGCTACGCGCCGTCCGCCAAGGATCTCGCCTCGCGCGACGTCGTCTCGCGGGCGATGACGATCGAGATCCGCGAGGGCCGCGGCGTCGGGCCGAAGAAGGACCACATCCACCTGCACCTCGACCATCTCGATCCGAAGGTGCTGCACGAGCGGCTACCCGGCATCTCCGAGTCGGCCCGCATCTTCGCCGGCGTCGACGTCACGCGCGAGCCGGTCCCGGTGCTTCCGACCGTGCACTACAACATGGGCGGCATCCCGGCGAACTACAAAGGCGAGGTGCTGACCAAGAAGAACGGCAACGACGACCACGTCGTGCCCGGCCTGATGGCGCTGGGCGAGGCTGCCTGCGTGTCGGTGCACGGCGCCAACCGGCTCGGCTCGAACTCGCTGATCGATCTCGTCGTGTTCGGCCGCGCCGCCGCCCAGCATTGCGCCGAGGTGATCCATCCGGGCGAGGAGCAGCCGGCCTTGCCGAGCGACTCCGCCGACATGGCGCTGTCGCGGCTCGACAAGCTGCGCCACACTTCCGGCAGCACGCCGACCGCGGCGATGCGCGACCGCATGCAGGGCGTGATGCAGACCAACTGCGCCGTGTTCCGCACCGGCGAGGTGCTCACCGAGGGCTCGAAGCTGATCCACGAGTTGCTGGCGGGCGCCGAGGACATCAAGGTGACCGACCGCTCGCTGATCTGGAACTCGGACCTGATCGAGACGCTCGAGTTCGACAACCTGATCTCCCAGGCGGTCGTGACCATGGACTCGGCGCTCAACCGCCAGGAAAGCCGCGGCGCCCACGCGCGCGAGGACTTCCCCGATCGCGACGACAAGAACTGGATGAAGCACACGCTGTCCTGGCTCGACTTCGCGACCCGCAAGGTCTCGATCGACTACCGGGCGGTGCACACGTTCACGCTGACGAACGACGTGCAGTACATCGAGCCGAAGGCGAGAGTTTACTGAAGGGCGCAACCGCGATGGTCGAATTCACGCTGCCGAAGAATTCCCGCTACGGCGAGGGCAAGACCTGGCCGGCGCCGGCCAAGAAATCGGCCGACAAGCCGAAGGGCACGCGCGAGTACCGCGTCTATCGCTGGAACCCGGACGACGGGAGCAATCCGCGCATCGACACCTACACGGTCGACCTCGACGACTGCGGCCCGATGGTGCTCGACGCGCTGATCTGGATCAAGAACAGGGTCGATCCGACGCTCACCTTCCGCCGCTCCTGCCGCGAGGGCGTGTGCGGCTCGTGCGCGATGAACATCGACGGCACCAACACGCTCGCCTGCACCAAGCACATGGACGACATCGAGGGTGCGGTGAAGATCTTCCCGCTGCCGCACATGTCGGTGGTCAAGGATCTCGTGCCCGACCTCACCAACTTCTACGCCCAGCACGCCTCGATCAAGCCGTACCTGCAGACCGTGACGGTGGCGCCCGAGAAGGAATGGAAGCAGAGCCACGAGGATCGCCAGAAGCTCGACGGCCTCTACGAGTGCATCCTGTGCGCCTGCTGCTCGACCTCGTGCCCGAGCTACTGGTGGAACCCGGAGCGCTACCTCGGCCCCGCCGTGCTGCTGCAGGCGCATCGCTGGATCAAGGACTCGCGCGACGAGGCGAAAGGCGAGCGGCTCGACGACCTCGAGGATCCGTTCCGGCTCTATCGCTGCCATCAGATCATGAACTGCGCCAAGGCCTGCCCGAAGGGCCTCAACCCCGCCAAGGCGATCGCCGAGATCAAGCAGATGCTGATCGAGCGGCAGGTGTGACGCTTCGGGCGCTCGGTCCTGGTTTCGATCCGGCCATCGTCGCGACCATCGACGCCAAGCTTGCCGGTATTGCCGAACGTGAGCAGGTCGAGCTTCTGATCGCGGTGGAAAGTGGTAGCCGGGCGTGGGGATTTCCCTCGCCCGACAGCGATTATGACTGCCGTTTCATCTATGTCCGTCGCCGCGACGCCTATCTGGCGCTGATCCCGCCGCGCGACGTGATCGAACTCCCCTCCGACCCGGTGTTCGACATCAGCGGCTGGGACCTCGCCAAGGCGCTCCGCCTGCTCCTCAAAGGCAACGCCGTGGTCATCGAATGGCTCACCTCGCCGTTCGTCTACGCGGGCAATGCGGAATTCCGCGACCAGTTGCTCGCGCTGGCGCAGCAGGCGTCCCGTCCCGCGGCGATTGCGCGTCATTACTTGCACCTCGGCGAGCGGCAGCGGCGCACCTACTTCGCCGACGCCAACGCCATCCCGCTCAAGAAGATCTTCTACGCGCTGCGGCCTGCGGTCGCGTTGCGCTGGCTGCGGCTCAACCCCGGCGCCGCCGTCGCGCCGATGCATGTGCCGTCCTTGATCGCCGCGAGCGACCTGCCGGCGGACGTTCTTGCGATCGTCGATGACCTGCTGGCGCGCAAGGCGGTGACGTCCGAGCTCGGCACCGGCCCGCTTCCGGCGCCGATCGGGCGGCTGGTCGACGAGGAATTCGCGATCGCCCGCGAGGTCTGGCTGGACGAGCCGTGGCGGCCCGATGCCGAAACGCTCGCCGCCGCCGATGGATTTTTCCGCCGCTGGGTGACCGGCTGACGCATCTTGCTCGGTCTCGCGCCCCTCCCCCGCTTGCGGGAGAGGGTAGGGAGGGGGCTCTCGCCACAAGCACGGAGCAAGCGGCTTCCCCCTCTCCGGCTCTCCCCCGCAAGAGCGGGGGAGAGGGTGCAGGACCCGCAACCCGGCGCTTACTTCCTCGCCGCGGCGTACGGATAGATCAGCTCGCCCTTCTTGTACTCCGCCGGCCACAGGATCACCTCGGTCTTCGGATCCTTGAACTGGCCGAGGTCGTTGCCGCTCACGTGCTGGAACTGGGTGTACAGCATGCGCGGCTTGCTCCATTCGCCGTCGGCGCCGAACGCGAGCGGGCCGACCACGGTGTCGACCGTGTGGCCGTGCAGATACTCGGCGAGTTTGCCGTCATCGAGGCTCCTGGTCTCCTCGACCGCCTTGGCGACCAGCTGCCCGACCGCGTAGGCGAACGGCGCAAAGCCGTAGCCGAGCGGATCGATGCCGAGGCCTCCTGCCTTGGCCTGGTACTTCCGCATCAGCTCGGCGGTGCCGGGGAAATCGAGCGCCGGCATGAAGCTCTCGTTGATGACGATGCCGTTGATCAGCGGGCCGAGCTGCATCTTGATCGGCGTCGCGAGCAGCCCGATCATGGTGCCGCCGAACATCTTCGGCGTAAGCCCGATCTCGTTCGCGGCGCGCACGATGCCGACGGTGTCGGGCGGATAGGCGGCGACGAACACGAGGTCGGCATTCGCCGCCTGCACGGCGCGCATCACGGCGAGGAAATCGGTCGCATTGGGCGGATACCTGCCGTCGTACACGATGTCGAAGCCCGCCGCCTTGGCGTTGACGCGCGCGCCGGCTGCCGCCGTCTGGGCGAACTCGGCGTCGGCCGCCACGATCGCGACCGACTTGGGCGCCGGCATCTGCGCCCTGGCGAGCTCGAAGAAGCCTTTGGAGAATGCGGGCGGACCCTCGGGCCCGGTCGGCACGGTCGAGAAATAGCGCGGGTACTTGAATTCCCGGTTCACGCCGAGGCCGAGAATGCTGATCGTCATCTTGTTGTGCGCCATGATGACCGGCATCGCCGGCGCCACCATGTTGGTCGCGTACGGCCCGATCACCAGATCGACCTTGTCGACGTCGAGCAGCTTGGTGTAGAGCGCCGGCACGTTCGCCGGGTTGCTCTGGTCGTCGTAATAGACGAGCTCGACCGACCGTCCGAGCAGTCCGCCCCTGGCGTTGACGTCGTCGCGCCAGATCTCGAACGCCGCCAGGCACTGCTTGCCGTTCGGCGCCACGCCGCCGGTGAGCGCCATGCTGAAGCCGATCTTGATCGGATCGGCGGCGCGCGCCGGCATGGCGAGGGCAACGAGCGCGACCAGCGCGCAGGCGAGTCTACGGAGCATGTCTCCCTCCCAGGACGGCATCGATGCGTTGCCGATGCCTTTGCTGTTTTGCAGGGCGACGCGTCTACTGCCTCACGTCCCCCCGCGCAAACGCGTCGTCGTAGTGCTTCTGCGTCAGGTTGGCGATCTCCCACCACACCTTGTTCAGGTCCTGCAGGCGGAACGAGCGGATGCCGTTCTTCTCCTCGACGGGCTCGACGCGGCGGATGCCGTACTCGTCCTTGTGCGCCGCGGCCGCCGCGTGCGCGGCGTCCACTTCGGCGGCGCTCGCGACCGCGAGCTTGAAGCGGTTCTGCGGCCCCTGCTCCTTGTGCTCGCCCTCGACGCACACGCACACCAACGACCACGGCCGCCCTTCCACAGGTACTGCGCCTCCGGCAGCGGCCGGATCACGTCGATGCCGAGGAACTCGTTGAGGAAGCGGCGCGTCGCCGCGATGTCGTTGCATTCGAGCGTGCCGTGCGAGAGCAGCTCGGAATTGACCAGCGAGGCGGTCGTCATGGCGGTTCTCCTCCGGAGCTACGGCGCGTAGGGGTCGACCTGGTCGCCCTTCTGGCGCAGCGCCGTATAGACGAGCTCCGGCGTGCGGTACTCGACCTCCCACCAGTTCGAGTCGCCGTCGACGAAATAGAACGCGTAGGAGCCGTGGCGGAAGCGCGGCTTCTGAACGCGGCCGAGCCCGAACTCCTTCTGCTGCGCGTTGACCTTCTCGTAGGCCTGATCGACCGCGGCCTGGCTCGACACGAACACGCCCCAGTGATTGAGCATCTCCTGCGGCACCTCGACGTTGGCGACCTCGTGCGCCTCCAGCACCCAGTAGGGCTGGCCGGCGAGCTTCTCGCCCGGCTTGTGCCCGCGCTCGCGGATCAGCAGCACGCCTGTCTCCGGCTCGACGCATTCGAGGCCGAGCAGGCTCTCGCACATGCGCCGCGTGCGCGCCAAATCGCGCGTCACGAACGTTCCGGAGATCAGCATGTTGGGCCTGACGTGCGAGGTCGTTTGTTTCGCTTGCGTCACCGCAGGAGCATTCATGGCATCCTCCCTTGCATCGCTGTTCTACAGATCCAGCACCAGCATCTCGCCCGGCAGCGCGCGCGACACGCACACCTGGATGTTGCGCTCGCGTTCCTCGTCGGTCAGCACCTCGTCGCGGTGATCGGCGCGCCCCGCGACGAGGCCGACCCGACAGGTGCCGCAGACGCCTTCCCGGCACAGCGTCTTGACCTTGATCCCGGCCTCGGCGAGCGCCTGCAGGATGCTCTTGTCGGCCGGCACGTGCAGCGTCCTGCCCGCCCGCGTGAGCACGACGTCGAACGCCTGGTCGCCCGAGCGCGGCGCCACGTCGGCCTCCGAGCCGCGAAACAGCTCGTAGTGCACCGTGCCCTTCGGCCAGTGCGCCGCGGCCTCGCGCACCGCGCGGATCAGCCCGGGCGGCCCGCACACGTAGACGTGGCCGACGGCCGGCCGCTCCTTTAGCAGCGCCGCGACGTCGAGGCCGCGCGCGACGTCGCCGCCGTCGAAATGGGCGGCGAGACGGGAGCCGAGCGCGGCCTCGAACTCGTCGATGAACGCCGCCTCGACGCGGCTGCGCGCGCAGTAGTGCAGGGTGAACTCGGCGCCGCGCGCCGCAAGGCGCCGGCTCATCGACATGAGGGGCGTGATGCCGATGCCGCCCGCGATGAGGATATGGCGCTCGCCCGCCTCGTTGAGCGGGAAATTGTTGGTCGGTCCGGAGGATTCCAGCACGTCGCCTTCGCGCAGCTGGTCGTGCACGAAGGTCGAGCCGCCGCGGCTGTCGGTCTCGCGCAGCACCGCGATGGCGTAGCGCCCGGTCTCGGTCGGCGGATTGAGCAGCGAATAGGAGCGCGTCTCGCCGTTGCCGAGCGCGAGATCGATATGCGCGCCGGCCGTGAACGCCGGCAGCGGCCCACCGGCGGCGCTGACCAGCTCGACCGACTTGATGCGCGGCGTCGCTGCCGCAATGCGGGCGACCCTGAGGGCAAGCACCAATCCCTCCCATTCGTCCGGCGGATCATAGCTTTCCGCCAGCCCCGAGGCCAAGCGGAGCGGCGTCGCGAGCCCGAGGAACTCGCCCGATTTTCACGGGTTGACAGCGAGGGCGGGCGTTTGGAGGAACAACTTGCCATGAGCGAAACCGATCTCGACCGCGTTTGGGAGATCATGGAGGACGTTTCGGTCTGCATGGTCACGACCCATGCGGGCGGCCGGATGCGGTCGCGGCCGATGCACGCCATCCCGGACCGCGATGAGAATGCCGTCTATTTCATCACCGACACGCGCGGCGCCAAGGACGACGAGATCGCCGCCGCGCCCGACGTCTGCTTGTCGTTCGCCGACATCGGCGACAACACGTATCTGAGCATCACCGGACGCGCCGCGACGGTGCGCGATCCGGACAAGGCCGAGGAGCTGTGGAGCACCGAGGCGCAGGCGTGGTGGCCGCGCGGCCCGCGCGATCCGGCCGTGCGGGTGCTGCGGGTCGAGCCCGAGCAGGCCGAATACTGGGACACGCGCGGCAACTCGATCACCGTCGCGCTCAAGCTGACGGCCGCGCGCATGAGCGGCGATCCGCCGGACCTCGGCACCAACCGCAAGGTGAATATGCGGTAGCAAGGCACTGTGCCTGCGCTCCCTGTCCCCCTTCTTCAGGGGGAGAGGGTTGGGGTGAAGGGTCTATCCGCGAGTCGCTGACACGGCGTTTGTGGAAGCACCCCTCACCCAACCCTCTCCCCGCAAGAGCGGGGAGAGGGAGCGCAGGCAGCGCGCCCGATCACAACTTCAGCTTCTTCTTCCTTTGCCCGAGCGTGCGCAGCCGCAGCGCGTTGAGCCGGATGAATCCTGCCGCGTCGCGATGGTCGTAGGCGACCGCGCCTTCCTCGAACGTCACCAGATCCTGGTCGTAGAGCGAATACGGGCTCTCGCGTCCGACCACGCCGACGCTGCCCTTGTAGAGCTTGAGC
>Ga0066903_100001462_pt1 | contig 17262 bp, 10 predicted proteins | sample PanSoiMetaGPlot1_FD_67491 | JGI IMG/M metagenome (GOLD analysis project Ga0066903, IMG submission 67491) | Tropical forest soil microbial communities from Panama analyzed to predict greenhouse gas emissions - Panama Soil - Plot 1 (version 2) | ecosystem: Environmental > Terrestrial > Soil >... | reverse complement strand
CCGGAATCGCGAAGCGTGACGATCACGCTGGTGGGCGATCGTGAAATGCCTGGCACGATCAGCCGGAACAGATTCGACGGCAGCGCCGCGACGGCCAACGCGCCGAGCCGGACGGCTCCCGAGGCCCAGCGGCCCGGCGAGAACGTCATGGACGCCCGCCTCAAGGTTCGATCCCATGCGCGTCCGATGGACGTCGATACAGGGCTCCTCACGACGTCGAGGCGATCGACGCGGAATCCGGCCGCGTGACCGGCGATCGCCGCCGCCGGATCGACCTCCCAGGCGCCCCGCTCACCCCGCCCGCTCATGAAGACCACGATCGTCCGCGCGCCGGCCGCGAGACGAGGTCGAATACGCCGCAGCATGTCCGGTAGGGAGGATAGCTCAACGCTCTTCAGATACAGCAGACACACGGTGAACGGACCGCCGTCCACGACGCCGGTCACGAGCTCGTCAGGTCTTGCGAAGCGCCAGCCCGGACCCGCGCGTCGAGCCGCCCAGTCCGAACCGTTGGTCGCGTGTTCCGTCACGACGAGCCCTGCGGATTCCCGCATCGCGCTCAGCACGGCGCGCGCTTCGCACCGGCTGTCGAGCCACGAGGGGTGCCACGGAAATTGAAAGAGGCCCTGCCGGACCGAACGCTCGTAGATCCGGCGCACGCGCGCCATGCGCACGAGCGGCCGCTCACCCCTCACGGCGACGTCATCCGGCAGGCTGCGCGTGAACGGCGCACGCGCGCCGAAGCGCCGCTCACGTTCGGCAGCATCGGCGGCAGCTCCAAGCGCGGCGTGCCAGTACGGATGCCCCCGATGCGGCTGCGGCGCCGCCGGCAGAAAGGCTTCGACACGCCGGACGTACCTGTCACTTTCGGCGATGACGTCAGCCACGTCTGCAGAGACGTCCTCCGTATGGAACACCGTCGCCGCGTGCGCGTTCTGCCGGTGCTCCCTCGTCGTCCAGTCGCTCAGGTAACCTGCCAGGCGTCTCGGCGTCAGCCGGCCCGCCACGATGAACGCCTGTTCGTGGAGTCGCGGCTGCATTTCGACGACGCAGTAGTGATCCGAATCGTCGATGGCGACGACGCGCCCCGAGGGGCACATCTCGGGGATGAACGAGTAGTCGCACGACGATCCGATCTCGAAGCGGTCGGTCTCGGGCCGGATGCAGAGCATGTGGCGAAGGTAGAAGCGCGCCACGAGCGTCCCGGCGCCGGCGCGCCAGAACACGCGATTGCAGATCATGGTGTGCGACCCTCCGGCAGGCGTGCTCCCCAGCACGACCGGGTGCAGGTGGTCGAACGCGATTCGCAGCAGCGCTCGCGGCGGGACGCTCAGCGGCGCCAATGGATCGTTCACCAGCGCCCTGATGACCGGCTCCGCATCCTCTTTCACGATCTGAAAGTTGCCGGTCGTCACGGCGCTGGCTCCGGCGCCGATCTGGCGCAGGACGCAGCCGAGCGAACCGTCCGCCATGATGTAGTCGGCGACGAGGAACACGAACGACGTCTGCGTCATCGCCGGGCCGCTTTCGCGCATGCCCCGGACGTACGCGCGCGTGATCGTCAGCGAGTGCACACCCGCGACCACGAGGTCGTCGATGGCGGCAAACTCGATGGCGCAGCAGCGCGACAAGCGCTGGAACATCGGATGCCCGTGAAAGCGCGTCTCGTCACCGGCCGTCGTCAGGATCCTGAACGTGCAGTCGCACGTGTCCGCGACGGCCGGAATGTTGCCGGGCGCGAGCAGCGTCCGCAGGCTGAGATCGAGGAACTGGGTGACGTACCGTTCCCCCCAGACGGGAAGTAAGAAGACGACGGCCGGCCTGCGTTCTGCCGGCGATCCGGCATCCGGCATCTCAGCGGGCCCGTCGCGTCAGCGGTCCGGTGCAGACGGCCAGGAGGTAGTGCGCCATCGGCGCGAACCCGGTGTGCACGACTTCGTCGTTCATCGAAAAGAGGAACACGTTGGAGAAGTGACCGCGCAGCAGGCGCGCGAGCGCCGCGCCGCTCTTGCAGTTGACGTGTCCGGCCTTGCTCTGCGGCGACGCATACGGCTGCGACTCGAGCGACGGCGACCCGACGACGAGCGCGCCGGACGGGCGGAGCGATTGGCGGAGGTGCGCCAGGAACACCTGTTCACTCCGCTGCGGAATGTGTTCGAGCAGGTCCAGGCAGTACACGCCGTCGTACCGTCGCGGCAACGCCGCCTTCACGATGTCGTGCACATGCACGTCAACCGGCCACGCGTCCGACGACCGTCGCGCGGCGTCCTCGACGAAGATCGGATCGACGTCGTACGCCGTGACGCGGCCGACGGCCTGGGCCACGACGCGCGTCCCGAACGCGTCCGCGCAGCCGACTTCGGCGACGCGCGCGCGTCCCTCCAGCATCTTCGCGACGAACTTGTAGCGCGCCAGGAGGAACCCGAGCCGGCGCGGATCGTCGTGCCAGACCTGGTTGGTCATCAGGCCGAGCGTCTCGAGGCCACGCTCGCTCGCCAGATCGAGAATCGGTTGGTACTGCGGTTCGCGGGTTCGTTTCGTTTTCGCCAAGCGTGGTGATTATGCCTCACCGCGACGGCGCAATCCCGCCAGTCTCGTCACGCGTTCTCATGCTCCACAGCGCGCGTGGACGCGGCCCGTGATGAAACGGCTCGACGGCGGGTTCTCGGCGAGCCCGAGGCTGTGCAGCATCTCGTGCACGAGTGTCGCCGCGCTCGCTCGCGCGTCGACGCGCCACTCGTGTTCGAAACCCCGCCCGCACACGAACACGACGCGACTGCCCGGCTGCGTGAAGGCCGAGGCCTGGCTGTAAGCGCAGGTCGCGTGGCCGGTGCCGTCGAGGAAGACCACCTGACGCAGGTACGTTCGTCCATTCATGCCCAGAGCGGCGAGCGCCTCGGTGAGCGGTCGGCCCTGCGGATCGTGGAATTCCGCGAACAGCGCGTCGCAGCGTGGATGTGCCAGCATCGAATCGGCCATCTCGAGCGACCATGCAACGGCCTCGCGCGTGAAACTGTCTGCGATGTAGACACGGGCCCAGTCCCTGGGAGCGGCCCCGGCCGACATGTCTACCGGGGCTGCGCCGGCGGCGAGCGCCGCTACAATCAGGTATCGCGCGCGCGTCCGTAACGAAGTGCGACGGTTCTTCATGACGGCCTCCACTGGACATAGCGGGATCAGTGGAGAAAACCGGCAGCGGGAGTTCGACGTGGCTGAGACGCCCCCGGGGGAGGTCACGCAATTGCTTCAGGCCTGGAGCGGCGGCGACGGCGCCGCCCTGGAGCAGCTGACCGCGCTCGTCCACGACGAGCTGCGTCGCCTCGCCGCACGCTACATGCGACGTGAGCGCCCGGGGCACACGCTCCAGACCTCCGCCCTGATCAACGAGGCCTACCTGCGTCTCGTCGATGCGCGCCACGTGCAGTGGCAGAATCGCGCGCACTTCTTCGCAGTGTCGGCACAGGTGATGCGGCGCATCCTGATCGATGTCGCGCGCTCACGGCAGAACCTGAAACGCGGCGGCGGCGCTCGACCGATCTCGCTGGACGAGGCGCTCGCGGCGTCGCCGGAACGGAGCGCCGACCTGCTCGCGCTGGACGAGGCGCTCGAGCGGCTCGCGGTGTTGAGTCCCCGCCAAAGCCAGGTGGTAGAGTTGCGCTACTTCGGCGGCCTCACGGAAGACGAGATGGCTGAAGTCCTCCACGTTTCGCCACGAACGGTTCGACACGACTGGGGTCTCGCCCGCGCGTGGTTGTATCGGGAGCTCACGCGGGAGACGTGACGTGACGCCCGAGCGCTGGGAGCGAGTCGGCAGCCTTTACGCGGCGGCCTCCGAATTGCCGACGGAGCGTCGCGCCGACTTCCTGCGCGACGCGTGCGGGGACGATCACGCGCTGCGCGATGAAGTCGCATCGCTGCTCGCGAGCGGCGAGGCGGCGGGCGCGTTCCTGAACTCGGGGGCGATCGCCGACGCGGCGAAGATCGTGGCCCATGAATCCGTCGGCTCACTCGTCGGCCGGACCCTGGATCACTACGAGGTCGTGTCGCTGGTCGGCTCGGGCGGCATGGGCGAGGTGTACCGCGCGCACGACTCGCGGCTCGGCCGCGACGTCGCGATCAAGGTCCTTCCTGAACTCGTCACCCAGAGCGACGACGCCCGCAGGCGCTTCGTTCGAGAAGCGCAGGCTGTCGCGGCGCTCTCGCATCCGAACGTCCGATCGCTCTACGACGTCGGCGAGACGGACGGCCATGTGTACGCCGTCATGGAGCTCCTCGAGGGCGAGACCCTGCGCGCGAGGCTGGCGCGCGGGCCACTGCCCGTGCAGAAGGCGATCGAGACGGGCGCGGCGATCGCCGACGGCCTTGCCGCGGCCCACGCGCGAGGCATCGTGCACCGCGACATCAAGCCGGAGAACATCTTCATCGGCTCCAGCGGCCACGTGAAAGTGCTGGACTTCGGCCTGGCGAAGATGCCGGACGCGCCCGGCGTCGGTGCGAATGCCGAGACCGCGACCGGTATCGTGATCGGAACTGCCGGCTACATGTCCCCGGAGCAGGTGGCGGGCATGGCGGTGGATGCGCGCAGCGACATCTTCTCGTTCGGCTGCGTGCTGTACGAGATGCTGGCCCGCCGGCGCGCATTCGAGCGCCGCACCAGCGCGGAGACGATGACGGCGGTTCTCAACGACGAGCCGCCGCCGCTCGAAGCCGCAGGCGCCGGCGTGCGCCGCATCGTCTCGCATTGTCTCGAGAAACAACCGGAGGCGCGATTTCAGTCGGCGCAGGATCTCGCCTTCCATCTGCGCAGCCAGCTGAATCTGGTGGATACGGAGAAGCATGCCGACGCGCGCACTGATCGGCGCCGGCTGTGGCCGGCACTTGCCGCGCTCTTCACGATCGCGACGGTCGTGCTCTCACTCGTCCACTTTCGACAGGCAGCGTCACCGGTCCGCCCGGTTCGCTTCGACGTTCAGCCGCCGGAACACCTGACGTTCTCGGGCGGCGCATTCGCGCTGTCACCCGACGGCGCGCGTCTCGCCTTCGTGACCGCGAGCGGCGAGACGCCCGGACACCGACGTCTCTGGATTCACGCGTTCGACACCGGTGAGGCGCAGCAGCTCTCAGCCGCCGGCGACGTCGGCGGGAATGCGCTAGCCTGGTCGCCCGACGGGCGGAAGCTCGCCTTCGTGGCGGAAGGCAGCCTCAGGACGATCGCCCTGTCCGGCGGATCTCCCACAACGCTCGCGCCGGCCGTGGGTGTCTCGACGTGGAGCGCGGACGACGTGATCATGTTCCTGCGCGATCTGCGCTTGATGAAAGTCTCGGCCGCCGGCGGGTCGGCCACGCCGCTGACGACACCGGATCCGGCGCACCGTGAGGTGCATTACGCCCCGCAGTTCCTGCCGGACGGCCGGCACTTTCTTTTTTCGCGTTCGTCGGTCGCCGGCGGCACGAGCGGCGTGCTGGTCGGTTCGATCGACGCCAGGCCCGAGCAGCAGAACTCGCGACCCTTGCTGGCGACGCATGGACGTGCGGCGTATGCGCCGTCCAGAGACGACGCCCAGGTCGGACACCTCGTGTTCAATCGTGAGGGCACGTTGTGGGCTCAGCCGTTCGACGCGGGTCGGCTCGAGCTGACCGGCGATCCCATTCTCATCGCCGAGCACGTCGGAGAACCCGAGAATCCGCAACGGCCTGGCTTCTTCTCCGTCTCACGCGCGGGAGCGCTGGCGTATCGCCGGCAGCCGACCGTCAGCGGCATCCCGGTCTGGCTGGAGGCGAACGGCCGGACGACGACGCCCCTCCTGGACTCGCCCGTCACCGGATCCGAGCAGATCCGACTCTCTCCCGACGGACACCGGTATGCCATGACCATCGCGGGCGACATCTGGGTCTACGATCTCGGTGGACGTCCGCCCATCAGACTGACATCCGGAGGCGGCAACGACATGCCGCTCTGGACGCCGGACGGCAAACGGATCGTCTACGCCCGGGGAATTCCGTCCTACCGCCTGGTATCGGTTCCCGCGGACGTGGCGGGCGCGACGCCGGAGCCGGTCTCGCCCGACGGCCATTTCCATCCTCACGGATGGTCGCGCGACGGCCGCGAACTCATCGCCGTGCTGAACACCTATTCGAGCGCGACCGGCTGGGACATCCTCGGCATTCCCGTCGGCGAGAAAGGCGAACCGAGAATCATCGTGGGGACTGCCTCCGACGAGGGACAGGCCGGCGCGGCGCTTTCACCTGACGGCCGGTGGCTCGCCTACACGTCGAACGTCACGGGCGCGAGTGAAATATGGGTGCAGCCCTACCCCGGTCCGGGTTCGCCCATCCTGGTGTCGCCGCACGGCGGAATGGATCCGCACTGGGCGCCAAACGGCCGGAACCTCTATTACCTCGAGAACAGGAAACTGATGGCCGTCGCGGTCGACGTCGGCAAACCGGCGTTCACCTTCACGCCCGCCGCATTCCTGTTCGACATTCCTGCACCAGCGGCGTCGTTCCCGGTCCAGTCCTACGACGTCGCAAAAGATGGGCGATTCATCATGGGCAAGGCGGTCTCCACCGGAGCGTCTTCGCCGATCACGGTCATTCTCAACTGGGCCGCGGCCCTGACGAAATAGCGCGAGGTGTTCAGCGCGCCCTGTGCGACGAGGCCACGAGGACCAGCCCGCTCTTGACCGACTCCGGCAGGTTCAGGACACTGCTGAACGGACCCAGGTCGAACCCGTCCTGCAAACGCCCTGTCACGTCGACGTGGGCGCCCTGACGCGGCGCGCCGCTGGTCGTCACGACCCACAGACTCTGATCGCCATCCGCAAGCTTGTAAATGCCGCGTCCGGCGATGGAGGCGCTCTGGGCAACGGTGCCACGTACGGTGATCGTCTGATTGCGATACCGGGACGGATCGGCCAGCACCTGGTTGATCCGCTTCGGCCCGCACCCGAGCGCTGCGACGCACAGCAACACCGTCAGGCCGATACGCGCCGTTCTGGTCATGATTCCTCCTTCTGCCGCCATCTTCCGCATCATGACGAGAGTACCCACGATCGAACCGGATCTCCAGCCATGGCTGAGCCTGCCATGGAACGACGCGGATCGACGGTTCGCCTCAGCGAGTCGGACGATTGATACCGAGCCGCGCCATCTTCCCTTGCAGCGTCGTCGGTGGCATGCCCAGGCGGGCCGCGGCACCGGACGGACCGTAGATCCGCCCGCCGGTTGCCGCCAGCGCCTCGAGAATCGCGTGCCGCGCGGCCTCGTCGAAGGTCCCCGGCGTTCCGTCGACCGGGACGGTGTTCGCAGGGAGATCGTCGAAGTCCAGCGTCGCGCCCTTCCGCGAAATCAGCGCCCGCTCGATCGTGTTGGCCAGTTCCCGGACGTTGCCGTGCCACGGACATCGGCTCAAGCGGTCCAACGCGTGCGGCCCGAACGAAGGCATCGCGACACCGAGTCGCCGTGCCGTTTGCTGAAGCACCGCATGGGCGAGCACTGGAATGTCCTCGCGCCGTTCGCGCAACGGAGGAATGACGATCGGAAACACGTTGATCCGGTAGAAGAGATCTGATCGGAAGGTGCCGGCCGCGAGCATCGTTTCAAGCGGGCGGTGCGTCGCCGCCAGCACTCGCACGTCGACACGCACGGATCCTTCCCCGCCAACCCGCTCGAACGCGCCGTCCTGCAGCACTCGCAGCAACTTCACCTGGGCCGGCAGCGCCAGCTCGGCGATCTCGTCGAGAAAGATCGTCCCTCCGTGCGCACGCTCGAAGCGGCCCGCGTGGCGGGTCGTCGCGCCGGTGAACGCCCCTTTCTCGTGCCCGAACAGCTCGCTCTCGACGAGCGCCTCCGGGATCGCACCGCAGTTCACCGCGACGAACGGCCGGCTGGCGCGCTTCGAGAGGCGATGAATGCGCCGCGCCAGCAGCTCCTTGCCGGTTCCCGATTCACCACGCAGCAGCACGGCGCTGTCGTGCTGCGCGACGAGGTTCACGTTGTCCAGCGCGGCGAGCATCGACGCACTGCGCGCGACGATCGGATCCGTGTCGACGTGCCGTCGAAGCTCCTGCCGCAGTTCGGCGCTGTCATGGTGCGCCGACGCCGACAGCTTCGCCATCCGCTCGACGAGGCGGCAATGGCTCTGCGCCAACGCGAGGATGCGTCCGGCGAGCTCCAGCGTCGCGTCGGACGGATGCCGCGATGCTGCCCCGGGAATCCGGATGCGCGCGTACCCTGTCGCGCGATCGAGGACGCGCATGGGCACCACGACCGTGAGCTGACGATCGACGCGTTCGACAGCGATGCGGTCGCCGGTCCCGGGGCGCCCGCCGCGCGTCCGCGGACGAACGGATTCCCGAACGTCCTCGTCGTCGAACGAGAAGGTTCTCTCGAACGCACTGTCCGTTTCGTCGGACCACACCAGCTCGACGCACGTCCCCGGGAAATAGCGCCGGAGACGCTCGCCAAGGCGTCTGGCCAGAACCTTCCCGGTATGGCTGCTCGCGGCGGCATCGGCCACGGCGCTCAGAATCTCCGTGTCACGCGACGCATCACCCATATACGGGTGTATATCACCGATTAGACGGTTACACAACGCTGCTGAATCGTGGCTATTTCTATTCGTCTCAATTACTTAGCCGTATGGGCCCTTCCTTGCCATCAGGACCGCAGGAGGGAGTCCGATGAGTGCAGGCGTAGCGGTCATCACGGGGTTGTGTGAGGGGGTTTGCGACACGGCGTGCGTGGACGTGTGCCCGATGGATTGCATTCACGGGCCGGTGTCCGTCGAAATCATTCGAGCGACGCCGATCGACGAGCGCCGATCGCGCTTCGCCGGCGTTCAGATGTTCGTCAACCCGGACGAGTGCATCAACTGCGGCGCATGCTTTTCGGCGTGTCCAGTGAACGCCATCTATGTCGATGACGAAGTCCCGCCGGAGCAGTACCACTTCATCGAGCTGAACGCCAGATTCTTTTCGCGTCGGCGATAGCGGCGTTGACGTCCGGTGTTCCCATTACAGCAGAGCCGGTCAACAGCAGAGTTTGACGGCAGTGCTACACTGCCGCACCTCTTCAGCGGCGTCCGGGCTGTTGATCTGAAACGGAGCGCGAATATGCCGTACAACGTCTCGCTGACCCACCATTCCCCGTTCGGCATTTTCCTGGACGGCGGGAACATGGTCATCCCCGAGAAAGACAACTTCACCGGTTGGGGCAGTCACAGGCTGAACATCGTCGGAATGGGAGACCTCACCTTCATCGACATGGGCGACATCAAACTCAAGCAGTACACCACGCCGACACTCCCCTGGACCGAGTTCCCGCAGGGCGGCCTGATCCGGTACCGCGGCCTCGAGGCGTACTTCCGTTTCAAGGGGACGGGACAGGTGACCGTTGCGGTGGATTTCCTCGGCAACGTGGAGCTGCATTTTGCCCAGGGCGGGATGATCGTGCGGCTGGACGACCTGAGGGTGAAGCAATAGACGTCTGAACGCGAACAGCCACCCGCCGGCGATGGCCGGCGAGGCGGCTGCGTGTATCTCGTGGAATCGTGCTCAGGGAACGATGACCTGCCTGGACCCCGCGATCGATTGGGACATCGAGAAGAGGCGAGCCTCGTACGTGCCCGTCGCGACACCGTTGAAGGTGCAGTGGCCGGCGGTTGGCGACGGACCTGAGGATGAAGCGCATGATGCCGTGTAGAGCAGCGCCGTCGGGTTGTCATCGCTCGCCCCGACTTGAAAGAGCCCGATCTTGTCGTTGAGCGACGCGCCGGGCGCCCCCGACCATGCCACGCCAACCGAATGATTCGTGACGTTGGCGGTATCGACCCAGACCCGCGGTCCGATTCCGAGAAACGAGCCGCTCGTCGCCAGCTCGAACTTCACGTCCGACCAGCTCTGGTTGATGTCTGCGGCGAGCACGCCGGGACTGACGATCGATACGCCCCTGTACGTACAGCGGTTACGCTGGGCGACCGGCGCGTCGTGCGCCGTCGGGGCGCACTCGGTGAGCGGGAGCAGCAGTGACAGTATCCAGCCTTGGTAGGTATTCTCGAGGATGGCCTTTTCGTCGGTATAGAGCACATCGGAGTAGTAGCCATAACTCACGAAGACGTGCCCCCAGGGATCGAGACTGAGCTTGTGGTACCAGTTGCCGTAGTCGCCCTTGCCAGGATCGAGCAGCGTGATCGCGTCCCCCCAGGTTGTCTCCCGTCGCATCACGACCGCCTTGAACGCGTACTCGGAGTTGTTCGACGTACGTGCCGCGACGATGGGCCGATTCGAACGGTCGATAATCAACGAGGGGTATGTGTACGTCGCTATCTGCCAGGCGTCACCGACGACCTCTGGTGCGCTCCACCAGGAGGCGCTGTCAGCGTAGAGCGACTTGCGATAGTACATCGGGCCGTTGTGCCCGCCGATCATGACATGCAGATATCCCTGGCTGTCGCGGGCGACGACCGGCTGATCGTGGTCGTCCACCACACATGGTTTCTGTTCGGTGCAGGCGTCTTGAGAAGGTATCGGGGAGGTGAGGCTGACTCCAACACCGATCGGCACGGGCGCCGTAAAGGAGGCGTTACTCCGCGTAAAGATCGTCACATACGCCGGAGTCCCGATCCGGCCCGAGACCGGGTCTGTGTCGACGGCGTCGCCGGGATACACGACGTAGATGTGATCCCCGAGGGTAACGGCGTAGTTCTCGGAGCCCGCAATCCCGGCGCCGGTGCTGGCGTGAGGCGAGACGCGCTGCGGGACACCCAACGACAGCGTGCCATCCCAGATCCGCGTGGGTGCGACGAGCTCCAATACATGCTCGTCCCTCTCTTTCTGCGTCGCTGGCAGTCGGTTGTGCTGGATATCGGCGTACCACCGCGGATGCATGAGCAGCGCGGGCGGGCCGTCGAGCACGTGCCCGGCTGTAGGAACCTCCATGTTGACCGCGTAATCTGTGTTGCGATGCGTGTCCTCCGGGAAGTCCGGATTCGGAAGCGCCGGATCCGGAAGCGGAATCACATAGGCGGCCCAGCTGCGGCCTCCGTCCATCGAGTGCATCAGAATCGAATGATGCTCTGAGGGTCCATTCAGGTGGGACATGGTGGAGCGGGCGGCGTCGATGAGCGCGTAGGCGTTGCAGTTCCTGTCGTAGACGATGCGCGACTCGGCCCCGTAGTCGGCGACGATGTCGCTCGGGCCCAGCGCCCAGGTGTAGCCCTGCCGCGAGAGCGAGGTCTGGGCGGCCTGCAACAACGATACGCCGCTCCAGCTTCCGTCGTCACCGAGAACCTGCAGCGTGAGGCCGGCATCCTGGGCGCGGATCAGGGGACGTCCGTTGGTCGCAAAGCTTACGCGGTCGGGACTGTACTGGGGCTGATAACCAAAAAGATCCTTCTCGGAAAGCAACCGGTTCATCCCGAAGTTCCACTGGTATTGAATCGGACCGGGTGAGCGATAGCTGACCTCGCTCAGCAGCCCAGCCCCCGTGAACCGCTGCAGATAGTCCTGATTGCACGTCTTGCCCACGTCGATCGTGGGACCCGTGTCGACATAGTAGGCAAGCGATCCGAGATCGGGCGCGTCAGTCCCGTCGACGGTGAAATAGATATTCGGTGAGTAGGCTTCGTATGGCGCGGTCGAACCAGATCTCTTGGCGTAGATACTCAGGGCATGGCGTCCGGTACGTGTTGGGGTAAAGGGGAACGTCGTCGCTAAGCTCCAGTCCAGTTTGAGACTCCACCCCAACCCGTCGTAAATCCAGTACTGAAACATGAGTGGAGCATCTCCTCCGGACGCCTGCACCTGCCAGTTGATGGACTGACCCAAAGGCACTTTTTGAGAGAGCATCGGACTGACGCTGTCGATGTGAACCGCACCGGCGGTGACCGTGAAAGGAACGGTCGAGAAGGCCTCGTACGGCTGCGACGATCCCGCGCTTCTCACGGCGACAGCGAGCGTGAAACTCCCGACACTCGACGGCACGTGCGTGAAGACGTTCGACGTCGAGTAGCCTTGCGCCACTTGCCAGCTGGCACCTACGCCAATCTAGTACTGGTATTGAAGCGGACCGATTCCTCCAGACGCGTTGACGGTCCACGTGATCGCTGTCCCGGCCGCGACAGTCGACGACGGTGTGTTGGGTGTCACACTGTTGATTACTGGAGGAACCAGCGCGGCTGGGGTCGCGACGAGTGTTCGTGCGACAAAGAGAAGAAGACCAATCAAACTAACCCGACGGCTCCGCGCCATGAGTCACGCTCCTTTTGCGGAGCGTCAGTCTATAGCACGCGGATGTCGCACCTTTGAAGTCCCGAGACGGTACGATCGTACCTTGCAGGACTTACGCTGACGCCGCTTCTGATCCGGCGGCCTTTTGAGGCGATGCAGTTGCTACTGGCAGATGAACGACGAAGGTCGAACCCCGGTCCGCCCCATCGCTCGTCGCGCAGATCGATCCTCCGTGGAGCTCGACCAGATGCTTCGCGATCGACAGGCCGAGACCGAGACCTGACGACGATCGCGTGACCGACGAGTCCTGCTGGCGGAAGCGCTCGAAGACATGCGGCAGGAAATCCGGCGCGATGCCCTGACCGCTGTCCTGCACGGTGATCTGCACGCCGCCGGTTGCGCGTTGCACGTGAATCTCCACACGGCCGCCCGATGGTGTGAACTTGAGGGCGTTGTTCAGCAGGTTCCAGAGCACCTGCTGCAGCCGGCGTGCGTCGGCGCAGATCGCGGTCGCCGCGGAATCGATGGACGCGATCACCTGGATCCCTTTCGCGTCCGCCCCGGGCTGCAGCGCCTGGATCGTCGTATGGACGAGAGGCCCGAGGTCCAGCCGGTCGACCTCGAGCTGGACGTTGCCCGACATCAGCCGGTTCATGTCGAGCAGGTCGTCGATCAGGCGCGCCTGCACGTCCGCATTGCGGCGGACGACGCCGAGTACGGAGTAGACATCCTTGAGCGGCTTGCCGCTCTCGAGGATCGCCAGCCATCCGAGAATCGCGTTCATCGGCGTCCGCAGCTCGTGGCTCAGCGTCGCGAGGAACTCCTCCTTCAGGCGGCTCTGCCGCTCGGCCTCGTCGCGCGCCTCGCGGGCGTCGCGCAGCAGGTGCTCCCGTTCCTGCTCCGCCATGCGAGACGCAGTGACGTCTCGACTGACGCCGACCATCCGCGCCGGGGTGCCGTCGTCGCCGGTAATCATGCGGCCGCGCTCGGTAATCCACACGATGGATCGGTCGGGCCGGACGATGCGGTAGTCGGCCTCGTAGATGCCGCCGTTGCGAAGGGCCGCGGCGACCGCCGCGTCCGCTCGTGCGCGATCGTCGGGATGCAGCGCGCGAAAGATCCGCCGCTCCGGCCCGAACGTGCCGGCCGGGAATCCGAACAGCAGCTCGGGCTCGGTGGACCACTGCATCGCGCCCGACGCCAGGTTCCACTCCCATGCGGCAATGCGCGCGATCGCCACGGCCATTCGAAGACGCTCTTCGTTCTCCTGCACGCCCTGGTGCGCGCGCGAGAGCGCCGCGGTCCGCTCCTGCACACGATGCTCGAGCTCCGCGTTCACGTATTGAAGCGCTTCCTGCACCCGCTCGCGCTCGCCGATCTCGCGCTGCAGACGCTCGTTCGCCTCTGCCAGGGCGTGCGTCTTCTGGAACAACTCGATGAAGACGGCGACCTTCGATCGCAGGATGTCCGGATTGATCGGCTTGTTGAGAAAGTCCACCGCCCCGGCGCCGTATCCCTGCAGCGCGTCCTTCTCGTCAGAGAGGTGCGCGGTGAGGAACAGGATGGGGACGTGCTGGTTCCGCTTCCGCTGCTTGATCAGTTTCGCGACCTCGAACCCGTCCATGACCGGCATGCGGATGTCGAGGACGATCGCCGCGAAGTCCTGCCTGAGCACGCTCAGCAGCGCCTCGTCGGCCGACTGCGCGCGGACGGTCGCGCACTCGAGCGGCGCGAGCATGGCGTCCAGCGCGTCCAGGTTGCGCGCCTGATCGTCGACGATGAGGACGTGGGGTTTCATCGATACAACCAGACCCGCAGCAGCGAGAGCAGCTGCTCGGTGTTCACCGGCTTGGCGATGTAGTCGGACGCGCCGGCCTTGAGGCACTTCTCCCGATCGCCTTTCATGGCCTTCGCCGTGAGCGCGAGGATCGGCAGCATCCGGAACCGCGATTCCTTCCGGATCTCCCGCATCGTCTCGTAGCCGTCCATTTCCGGCATCATGATGTCCATCAGCACGACGCTCAAATCCGGCGTGTACTGAATCATCTCGATCGCCTGCCGGCCGTTGGTCGCGCTGATGACGTCCATGTCCTGGTTCTCGAGCACGGTCGTCAGCGCGAAGATGTTGCGCGCGTCGTCGTCGACGACGAGCACCTTTCGTCCGCGCAGGACTTCGTTCGACCCGTGCAGCCGCTCGAGCAGCTGCCGCTTGCTCTCCGGCAGTCCGGCGACGACGCGGTGCAGGAACAGCGCCGTCTCGTCGAAGAGGCGTTCGGGCGACTGCACGTCCTTGAGCACGATGCTCTTGGCGACCGCCTTGAGCCGCAGCTCCTCGTCGGGCGACAGATCCTTGCCGGTGAAGACGACCACGGGCACGTCGCGCAGCACCGCATCCGCCTGCAGACGATCGAGCAGCTCGAAGCCGCTCATGTCCGGAAGGCGGAGATCGACGACGCAGCAGTCGAACGCGTACGTGCGCAGGACGTCGAGCGCATCCGCGCCGGTCCCCACCGCCGCGATGTCGATGTCGTCGTGCGAGAGGAGCTCGACGATCCCCTCGCGCTCGATGTCGTTGTCCTCGACGACGAGCAGCCGTTTCTTGTGCGGCGCGACATACGTCTTGATGCGATCGAAGGCCTGTTCGAGGTCCTCGGTCGTGGCGGGCTTGACCAGATACGAGAAGGCGCCGTGCGACAGCCCGTGCTGGCGTTCCTCTTCGACGGACAACATCTGCACCGGGATGTGACGCGTCGCCGGGTCCAGCTTGAGGTTGTTGAGCACCGTCCAGCCGAGCATGTCGGGCAGGAACACGTCGAGGGTGATGGCGGTCGGGAAGTACTGCCGCGCGAGCGTGATGGCGGCCTGACCGCGGTTCGCCACGATGCCCTTGAAGCCCTTGTCGCGCGCAAGACCGAGCAGCACGCGTGCGTAGTGCGTGTCGTCGTCCACGATGAGCAGCACGTGGTCGCCTTCCGCGACGCCTTCCCGATCGTCGGCGACGACCTCCTCGGCCTTCGCCACGGCGAGCACGGGCAACGCGGCATTCAGCGACCGCGCGGAATCCTGCGCGCCGGGCTGCCACGCGGGAACCGTGACCGGACGGGCGGGGCCGGTGTAGCTGAGCGGGAGGTACAGCGTGAAGGTGCTCCCCAGCCCGGGCGTGCTCACCAGCTTGATCTCGCCGCCGAGCAGCGTCGCCAGCTCGCGGCTGATCGCGAGGCCGAGGCCGGTGCCGCCGTATTTGCGGCTCGTGCCCGCGTCGGCCTGCTGGAACGCTTCGAAGATCAGCTTCTGCTTTTCGGCGGCGATGCCGATGCCGGTGTCGGTCACGGTGATCGCCACCGCGTTCTGCGTGAAGCGCAGGATCGGGTGCTCCGGCGACCAGCCGGACGTGACAGGCTGCACGCGCATCGAGACCTGCCCCTGCCCGGTGAACTTGAACGCGTTCGAGAGCAGGTTCTTGAGAATCTGCTGCAGGCGCTTGGGATCGCTCGTGAACGTCCGCGGCAGGGAGTTGTCGATGTCGACGTGGAACGCGAGGTTCTTCGACTCGGCGACGTGATGGAACGTGCGCTGCACGCTGTCGCGGAGCGACCAGAACGTGATCTCCTCCGCCTCGACGGTGACGGTGCCGGATTCGATCTTCGACAGGTCGAGGATGTCGTTGATCAGCGTCAGCAGGTCGGTGCCGGCCGAGTGGATGTTGCGCGCGAAGTCGACCTGCTTCGTCGTCAGGTTGCCGGCGTTGTTGTCGGCGAGCTGCTGCCCGAGGATGAGAATCGAGTTGAGCGGCGTCCGCAGCTCGTGCGACATGTTCGCGAGGAACTCGGATTTGTACTTGGACGTCAGCGCCAGCTCCGCCGCCTTCTCTTCGAGCGCGCGGCGCGCCTGCTCCACCTCCTTGTTCTTGCGCTCGACCTCGACGTTCTGCTCGGCGAGCTGCTTCGCCTTCGTCGCGAGCTCCTCGTTGGTCTGCTGCAGCTCGCTCTGGCGCGTCTGCAGCTCGATGGTGAGCTGCTGCGACTGCTGCAGCAGGTTCTCGGTCCGCATCGTCGCTTCGATCGTGTTCAGCACGACGCCGATCGACTGCGTCAGCTGCTCGAGGAACGTGAGGTGCGTCTGCGTGAACGCCTTGAGGGACGAGAGCTCGATGACCGCCTTCGTCTCGCCTTCGAACAGCACGGGCAGCACGACGATGTTCTTCGGCAGCGCGGCGCCGAGACTGGAGTGGACCTTCGTGTAGGTGCGGGGCACCTTCGTCAGCAGGATGCGCTGTTTCTCGAGCGCGCACTGCCCGACGAGACCGGTCCCGACCTGGATGCGTACCGCCGCGTGGTCGCCGATCGCGTAGCCCGCGAGCAGCGACAGCGCCGGCGCGGTGTCGGTGACGTCCGACAGCATCTGGTAGATCGCGCCCTGCTGCGCGTTGACGAGCGGCGCGAGCTCCGAGAGCAGCAGCTTCCCGACCGTGACGAGGTCGCGCTGCCCCTGGAGCATGCGCGTGAACTTCGCGAGGTTCGTCTTGAGCCAGTCCTGCTCCTGGTTGCGATCCGTCGTCGCACGCAGGTTGTCGATCATCGTGTTGATGTTGTCCTTGAGCTCGGCGACCTCGCCGCGCGCCTCGACCTGGATCGATCGCGTCAGGTCGCCCTTCGTCACGGCGGTCGCCACTTCTGCGATCGCGCGCACCTGGTTCGTCAGGTTGGCGGCGAGCAGGTTGACGTTCCCGGTCAGGTCCTTCCACGTCCCGGCCGCGCCGGGCACGTTGGCCTGTCCGCCGAGACGGCCGTCGACGCCGACTTCGCGCGCCACGTTCGTGACCTGCTCGGCGAAGGTCGCCAGCGTGTCGGTGACGTTGTTGATCGTCTCGGCGAGCGCCGCGACCTCGCCCTTCGCCTCGACGGTCAGCTTCTGACGCAGGTTGCCGTCGGCGACGGCGGTGACGACCTTGACGATGCCGCGGACCTGGTCGGTGAGGTTGGCGGCCATGACGTTGACCGAGTCGGTGAGGTCCTTCCACGTGCCGGCGACGCCG
>Ga0066903_100001461_pt1 | contig 17263 bp, 15 predicted proteins | sample PanSoiMetaGPlot1_FD_67491 | JGI IMG/M metagenome (GOLD analysis project Ga0066903, IMG submission 67491) | Tropical forest soil microbial communities from Panama analyzed to predict greenhouse gas emissions - Panama Soil - Plot 1 (version 2) | ecosystem: Environmental > Terrestrial > Soil >... | reverse complement strand
TGCTACATCGATCCGAACGCGCCGTTGCTGGATCCCGAGCTTGGTTTCAGCACGGTCGAATTCAAGCCGCGTCTGTTCTTCTTCGATCGGGATCTGTGGGAGACGACGCTCAAGCTCAAAGGACAGATCGACAAGGCCGATAACCCGCTTTACGCCGAAGCACTGAGCATCGTGCTGTTGCACGAACTGCTGCGTCTGAACAATGCGGGCGTGCAACCGCAGGCCGCCTTACGGGGCGGATTGGCCGGCTGGCAGCAGAAGCGCGTTGCCCAGTATGTCGAGACGCATCTATCGGAGAACATTCCGCTGGCGACCTTGGCCGAGCTGGCGCGGCTCAGTCCCTATCATTTTGCCCGCGCATTCAAACACTCGTTCGGGGTCCCCCCGCATCGCTATCATCTGCTGCGGCGCATGGAGCAAGCCAAGCTGCTGCTTGGCAAATCGGGAGCCTCGGTGACCGAAATCGCGCTTCAAGTCGGTTTCCGCGAAACCAGTTCGTTCACCGCGGCGTTCCGCAAGCTCACCGACTTCAGTCCTACCGAGTATCGCCGCAGCCTCGACTAGCAGGCCGAGTACCGCCGGGCGTACCGGACGGCCGGAAGCCGGCTGCCCGGCGCGTGGCTTTGCGCCTCTCGCGGCCGGCGCGGCTAGCTTTTAGCCGCGCGCGCGACCACAATGGGCCGCAGCGCCGCTATGGCGCATCCGGCTTCACGGTAGCGAGGAGCAAACAGCATGAAAGGGGTGGTTCTGCTCGGTGACCGTACCCTGGAGATTCGCGAATTTCCCGACCCGACGCCCGGACCCGGCGAGGTCGTGCTGGACATCAAAGCGTCCGGCATGTGCGGTAGCGACCTGAAATACTATCGCGCCAGCGGCGGCGCCGCGGCACTGGGCTTTAAGACCCAAGCCGGACCCGTCATTGCCGGGCACGAGCCCTGTGGGGTGGTGGCGGCGATCGGACCGGGGGTATCGTCCCGAGAAGCACGCATCGGCCAACGGGTGATGCAACATCACTACCGCGGCTGCGGCGTGTGCGCGCACTGCCAGACGGGATGGATGCAGCTCTGTGTCGAAGGAGTCGCCGAGGTCTACGGGGCGACCGGCCATGGCGCGCATGCTCAATATATGAAATGTCCGGCCCGGACGCTGGTGCCCCTGCCGGATGAACTCTCTTTCGACGCCGGGGCTGCCATCTCGTGCGGGACCGGAACCGCGTGGGGCGCCTTGCGGCGTCTCGGACTCTCCGGCGATCAGACCGTCGCGATCTTCGGGCAAGGTCCCGTCGGGCTTTCGGCGACCCTGCTCGCCGCCAAAATGGGCGCCCGCGTCATCGCGCTCGACACCTGCGAGGAGCGCCTGGAGCGAGCAACGCAGTTTGGCGCGGATATGCTCATCAATCCGGCGCGGACCGATAACGTCGTCGAGCGCATTCGCGAAGTCACCCACGGTCTGGGCGCCGACGCGGCGCTTGATGCCTCATCCTCGCCGATCGCACGGGTGCAAGCAGTGCGTTGTTTGCGGACTTGGGGCAAGGCCTGTTATGTCGGTGAAGGCGACAGCGTCACCCTGGATGTGAGCAACGACCTGCTGCGGCGGCAAATCACACTGATCGGGTCGTGGACGTTTTCCACCGTTGGCCAGGCCGACTGCGCCCGGTTTGTCGTCGACCGCCGCATCGACCTCGATTCCTTGTTCACCCATCGCTGGCCTCTCGATCGGGCCGAGGAAGCCTACCGTTTGTTTGATCAGCAGAGCAGCGGCAAGGGCGTCATTCATCCGTCGTGATCGCCGCTCGCGCCTGTCACCTCGCCGGCACCGACACGCCCCTGCGCCGGGACCGGCAGGGTGATGGCGCGCGCGAAGACCCAATAGGTAGTTGAACGTAGGTCGTAAACCCACTTATTCCAACTAAAAATAAATTTCTGGGATCTTACCCTGGTCAACGCCACGACTGGGTGGCGGACCCTCGCTCCCAGCCGGCACGGTGCGTTAAGAAAGCAGGGTCTGGCGGATCCAGCCCCGAGCGGGAGCCTACGAGCCAAGGCAATGTGGAAATGCTTGCTGCGTTGTGCCGTCCTGTTCTCACTTCTGTGCCCGCGTGTCGCATGCTGCGAACCCATTCGGCTCAAGCTTTCGTTTTTTTCATCGGATCGCACCGTCCTCTATCGCGCGGCCATCAAGCCCTTCGTCGACGCCGTCAACGCCGACGCCAAGGGGATGCTTGAGATCGAGGTGTATTTCAGCGGCGCTCTTGGCAAGGACCTGTCCAAACAGTCGCAGATGCTGTTGGACGGCGTCGCCGACATTGGCTACGTGATCCCGGCGATGACGCCGGATCGTTTCGTCGACAATGCCGTCATCGAGTTGCCTGGTCTCTACCGCGATGTCAGGGAGGCGTCGCTGGTTTTCAGCGGACTGGTTGCGGCGCAAAAGCTCCGCGGTTACGACGATTTCGTGGTGATTGGCGCCTACGCGACCGAGCCTGAGAGCATCCATGTTCGCCCTTCGATCGCTTCACTGAGCGATTTGCGGGGTAAGCGGATTCGCGTCAACAATGCCTTCGAGGCCGCCGCCATCGACAAGCTCGGCATGCACCCGGCCTTGCTGCCAATCAACGAAGCCGCGGAGGGCATCAGCAGCGGGGTGATCGACGGGGCGACCCTGCCGGTGGCGCCGATGCCGGAATTCGGCATCGGACGCGTCGCCACCAACCACTACATGCTGCGCACCAGCGCCATACCCCTGCTGCTGCTGATGAACCGCAGCAAATTCGCGCGCTTGCCTGACAACGCCAAGGCGGTTCTGCGCAAATACAGCGGCGATTGGGCAGTCGAGCACTTCATCGATGTCTTCCAAACCAGAACCGACGAGGTCATGGAGCAATTGAAATCCGATCCCAAACGCCAGGTGATTGCTCCCTCGTCGGCCGATCTCAAGAAAGCGCAGACGGCATTTGACGCCGTCGTCAGCGACTTCGCCGCAAAGCAAGCAGGCGAAACGCTGCTGCGCACCGTCAGGGCCAAGATCGAGGAGCTGCACGCGTCCGAGTGAGACCGCAGGACGGGCAGTTCAAGGCGCGCGTGGCCTATGTCGCATCAGCAAACCATTCGGATCATCATCCTGGCACTGTTTGCCGTGATTGCCGGCACCTGGATCGCCGTCAAGCAAACAACCGACCAGCTGCTCTATCAGGATGCCACCTCGACCGCGCGCAAATGGGCGCGTCAGCTCGCCGAGGGGGTCGCGGATCTTGAACAGATCGCCCATGGTGAGGAGCCGTCCGCGGCCAGTATGACGTTCTTCCGCTGGTCGCAGCTGATCGGCGTGGTTTTTCGTTACGAGATTTTCAACCGCGAAGGCTATTCTCAACTGATGTCCGACCGGCGTCGGACGGGCCCTGTCGACGTCTCCGAGTTCAGCGAGGCGGCCGCACGCGCGGTGAGGATCGGAGAGCCGGTCGTAGCGGTCAGAGCGAGCGAGGCCCCCGACCTGCCGGCGTTCTTCGCCGAGGCTTACGTGCCGGTGACCGTCCATGGGCGGACGATCGCGGTCGTCGCCGCCTCCGTCGACCAGACCGAGGAACGGGAGCGCTACACCCAGACGTTTGTGGTCGCGGCGATCTCGTTGTGTCTGTTGACGGCGCTTGCCTTCATATTGCCTGCGACCGCCTGGCACCGGCGCACCAACGAGAAACGCCTCGCCGACGCGGAGATCATGTTTCTCGCCACCCACGACGGCATGACGCGGCTCGCCAACCGCGGACATTTCAGCGAAGCGCTGGGTCACGCGCTTGACCAACGGGGAGAGGGCCGCCTCGCCGTCCACTATATCAACCTCGACCGGTTCAAGGAGGTCAACGACACGCTTGGCCATCAGGGCGGTGACGCGTTGCTGCGACTGGCGGCGGAACGGATTCGCGCCTCGACCCGGGCCGAGGATGTGGTAGCCCGTCTGGGCGGCGACGAATTCGCCGTGCTCCAGCCCCACATTGCCGATCGTGGACAGGCCGAGAGCCTGGCGTATCGGATCCTCGATATCCTGGCGGAGCCCTTCGTCATCAACGGCCATGAGGCCACGATCTCGACAAGCATGGGGATCGCGGTAGCGCCGGAGGACGGTCTTGAGGCCGAACGGCTACTGAGCAGCGCCGATCTCGCGCTCTATCACAGCAAGGCGGAGGGTCGCGGCCGCGTTGGCTTCTTCACGTCCGATATGGACGCCGAGCTTCAGGAGCGCCTGCGGCTCGAAAGGTGCATCCGCGAGGCGCTGCGAGACGACGGCTTCCAGCTGCATTTTCAGCCTCTGGTCGACATGGCGCAGGCAAATGTCGTCGGCTTCGAGGCGCTGCTCCGGCTCAAGGACGCGGACGGCCAACCGATCCCGCCGATGACCTTTATTCCGATCGCCGAAGAAATGGGGCTCATTGCCAAGATCGGTACCTGGGTTATTCACCAGGCTTGCCACACTGCGGCGCAGTGGCCGCCCCACCTCTCGATCGCGGTCAACCTGTCGGCGGCGCAATTCGAGGCTGGAGGCGTCACCGAGATCGTCTCCGCCGCACTCGCGGACGCTCGATTGCCACCTCATCGCTTGCAGCTGGAAATCACCGAAAGCCTGCTGTTACGCGACGCGGACGCCATCATGCTTGAGCTGCGGCGGATTAAGGCCCTGGGGGTGGCGATCGTGATGGACGATTTCGGAACCGGGTATTCGAGTCTGAGCTATTTGTGGCGGTTCCCCTTCGACAAAATCAAGATCGACCGCGCTTTTCTCCCGAGCTTGGGCGCGGAGAACCGCGCAGCCGAGATGATCGTGAGAACCATGGTGGGCCTTGGGCATTCGCTGCAGATGCGGGTGACGATCGAGGGTGTCGAGAACGCCGATCAGGTCGCGTTTGTCCGCGATATCGGCTGCGACGAGGCTCAGGGATACTACTTTGGCCGTCCGATGCCGGCCAACGATTTGCCGGCGCGCATGCTCATGGACGTGCAACAGGCGCCGCCGATGAAGCCGAGCCCCACGGTCGGGCAATTGCAGAGCATCACATAGGTCAAATCATCGCCCCAGCGGCGGCCCGATCGGACCGCATCAGCCTGCCGCGGTTACGGTCCCGACACCGACCGGCCCGGCCACATCGCGAGGCGCGCTCAGCGGCTGCGCCGCCATCGGCACGCGCGCCGGATCGGGCAGCCGTTCGAGGCGCAGCGAATTGGCGACCACCAAGAGGCTCGAGCCCGCCATGACGGCGGCGGCCAGAACCGGCTGCAGCAGTCCGAACACGGCAAGGATCAAGGCGACAAGATTGTACCCGAACGCCCAGATCAGGTTGCCGAGGATGGTTTTGCGGACGCTGCGGGCCATGTCGATCACAAAGGGCAACATCCACAGTCCGCCCGGGGGGAGCACCAGCGCCGCGGTTTCGCGTGCCAGATCGGTGCCGGAACCGACCGCGATACCGACGTCAGCCGCGGCCAAGACCGGCCCGTCGTTGAGGCCGTCGCCGACCATCGCGACCACCTCGGATCGGTGACGGCCCAGCACCTCCCGCTTCGCCTCCGGCGAGAGCCCCGCTTGAATGTCTGTAATCCCGACAGCGCCGGCCAGGCGTTGGGCGGCTTGCTCGAGGTCGCCGGTCAGCAGCATCACGCGCAGCCCGCGGCGCCCCAGCTGCTCGACAGTCGAACGCGCGTCCGGATCGGGCGCGTCGTCAAGCGCCAGGATCGCACGCACTTCGCGGCCCCAGCCGACATAGACCACCGCATAGCCGCTCCTCTCCAACGATTGCGCCCGGGAGGCCAGCGCCTGGGGCAGCGTCCAAATAAGCTCCCGCATCAGGGCCGCACTACCGGCCGCCACGACCTGCTCGTCGGCGCGCCCGCGAATGCCCCGGCCGGCGATCACGCGCACGTCGTGCGTCAGGACCGGCTCGACGCCGAGTGATGCCGCCGCTTTGGTAATCGCCCCCGCCAGGGCGTGCTCGGAATAGCGCTCCAACCCGGCGGCGCGCGCGAGCACCTCTTCGCGCGCGGCTCCCGCACTCTCGATCGCTACCACCTGCGTTGTTCCCGACGTGAGGGTGCCGGTTTTGTCGAAGGCGAGCCGCTGCGTTCGCGCCAGCACCTCAAGCGCACCGGGGTCGCGAACCAGACATCCCCAACGCGCCAATCGCCCGATGCCGATTGAGGTTGCGAGCGGCGCCGCAAGCCCGACGGCGCACGGACAGGCGACCACAAGGACCGAGAGACCAACCAACAGGGCCCGATCGAATGCCAGCTCCTGGGCCCAGTAGAGGACCGTCAAGATACCAAGGGCAAGAACGAGAGGCACGAAGGCGCCGACCAAATGATCGGCCACGCGCTGCACCGGGCTGCGGCGACCCAAGGTCTCGCGAACCGATCGGCAAATCTGTGCCCAACGGGTGGTGGGGCCGGGACCGTTACTGCGAATCAAGAGCGGTCCATCTAGATTGATGCTCCCGGCGATGACGGGCGAGCCGACGGCCTTGGTGATTTTGCGGCTCTCCCCGGTCATGACGGCTTCATCGGTGTGGGATTCTCCTTCGACAACCACACCATCGACGACAATGCGTTCACCTGGACGCACTCGCACCAACATTCCGGCATCCACCTCACGCACCGGCCGGCGGATCTCCGTGCCAGCGACCACGGTGTTGGCCCAGGCGTTTTCCGCCGCCAACAACGGCTCGAGGTTACGCGCCGCCTTGGCCCGGCCAGCAGCCTCCAAATAACGACCGAGCGTGAACAGCATCAGCACCATGGTGGCGGTGTCGAAATAGACATGCGGACTGCGCTCGAGCACCGCGACCGCCGAATAGCCGTAGGCCGCGCCAACGCCGACCGCGATCAGGGTCGAGGACGTCAGGCATCCCCGCCGCGCGTCGATCAGCGCCTCGCGCAGATAGGGTCCTCCCAGGATCGCGACCGCCGGCGTCGCGAAGATCCAAAGCAACAGTTGAACCCACGGGAGCACTCTGGCATCGCCACCCGTGAACGCTCCGGCATAGAGCAGCAGGCTGAACAACATGATGTTCATGGACAGAAAGCCGCCAACGCCTAGGCGGATGAGCAGCCACGCCGCCTCCCATTCCTCGCTCTGGCCGTGCTTGACCTGAAAAGCAATGCAGCAACCGTAGCAGCAGAACGCCCGCTCCTCGCCGCCTATGGGCCGCGAAATGGGGCGCGATCCAAGCGGGATCCAACAGTGACGGCATAGCGGATCGCCCTGTCCATTCATGCCGGATATCCTGCGGACAAGCCGTGCGCCATGTGGCCGGTCAGCGGCAGGATCCCACGACCGAGGGTGATCAGGCCGAGCAGGAGGATCAAGCTGCCCGCCAACCACACGCCGCGTTGCCGCCACGTCGGTGCGAGCAACCGGCCGATGCTACCCATCAGCAACATGGCCGGAAAGGTACCCAGCCCGAACGTGACCATCACGAGCACGCCTTGAAGCGCATTGGCGCCGCCTGCCGCCTCGGCCGCGAAGGCGTAGACCAGCGGACAGGGCAGAAAGCCGTTGAATACTCCAAACGCCAACGGCGCCGCGCGGCCCGGCGCGGCCAACAGGCTGCGTAGCGAGCCCGCGAACATAGCAAGGCCAAAACTTGCGCGCGTGTGGTGGAAACGTCGCAACACGCCAAAGAACTGCAAGGCCACGGCGATCATCATGAGACCGGCGAGGATGGCCAAGATCCGCTGGGCGGCGTCGAGCGAGCCGCCGAGAACCGAAAGCGTCGATCCCCTCGGTGTGCAGATGACCTGCCCCAATGTGCCCGCAAGCGCCCCCAAGAAACAGTACGTCGTCAATCGCCCGGTATTGTAGAGGAGGTGGCGCAGCAAGCTTGCCGCATGCCCTCGCGAATCGCGGCCCAGCGCACAGGCAAATCCCCCGCACATCCCGACGCAGTGGAAGCTGCCAGCAAAACCGGCAGCAAACAGCACGGCATAATAAACCATGGCAGAATATCCTGCCCATTCTGCCCGGAGTGCGAAGCGGTGCCTTGTCGTCGCTACTTCGCTCGTATGAGGTAAGCGACCCAGATGAAGAACACGATGGTAACGATGCCGAAGCCGACAAAGGCAATAGCTTGCTCCGGGCTTGCATTGGCAAGCGAGAAGACCCTATTCGCCAGCATGCTGCCCTCCCGCTAGCCGAAGTAGACCTTAACGACGTTCAGAGTGAGCTCGGAGAGCAAGAAAATCAGGTTTAAGCCCGCGACCACCAAAATCACCTTCGCGACCAGAGTCCCGGGCGCCTTGTCTGTTTGTTGCATCAGGAACTCCTGTGCACGATCATCAAACTCTTTGTTTATCCCGGTCGCCCCGGCCCAACCCCGCCCCAATAATTGACCAGGTAGTAGAGGGCCCAGATGAACAGCACCGCGTACACCACCAGCAGCCAAATGGGAATATGGCCCACGTGCGCCTGGATGTAGCCGCCGGCATATTCTTCGAGTTCGTGGGCGTGCCCATCAGTCTCTGGCTTGCCGGGCGCGCTCGGCTTGCTGTCGCTCATTTTCCATCTCCGCGCGATAGAATGTGATGGCCGCCGCGTCGGCATTGCTGAAGGCACCCGAGAGGACACCCCAGACGAAGACGCAGACCGCACCGATGCTCATCAACAGAGCGATCGCGTAGGGTCCGAGGATCTCAAAATCAAAATCGCTCATGACTCACCGGTCCTTTTGGGCGACGCCATCGCCACCCGTCTTGAGCGCCGCCTGCGCCGGCTCAGCGGTTACCGACACGGCTGCGCTGCGCTTCTCTCGTCCTCCGGGAACGTAGGCATCCTCCGGCGAGTCTGCCTCGAGCTTGGGATCGTTGAGCGCGGTGCGGTCCGCCGACGAAATTGGCAGCGGTTCGCCGGTGAGCGGATCGGTGAAGGCGGACAGCGAGAGGATGTAGTAGGCGAGCGCCCAGCGGTCGGCTTCCGGTAGCGAATCCCGATAAGAGGGCATCGGCGTGCCGCTCAGGCCTGTGCTCATGGTCCGGAAGATGTCTTCCACAGCGGGGCCCGACTTGAACTGCCCGCTCGTGAGGTTGGCCGGTCGTACCGGGAAACCGAAATCGTCCTTCAGCCCGGCCGCCTTCTCGCCGTCGCCCTTCCCGGTATGGCCGTGGCACTCCCAGCACTTGGCGCTCTGCCAGACGTCCTTGCCGTGGTTGATGAGCTCTGCCGAGGGCGCTGGCGGGGGTCCGACCACAAGGGGCGCTCCGGCCGGCTCCTCGACAAAATACGCATAAGGCTTGGTCGGGTCGGAGTGGTCGACCGCGAGCTCGTACTTGATGTACGCGATGACGGCAATCCGATCATTGAGCGGCAGCTCGTACCACGCCGGCATCGCCGTGCCGCGCACCCCTCGGGTAATGGTCCGCAGCAAATCGCCGTCGGTCGGCACCGGCTTCTGGGTGACCCTGAATTTGAAGACGCCGAGGTTGAAATTGCGCGGGCGCTGGTTGAAGAGGAAGGTCGCGGCGGGCCCATTGCCATCGCCCTTGACCCCGTGGCAGCCAATGCAGCGGGTCTGATAGACTTCCTTGCCGTAGGCGATCATTTGCGCCGAGCGCGGAAAGCTCGCTTCCGTGAACTCGAGCTGTTGCGGCTCGAACAGGTCGCGCCACTTGCCGCGATTCATCCCGAGCTTCTGCACATAGGCGATGAGGGCGTGGAGTTCGTCGGTTTCGGCGGCGATCGTCACGGTGTCGCCGGTGTACTCCTTGTTAGGCGTCCAGACCAGCGGGAACTTGTCGTGTGCCTGCATCGGGACGAACAGCAGTCCATCGGCGTTCGGCGTCACCTTGATCTGTTCCTTGCTGTTGAAGTCGAACAGCTTCTGCGTTGTCTCGGTTTTCTCCAGCGTGCGGTTGCCCGCCTCGTCGTCGACGATCTTAATCGGGGCGTTGGGCATAGTGAACAGCCCGCGGAACGGCGCCATGATTGATTCCGGCGTGAGCATCCGCGGATTGAAGAAGTGCGCGAGATGCCACTCGTCGCCGTATTTGAGCCCGACGCGAGTCAAATCGGGTCCGATGCGCCGCGTCCCAAACAAGTGCGGCACGTCGTAGGCGTACTCGCCGGCCTCGCTCACCGGCCCCCAGCGACGCGTCTCGCCGGTCACCGGGCGCACATACTGCGAATGGCAATACCAACAACCCTCGCGCAGATACACACGGCGACCGAGCTGTTGGACGGGGGTGTAATCGCTCGCCTCGGTCCGGGTCCATTTGAGCTGACCGAGGTCGGTGCGAACCACCGCGGTCACGTCAGCGGTCCGTGACGACGGCTCGAGAAACGGCAAAACGCCTTGAGTGACGAGGGCGAGGAAGAAGAACAAAACCCCGGCCACCAGGGTGACGAAGCGCGCGTTGAAGTTCATTCGGCCGGCCCTCCGGCAGGAAGCGGGGTCGCGCCGCGAACCGCAACGCTTTCACGTGCCGCGGCCGGTCTTGTAATCGCCGTCATCATCAGATTGACGACGAGGAGCGACATACCGATGTCCATGCTGACGCCGGAGAGCGTGCGCACCAGCCAGTAAGGCCGCATGCGCGTCACGGTATCGACCCACTCGGTGCCGTTCATCCACTCGAAACCCTGCTGCAGACCGGCCGCCGTGAGCACCAAGCCCATGGTCGAGATGCCGACGGTGATCAACCAGAATGACCAGTTGCCCATGGTCCACGACCAAAGTTCACGTCCCCACAGCCGCGGCCAGACGTAGATTAGACCCCCCATCGCCCAAACGACGAAGGTGCCGAATACCGTGAGATGCGAGTGTGAGATGACGAAATCGGAGAAATGGGTCGGCTGCTGGATCGAACGCAGGGCCTCGGTCGAACCCTGGAAGCACCCGGCAAGATACATGAGCGAGCCCATGATCAGGAACTTTCCCGGCAGATTCCGTCCAAATCCGTCCCAACGGCCCTTCACGGTGCCGAAGAAGTTCACGAGCACGGTCCACACCGGAATGATCAGCAGCATGGAGGTGATGATGGCGAGCGTCTCGGCCCAGTCGGCAATCGGACTATAAAGATAATGATGAATGCCGACGAATGGATAGAACAGCGCCAGCGACCAGAACCCGACCAGCGACAGCTTGTGGGCGTAGAGCGGATTGCGAACGCTCACCGGCAGGAAATAGTAGATCAGTACGTAACCAGCCGGCGTGATCCACAGCCCGACGATGTAATGGATATAGAGGCCGTGGAAGCCGGCGCTGTTGATGCCCGCGATGGTGTAGGGAAGGATGAAGGCGCCCAGCACAAGATTGAGGCTCGTCCAGACGAAGGCGCCGATGAGATACCAGAGCGCGACGTAGAGCTGTGGCTCGAGCCGCTGCCCAATGGTGGCGAGGAACTGCCACGTTGCGGCCGCGGTGACGATGAAAATCGGGATTTCGGCGAGCAGCGGCAATTCGCCGGCTTCGAGCCCATGATTGCTGCCGAAGGCCAGCGAGACGAGACCGCATAGAAGCGCGATATTCCACACCCAGGCGAGCGGCACCCCCCATTCGCCGCGGACGACACGCACGCCGCACAGTCTCGGCACCAGATAGTAGCACTCCCCGATGAACAATGACGAAAAGGCGCCAAAGATCACGCCATTGACATGGATGGGCCGGAGCCGACCGAACGTCAGCCCCAGATGCGCCGTACCGAGATAGTCAGGGTAGTTGAACAGCCCGGAAATGGTCACGCCAACCGACGGCGTGACCATGAGCCAGAACATGCCCCAGTAGAGCCAGGTTCGCACCACGCGGGCATCAACCAGCTGATCGAGGTCGACGCCCGCGAACCTGCCACGCAACTGCAACGTTTCTGTCATGGCTCCCCCTCCGCCCGTGAACGGGCCGACCTCGCGGCGCGGCGGGCGCAGCCCCGCTCACTTCGGCTCCGCAGCCGATCCGGCGGGCTTTCGACGCCAGCGCAGGCCCAATCACCGCCCGCGGCTGCGTCTGGGTTAAGCTCAGTACTTGCCGGGGACCAATACCGAGCCCGTGTTAGACCAATAGATGTAGGCTTCCAACGCCTTCATGGCGTCGGAGTCAGGATCGATCTTCTCGCCCTGATTGGGTTTCTCGATGCACCAGTTGATCATATCGCGGAGCGTCGCGAACTTGTTCATGCTCACCTGGAACTTCGGGAAGGCCTGCGGATGGGTGTCGGACGCAAACGGATGGCACATGGCGCACGCCATGCCGGTCGTGGACAGCGTTACCCCCATCCGCTTTGCGGTCGCATCATCGCCATGGAACAAGAGATCACCGTTCCTGACCTGCTCCATGAACACTTCGTCGTAGGCCTGCAATTGCTGCGGCGTAACCGGCGTCTTATTGGCGCCGGCAGGGCCGACCAGAACCGCAACGCCTGCAAGCGTTGCCACGAAAGCGACGCGGGATAGAACACGGCGGACTGTGGTTTTGGTTGTCATGTGGCCGTCCTCAGTATGGATAAAGCTTATCCGCTATCCGCGACCGCAAGATCTCCGGCTGACTGAGCGAGGAGTCCGGTCCCGACTGAACGAAGACCTCCTTGCGGCCCCACATGATGTACTCGTTCTCGATCCGGTCGCCGCGCATGCTGAGATTGCCCCAGCCAACGCCGTCATAGATATCGCCGGGGTCGACGCGGATCATGGGTTTGGTGAGTTTGGGCACGCCCTCGGGCGCGTAGGGCCACGGCCACGAGGTCGCCAGCATGCCGATCGATCGCATGGTCCCGATCTCGTTGTAGAGCACCTGGTGGACGTGACCATGGATATTGGTGACATTGGCATAGGGTTTGAGAACGTCATTGACTTCACGCCAGTCACGCACCCAGAAATTCCAAGGCGGGTAGTACTCGTAGAGCGGATTGTGGCTGAAGATGACCACCGGCCGGGATTTGTCCCAGGTGGAGAGGGTCTTCGACAGCCAATCGAGCTGGTCGCGGCCAACGCCGGCCCATGGACCGGCGACGCTGCCGTCGAGCGTGGCCATGTGGCCCATGCGCTCCTCGGGGCTCATGTTCTTGACCGTCCAGTAGTCCGGCGCACGGCTGACCGTATCGAGGCCGATGAACCGCACCCCCTTGTGGTCGAAGGTCCAGTGGGGCTCGCCAAACAGCTGGCCCCATTTCTTGCCCATGTCCAGGTACCAGTCGTGTTCCCCAGGGATGAAGACCTGGCGGGCTTTGACCTCTTTGAGGAGCTCGGCGCCAAGTTCGAGTTCCTCGATCTTACCAAGCTGCGCGATGTCGCCGCCGAAGATCAGGAAGTCGGCCGGCGGGTTCATCGCCTGGACCTCCTTGGCGGCGCGAATGGTTTTGTCAACGAAGCGGGTGTTCAGCGATCGCGGATAGAGGTGCGTGTCCGAGATCCAGGCGAACTTGAAGGGCTCCTCGGCCGCAAAAGCCACGTCGATGGTGTTGAGCAGCGGCCACCAGGCGAATGTCTCAGCGACCGTCGCTGCGCCGAGCAAACACGATTTGTGGATGAAGGTACGCCGCGTAATCCGCAGCGAGGGGTCGGGGCGCGCTCCCGGCCGTTGGAGCTTTGCCGCCATCTCACGCCGTTCACGATCCAGTTCCGACATGTGGCCTCTCCTCTCGATGGGCCGCCTCTCCTGCCATTGGCATGTACAGAGCTCTGCCGAAGATCTCTTGCTCTGACGCGACAGCTTTTCGCGTCGGACATCAGTGGGCGGCACAAGCAGACCGTGAGGTCGGCCGCCTATTACTTCTTCAGTTCAATCGTAAGATTGGTCGGCTTGCCCCCTGCGACAGCGACGCTCTGCTGCACGGGGCCCGTCAAAGATTGAGTCGCCACCAGGGTGTAGCTTCCTGGCGGCACATCGGTGATGCGGAAAGTGCCGTCCGGCCCCGTGATCGCATAGTAGGGATTATCGACGACATAGATGTAGCCGAGCATCCAGCCATGGGCGTCACAATCGACTTTGACCGTTCCGGTACGCGTCAGTTCGGTGGGTATTCGCTGCCCCTGGTTCGGCAACGCCATGTTGAACGCCGTGCGGTTACCGTAGTAGCCATGGGTGTTGTGCAGCACCGGATCGCTGTTAACGACCACCAGCGGACCGCCACGGATCACCTGCACTTCGGGCACGAAACGACATTTGAGGTTGTCGAGTTCAGGTGGCTTGCTGGCGGCAGGCCATGCCTTGCCTTTGGGGATTTCCGCCAGATACACGACCGCGTTCTCGACACCCTGATCGGAACCGACCCGGATCAGCGGCTCCTCTCGAATGCCGCCGCACACCTCAACGTCCTTATTTGGAATGATCTTGCGGGTCGGCACCGCGCCCTTGAAGACGACCTTGCCTTCAATGCTGCCGCCGCCGCTGACCGCCCCCTCCTCATAGGATAGCGCTGGCACCACGCTGAGTGCTGCCGTCACCACCCCGGCAGCCAATGCCGCGCCTAGCCCTGAGTGTTTCCTCATGAATCCCCCCAAGTCGCTATTCGTTGCGTCGTAGGAATTCAGTGTGTACAGTGTTGGATAAATTTGCTGATCTGAGAAATCAGGAATTCTTAAATAAGCAATAAGCTCAATAAGCAAACCTAATGCATGGGGCAAACGAGCCGCGCGAGGCGCCAGCCCGGCTGCGCGCAAAACGAGCGAACAGATCGACGTGATGCATACCCGCGCTGGCGCTCGCGATGCGGCTGATCTGGGCTATTGAATCAGGCAGTGGTCGCAAGCGACGTGAAGCGTTTGCAGCGGGGATCCGGGCAGACCGACCGTTCAGAATCGACGCACCGGCATGACGCCGGCCACGGCTGGCGGCAGGACAGCATTGCGCCTTCGGCGTGACATTATCCTGGTTTTGGCGGCGACCCCCAAAGCCTCCAGGTTGAGATCGAAGTCATCGGGCGACCGGCGGGCGGTTTGGCGGACGGCAACCATACCGAGCAGGTAGTCGATCGTCAGCGCCTGCCTACGAGGCGAGGTGTACCGGATAGTTGAGGAAACCGCGGAACCGGGCGCGACCGCCGCGGCGCACCGGGCCGGCGCGCTCGATGCTGCCGAACCGCTGTAGCAATTTGCTGATCGCGACCTGCGCCTCCATCCGCGCCAACGACATGCCGGCGCAAGTGTGAATTCCGCTCCCGAAACTCAGGTGACGGTTGGGCTGGCGGCGAATGTCGAGCCGGTCGGGTTCCGGGAACGCCGCCGGATCGCGATTGGCGGCCCCAATGCCGATATGCACGTAGGTGCCGACCGCCATTGGGGTTCCTCCGAGGCAGGTGTCTTTAAGCGCGCGTCGGTTGCCCAGCTGGTTTGAGCTTTCCATCCGCAAAAACTCTTCGACGGCGGTGCCGATCAGGCGCAAATCCGCCCGCAACGCTGCCATGGCGTCGGGATGTCTGAGCAGCAGATCGATGCTGTTGCCGATCAGATTCGTGGTCGTCTCGTGGCCTGCATTGAGCAGGAAGATGCAGTTGTGCAACAACTCGAGTTCGCTCAGACGCTCGGTTTCATCGCTGTGAGGACCGGCAAACTCGCTCGCGGCGACGAGCGTCTGAAGGATCGCACCGGCGTTATCCGCAGCGCAACCCCGGTTGATCAGTCGGATCAGATAGTCCTTGAATTCGTCGACCGCGGCCACCCCGCGGGCAAATTGCTGCGGGCCGAGCACCGGTTCGAGGGCACCGAGGATGGCGAGCGACCAGCCGCGCAGCGGCCCGCGCTCCGCTAATGGGATGCCGAGCAGGTCACCGATCAGCTGCACCGGGATCGCGGCCGCGAAATCCTCGATCAGATCGATGTGGGAGCGCTGCGCGGCCTCTTCCAACAGACGGTCGACCAAGCGCTCGATGCACGGCTCAAGCGCTTTGAGGGCGCGCGGCGCAAACGCCGGGGTGAGCAGCCTTCTGACCCGGGTGTGGGCCGGCGGATCGTTGAAAACCAAGCTCGTGGTGTGATGCTCGTAGAGCAGACTGTCGGCAAAATTCCCGCGGAATTCGATTTTCTTATCAGAGCTCCATAGCGCGGGATTGCGGTAGACCTCCACGCAGTCGGCGTAGCGCGTAAGCATATAGGAGCCGTCTGGCATGCGGTGGACCGGATCATAGTCGCGCAAGGCGCGATAGACCGGATAAGGATCGTCAAGGAACGCTTGATCGAGTCGTTTGAGGTCAAAGTTGATCGCCTGCGCGCGATCCGCATCGATTGCTGTCAGCGTCATGATATCTGCCGGTCGCTCACATCAGCGCGAGCGCGCGCCCCAGCGCGGCCGCGCGCGCGTTGTCCGCTTTCGGTCGCTGAGCCCCGAGGGTGACCCAACACGCCATTGCTCCTCACGGCGCCCCGCCCGCGGGTGGGGGCGCCTCGATCGAGTTGACTGTTCTTAGCATGAACCCGCGCCGGGCGCATGGCCTTGGGCCCGCGTTGGCAATGAGGCGCTTGCGGCTGCGCTCCGGGCCGAGCGTGAGCCCGCGCGGCGTTGGCGGCCGCATCGCGGCCCCTTGCTGGGGTCGAGGCGATGTTGCGGCAGCAAACAATCCGGCCGCCTATCAAAATTTAGTTTTTTGCAAGCCGCCGCGAACGGGTCGATCGGGCGGCCGCAAAGCCGCCTGCGTCTGGCGGCTCACTCTTGCAGCGCGGCAACGATCGGCAGTCGGCCGGCGCGCAGCGCCGGAAAGAGTCCGCCGATCATCCCCACAAGGAGCGCCAAGCCAACGCCCTGACCCACAAGCGCGGGGCTAAGCCTGAAGCTAAATACCACCTGGGTGAAACTTGCCCCCAAGGTCGAAGCCGTCAATCCATCAAACAGCAGGAAGGTTGCGAGCGCACCGATCGCGCCCCCGCAGGCCGCAAGGATCAAGGATTCGACCATGGTGCCAACGAAGGCCGGAAAACCGCCGAACCCGATGGCGCGTAGCGTGGCGATTTCGGCCGAACGGGATGCCACCGAGCTGTACATGGTGTTGAGCGCGCCCGCCAGCGCCCCGATCGCCATGGCGATCGCCAGCGGCCAACCCAGCTTCAAGATCAGGTCCGAGGTGCGTCGAGCTTGCCCGGCGAAGTAGGCAGTCTCGGATTTCACATCGAGTTTCAGGCGGGGATCGTTCTCGACCGCGGTCGCCAGAACCCCGAGCGCGGCCGGATCGACGAGGCGGGCCCGGACCGTTTGGAAATAGTTGTGACGGTTGAATAGGCTCTGGACAACGGGCAGATCCGCCCAGATTTCCGACTCAAACACGCTGCCGCCGGCTTCGAAGATCCCGACAACGGTCCACCGGGTGCTGCC
>Ga0066903_100001460_pt1 | contig 17265 bp, 9 predicted proteins | sample PanSoiMetaGPlot1_FD_67491 | JGI IMG/M metagenome (GOLD analysis project Ga0066903, IMG submission 67491) | Tropical forest soil microbial communities from Panama analyzed to predict greenhouse gas emissions - Panama Soil - Plot 1 (version 2) | ecosystem: Environmental > Terrestrial > Soil >... | reverse complement strand
GCGCGAGAGCGCGTGTAGGGGAGTCTGAGGGGCGACGCCCCTCAGAAATAATGAATGGGGCAGGGTTCGGTCGGCTCGGTGCCGGCCAGGAAGCTCTCGCGGAAGACCTTCGGACACGCGGGCGTTGCCAGCTTGCCCGTGTCCTTGTCGATGTCGACGAACACGACCCCCTCGGGGACGTCGAAGGCCTGGCTCGGATGGCCGGCGAGCGCGCGCGCCATGAACGCGCTCCAGATCGGGAGCGCCGCCTGCGCGCCGCTCAGGCCGATCGGCTGGTTGTCGTCGAGGCCGACCCAGACGACGGTCAGCAGCTCGGGCGTGAAGCCGACGAACCACGCGTCGCGGAGGTCGTTGGTCGTGCCGGTCTTGCCGGCCGCGTCGAGCGTGAAGCCCATGCCGCGCGCGCCGGCCGCCGTGCCTTCGTTCAGCACGCTGCGCATCATGTTCGTCACGAGGAACGTGGTGTCCTTGCGCGCGACGGCCTTGCCCGGCGGCGGCACCGCGATCGGCACGTCCTTGCCGTCGCTCACAATCCGCGCGAGCGAGCGCAGCGGGCGGATCGTGCCGCCGTTGGGAAAGATGGTGTAGGCGGTCGCGATCTCGAGCGGCGTCGCCTCGAACACGCCGAGCGCGATCGACGGATAGCCCTTGGGCGGCGTCCCGACGCCGAACTTCTTCCAGAGCGCCGCCACGTTGTCGAAGCCGATCGACTCGGCGACCTTGATGGTGGCGATGTTGCGCGAGTGCGCCAGCGCCCGGCGGAGCGTGATCGGGCCGTCGTACTCGTTCTGGTAGTTGCTCGGCGTCCAGACCTGCTCGTTGAACGTGAACTCGGTCGGCTCGTCGACGACCACCGTCGCGGGCGTGATGTCGGTGCGGCCTTCTTCCAGCGCGCGCTCGAACGCCGCGAGGTACACGAACGGCTTGAAGACCGATCCCGGCTGCCGCTTCGCGCTGACGGCGCGGTTGTACTGCGACTGGTTGTAGGAGCGGCCGCCGACCATCGCGAGGATCTCGCCGGTGCGCGGATCGACGGCGAGGAGCGCGGCCTGCGGCACGCGCGGCTTGCGCTTCGAGAGCAGCTTCTCGACCTGCAGGATGCCGTCGCGGACGGCGTCCTGCGCGATCCGCTGCAGGTGCAGGTCGAGCGTCGAGTACACGTCGATCGCGCCCGACACCTTCGTGCGCTCCGACAGCTCCTGCGTGAGGTAGTCGACGAAGTACGGCGCTTCCGACTCCAGCGCGCGCGCGACGACCTGCACCGGTTCCTTCGACGCGCGGTCGGCGTCGTCCGACGTGATGAACCCGCTGTCGGCCATCGCGCGCAGCACCGTGTTGCGGCGCTCCTTCGCGCGATCGGGATGCTGGAACGGGGAGTAGGTGGTGGGCGCCTGGATCACGCCCGCGATGGTGGCGGCCTCGACGAGCGACACGTTGCTGACGTCCTTGCCGAAGAACAGCCGCGCGGCTTCCGGCACGCCGTGGATGGCGAACGACCCGCGCTGGCCCAGCGGAACGTCGTTGAGGTAGAGCTCGAGCAGCTTGTCCTTCGACAGCCGGCGTTCGAGCGCCAGCGACATCAGCTGCTCGGTGAACTTGCGCCTCAGGCCCGCGAGGCCCGCCTTCTCGCGCGCCTTGTCGAGCCCCCACATCGAGCTGAGGAACGTGTTCCGCACGAGCTGTTGCGTGATGGTGCTGCCGCCGCCGGCGTATTTCCGGCTGCCGAGCAGGTTCGTCACGATCGCGCGCGTCGTGCCGATGAGGTCCACGCCCGGGTGGTCGTAGAAGCGGTGGTCCTCGATCGCAATCACCGCCTTGACCATCTGCGTCGCGATGGCGTCGATCGGCACGTCGCGCCGCTTCTCGCGCCCCTCGTTGACGAGCGCCGTCAGCAACGGCGCCTCGAACGCGATCGACTCGATCGGCGGCTTCTTCCCGACGAGCTGGATCGACTGCAGCGGTCCGTTCGCGACCGTCTTGGTCGGCGGGGCGAACGCGAAGCGGAGCGTCGCGCCCGCGTGATCGCCGCCGCGCGGGATCACGACGAGCGCGTCGCGCCCGATGGCGAATTCGCCGGGATGCTCCGCGGTCGCGCGCTGCGCGTAGCCGAGGTCGTTGAGCCGATCGATCATCTGCGGCTGCGTGAGGCGCTGGCTGCGGGAGATCGTCAGCGGCCGCGCGAAGATCCGCGGGTCGGTGCGCTGGAACTCGCCGTGCATGCGCGCATCGATCAGGCGCGAGAGGCCGATGTAGAAGTAGAGGACGACGGCGGAGACGATGAGGAACGGGATCCCGACGGCAAGCGCGACGTAGAACTTCCAGCCCCGCCTCCGCAGAAACGCAAGGCGCGATGGGAGCGGCTTTGTCGCCGCGGGCTTCGTCGTACGCTCCGTGGACACCTGAGGGTCGCTGCCCGTCATTGTATACAATTTGATCGCCGATGAAGTTCTCGCCCGACTACGTCCGCTTGGTCCTCAACGAGAACTTCGAGGACGCCAAGGCGCAGTTCCTCGGGCCGCTGGTCGCCATCAACTACGCGCACCTGGTGATGCTCGCCGGCTGCGGCATCGTCTCGCCCGAGGACGCGCGCGCCATCCGCGACGCGCTGGATCGCCTGCCGATCGACGAGATCCGCACGACCACGTACGACGGGAGCTACGAGGACCTGTTCTTCTTCGTCGAGCGCGCGGTGACGGAGGGCTGCGGGCCCGACGTCGCCGGACGCCTGCACACGGCGCGATCGCGCAACGACATCGACATGACGCTGTACCGGCTGCGCCAGCGCGAGCTGATCCTCGCGGTGATCGAGGCCACGCTGGCGCTGCGGCGCGCGCTGCTGCCGCTCGCCGAGCGCCATCGCGAGACGGTGTTCGCCGCGCACACGCACACGCAGCCGGCGCAGGTCTCGACGATCGCGCACTACCTGCTCGCCGTCATCGAGCAGCTCGAGCGCGACACGGTGCGGCTCAAGGCCGCCTTCGCGACGACGAACCGCAACCCGCTCGGCGCCTGCGCGATCACCGGCACCGGCTTTCCGATCGATCGCGCGCGCACCGCCGCGCTCCTCGGGTTCGACGGCGTCACGGGCAACACCTACGGCAGCATCGCGACGGTCGACTACCTGCTCGAGAGCGTCAGCGCCACGTCGGTGCTGCTCACCGGGCTCGGGCGCGTCCTGCAGGACCTGCTGCTCTGGTGTACGGTCGAGCTCGGCTACCTGCGCCTCGCCGACGGATTCGTGCAGGGGAGCAGCATCATGCCGCAGAAGCGCAACCCGGTCGCGCTCGAGCACGCGCGCGCGATCGCGAGCAAGGCGCTCGGTCAGGCGGGCGGCATCGCCCTCGCCGTCCACAACACGCCGTTCGGCGACATCGTCGACACCGAAGACGATCTGCAGCCGCTGGTGTCGCAGATGTTCCGCGACGCGGCGCGCGCCGTGGCGCTCGTGGCGGCGGCGATGGCCGACGCCGAGTTCAACGTCGCGAAGCTCGCCGAGCGCGCCGCACAGAACTGGATCACGATCACCGAGCTCGCCGACACGCTCGCACGCGACCACGGCCTGCCGTTCCGCGACGGCCACGCGATCGCGGCGCGCCTGATCTCCGCGTCGCGCGCGACGACCGACACGCCGCTGGCGGCGCTGCTGCGCGACGCCGCCAACACGATCGTCGGCAAGGCGATCGTCTACTCGGACGAACAGCTGGCCGAGATCCTCAGCCCGCACCATTTCGTCGAGGTGCGCAAGACGCACGGCGGCCCGTCGCCGTCCGAGACGGCTCGCGCGCTGGCGGTGTCGGAGACGTGTCTCTACGCCGACGACGAATGGCTGCGCGAAACCCGCGAGCGTCTCACCGCCGCGGCGGCCAACCTACGCACCGCCGCCGCCGCGCTCTGATTCGTTCGGCATTCGGCATTCGTCATTCGTCATTGACCGCGTCAGAGCGTGATCAGCCAGTGCTGCCCCGGATCGAGCGGCAGCTCGTCGAGGAGCAGATCCACCAGCGCCGGACCGAACCGGTTGAGGAAATAGACGACGCCGAGCGTCCGTTCCTGCGCGTGGCCCTCGGGAAACGCCTGTGCCTGCGCCCGCGTGAACTGGCGGCGCAGCGTGTCGTGGCGTTTCTTGGCCGCGTGGATCACCTTGCCGTGCAGCGAGCGCAGCTCGTGCTCCATCTTGCCGAGCGTCGTCTTCGCCGCGCCCTCCAGCGTCGGATCGAGGAGCGGCAGCGCTTCCATCACGCGGTGCATCGCCGCCTGCGTGCCGGCGGCGGCGTCGCGGAGCGATTCCTCGACTCGCGCGGGGAGCTGCGCCTCGAGCAGCTTGTTGAGGGCGGATTCGTCCGGCGTGCGCAGATCCTCGAACGGGACGCCGTACTTCGACAGGAAGCGCGTAGCGCCCGAATCGAGCAGCGTCGCCGTCGTCCGCGGGAACATCAGCGGCATCGGCACGCCGAACTGCGCGTACACCTCGCGCAGCTGGCCGAGATACGCGAGCTCGCTCGGTCCGGCGACGTAGCAGATCGTCGGGAAGATCGTGTCCTGGACGATCGGCCGGAGCAGGACGTTGGGGCTGAAGTGATCGGGCCGGGCGGCGGCGGCCGTCGCGAGCTCGGCGGCCTCGAACGTGCGATCGCCCATCGCGAGCTGATCGCCCTGCCGCCGGATCGCCTTGCGCCCTTCTTCGATCGAGAAGAGCGACACGTTGTCGGCCTGCGGCACGACCTGCGGCGCGTGGCCCCGCGCGGCGAGTTCCTCGCCGGCGCGCGCCGCGAGGGCGGCCGTCCGGCCCGGCGCCGCGAGCTCTTTCGCGAAGACGTCGGCGACGAGCGGCTTCGCGGCCGGGTCCGCCGACTCGAACACGACCAGGCCGTGCGGTCCGAGCAGCGTCTCGATCCACACCGCGAACGCCCGCGCCATACCGGTGCCCGACGCCCACGCGCGGCGGAGATCGGCGATGACGCTGTCGGTGAATTCGGTCTGCTGAAGGAGGGACGCGAGCTCGTCAATGGTGTGCCCGGCGCCGGCGTCGAGCGTCAGCCGCGCAATCGGCCGCTCGCCCGCGCCGTCGAGATCCGCCAGCGTCACGGTGCGCGGCTGGAACTCGGCGTCGAGCACCGTACAGCTCCGGATCTCCGCCCAGTCGTGGTCTTCCGCTTCGACCCAGAAGATCGCGACGGCGGGCGCGCCCTGTTCGCGCTCGGTGCGGCGCGCGAGCTGAAGCGCGGTGATCGCCTTCAGCAGCGTGTACATCGGACCGCCGAACACGCCGGCCTGCTGGCCGGTGACGACGGCGACGGTGTCGGACGAGGCCAGCCGTGCGGCTGCCGCGCGCGCGGCGGGCGGCGCGCCGCGCTGCGCCTGCTGGTCGGCGAGCAGGGCCGCGACGCGCGCCTGACCGCGCTGGTGCCGCTGGGTTCGCAGCACCGCGTCGCGCCAGGCGGCGCCGTCGAGCGGATTGCCCGCATACAGTCCCTCGACCTGTCGGAAGTTGTAGGCGTAGTCTCCCGCGAGTGGCCGGATCCACGGGAAACGGCGTACGTCCACGCCGGTCACGTTGAGGCGGCCGGCGGATTCGGCGGGAGCGGACGGCTCAGCGCTCACGATGCCGTACTCTCTCAGAGCCGTCGGAAAGCTGTCAAGCAATCAGGGCATCCCATCACGCATGAGACGCGGGATCGCCATCGAAGGATCCCGTAATCCGTGTTACATTCTTTCGATCTGCTCGAGGAGTTCAATCGCTGACCACTGAGGACCCCAGCGCTTTCTCGCCGCCGCCGGCATTCGGTCCCTTCCGGGTGCTGCATCAAATCGGTATTGGTACCCTCGGTCCCGTTTTTCGCACTTACGAACCCACACGCGATCGCCTCGTCGCGGTCAAGGTCTTCCGGCTCGACATCGTCCCCGAAACGGCCTACGCGCTCGCTGGCGGGCTCGGCCAGGCCGCGACGGCCTCGCTCGTCCATCCGTCCATTGTCGAGCCGATCGAAGCCGGCGTCGAAGGCACGCTCGCGTATCGCGCGGAGGAATACGTCGCCGCCGAGTCGCTCGACGTCGCGATGCGGCACTACGCGCCCGCGCCGATCGAGAAGGTGCTGCCGTTCATCACGCAGCTCGCCGGCGCGATCGATTTCGCGCGCGCGGCCGGCATCGGCCATGGCGGGCTGCATCCGCGCGACATTTTCGTGACGCCCGACGAGGCGCGCGCGACCGGCTTCGGCGTCGTCCAGGCGCTCGAGCAGGTCGGCATCCGCGCCCCCATCCGCCGGCCGTACAGCGCGCCGGAGCGGATCGCCGGCAGCGCGTGGAGCACGCCCGCCGACGTCTTTTCGCTGGCGGCGATTACGTTCGAGCTGCTGACCGGCCGGCGTCCGTCGGGTACCGGCAAAGAGATCGGCGCACTGCCGGAAGGGCCGCACACGAAGGGGCTGCTCACCGTGCTCGCGCGCGCGATGGACGACGATCCCGCCAAGCGGCACACCAGCGCGCTCGCGTTCGCCAGCGCGCTCGAAGCCGCGTCCCAGGGGCGGCCCGTCACCGACGTCGTTGTGGTTCCTGTCGTGCCCGCGCCCGCGCCGCCTGCGCCGGAGCCGCCCGTTTCCGCGCCGCCCGCGCCACCGCTGGTGGTTCCTCACGCCGCCTCACCCGTCGCGGCCGAGCCGCTGACGGCCGCCCCGCCCGCGATCGTGCCCGCGCTGGCGATGACGGACGAGTTCGCCGTCGAGTCCGAGCTGGAGGCGGATGACGACATGCCGGACGAGATCGTTGCGGCGCGTGACGTGCGGCCGGTGAGACCGGCCGAGCCGTCGCTGTTCGACGACGAGGAGGATGTCGCGGGCCAGGCCAGCGCGTCGCGGGCTCCGGAACGATTCGCGTTCCTGGACCAGGACGTGAAAACCGGAAGGCTCGACGACACGAAAGACAGGTTCGCCACAGCGGACGACAGTGCGGCGGAGGCGGCCATGTTCCAGGCGGGAGAACCCGAGGTCGAGCTGCCGGACGACGGTGACCGCGGACGTCCGGCGCTTCTGCCGTACGCCGTCTTCGGCGTCCTCATGCTGCTCATCGGCTTCGGCGCGGGCTATTTCGTGAAGCGCGATCGTGGTGCGACGGCCCAACAGCCGGAGCAGTCCGCCTCCGCGCCATCGGGGAAGGACTTCAGCGACGAGAAGGTGACGCCGCCGCCCGCGAAATCGCCGCCGGCTGCTGCGCACGTGACGACGCCGCCGTCGGCGCCGGCCCCCGTTGCGAAGAAGGCGCCGCCGGCGCCTGCCGCGGTGAAAGGGCAGATCGTCGTCCATTCACAGCCGTCACACGCGGGTGTTACCGTCAACGGCACGTGGCGCGGGCGCACGCCGCTGACGATCGAGAACGTCGAGTTCGGCGCCTACACCGTGCGCGTGGTCGAACCGGGATATCGTGTGGCGCACGACGAGTTCACGCTGAGCGCGCACGAGCCGTCGCGGACGGTCACGGCGCGGCTCGAGCGCGCGGGTCCGGCGCCTGCCGCGCCCGGGGCCGCCAAGCCGGCAACGCCGGCGCCGACGACCGGATCGTTGTACGTGGATTCGCGTCCGCGCGGCGCCACGGTGACGGTCGACGGCAGAAGCGCCGGGCAGACACCGATCGCGCTGGACGTCTCGCCTGGCACGCACCAGGTGCGGATCGAGATGGAAGGCAAGAGACCGGTGACGGCGAATCCCAAGATCGTCGCGGGACAGACGGAACGCGTGACGGTGTCACTCGAGGACAAGCAGGAATAGATGAAAGCGACGCTAGCGCTCGAGAACGGGATCTGGTACGACGGCGAAGCCGCCGGCGCGGCCGGCGAGACCGGCGGCGAAGTCGTGTTCAACACCAGCATGACGGGCTATCAGGAAATCCTGACCGACCCGTCGTATGCGGGACAGATCGTCACGATGACGGCGCCCGAGATGGGCAACTACGGCGTCGCGGCCGACGACCTGGAATCGCGCGCGCCGCAGGTCGCGGGGTTCATCATCCGCGAAGAATCGCCGATCGCCAGCAACTGGCGGGCCGAGAGCACGCTGCGTGAGTACCTCACGCGCCACAAGATCGTCGCGATCTCGGGCATCGACACGCGCGCGCTGACGCGCGTGCTGCGGTCGGCCGGTGTGATGCGCGGCATCATCGCGACCGGCGACGTCGACCCGCGGACGCTCGTCGAACGCGCGCGCGCGCTGCCGTCGATGGAAGGATCCGATCTCGTCCTCGGCGTGACGTGCGAACGCGCGTTCGACTGGCAGCCCTCGCCGGCGAACGGCTCGGGCCCGGGGCCCGCCGAGTTCGCGCCGCCGCCGCAGACGCGGGCGCGCCGCAACCTGCGCGTCGCCGCGTACGACTTCGGGATGAAGTACAACATCCTGCGCCGCTTCACCGCCTACGGCTGCGACGTGCGCGTGTTTCCCGCGACCGCTCCGGCGTCCGAGCTGGTGGCGCACGGCCCCGACGGCGTGTTCCTCAGCAACGGTCCCGGCGATCCGGCGGTGCTGTCGTACGCCATCGCGAGCGCGAAGCAGCTGATCCAGGCCGACATGCCGGTGTTCGGGATCTGCCTCGGGCATCAGATCCTCTCGCTGGCGATGGGCGGCGACACCTACAAGCTGAAATTCGGCCATCGCGGCGCGAACCATCCGGTGAAGGAGCTCGAGACCGGCAAGGTCGAGATCACGTCGCAGAACCACGGCTTCGCCGTCGATCCGCAGTCGCTGCCCCCGGACGTGAAGGTGACGCACCAGAACCTCTACGACGGCACGGTCGAAGGGCTGCGGCACACGACGCAGCCCGTGTTCTGCGTGCAGTACCATCCGGAAGCCTCTCCCGGGCCGCACGACGCGGACTACCTGTTCACCCGATTCGTCGAAGAAATGGAACGGCGCGCCTGACCGATGCCCAAGCGGACTGATCTCACACGCATTCTCGTCATCGGCTCCGGCCCGATCGTGATCGGCCAGGCATGCGAGTTCGACTACTCGGGGACGCAGGCGTGCAAGGCGCTCAAGGCCGAGGGCCTCGAGGTCGTGCTCGTCAACAGCAACCCGGCGACCATCATGACCGATCCCGAGATCGCGGATCGGACCTACGTCGAGCCGCTGACCGTCGAGGTCCTCGATCAGATCCTCGCGCGTGAGAAGCCGGACGCGATCCTGCCGACCGTCGGCGGACAGACGGCGCTCAATCTCGCGGTGCAGGCCGCCGAGGAAGGCGTGCTCGCGAAGCACGACGTCGAGCTCATCGGCGCGTCGATCGACGCGATCAAGGTCGCCGAGGATCGGCTGCTCTTCCGCGACGCGATGACCGAGATCGGCATCGCGACGCCCAACAGCCGCTACGTGCGATCGATGGAGGAAGCGTTTGCCGCGGTCGAGCCGATCGGCTTTCCGATCATCGTGCGGCCGTCGTTCACGCTCGGCGGCGTCGGCGGAGGCATCGCCTACAACATCGAGGAGTTCCGCGAGATCGCGCAGCGCGGCCTGAGCCTCAGCCCGGTCCACGAGGTGCTGCTCGAGGAGTCGGTCATCGGCTGGAAGGAATTCGAGCTCGAGGTCATGCGCGACCGGGCCGACAACTTCGTCGTCATCTGCTCGATCGAGAACGTCGACCCGATGGGCGTCCACACCGGCGACAGCATCACCGTCGCGCCGGCGCTCACACTCACCGACAAGGAATACCAGCGCATGCGCGACATCGGCCGGCGGATCATCCGCCGCGTCGGCGTCGAGACCGGCGGGTCCAACATCCAGTTCGCGATCAACCCCGACGACGGCCGCATCGTCGTGATCGAGATGAACCCGCGCGTGTCGCGCTCGTCGGCGCTCGCGTCGAAGGCGACGGGGTTCCCGATCGCGAAGATCGCCGCGAAGCTCGCGCTCGGCTACACGCTCGACGAGATTCCCAACGACATCACGCGCCTGACCCCCGCGTCGTTCGAGCCCACCATCGACTACATCGTCGTCAAGGTGCCGCGGTGGGCGTTCGAGAAGTTCCCGCGCGCCGACCGCACGCTGACGACGCAGATGAAGTCGGTCGGCGAGGTGATGGCGATCGGCCGGACGTTCAAGGAAGCCTTCATGAAGGCGTTCCGCTCGCTCGAGCTGGGCCGCGGGAACATGCTCTTCGCCAAGAGCGGGGGCCGGATCAACGCGACGGCGGCGGTCGACACCGAGAACGACGAGGGCGCCCTCCAGCGATCGCTGGCCGTGCCGAACGATCAGCGCATGTGGGCGCTGTTCCGCGCGCTCGAGCAGGGGTGGGACATCGAGGAGATCCACCGGCTCACGAAGATCGATCGCTGGTTCCTCACGCAGTTCCGTCAGCTCGTCGATCTGAAGAACGAGGCGGCGCTGGTCGGCCTGCGCGGCATCTCGCCCGACCTGATGCGATCGCTGAAGCGCGCCGGGTTCGGCGACTGGCAGCTCGGGAGCCTGCTGGGCGCCGACGAGGACGCCGTGCGCGCCGCGCGGATGGAGCAGGGGCTGCGGCCCGCCTACAAGCGGATCGACACCTGCGCCGCCGAGTTCGAGTCGTTCACGCCGTATCTGTACGGCACGTACGAGCGGGAATGCGAGGCGGATCCGACGCCGCGGCAGAAGGTCGTCATTCTCGGCAGCGGCCCGAACCGGATCGGCCAGGGCATCGAGTTCGACTACTGCTGCGTGCACGCGGCGTTCGCGCTCCGCGACGACGGGTTCGAGACCGTCATGATCAACTGCAACCCCGAGACGGTCTCGACCGACTACGACACCGTCGACCGGCTGTACTTCGAGCCGCTGACGTTCGAGGACGTGTCGGCGATCATCGCGCGCGAGAAGGAGAACGGCGCCGACGTCGCCGTCGTCGTGCAGTACGGCGGCCAGACGCCGCTGAAGCTCGCGCTGCCGCTGCAGCACGCCGGCGTCAAGATCCTCGGGACGTCGCCCGACTCGATCGATCTCGCCGAGGACCGCGAACGGTTCTCGAAGCTGCTGTGGGATCTCGGCATCCCGCAGGCGCCGAGCGGCACCGCGACGTCACCCGATGAAGCGCGCGACGTCGCGCTCCGCATCGGGTTTCCTCTCGTCGTCCGCCCGTCGTACGTGCTCGGCGGCCGGGCGATGGCGATCGTCTACGACATGGCCGCGCTCGACCGCTACATGACGACGGCCGTCCAGGCGTCGCCCGAGCGGCCGGTCCTCATCGACAAGTTCCTCGAGGACGCCGTCGAGCTCGACGTCGACGCCGTCGCCGACACGACCGGCGCGGTCGTCATCGGCGGCATCATGGAGCACATCGAGGAGGCCGGCATCCACTCGGGCGACAGCTCGTGCGTCGTCCCGCCGTACCGCATCCCGGAACGCCATCTCGAACAGATCCGCGACAACACGCGCCGCATCGCGCGCGCGCTCAACGTCGTCGGCCTGATGAACACGCAGTTCGCGATCAAGGACGACACGGTGTACGTCCTCGAGGTCAACCCGCGCGCGTCGCGGACCGTGCCGTACCTGTCGAAGGCGACCGGCGTGCCGCTCGCCAAGGTCGCGGCGCGCGTGATGGCGGGGAAGACGCTCGCGCAGCTCGGCCTGACGGCCGATCTCGACGTCGCCGGCGTGTTCGTGAAGACGCCCGTGTTTCCGTTCGTGCGGTTCCCCGGCGTCGACACGATCCTCGGGCCCGAGATGAAGTCGACCGGCGAGGTCATGGGCGGCGCGGCCAGCTTCGGCGCGGCGTTCGCGAAAGCGCAGCTCGCCGCCGGCGTGAAGCTGCCGTCGAGCGGGACGGTCTACATCAGCGTGAGCAACCACGACAAACCCGCGGTCGTGCAGGTGGCACGCGACCTGAAGGGGCTCGGCTTCCGCCTCGTCGCCACGCGCGGCACCGCGAACTACCTCCGCGCGCACGGCATCGAAGCCGAGATCGTCTTCAAGGTGAACGAGGGACGCCCGCACATCGGCGACGAGATCGTCAACCACCGCGTGCAGCTCGTGATCAACACGCCGCTCGGACGCGAGTCGTTCTTCGACGACAAGCAGGTGCGCCGGACCGCGATGATGCAGCAGGTGCCGTGCATCACGACGCTCACCGGGGCGGCCGCCGCGGTGCAGGCGATCAAGGCGCTCCACACCGAAGGCCTCGGCGTCCGCTCGCTGCAGGAATACCACGCCGAGCCCGCGAGAGCGCTCGAACGTTGAGCGGCCCGCTGGACGTCGTCGGCATCGGCGCCAACTCGATCGACTTCGTCTGCCGGCTGCCGTTCTATCCCGAGCCGTCCGGGCCCAACTCCAAGCTGGGGATCCGCAGCTACGACCGATCGCCGGGCGGACAGACCGCCACGGTGCTGTCGGCCTGCGCGTCGCTCGGGCTGCGCGCGTCGTACATCGGCACCGTCGCGCGCGACGAGAACGGGTCGATCATCCTCGATGCGCTCCGCCGGCGCGGCGTCGACACGACGCGCGCGATTCTCCGCGAGGGCGCGAATCCGTTTGCCGTGATTCTCGTGGCCGACGACGCGGCGGTGCACGGCGAGCGCATCGTGCTGTGGAAGCGGCCCGACGAGATGCGCCTCGCCGCCGCCGATCTGCCGGCCGGCGCCGTGTCGGGCGCGCGGTTCCTGTTCGTGGACGACGTCGACATGGATGCCGCGATCGCGGCGGGGAAGATGGCGATCGCGTCAGGGATCCCGGTGACGACCGACATCGAGGCGCTGAAGCCGCGCACCGGCGAGCTGATCGACGCGGTGACGATGCCGATCTTCGCCGAGCAGGTGCCGCGTGCGCTGACGGGCGAGGCGGATCCCGAAGCGGCGCTTCGCCTGCTGCGCAACCGTCACGCGGGACTGCTGTGCGTGACGCTCGGCGCGAAGGGGGCCGCGGCGCTCGACGGCGATCACTATCTCTATCAGCCGGGATTTGCCGTGGACGCCGTGGACACGACGGGCGCCGGCGACATCTTCCGCGCCGGCTTCATCTACGCCACGCTCCGCGGCGACCAGCCGGCGGACGTGCTTCGCTTCGCGTGCGCCGCTGCGGCGGTGAGCTGCACGCGCCGCGGCGCGATCAACAGCGTCCCTTCGCTCGACGACGTCAACGCGCTGCTCGGCCGCGCGGCCGTCGTCTGACGCTCGCGGCGCTTACTTCTTCCAGCGACTGATCGAGAGCGGCTTGCCGTCCTCACCCTTCGTGGTGAGAATCAGGGTGTCGCCTTCGACCTGCCAGTAGCGCGGGCGATTCATCGCCAGCGGTCCCGCCTGCGCGTTGCTGACCAGTTGCCCCTGCCCCTCCAGCATGTAGGTGATGGTGTGGTTCTGCAGGTCGATCGCCGTGCGACCCGTCGTCGACACCACGCCGTCCCGGAGGGGGATGCCTGCGGCGCCGAGCGCGTCGGCGATCTTCGGATCGCTGACCCGGATCTGCATGTCCATGTTGCTGTACTCGTCGTACGTCAGCGTCCCCGTGCCGGACGACGACGGAATGTCCACCGGCGGCTTTCCAGGAGGAAACACCTGGTAGGACTGCAGCGTCCAGCGGCCCTGCAGGAACTTGCGGGCGCCCTCGAGCGTGCTGTCGGCGGGGCCCATTTTGACCGGCCGCACGCGTGGCGCGGCCGTACACCCGGCGGCGAGCGCGGCCATCAGTACGATCACGCGCATCTCGATTCTCATCGTCGTCTCCTGTCCGGCTGGCGCTCGTTGGCCTGAGCGAGAGTCAGTGTATCGCGGGTCGTGGCTGGAGGGGGTCGAGGCGCGGATTCTCGATGAAGACGAGGACGGCGCTGCCGTCGGTCTTCACCGCCAGCGACCCCTTCCACGACATCGGCTGGATGGCGGGAACGAAGCTCTTGTCCATCATGATCAGTTTCGTCACCCGCTCGAGGACGACCGATCCGCTGGGCGCGGTCTCACCCTCACGCGCCGGCCGCGTGTAGGCGCGGATGCGCAGGCCTGCGACGTCCGCGGCGGTCACACCGGCGGGCACGGGGGCGCCGCCGCGGAAGCAGCCGCCGCGCGCGATGCGGAACTTCGGGTCGATGTCGGTCGGCAGCCACACGACGTCGCGGCCGCCCTGATGCACGCCGATGTCGAACGCCAGCGTGGCGTCCTTGACCTGCCCGCAGGCCTCGATCGTGATGTAGCGCCGCGGATCCACGATCTTTCCTGATCCCGGAGCGGCCGCCGGATCGATCCGGTGTTCACGCGCCATTTCGGCCGACGTCACGGCGTAGGTCCACGGATTGTCGTCCATCACGCGCTCGCGCGACGAGCCGGCGAGCGAGACGAGCACGGGCGCCGGCGCGAACCGGATCGCGTCGTCCGGACCGTGATCCGCGACCATGTTGTTCTCGGTCGCCACCCACAGGACCGGGTGCGTGCCTTCGCGCGGACCCTGGAACGGAATCCACTTGTGGCCGGCCGCCTGGATCTCTTCGCGCGCCGTCTCTCCCTTCGCGGCTTCGGTGAGGCCGTAGATGAACTCGATGTCGGTCGTCCGTCCCCACGTCGCCATCAGGCGATCGGTCGGCGTGCCGCCGTCTTCGTTGGTGAAGATCACGGTGTACTGCAGCTGATAGCGGCTGCCGCTCTCGCCGCTGACGTGCTGCTCGGCGTACATCACGAGCGGGAAGTCGCTGAACTTCTCGACCGTCCCGGGCCGGGCGCGCAGGATCGGCGCGCGCGAGATCCACGCGTACTCCTTTTCGCGGGGCGGGATGACGTCGACGTTCAGCGCGCCGTACGTGACTTCTCCCGCCCGCATCGCCGAGAGGGCGGCGTCGCGCGCAATCGTGACGTGATGGTCGCCGGCCGAGACCGGACCCAGCACGATGCGATAGGTCGCGACCGCCTCGCCGCGCGTCAACGGCAGGTGCTGCGAGTACTGGCCGTCGATCGTCACTTTGAGGAGCACCGCCTCGCGCCCCTCGACACCCCAGTCGCACTGCGCACATCCGGCCGCGATCGTCGCGACCGCTTCGCCGGCGACGTTCGTGGAGAAGTCGATCAGCCGCGTGTCGGCGTTTCGCACGTTTTGTGACAGCACGAATGTGACGAGGAGCGGGACGATGGTCATCGTTCCTGCACGATAGCACGCGCGCGGAGCGTTACGCCCGCGATACGCGCGTTACGTATAGTGCTTTGGCACGCTATCATGCCCCGTTTGCATCCCACGTCTCAGGAGGATTTCACAATGAAGCGAATCGCAGCGATGCTCGCACTGCTCTGTGCGCTCGTCGCGCGGCCGGTCCTGGCCCAGGTCGATCGAGCGACCCTCACCGGCACGGTCAAGGATTCCGCCGGCGCCGTCATTCCCGGCGCGACCGTTACCGTCACCAACCTGGCGACCAACGTTGCCGACACGCAGACGACGACCGAGAGCGGCACGTATCTCACCGTGAACCTGATTCCCGGCCGTTACCGCGTCGACGTGGAGCTGAGCGGATTCAAGAAGTATTCGCAGAACGTCCTGCTCGAAGTCGGGCAGCGGGCCCGCGTCGACGCGGCGCTCGGCGTCGGCAACCTGAACGAGACCATCACCGTGCAGGAGACGACGCCGCTGCTCAACAGCACCGACGCGACGCTGGGGACGGTCATTCCGCAGATGCAGGTGTCGAACCTGCCGCTCGCGATCCGCAACTGGGACGATCTGCTCGCGCTCGTGCCCGGCGTGCAGCAGGATCGCTACACGGAGCAGGGCGGCGGCACGTCGTTCGGCCGCACGGGCGGCATCAACGTGCACGGCGCGCGCGCGCTGCAGAACAACTTCCTCCTCGACGGCGTCGACAACAACAGCATCTCCGAGAACGTGCAGGAGCTGACGACGCAGGTGTCGCGGCCATCGGTGGACGCCATCCAGGAATTCAAGGTCGTGACGAGTCCGTATTCGGCGGAGTACGGGCGCGCGCCCGGGGCCGCCGTCAGCGTGTCGACCAAGTCCGGCACCAACGCGATCCACGGCACGGCCTACAACTACTTCCGCAACCAGAGCATGGACGCCATCGATTTCTTCTCGAAGAAGGCGGGCGCGCCCAAGCCCGATAACAAGCAGAACCAGCCCGGCGGGAACATCGGCGGTCCGATCCTGCACGACCGCGCGTTCTTCTTCGCCGACTACGAGAGCACCCGCATCACGCGCGGCGTCAGCCGCCTGACCCGCGTGCCGACCGCCGACGAACGGGCCGGCATCTTCACGTCGACCGTCAAGGATCCGCTGACGGGGCTGCCGTTCGACAACAACACCATCCCGGCCAACCGGATCGATCCGTACGCGTCGGCGATTCTCGCGCTGGTGCCGATGCCGAACCAGCCGGGCGTGAACAACTTCTTCCGCAACGCCAACTTGATCGACAACTCGGACCGGCTGCTCACGCGGCTCGACTGGCGTCCGGGTCCGCGCGACAGCGTGTTCGGCCGCTATATCTACTCGAACCGCGATCGCGAGATTCCCGGCGCCTTCGGCGGCGTGATCGACGGCACGGGCACGTCGGCGTTCGGCAACCAGAAGATCAAGACGAACGCGATCGTCGGCGGGTGGACGCGCGTGCTGTCCGACCGGATGGTCAACGAAGCGCGGTTCTCGTGGTCGCGGTCGCGGTCCGACGCGGTGCACCAGGCGTTCGGGATCGCCCCGCCTCCGGCGGCGCAGATTCCCGGCATGATCACCGACCCGATCGTCGCCGGCGGGTTTCCCGGCATCTCGGTGAACGGTTATTTCGGCGGCTCGGGCCTCGGCCGCCTCGGCTCGCCCGACTTCCTGCCGAAGTTCCAGCACACCGATCAGTTCGAGTACATCGACACGCTGTCGTGGCTGCGCGGCACCCACGCGTTCAAGTTCGGCGCCGACATCATCGCGCCGATGAACAACGAGTACATGGACGTGCCGGCGACGCGCGGGTCGATGACGTTCGGCGGCACCTTCACCGGATTGTCGGGATCGGGCATGGCCGACTTCCTGCTCGGCTACGTCTCCGGCTTCCAGCTCTCCAACGTGTACGTCGTCGAACAGCGGCATCACGCGCAGATGGCGTTCGTGCAGGACGACTGGAAGGCGACCGACCGACTGACGATGAACCTCGGGCTGCGCTACGATTTCATCACGCCCGCGCTCGAGGCGCAGAACCGTCAGACGAACTTCGATCCGTCCGGGAGCGGGAGCCTCGTGTTCGCGACCGACGGCTCGCTGGAGGATCGCGGCCTGGTCAAGCCCGACCGGAACAACGTCGCTCCGCGCGTCGGCGTCGTCTACAAGGTCGACGACAAGACGAACATCCGCGGCGGCTGGG
>Ga0066903_100001459_pt1 | contig 17266 bp, 9 predicted proteins | sample PanSoiMetaGPlot1_FD_67491 | JGI IMG/M metagenome (GOLD analysis project Ga0066903, IMG submission 67491) | Tropical forest soil microbial communities from Panama analyzed to predict greenhouse gas emissions - Panama Soil - Plot 1 (version 2) | ecosystem: Environmental > Terrestrial > Soil >... | reverse complement strand
CCGGGCGATCGCCGCCGGAACGCCGCGGGCGCGCGCCTCCATGATCGTTTCGCAGATGCCGCTGACGATCTGATCCAGATCGGCGGCGCTGTTGTCGAGGACGATCCAGCGAGCCGGATCGCCCGCCGCCATCGCCAGGTATCCTTCGCGCAGCCGCTGCCCCAGCCCGCTGCCGACCAGGCCCTTGCGCGACGCCGGCCGCTGCTCGCGGGCCAGGATCTTCGCCACCTTGCGCCGCCCGCGCGCGACCGACGGATCGACGTCGACGAGAAACACCAGGTCGGGCCACAGGCCTCCGGCGGCGTCCGCGATGATCGACCGGACCGTGGCATCCGGAAGGCGGCGCACGTGTCGCGCCAGGACCTCCGCGGTGTACAGATATCGATCGGTGATGACGACGTCGTTGCGCGCCAGCGCGGGCGCAACGACCTCTTCCACCAGCTGGACCTCGCGCGCGACGTACAGCAGCAGCTCGGCCCGCGGCACCAGCGCCAGGTTGCGCGCGTCGCGACAGAGGTCGCGGATCGACTGGGTGACGCGCGACGCGAACCAGCCGCCCTCCCGGGCGTGCTCGACGGAGAGACCGCGTTCGCGCAGCGCCGCCGCGACCCGGTTGGACAGCGTCGTCTTCCCGCTGCCGTCAATGCCTTCGAACGCGATGAACATTCCAGGCGGCATTGCGCGTTCGCTCATGCCGTTCCCGGGGTTGGCGCGAAGTAGGCCGCGGCGTCCAGGGTGGTGTTCGGGTCGGCGTCGGCGTTCGCGACGTCGTCGGTCGCCGGCGGCGACTCGTCGATCGGCTCCAGCTTGCGCGTCATGGCCGCCATTCCGATCCGGAACTTCGAGAAATCGTCGGCGGGCTGCAGGCCGGTCAGCGCCCAGGTCAGCCAGACGGGCCGGTCGCCCCAGTGCTTGATCTCGAGGATCCGAGCCGGGCCGGGCGCGATCACGTCGGCCGGGTTGGGCGCGACCTCGGCACCGACCACGCCGACCGTCTGGGGCCGACAGAAGGTCAGACGTTCGTCGAGCGTGATGCGCAGGCGCCCGGACTCGGCGGTCATCGCCGCGCGCCGGTACCAGGTCGTCAGGCGCGGCGCCATGGTCGGAATCGCGAGCTCGCGGGCCAGCGTCGCCAGCGCCGACAGCGGCTCCAGCGACGCGAAGGCCGCATCCCGCTGCCCGCGCCGCTCGATCAGCTGCCGGAGCAGCGTCGGCGTCGCCTGAAGCCGGACCTTGGAACGGGCGGTTCCCGTGTTCTGCTTGAGCTCGAGGCACGCCACCGCCGACAGGATCGGGGCGTCCTCCAAGGAGGCCGCCATGGCGTATTCGCGCAGCCGCAGCCGGCGAGCGACCGGCCCCGCGCACGACTGCAGATACTGGGAATCGTCGGTGTCGAAATAGGTCGTGCGCGTATACGCGATCGGCCGGTTTTGATCGTAAGTCTCGACGGTGGCGCGCGTACCGATCGCGGTGAAGAAACGCGTCACCTGCGCGCGCGTCAGGACAAAGCGCTCTTCGTGCTCGGACGATTCCACGACGCCACCCATGTCATCTCCCGGATGTTCGAATTCCGCGTGTTCGAAACTCGGACGAGTGCACTGCAAGCACGGTGCCGCCCCGAGGTCGGCATCGTGGGAGTTTTGACGGAGGGGCGCTCGGGGGTCGTTACCGGCGCGTAATCAGGGGACCAAAGGCGAGTTACCGCGTGCGCATCGTGGCGATGCGCTCGGCGAGCCCCGACGATCTTTCCAGCGGGCGCGCGGCGGCCTGCTCGAGCAGGGCGCGGCGGCCGACCACGGTGATCGAGTGCCGGACCCGCGTCACCGCGGTGTAGACCAGCTCGCGCGACAGCAGCGGCAGGTCGGTGTCCGGAAGAATCAGAGCCGCTCGATCGAGCTCGCTGCCCTGCGCCTTGTGGACGGTCGATGCGTAGGCCACCGCGAGCGCGCCCTGCAGGGCGGGGAGCGGAAAGGGAACCAGCGCGCCGCCCCGCGGGAAGACCGCCGCGGGGACAGGCCGACCGCCGCCGGCAGGAACCACCGAGAGCACCACCCCCTGATCGCCGTTGTAGAGGCCGCGATCGTAGTCGTTGCGCGTGATCATCACGGGCGTACCGGGCAGGATCGCGCCCGGTGGCGGGGCCGGCAGGCCCGCGTCGGCGGCGGCGCGGCGCGCCAGCTCGGCGTTGATTCGATCGGCTCCGGCAAAGCCGCGGCGGGTGACCGTCAGCAAGCGCGAGCGCTGCTGGCGGCCCAGCGCGAACGCGACGGCGGCAGCGGCATCGGGGTCCAGCTGGGCGTCGCTGCCGGCGCGCAGCGCGTAGCTCTGCCGGGCGGCGTCGGCACCCGGCCGGATCCATTCCGCGTACCAGCGATCGATGAACGTCGCGACGGTCCGGCGCGCGACCGGCGCGGCGTCGCCGTCCGGCTCCAGGCATTCGAAGCCGGTGAAGGTCAGCTCGGACGGCGCGCGAGCCGCGGGCGCGCCGCGTCCGGCTAGGTCGCCGGCGGCGATCGCGCGCGCGACGTCCAGCACGCGCGCGCCAGCCGGATCATCCGGGTTCATCCGGTGGCTGCGGGTCAGCCGGAGGGCGGAACCGACGCCGACGAGATCGCGGAACACGCTGCCCGCCTCCACGGCCGGCAGCTGATCGCCGTCGCCGATCAGAACCAGGCGGGCATCCGGAAGCAGCGCGCGCGAAAGCTGTTCCATCAGCGCCAGCCCGACCATCGACGCCTCGTCGACGATGACGGCGGCGTAGGGGAGGGGTCGGTTCTCGTGGTGGCGGAACTCGCCGCCGCCCAGCTTGAGCGCGCCGCCCCCGAGGCCGAGCAACCGGTGCAGCGTCCCGGGCGCCGGCGCCGCGGGATCGTCCGTCGCCAGCAGCTCGGCGATCCGGTTGGCCGCCTTTCCGGTGGGCGCCGCGATCGCGATGCGCTCGCGATCGATCCCGGCGGCGATCCACGCCTGCACGATGCCGCCGATGAGCGCGGTCTTACCGGTGCCCGGGCCACCCGAGATCACCGTCAGCGAGCGCCGGCGGGCCGCCGCGATCGCCGCCGCCTGCTCGTCCGTCCATCGCGCCTTGGGGTCGGTCGCGGTCGGCGCCACCTCGGGCGCGGACAATCGGGTCGCGAGCGCTGCGGCCAAGCGCATCTCCAGGCGCAGATCGCGCTCGTGATACAGGAAGCCGCCGTCGACGATGAACGGCCGGTAATCGCCGGGCTGTCCGACGAAGGGCGCGAGCGCGGCCCCGGCCAGGCCCGCGCCGGCGAGGCGCGCGGCGGCCGCGCGATCGTCGTCGGTGGCTCCCAGGCGGGCGACCCGCTCGCCCACGGTCGCGAGGCCGAGCCGTGTCGCGCCGGCGCCGCGCGATTCCAGCGACGCCAGCACCACCAGCGCGAAGGCGCGCCGCTCGGCGCGCGGCAGGTCGGCCGCTGGCCAGCCGCCCGCCTCGATCGCCAGGTAGAGCGACGCCTGATCGACATCCGCCGCGCGCGGCACGAGGTCGCGCGCCCAGGCGGGCGGCCAGGCGGCGCGATCGGCGTCGCTGGTCATTCCGGCGCCGCCTCCCCGCGATCGAGCGCGCCGGCCAGCTCGCCCTGCCACCGCAAGATCTCGTCGAAGTCCGGCCGGCGGGCGAGGATCGCTGCGGAGGGGCCGGCGCCGCGTTCCAGCCCGCGCACGAAGACGTAGAGGGTTCCGCCGAAGCGGGCCTCGTAGGCCGCCGCGTCGCCGATGCCGAGCATGCGCACCAGCGCCAGCGCATACAGCTGCTCCTGCAGCGCGTAGTTCACCTCGACGTGGGCGGCGACCGACTCCGCGTTCCAGGCCGGCAGCCGATCGGTCTTCCAGTCGGCGAAGTACGAGCGCCCCTCGTGCTCGAAGATCACGTCGACGAATCCCTTCACGAAGCCGCGCGCGGGACCGCCGGCCTTGGGCGGAAACGGGAACAGGAACTCCATCTCGCGCGCGCAGCGCGCCGCGGCTGCCAGCCCGGACAGCGTCGCGCCCACGACCGGCAGCGGCGCCGTCAGCGCCGCGTGGGCCAGGCGCAACGCCGGGCCGAGGTCGTCCGGATCGCGCCCGTAGCGACGCAGCAGCGGCTCGACGACGGTCCGCACGTCGTCACGCGCGCACCAGACGTCCCGGTCGGGGGCGGGCGTCGCGCGCAGCGTCTCGAGCGGCAGCTGTTCCAGGAGGGCGTGGATGAAGATGCCGGTCTCGGCGCCGCCCGCGAGATCGCCGGCGTCGTCGCCCGCGTGCGTCCCGGCGTCCAGGCCGACCTCGTCGGGCATCTCGGTCGGGGGGTGGTAGCCGCCCCGCGCCTGTTTGATGCGGCTGTATGACGTGGTGATGGCCCCGGCGCGCGCGCGGCGCAGGCGGGCGAGGGTGGGGTCGGGCGCGATCGGCGCGATGTCGGCGGGATCGGGACGCCAGGCGGCGAGGGCGCCGGCCGCTGGCGTGCCGCCGGAGTCATCGGCGGCGCGCGCGTCGATCCGGATCTCGTGCGGCGCCAGCAGGCGGCGGGTATCCGGCTCGATCATCAGCTCGTGAATCCGGCGGTTCACGTGCCGGTAGCCGCCGTTCAGCTTCCAGGTGTCCTCCTGCGGTGGGCTGTCGAACGGCGACAGATCCCCCTCGGGAACGTTGCCCGAATACGGGAGATAAAGCCGCTGGCGCGCGCGCGTCAGCGCGACGTAGTAGAGGCGCTGGTCCTCGGCGTCGCGATCGCGCTTGATGAGCTCGAGGACGCCGGGCAGTCGCGGCTGTCCCGCCAGGCGCCGGCGCTGGCCGTCGACGTCGACGAAGCTGCGGACGACGTCGCGGCCGACGAGGTTGAAGCCGCCGTAGACGAACACGATCTCGGCCTCCAGACCCTTCGCCCGGTGCATGGTCATGATCTGCACGGCGTCGCGCTCGCCCTCGGCGCGCAGCGTGTTGCCCTCTTCGGGCTGTGGCACGGCCAGCCGTGCGACCAGGGCCGCGAGACGGCGCGCGACGTCGCCCAGCGGACGACGGGTCCGGGCCGCGTCCAGCGCGAGCAGCTCGAACAGCTGGCGCAGGTTCGTCAGGCGGCGCATGGCATCGCCGCTGAACAGCTCGCGACGGGCGAGGCCGCTCTCGTCGAGAATTCGCCCGAACAGATCGGACAGATCGCCGCGCTCCGCGGCCGCGTGCCATTCGAGCAGGCGATCGACCAGGGGCTGATCGGCGCCCGCCACGGCGTCGGGCAGATCGGCCAGCCCGAGGCCGAAGAAGGGCGTCAGCCAGGCGCGCAACCGTCGGGCGGGATCGCGGGGATCGGCGATCGCGCGCAGCAGGTCCCGCACCTGGCGCGCCTCATCGGTCTCGTAAAGGCCTTCCTGCACGGCCAGCACCGCCGGGATGCCCCGGCTCGCCAGCGCGTCGGCGACCGTCTGCGACTCCCGGCGCGTGCGGGTCAGGATGAAGATCTCACGCGCGCTGGCGACGTCGGCCCGCGCCAGCAAGTCCGCGATCTCGTCGGCGATCGCGCGCGCCAGGCGCGCGCGCACGACGCGCATCGGCAGCTTTTCCTCGTCGTCGGCTTGCACGCGCAGCAGGGTGAGCGGCCGCATCTGGTCGACGGGCTCGCTCTCCTTGCCCCCGTACTTCACCGGGTTGCTGTAGCCGATTCCGCTCGAGAAGAACGGCTTGGCGGCCGTCTGATCGAAGATCCGGTTGTAGGTGTCGATGACGGCGGGGGTCGAACGAAAATTTCGTTCCAGGTGATGAACGCCGCCCATCGCGGTCACCGCCGCGCGCGCGGCGGCGTAGATGCTGACGTCGGCGCCGCGGAAGCCGTAGATCGACTGCTTGGGATCGCCGACCAGGATCAGCGGCCGCGGATCGCCACCGTCGAGGAAGATCGTGCGGAAGATCTGCCACTGCACCGGGTCGGTGTCCTGGAACTCGTCGATGATGGCCAGGCGGAAGCGCGCCCGCAGGGTGGCCACCAGCTCGCCGCCGCGCGGGCCGCGCAGCGCCTCGTCGACGAGCAGCAACATGTCGTCGAAGTCGTAGAGGCCGGCGGCCCGCTTGCGGGCGCGCAGGCGTTCGTCGACCAGCGGCCCGAAGCGCTGGGCCAGCACGCTGGCCAGCGGGAGGGCGGCGTCCGCCAGCGCCTGGATGCGCGCGACCAGCGGCGCGACGGTCGGCCTGTCACGCGCGCCGCCCAGACGTTCCGGGTCGAGGATGAACTCGAAGATCTTGCTGCTCCGGACCAGGGCGTCGATCCGCCCGAGCAGGAAGGCCGCGTCGCCGTCGCCAGCGAACAGCGTGCAGGCCGCGTGCAGCTTCTCGACGCGTTCCACGACGTACTTCGCGCGCTTGATCGAGCGGTTCGTGATCGCGCAGGCTTCCTGCAGGTTGCTCGCCGCGAACGCGCGTGCCGCCGCGCCGAGGCGCTGCGGATCGTACGGGACCGCCCAGTCGCATCGGATGCTGCGCGCCTTGTAGAGCAGGTCTTCCAGGCCGCGGACGTCGCTGGTCCCGAGCCACGCCGTCAACAGGGCCTGGTGCTCGTCGTCCAGGCGCGCCCGGATGACCTCGTCGAACGCGGCGGTGAAGGCGGTCCGGCTCTCGACGGCGTTCTGGGCGAGCAGCCGGCCGCTCGCGAACGCGTGCTCGGTGAGGACGCGCTGGCAGAAGGCGTGGATGGTGGAGATCGGCGCGACGTCGAGGCCGCGGCTGGCCGCCTCCAGCCGCTCGCACGCGGCGACGTCGATCGCCCAGACGTGCGGTCCCGTCGGCTCGTCGCCGGCGGCGTCGGGGCGGAGGACCTTCCGGATCAGCCCGCGGATCCGCCGCGCCAGCTCCGCCGCCGCCCGCTCGCTGAACGTCACCACCAGGATCTCGTCGATCCGGGCGTCGCCGCGCACGATCCGGTCGACGACCAGATGCTCGATGAGATAGGTCTTGCCGGTACCGGCCGACGCTTCGATCACCGCGGGCCGATCGCGGGGCAGGTCGGCCAGCTCCGTGGGGAACGGATAGAGGTAGGCGGCCGTCACGCCGGCTCCCGCAAGGAATGGAAGTACGGGCCGAAGCGCTGCTGGACGCGCGACTCGGCGTCTGCTTCGTCGGGAACCGGGTAACGGCGCGCGTCCGCCACCGGTCCACGATCCGAGCTGAGGCGCGTCCACCCGTCGTCGCGGACGAACATGATCGCCTGCCGAACCGTCATCGGCTCGCGCTTCTGGCGGCGCCGCCAGGTGAAGATGCCCTCGCACGGCATCAGATAGGCGTGGACGCCGGACAGCAGGTCGGCCGCCAGCCCCGTCAGCAGCGCCAGCGCATCGGCCTGCGCGAGCGGCGCGAAGACCGAACGCTTCACCTCGGCGGCGTCGTCGCCCTTGGCGCCGAGCGCGATCGAAACCAGCCGGCGGCCGGCGCCGGGGCCGGCCGCAGCGCGCACCAGGTGCGTCAGCCAGGCGCGCAGGCGGTCGCGCTCGCTGTCCTCGCCGCGCGATCGGGCCATGACCAGCGTCAGCGACAGCGCGTCGCCGTCGATGGCCGTGAGCGGCTCGCTCTGGCCGAAGAGCGAAACGACGCGCGGTCCTTCGGGAAGCGGAACCGTGAGCGTCACGGCCGGCGAGATCTGGATGTCGGGGCGGTGCTCTGGCGCGGCGCCGTACCAGATGGGCGCGAGCCCGCCGGGCAGGCGGCCGTCCAGCGCCTGCCGCAGCCCTTCGCGCCAGGACCGCAGCGTCATCAGATGCCGTCCCCGCATCACGGACCCGAAAAGACCCGACGGCAGCGTCCCGTCGAGCCGCAGGCGCGCGATGGCCGTGTCGTAGCGCTCCGCGAGCGCGGTGTCGTCGGTGGCGCCCGCGTCGATCGCGCGCCCGAACAGCTCGCGCAAGAGCGGCAGCGTCTGCATGCGCGCGTCCCCGAGGTTCTCGCGCTCGCGCAGCGCCGCCTCGGCGTCGTCGTCGGCGTCGTCCTCGTCGCGCATCGGCAGCAGCACGCGCACCGAGCCTTGCAGGGGACACTCGAGAAACCGGCGCAGGTCGACCAGCGTCAGCGTGGTGACCGGCCGCCGGGGCGTGTCCGGCCGCGAGGCCAGCGCGATGCGGCCGAGCGGCGGGGCGATCGCTTCCCACGCGGCCGGCGCCAGCGCCGCAGCGAGCGCGCTCGCCTCGGGCAACTCCAGCAGGTTGGCCGCCTGCCGCAGCGACCGTCCCAGCGTCGCGGCTTGCCGCTCGCGGGCCGCGGCGGGAAAGACGGCGCAGACGTCGTCGTCCTCATGCCGCGCGAGCGGCGGGCTCTTTCGCGTCAGCTCGCGGACCACCCGGTCCCCATCCGGACCGGACGCGAGCACGTCGCAGAGCGCGAGCACCGTCGAAGAGGGATCCTTCCCCTCGCCCGTCACCGCGTCGCGGCCGACGTAGGAAAGTCGAAGCCGCTCGCGCGCCGACTGCAGCGTCTCGAGAAAAAGGTATTCGTCGCGCTCGCGCGGCGTGACGTCGCCCGGCTGCACCGCCGCGGCGCGCAGGTCCAGCGCGCCGAACCCTTCCGCGGACGGGAAGATCCGCTCGTCGAGCCCGACCACGAACACGGTGCGAAAGGTGAGCGCGCGGAGCGGCGCCAGGCTGGCGACCGTGACGCCCTCGGGCGTCCGGCGCCGCGGCCGCGCGGCGCCGAGGCGCGCGCGCACCAGCTCGGTGGCGACGGCGAACCCGACCTCCAGATCGGGCGGCGCCGTCTCGGCGACCCGCTCGAGAATGGCGAGACAGTCGCGCAGGACGGCCTGCTCGTCGTCACCCTCGGGCCGGATCGTCGCGGTCAGGGTCCGCCGCAACAGCGCCATGAAGGCGGGGATGGGGGCGGTCAGCGCGCGTGCCGTGCGCGCGAAGTCGCAGAGCTCGCGCACGATGGTGCCGAGGGCGCGGGCGGCGGGTTCGGCGCCGGGGGGAAGCTCGGCGGCCAGCACGCTGCCTCCGTCGTGAGAGAAGGGGCGCTGCTCGCCGCTGCGCGGGCCGGACAGAAACGCGCCGAGCGCCAGCCGCCGCAGCCCGTGGTCCCAGCTGACCCGATCGTCGTCGGCATAGGTGTCGCCCAGATCGCGCCCGTCGGCGCCGCGCACGATCCCCAGCTCCTCGCACAGCGCCAGGAACATCTCCGGGTCGACATCGGGAAAACGCCGCGCCACGGTCGGGTGCATCGCGAGGGCCAAGAGGTCCCGCCGGCCGAGCGGCCCGGTCGGCAGCGCCAGCAGCAGCGCGACGGCCTCGACGATGTGTCCTTCGGCGGGCGAGGGAAGATCGAGGACCGTGTGCGGCAGGTCAGAAGCCGCCCCGAACACTTCGCGGGCGAGCGGCAGGTAGGTCGCGGCCGATGCCGGCGGGACGACGACCGCGAAGTCGTCGAAGCGCAGCGTCTCGTCGCGCTGGACCAGCGACCAGATCTCGGCGGCGACCGCCTCGAGCTCGCGCCGCGGATCGGGGGCCGCGAAGATCGCCAGGCTGTCGTCGTGCGGGGCTGGATCGCGGCTGCGCGGCGCCCGATCCAGCACCTCGCGCTGCAACGTCGCGAGCAGCGTCGGCGCGCCGTTCGCGGCCGGATCCTCGAAGCGCTCGTGGAAGTTGCAGTCGGACAGGTCGTTGTAGAGCCGGATGCTGTCCCGCCCGGGACGGCCCCAGAGCGCCAGCAGCGGGTTTTCGTCGGCGGCCGCGGCCGTCGCGGCGGGCGCGTCGCCGAGCGCGAGCGCCAGCTGGCGCGTCGGTCGGGGGGAGGCGGCGCGCGGCTTGCCCGATCGCCGCGCCGGCTGCAGGTCCTCCCACAGCTCGCGGCAGGGGTTCAGCGTGTAGACGAACAGCGGCGCCGCGCGCGCCAGCGTCGCGAAGATCGATCGGTACAGGCGGGCGACGAACGAGATCCCGAAGACGTGGACGGCGCCCGCCACGCGCAGCGTCTCGGGCGATGTCTGCGCGAAGAACTGGGGAAGGGTGGCGCACGCGTCGCCCGACAGCCGGCCGGTTCGCCCGAACAGCGCCAGCCAGAGCGCGCGCTGCCAGGTCTGAAGCGGCTCGTCCCACCCGGCGATCAGGCCGCCCTTGCGCCACGCCGCCAACATCTCGGGGCGCGCGTAGGCGTACTCGTCGAACAGGTCCGCCATCTTCGCCGCCAGCTGCGCGCGCCGCCGATCGAGAGCGTCGCGGTCGTCGTCATCCAGGCCTCGCGTCGGGGCGGAGGCGGCTTTGCCGCCGGAGTCCCATCGCGGGGGGTCTGGGACCCTTTGAGGGTCCCAGGAGTGAAGGTACACGCGGACGGCCGCGAGGTCCGCCGGCGCCAGGCGGCGTGCGTCGTGGAACAGCGCCAGCAGCTCGCCCTCGATGACGTCGCGATCGACGATGCGCAGTCCGGGGGCGCTGGCCTCGGCGACGTCGCGCAGGAAGCCGCGCAAGAAACCGGTCTGGACGTTGGCGGCGATGCCGCGCCGCCGCGCCAGGCCCTGCCGCAGGTGATCGGCGACGGAGGCGCTCGGAACCAGCACCGTCACCGGGTCGTACAGCGTCGCCTGTGTAGCCGCGACGTTGACGGCCAGCGCGTCAAGCAGCGGCTCGATGCGGTTCGAGTACGTCAGGTCGATCACGCCGCCCGACAGCTTGCCTCAAACCGGGCCGCGTGGCTGTGCTGTTCGAAGCGCGGCCGTGGAGGTGGGGTAAAATGAACTGCCTTGTACGAATTCACGATCCTGCTCGTCGAGGACGATCTCGACGTGCGGGAAGCCCTCGCGGAGGCGCTGCGCGACGAAGGCTACAGCGTCGAGGTCGCCGCCGACGGCGAGCAGGCGCTCGGCTACCTGCGTGCCGGCGGCCGACCCGGGCTGATCCTGCTGGACCTGATGATGCCGCGTATGAGCGGCTCCGAGTTCCGCATGGTCCAGAAAGTCGATCCCGTGCTGTGCGGCGTGCCGGTGGTCTTGCTCTCCGCCGACGGTCACATGGAGGAGAAGGCGCGGGCCCTGGAGACCCACGGCGCCATCCGGAAGCCGATCGACTTCGAGGAGCTGCTCACGACGATCCAGCGCTTCACCGCCAACCGCCCGTCCGCTTAGTAGAAAAAGCGCATGAACCAGCGCAGCAGGCGCTGCGTGCGCGATTTGTACGGGAAGGTCAGCTCGCGCCCGAGCAGCGGCGACAGCCACCCGAGCAGCGGGTGGTCCTCGACGATGGTCTCGACCCGGCAGAACTGGCGCAGCCCCTCCGGCCCGTGGCGGAAACCGGTGCCGCTCGCCTTGACGCCGCCGAGCGGCGCCTCGACGCAGAAGTAGTTCACGAGGGTGTCGTTGACGCAGACGCTGCCCGCCTGCAGGCGCCGCGCGAGCGCGGCGGCGCGCGCGGCGTCGCGCGACCAGATGCTGCCCGACAGCCCCATCGGCGTGTCGTTGGCGGCGCGCAGGGCCGCCTCGGCGTCCGCGACGCGCATCACCGGCAGCACAGGCCCGAACGTCTCCTCGCGCATCACGGCCATCTCCGGCTTCGCGTCGGCGATCAGCGTGGGCGCGAAGAACTGGCCCGGAAGATCGACACGCCGGGAGCCTCCCGCGACCACGCGCCCGCCGTGCGCGACCGCGTCGGCGATCTGCTGTTCGGCGCGCGTGATCTGCGGTGCGAAGGTGATGGCGCCGACGTCGACGTCGGTCGCGTCTGGTTTCCCGAGCGCCGGCGGTCCCTGCCGCAGGCGCGCGATCTCTGCGGCGGCCAGCTCGACGAAGCGGTCCGCGACCTTCTCCTCGACGATCACGCGTTCGGTCCGGATGCAGACCTGGCCGCTGTGGGCGAAGCCGCTCCAGACGGCGGCGTGGGCGGCGCGGGCCAGGTCGGCGTCGGCGAGCACGATCATCGGCGACTTGCCGCCCAGCTCCAGCACGCACGGCACCAGACGGGCGGCCGCGGCCAGGGCGACCTGCTTGCCTGTGGCGGCGCTGCCCGTGAAGAAGATCATGTCGGCGGCGGCGGTCAGCGCCGCGCCCGCGTCGCCCCGTCCGGGCACCACCTGGAAGACGCCCTCCGGCACGCCCGCGTCGGCGGCGATCTCGGCGACCCGCAGCGACGTCAGCGGCGTGTGCTCGGACGGCTTCAGGACGACGGCGTTGCCCGCCGCCAGCGGCCCGATGCAGTCTCCGTAGTTGTTCAGAAGCGGCCAGTTCCAGGGTCCGATCACGGCGACGACACCGCGCGGGTGATGCACGACACGCGCCCGCTTGTTGGTGAACACGAACGGGTGCCGGAGATCGTCGTCGAGCGCGCGGCGGCCTTTGCGGCCCGTGTAGTAGCGGGTGAGCTCGAGGGCGTAGAAAAGCTCCATGCATTCCGCCTCGTAGCGCGGCTTGCCGCTCTCGCTGGAGAGGATGTCCAGAAACGTCGCGTCGTCACGCAGGCCGCGCGCGACCCGGCGCAGGATGCGGGCGCGCTTGGAGAACGGCAGGTCGCCCCAGGCGGGCTGGGCGGCCCGGGCCCGGGCGAGGGCGGCCTCCGCGGCGGGCCCGTCGGCCGCCGGGACCTCCCGGATCAGCTCGCCTGTGGCGGGGTTGTGGACGCGAAGCGGTTCCATGACCTGCGGTTCTACCGGAAAGGCACTCTAATGTAGACTTCTGCCAATGCCCCGCTTTCATCGCCTAGCCTTACTTTCCGCATTTGTCTCGCTGACTCTCGGCGCCGGCGCCTGCGGGCGCAGCGACCTGTTCAGCGAGCACCACCACAGCGGGAGCGGCGGGTCGATCTCGATCGACGCCGGCCCCGGCTCGGGTGGCCACGGCGGCGGTCCCGACGGCGGCGCGGGGCATGGCGGGACGGGCGGCAGCATCTCGCAGCGCGGTGGCAGCGGCGGAGGGGCCGGGCGGGGCGGGACGGGCGGCAGCGTGGCGGGACGCGGCGGCAGCACCGCGGGGATGGGCGGTCGGGGCGGCTTCGGCGGCAGCGCGGCGGGACGCGGCGGCACGGGCGGCAGCATGGGCGGGCGCGGCGGCAGCATGGGCGGCCGTGGCGGCAGCGACAACTGCATGTCGCGCCAGGAGATCTGCGACAACAAGGTCGATGACAACTGCAACAACCTGGCGGACTGCGCGGATCCCAGTTGCTTCGGCGATCCTCATTGCGCGCCGCCCGGGCAGGAGATCTGCAACAACAACCTGGACGATGACGGCGACGGCCTCATCGACTGCGCCGATCCCGACTGCATGGGCAGCCTCGCGTGCAAGCCGACGATGGGCATGGAGATCTGCAACAACGGCATCGACGACAACAACGACCGGTTGGTCGACTGCGCCGACCCGCAGTGCACGACGTTCCCGGGCTGTCTCGCGGTTGCGTGCACGGCGGACGTCGATTTCGGGACCATCGCGGTGCACGGCGCCAGCGTCACGCGCTCCATCGACACCACGGGTGGCAGCACCGGCTACGCGACCTGCGCGCCGACCGGCGGATTCGGCCGGGTCGGGCGGTTCCAGCTGACCGCCACGACGGACGTCAAGATGGACTTCAAGCAGGGGTCGACCAGCGCGCACGTCGTCGCCCTGTTCCGCGCCGGCGCCAGCGAGCGCTGCGACCGCAATCCCGTCGACTGCGTGAACGCGATGGACGATCCGACCGCGTCGAAGACGTTCTCGGCGCTCGCGGCCGGCGTCTACTGGCTGATCGTCGATTCGTACCCCGGTCTACCCGGACCGACGTCGGTCACGCTGTCGACCGGCACCGTCACGCCGGAGATCTGCGCCAACGGCAAGGACGACGACGGCAACGGCCTCATCGACTGCCAGGACCTGGCCTGCAAGAACGACAAGTCCTGCGTCGGCAGCGAGTGCGCGCCCGACCTCGACATCGGCACGCTGGTGGTCGGCGGCATGGTGAAGAACGTCCAGACGAACACGCGCACCGCGACGGACGATTTCCAGTCGACCTGCTCGGCGGGAATGCCGGGCGGCGACATCGCGATCGCCTTCACGCTGGCCGAGACCGCCGGGCTGGAGGTGCAGTACCAGCAGGCCCAGTCGGCGCGCAGCATCTTCGCGCTGTACCAGTTCCCGGCGCCGGGGCTGGCGTGCGATGCGGACCAGCTCTCCTGCGCGTTCGAGGACGACTCGGCGAACGCGGTGGCGTTCGTCAGCCTGCCCGCGGGCCGGTACGTGTTCATCGTCAAGGCGCAGAGCGCCGCGCAGGCCGGGTTCATCAACCTCCGTTTCTCCGCGTTCAGCGGACCCAAGATCGAGATCTGCGGCAACGGCATCGACGACGACGGCAACGGCCTGATCGATTGCGCCGATCCGTCCTGCTTCGGCATCGCGAGCTGCCCGCCGCCGTCCTGCATGCCCGGTCAAGATCTCGGGTCGTTCAGCTGGGGGACGCGGCGCGCGGTCAGCGTCGACACCACCAGCGGCACCACCCTGTTCCCCACGTCGTGCGGTCGCGGCAACGGCAAGGAGCAGGTGCTGCGCCTGACGGTGACGCAGCCGATGAGCCTCGGCTTCGACTGCACGGACGGCGGCGCGCACGTGTTCGCGCTCGCCAAGCAGGTGCAGCCGCTCGACACCTGCGACCTGAACGAGATCGTTTGCGTCGATCCGGCGCTGATCCCGTTCGGCTGTGGCTTCTCGATCCCCGACCTGCAGCCGGGGCAGTACAACGTGATCGTGGAGGCGTTCGAGGCCGGCAAGGAGGGGGTCGTGAACCTGACCCTGACCGGCATCCAGGAGACCATCCGCGAGATCTGCAACAACGGCATCGACGACGACGGGGACGGTTTCACCGACTGCGCCGATCGCAAGTGCGCGACCGATCCGAACTGCGCCAAGTTCGCTTGCCGCCCGGATCAGGATGTCAAGCTGCTGCCGCTCGACGGGACGGCGGTCTCGGCGGTCGTGCAGACGGCGATGGCGGGCGACGATCAGAAGATGACGTGCACCAGCGTGCCGGGCGGGCAGGACGGGGTGGTCGACTTCCAGCTGCCGGCGCTGGCAGACCTGACCATGCAGTGGGCGCAGGTCGGCAACCACGACTTCGCCATCTACGACGACGAGGGCACGTTGCTTGCGTGCGACGCGGGGACGGAGCGCGCGTGCGTGAAGTCGAACGGGATGCCGACCGGGATGCAGCTGTTCTCGGCGTTGCCGGGCGGCCGCTACCACCTGGTCGTCGACGCCGACGCCCCCGGGAAAGAGGGCGGGGTGGTGCTGCAGCTGTCCGCGGTCGCGACGCCGATGCCGTGAAGATCGACTGGTTGCGGCTCGGCGCGCGTTGGCGCGGCGTCGTCGCCGTCTGGGGGCGCGTGCGGGATGCGGTGGCGAACTTCCTGGTCATCCTCGGGCTCTGCGCCATCGCCTACGGCGTCGTCTTCTGGTGGAAGCAGCTGCCCTATCGGGAGCTGATGCTGCTCGCGTGCGTCGGGCTCGGCAGCCTGCCGCTCGGTGTCGGCCTGCTTTTGCGAAGCCGCGCGAATCAGACCACGCTGGCGCTGGCCGCCGTCTGCTGCGCGCTGTCCGGCGTGCTGCAGCTGGTGCTCCTCGGTCCGGGGGCGGTGCTGCAGCCGATCGGGATGGTTTTGCAGGCGCTCGCCTGGGGCGGCGCGGCGCAGAGCTACGCGCGCTTCAAACGACTGCGCAAACAACGCTAGTCGACGACACCGGACCGCACGCGCTCGGCACCGGACACACGTCGCGTGTCGATGTTGGTCGCGGACTTTCGGAGGCGCGCGCCGGCACGGTCATTGCTGCTCGAGCAGCGGCAAAGGAGTGACGCATGCACCTCATCGATCGCCGTGTACGAAGGCTGTGGATCCTCGTCGGGCTTGCGACCGGTTGTACCGGCGCCCCGCACGTGCCTGACTCGCCGAATGAACGTCTCGGCATCGCGCGATTCGAGATTCGCGAGACCGCGGATTCGGCGACGGTGATCGGACGGGACGCGGAGGGGCAGGATGTCGGGCGGCTCGACCTTCATCGCGGCCGCTTCGCCCTGTCGCGCACGTTCGCCGAGGGTTACGACGATCCGTTGGTCGATGGACGGAAGCTCGCCGTTCGGGTCCGCCAGCAGTCGCTCGACTGGGAGACGGAGGGCTACGCGGCGACCCGGGCCTTGCCGGCGCACCCGCCCAGCCAGTGGGCCATCGCCGCTTTTCTCGAGGACCCGCACGTCAAGCCGATCCTGGAAAACTGGGGAATCGGGTTCCAGGCCGCCGACGCCCCCAGCCCCTATCAATGCGACCTCGACGGGACCAATTCCTGCCGCTGCACGCCCCTGACCTGCCCGACGATCTTCGGCGCGACGCCCAGCGCGTGCGCCGGCAACGGCGCCGATGTCGCCTTCATCGTGCACCAGCGTGCCGGCGCGGGCTATCACTCGGACCTGTCGAACCCGAACGAGATCATCCACGACCAATCGTTCATCGCCCAGTGCTGCCCGTACATCTCGGACGCGATGCCCGCGATCTTCGCCAAGAAGAGCTGCACGGATTCCACGACCTGTTCGGCCACCGCGCCCTGCCAGACGACCTGCGGCCCGGTGACGATCGGGAGCCGGTGCAAGGCGTGTCCGACCTATGCCAGCAACGGCAAATGCGACATCTTCGTGGAGGACGCCGGGTGGTCGGACCCGGATGCGCCGGTCATCGCGACCAACTACTGCGGTGAGGCCGCGGTCCGAAGCGTGGAGGCCCAGCAGGCGGTGAGCAACGTGTGCGTGCGCTACGCCTGGAGCTGCGGCGACGGCGTCTGCGACAAGGACGAGACCTGCGCGAGCTGCCCGGCGGATTGCGGCTGCAACGGGTTCGACACCTGTGGCGGCGGCGGGACCCCGGAGATGTGTGGCTGCACGCCGCTGACGGCGTGTCCGGCGGGTTTCCAGTGCGCCACGATCGACGACGGCTGCGGCGGCACGCTCGATTGCAGCGGCGGCCGCACGTGCGACGAGATCGTCGGCAAGAAGAACTACGAGTGCGTCGTCGCGAGCCATCGCTGCTGCAAACACGGGCGCTGCGAAGACGACGTGGACGCCGACTGAGTCGTCGAGGTCCGGCCGGCCCCCGAGCATGAGGGCGTCGGCCGGATCTGATAAGCTCGGAGCGTGAAACGGAAGCTGCGCATCCTCGTGGCCAAGGCCGGGCTCGACGGGCACGACCGCGGCGCCAAGGTCGTGGCGCGCGCGCTCGCGGACGCCGGCTACGAGGTGATCTACAGCGGTCTGCACCAGACGGCCGAGATGATCGCGGCGGCGGCTCAGCAGGAATCGGTGGACGCGGTCGGGCT
>Ga0066903_100001458_pt1 | contig 17268 bp, 15 predicted proteins | sample PanSoiMetaGPlot1_FD_67491 | JGI IMG/M metagenome (GOLD analysis project Ga0066903, IMG submission 67491) | Tropical forest soil microbial communities from Panama analyzed to predict greenhouse gas emissions - Panama Soil - Plot 1 (version 2) | ecosystem: Environmental > Terrestrial > Soil >... | reverse complement strand
TCACCTGGTCGCCCGCAGCCGGCGCGGCCTGGCCGCGGCCGACGGCGACGACCCGGATCGGCCCGAACACCTCGCCCTGCTCGCCCTCCACCTCGCGCTGCTTCATCAGCTCCAGCACCGCCAGGAAGGCGGCCGCCTGTGAGAGCCGGTCGAGCCCGCGCACGGCCTCGTCGAACGCAAAGGCGCGGCGCTCGCGCAGGATCGCCCGGAACTGCTCGACGAACACGGTCACGGGCACCAGCGGCCGCCGCACGGCCGAGACGTCGATCGGATCGGGCGCGATCAGCAGCCGGTCGATCGCGGCCGCCAGCCGCCAGGGGTCCTCGCTGAACTCGAGCTGCAGCGGCTTGGGCCGCGGCGCCAGCGGGGCCGGGCCGACGCGGAAGATGCGCTGCGGGTCGCGGCCGCGCCGCTCCAGCCAGCGCGCAATCGCCTGGAAACGGCGGTACTCGAGCAGCCGCGCGAACAGCTCGGCCTCGGCCTGCTCCGGCGTGAGCTCCTCGTCGTCCTCGTCGGACGGGAACAGCAGCCGCACCTTGATCTCCAGCAGCGCAGCGACCAGGACGAGGAACTCGCTGGCCGACTCGAGGTCGAGCTCGCCCTTCTCGTACGCGCGCTCGACGTAGGCCGCCACGATCTCCGCGACGGGCACCTCGGCCAGCTCGACCTCCTCGCGCAGGATCAGTGCCAGCAGCAGGTCGAACGGCCCCTGAAAGACGTCAAGGTCAAGCTCGAGATCGGCGACGATCATCGAGGCATTCTACGCCCCGCCCCGGCCGGAGCCGAGCCGGATTACGCGCGGTACACTGGCCGCCGTGCACGGAGGATGCGACAGCACATCAGACCGCTGCTGGCCGGCGATACCGAACGCAGCGTCGGCGAAGTGATCGCTTCGGCGCCATAGTCGGCCGCGCCGCTCGAACTCCTTCACCCTCCTTCGACCGGTAGAGTCTGTCGGCCCCGAAGGAGGCACCATGGATCTCGCAGACGCGTACGCGCAGTTCGAGCCGGCGTGGGATGAGTTCGCGAAGGGCAACGCGGAGCCGGCCAAGGCCCTGTATTCGCATCGGGAAGACGCCACGCTGGCAAACCCGTTCGGCCCCGCCGTGCGTGGGTGGGATCAGGTATCCAAGACACTCGAGTTCGCCTCATCCCGCTTCCGGGACGGCGCGTTCATCGCCACCGAACGGATCGCCGAGTACGTGACCGCCGACCTCGCATGCCGGCTTGACCTCGAACACTGGGAGGCGAGGGTGGGGGAACGGCCCGAGGTCGAGCGCTTCGACCTCCGCGTCACGACGACTCTGCGCCGCGAAGGCGACGACTGGAAGATCGTCCACCGCCACGCCGACCCGATCAATGCATTTGACCCGGACGGGCCGCTGCGCACCTCGACTGGTTAAGGGACAGATGGCGCGAACTCCGGCTGAGCGGCGACGGCGTGCGCCCGGGTGAGCTACGGGATCGTCCTCCGATTGGCAGCGACTCCGGACAAATGGTCATCCCCCGCCCATTGCGAACTCGCCGCTCGTTGGCCCCGTCCCAGAGCAGACCGGGAGTGCCGACCCTTGACGGAGCCGTGACAGCCGCGCAGGCCGCTGTGACGTCGCGTTCGAGAGCATGGTCGCGTGACCACTCCAACGCTCTACAAGGCGCGCGGGCTCTCGTCCAAGCAGAAGGTCTGCGCGATCTGCGTCGAGCGGACGCGCGGACCCACCGAACGGGTCGCGCTCAGCCACGGCGTCCAGGTCTGGCTGTGCAAGCCGCATGCCAGCCCGTGGTTCCGGTCGCGCCGGGGCGGCCGCGACCTTGCCCTGACATTACGGAGGCTCTGGCAGGCCCATGATTGCCTGACCGAGCCTCGCCGGCGAGCGCTGGATGCACATCTCGAGATGGCCGGTCGCGAGCTTCCGTTTGACCCGGCGCTCCCTGGTTCCTATTCGTGGCCAAAGCTCCGTCAGGAAGCCGAGCGTCGCTGGGCGACGGGCGAAGATCGCGACACCGTTATCGACGAGCTGCGTCGTGACCACTCGCGTGACTACGCGCGCGTCCCGTCGGTTCGCTCTATGCGCCGCTGGTACCACGACGGCCGCTGGCTCGACATGGTCGACATCGACAAGGGTGACGACGAGCCCGACACCGCCGGGCCACCGACGAAGGCGCCGCCTGGGCACGGACCGCCCAGCGCCACGATCCGCAAGAAGCCTCCAGTCACGCTGGCGGAGTGGATCAGCGGTGCCGAGGGGAGCGGGGTCGTGCCATTTGGCAGCGACTACGGTCAAATGGACAACCCTCCGCCAACCAAGGACTCCGAGGACGACGCTCGGCCGCCTCCCGAGCCGCCGACGGCCTGAATGCTCAGCCCCCGCCGAGCTCCGCGCCGTAGGCCTTCCGGTACACATCCTGGAGGTGCCGCACCGCATCCACGTAGTCGCGGGTCTCCTCGAAGCGGATCCGCACCGGCTGCCCGTTCGGTGTGCCCTCGATCCAGGAGTCGACGTTCGACTGGCCGGCGTTGTAGGCGGCAAGCGCCAGGTCGACGGAGTTGGGATACGCCGAGTAGTGGTTGATGAGATGCCGCAGGTACCAGGCGCCGTAGCGGATGTTGAGGTCGGGGTTGAGGAGGTCGGTGGCCGGATCGAAGCGCGTCCCACCGGTGTGGATCGCGATGCCCTCGGCCGTGTCCGGCAGCAGCTGCATGAGGCCGACCGCGCCGGCGTCGGAGCGGGCATCGGAGTGGAAGCGCGACTCGCGGTAGATGACGGCCGCCAGCAGGGCGGGATCGAGCTGGTCCTGGCGGGCGTAGCCGACGACTGCCGATCGGTAGTTGAGCGGATACCAGAGCCTCAGCCACCAGGCCGGCTGGGTGGCATGCACGAACAGCGCGAAACCGCCGGCCACGCAGAGCAGCACCGCGACGACCGCAAGCGCGCGTCTCATCGCTCCAGCAGCCGCTCGACCACCCCGGCCACCCACCGGTCGAGGTCCTCGAGCGTGCCGACGTTCTCGTACACGAAGTCGCTGCGCCGGGCCTTCTCCTCCTCGGGCAGCTGCGCGGCCATGCGCTGGGCCGCGTCCGGCCGCCGTTGCTCTCGCAGCACGACCGGCGCGGTCACCGTCACGATCGCGTCGTAGCGCTCCTCGATGCCCGCCTCGAACAGGGTCGGCGCCTCGTGCACGAGCAGCCGCTGTCCTGCCGCCACCTGGGCGTCGCGCCAGCGGCCAAACTCGACCGCGATGAGGGGCAGCAGCAGCGCCTCGAGGGCGCGCCGCTCACCGTCGTTGCCGAACACCCGCGCCGCCAGCGCGGCGCGATCGACCGAGCCGTCGGCCGCCAGCACCGCCGGCCCGAAGCGCTCGGCCACGGCCGCCACCACGTCCGGCCGCTCGTACAGCCCGCGCACGATCTCGTCACTCGACAACGTGGCCGCGCCGTGACGGCGAAAGGCCTCGAGCGCCTCCGATTTCCCCGACCCGATGCCGCCGGTCAGACCGACGACGGGAGGCATCAGCTTTCGGACTCGGCCGGCGTCTCGTCCGCCGCCGGCTCGGCCTCGGCCTCCGCCTCGACTTCGGGCTCGGGCTCCGCCTCCGGCTCCGCTTCCTCGACGGGCTCGGGCTCCGCAGCGTCCTCGGCGACCGGCTCGGGCTCAGCAGCAGCCTCGGGCACCTCGACGGGCTCGGCCCTCTTTGCTGCCTCTTCTTCGGCAACCTGCTCCGCCTCGGGCTCAACAGCCTCTTCGACAACAGGCTCGGCCTCAGCCGCAGGCTCCTCAGCCTCGGGCTCGGCATCGAGCGCGGCAGCCGCCTCGGCGTCCTCCTGCGCGAACACCTCGGAGGAGAGGCCCAGGTCGGGCACGCTGGGAGCCGACACCACCGAGGCGCCGTCCTCCAGCGTCAGCCGGTGGGGCGTCTCGTCCTCGCCGACCCGCTTCACCGACAGCGAGAGCCGGCGCCGCTCGGGATCGATCTCGATCACCTTGACGGCCACTTCCTCGCCCTGCTGCACGACCTCGCGCGGGTTCTCGACGTGATGGTCGGCCAGCTCGGAGATGTGGATCAGGCCCTCGACGCCGGGCAGGATCTCGGCGAAGGCGCCGAACGTGACGACCTTCGTGACCTTGCCCCAGACCACGTCGTCCTGGCGGCACTCATCGATCACGCGCTGCCACGGGTCGGTCTGCGTCTGCTTCAGGCCCAGCGAGATGCGCTGGCGGTCGCGGTCGACGTCGAGCACCTTGACGTTCACCTTCTGGCCGATCTCCAGCACCTCGGAGGGATGGTTGACGTGACTCCACGACAGCTCCGAGATGTGGATCAGGCCGTCGATGCCGTCCAGGTCGACGAAGGCGCCGAAGTCGACGATGTTCGAGATCACGCCCTCCACCTCGACGCCCGGCGACAGCCGGTCGAGGATCTGCTGGCGCTGCTCGCGGCGCTCCTCCTCGAGCACAGCGCGGCGCGAGAGCACGACGTTGTTGCGGCTGCGGTTCAGCTCGATCACCTTGCAGCGCAGGGTCTGGTCGCGGTACTCGTCCAGATCCTGCACGCGGCGGATGTCGACCAGCGAGGCGGGCAGGAATCCGCGCACCCCGAGGTCGATGATCAGGCCGCCCTTGACGACCTCGATGACCGAGCCCTCGACCGGCTCGCCGCTCTCGGCGGCGGCCTCGATGCGGCGCCACGCCTTCTCGAAACGGGCACGCTTCTTGGACAGGATCAGACGCCCGTCGGCGTCCTCCTTCTGCAGCACCAGCGCGTCGATGTCGTCGCCCAGCGCGACCTCCTCATCGGGGTCGACGGAGCGGCGGATCGACAGCTCGGAAAGCGGGATCACGCCCTCCGACTTGTAACCGATGTCGACCAGCACCTCGTCCTTGTCGACCCGTACGACCGTGCCTGTCACCACATCACCCTCGCTGAACTCCGTGATGGTGCGGTCGTAGTCGGGGACGAGCTTGCCGTCCACCTCGATCATCCAGTCGTCAGCCGGATTCGCCTTCGTCTTCTGGTCGGTTGCCAAGTTGGTCTGTGTCCTCTCGAGTGAATGTTCTTCGCCCAGCGCAAAAACCTCGGCCGGCCGAGCGTCCACGGCAGTATACAGGCGGCTGCGCCGCGCTCAGCCGGTCGCAAACACCTTTCCGTGCAGGATGATCACGGCTCCGCCGGGCACCAATTCGAAGTCACCGTACCCCGGCAGCGAGATGCTCTGGGCGACCAGTCCCGGGTTGACCGCGACCGCCCCGTCGGCGAACCCGCGCACGAACGCGATGCCCGCCGGCGTGGGCGGCCCCAGCGGGTCGCCCAGCTTGACCTTGTACAGCGGATCGTCGCCGGCCCCCAGCGGCGGGGCGTAGGCCGAGAGCGGGCCGATCTCGCAGAGCAGGTACGAGGCGTAGCCGTAGACACGCTCGGCCTTGTCGGCCCGCTTCTCGTCGTCCCAGACCCAGGAGCCGACCTCGGCGTTGACGGCAACGTTGAAGTAGTCGAAGAGCTGGTCCCAGTCCTCGGCCCGGCGGCCGATGAAGCCCTCGTCCAGGGTGATCGCGTCCGTGCTGGCGATCTGCGAGCGGTGCGGGGGCTCGAACGGGCGCAGCTCGCCGACCAGCGAGTAGCCGTCGGTCTTGAGCACGTTGCGCACCAGGGCCAGGGCCTGGGCCAGGTAGTCGGCGCCGGTGTCGGGGGTCATCGCCTGGCCGGTCTTGGGGTCGACCGGCACCGACGACCAGTTGGGCTCGTTCCAGGCGTCGGTGATCACGACGCCGTACCAGCCGCCCTTGCCCAGGTCGACCGCCGCCTGCTTCTCCCAGGCGGCCTGGTAGTCGGTGTTGCCGAAGTCGAGCAGCACCCAGTCGGGGTGCTCGGCGGGGTGCACCTCGTTGCCCTCGGCGTCGTGCAGGATCCAGTCCGGGTGGTCGGCCCGCACCTGGTCGACCGTGAAGGGCGAGCTGGGGCAGCCGTCGCACGGCTCGGTGGCGTAGAGCAGCACTCGCTCCTGCCAGAGCCGGATGCCCGGCCGCAGCTTGGCCAACTCGCGCGGCAGCCCGTCGGCCTGCGGCGGCGCGACCACATCCGAGGCGCTGGCCAGGTGGCAGAGCGCGACCTGGCTCTGCGGAATCGGCACCCGCACCTCGGTCACCCGGTTGGAGGCGGGCTCGACCTGGCAGACCGCGGCCACGCTGGGCGCGCCCGAGCCTCCGCAGGAGGCCAGCAGCACGGTCGCGCCGAGGCTGATGGCTAGGAGCGCCCGCATCCTGTGCAGCGGGACCGCGGCGCGCCGATCAGGCCGCCGTCGGGCGGAGTGATCACGTCCACCACGGCGACCTCGAGGGCGCTGCCGCAGTGGGCGCAGAAGCCGCCGTCGGGAGGGGTGTGCAGCAGCTCGAAGAGGATGTCGGCATCGAGCAGGCTGCCGCCCGCCGACACGACGCCGCGGTCGCCGCGCACGCGCCCGAACTGCAGCGTCACCTCCCCCACCCGCTCGTCACCGGCGATCGAGACGACGCCGGTGGCCACGCCCATCGCCATGTCGAGCTGCTCCACCGTGACCACCGGCAGGTACAGCTCCGCCACGACCTGCTCGTAGCCGCCGCCCGCAACCAGCCAGAGGTAGCTGCCGTCCTCCTCGCCCCGCCGCGCCGGCAGGGCGTGGATCCGTCCCTCGATCTGGAGCCAGCCGGTCACTTCGCGTCGAGCCAGTTCGTGCCCGTGCCCATGTCCACCTCGAGCGCCGGGTCGAGCGGATATGCGCGCACCATCTCGTCGCGCACCAGCGCCTTCATGGCGCCCATCTCGCCCTGCGCGACCTCGAACAGCAGCTCGTCGTGGATCTGCAGCACGAGCTTCGAGCGCCGCCCCTCGTCGCGCAGCTTGCGGTGAATGCCGATCATCGCCACCTTGATGATGTCGGCCGCGCTGCCCTGCATGACCGTGTTCACCGCCAGCCGCTCGCCCAGGCTGCGGGTCTGCCAGTTGGACGCGCGCAGCTCCGGCAGCGGCCGCCGCCGCCCGAACAGGGTGGTCACGTAGCCGTCCTCCTTGGCCTGGTCGATCACGCGCTTCATGAAGTCGTTGACCTCGGTGAAGCGGGCCAGATACGTGTCGATGAAGCTCTGCGCCTCCTCGCGGGAGATGCCCAGCTGCTCGGACAGGCCGAACGAGCTGATCCCGTAGATGATCCCGAAGTTGACGGCCTTGGCGCGGTTGCGCTCGATCGAGGTCAGCTCCTGGGGCGGCTTGCCCAGCACCTGCGCGGCGGTGATGCGGTGGATGTCGTCGCCCCGCTCGAAGGCCTCGCGCAGCACCGGCTCACCGGACAGATGGGCGAGGATGCGCAGCTCGACCTGGGAGTAGTCGGCGGAGAGCAGCGTGCAGCCTTCGGCGGCGACGAAGGCGCTGCGGATCTCGCGGCCCAGGGGGGTGCGGATCGGGATGTTCTGCAGGTTGGGGCGAATCGACGAGAGCCGGCCGGTGGCGGCCGTGGTCTGGCTGAAGGTGGTGTGCAGGCGCCCATCGGCCGGGTCGATCAAACCCGGCAGCGGCTCCAGATAGGTGTTCAGCAGCTTGGACTGCTCGCGCCACTGCTCGACCACGGCCACGATCGGGTGCAGGTCGCGGATCTTGGACAGCACGCGGGCGTCGGTCGAGTAGCCTGTCTTGCCCTTGCGGTCGGCGGGCAGGCCCAGCCGCTCGAACAGCACCTCGCCCAGCTGCTTGGGCGAGCCCAGTGCGAACGGCTCGCCGGCCAGCTCGTAGGCGGTTTGCTCGAGCTCGTCGACCTGGTCACGCAGCTTCGCGGCGATCTCGGCCAGCCGGTACTCGTCCACGCGGATGCCGGCCTGCTCCATGTCCCCGAGCACCGGCACCAGCGGCAGCTCGATGTCGTCGTAGAGGCCGGTCATCAGCCGCTCCTCGACGCGACCGCGCAGCCCGCCGTGCAGGCGTGCGATCGTGGCCGCCGCCCGCACCAGCTGCGAGGTGTCCTCGTCGGACTGCACGGCCAGCTCCAGGCCGGCCTCCACGGCGAGGTCGTCGATCAGGTAGTCGGCCCGGCCGGGATCGAGCAGGTAGGCCGCGATCTGGGTGTCGCCGGCCGGCAGCAGGCCCGGCTCGTGCAGGCCGTGGGTGAGCACGCGGCGGTCGCCCAGGGCGTCCAGCAGCAGGCCGGCCTCCGCTTCCAGCACCAGCACCTCGGTCTCGCCCACGCCCACGGCCCAGCGGCCGTGGTGCCCGTACAGCGAGACCTCGTGGGGCAGCGCTCCGATGGCGTCCACGCCGGCCTCGCGCCAGGCCAGCTCGGCCTTCTCGACGGGCTCGGTGGGCGCGCTCGGCAGCACCGCCTCGAGCTCGTCGACGCGCCGCAGCAAGTTGCGGAACTCGAGCTTGCGAAACAGCTCCTTCATGCCGGAGCGGTCGGGCGGGCGCACGACGGCCTCGCCGAAGTCGACGTCCAGCGGCAGGTCGCGCTTGATCGTGGCCAGCAGCTTCGAGGTGCGGGCGTCCTCCTCGTGCTCGGCCAGCGAGGCCCGGCGCTTCTCGCCCGAGACCTTGTCGAGCGCCCCGTAGACGTCCTCCAGCTGCCCGAACTGGGCCAGCAGCTCGGCGGCAGTCTTCTCGCCGATGCCGGGCACACCGGGGATGTTGTCGGACGTGTCGCCCTTGAGCCCGATGAAGTCGGGGATCAGCTCCGGGCCGATGCCGTAGCGGGCCCGGATCCGGTCGGGCGTGTAGACGACCACGTCGGCCACCCCGCGCGGGGTCATCATGATGCAGACCTTGTCGGAGGCCAGCTGGAAGGCGTCGCGGTCGGTGGAGACGACGCAGACCGCGTGGCCGCCGGCCTCGGCCATCGTGGCCAGCGTGCCGATCACGTCGTCGGCCTCCATCCCCGGCACCCGCAGGTTGCGATAGCCGAAGGCCTCCACGATCGGCTCGAAGTAGGGCTGCTGGGCCTTCAGCAGGTCGGGCGTCGGCTTGCGGTGGGCCTTGTAGTCCGGCGCCAGCTCGAGCCGTCCGGTGGGCCGCTCGTCCCAGGCCACGAGCACGCTCGCGGGGCGGTAGTCGACCAGCAGCTTGAAGAGCATGTTGGCCATGCCCAGCAGCGCGTTGGTGGGCTGGCCCTCGACCGTCTGCAGCTCCTCGGGCAGCGCGTAGAAGGCGCGGTAGGCCAGGCCGTTGCCGTCGACCAGGAAGACGTCGCAGGCCTTGGCCGGCTCGTCGTTCAGATCCAGCTCGGAGGGTTTGGCCTGCTTCGTCGCCACGAGCAAGCAGCCTACTGCACGCCCCCGCCACGCGGCCTCGGCGGCTTCGGTTAGCCTGTCGTATGGCCCGTCGTACGCCCTCTGCCTCCTACAGCCTGACCATGCGGGTCGACATCCCGTCGGGCCCCGGCTCGTTCGCGAAGGTGGCCGCGGCCATCGCCGAGGCCGAGGGCGACGTGGGCGCGATCGACCTGGTGCGCGTCACCAAGGAGCACACCACCCGTGACATCACCGTCTCCGCGGCCGACGCCGACCACGGCCAGCGCATCGTGGACGTGGTGCGCGAGGTGCCGGGCGTGACGATCGTGAACGTCTCCGACCGCACCTTCCTGATGCACCTGGGCGGCAAGATCGCGGTGCGCAACAAGGTGCCGGTGAAGACCCGTGACGACCTCTCCATGGCCTACACGCCGGGCGTGGCGCGGGTCTGCCTGGCGATCGCCGAGGACGTGACCAAGGCCCGCTCGCTGACCATCAAGCAGAACACGGTGGCGGTGGTCACCGACGGCACCGCGGTGCTGGGCCTGGGCGATATCGGGCCGGAGGCGGCGATGCCCGTGATGGAGGGCAAGGCGATGCTGTTCAAGGAGTTCGCCGGCATCGACGCCTGGCCGCTGGCCCTGAGTACGAAGGACACTGACGAGATCATCGACATCGTCAAGGCGATCGCACCGGGCTTCGGCGGCATCAACCTCGAGGACATCGCCGCCCCCCGCTGCTTCGAGATCGAGGGCCGGCTGCGCCGCGAGCTCGACATCCCCGTCTTCCACGACGACCAGCACGGCACCGCCGTCGTGGTGCTGGCCGGGCTGCTGAACGCGGCCAAGCTGGTGCGCAAGCGGATGGACGAGCTGAAGGTGGTGCTGGTGGGCGTCGGCGCCGCGGGCGTCGCCGTCAGCAAGCTGCTGATGGAGGCGGGGGTGACCGACATCATCGGCTGCGATCGCGAGGGCGCCCTATACGTGGGCAAGAAGGGCCAGGTCGGGATCAAGAAGTGGTACGCCAAGCACACCAACCCGCGCGGCTTCCAGGGCTCGGCCGAGGAGGCGCTGGTCGGGGCCGACGTGTTCATCGGGCTGTCCGGGCCCGGCGCGGTGAGCGTCGAGGCGATCCGCTCGATGGCCGATGACGCGGTCGTGTTCGCGATGGCCAACCCGGTGCCCGAGGTGCCGCCGGAGGAGGTCGAGGAGTTCGTGCGGGTCGTGGCCACCGGCCGCTCCGACTACCCCAACCAGATCAACAACGTGCTGTGCTTCCCGGGGATGTTCCGGGGCGCGCTCGACTCGCACGCGACCACCATCAACGAGGAGATGAACCTGGCCGCGGCCCGCGCCATTGCCGGCGTGATCGGCGAGGACGAGCTGCACGAGGACTACGTCATCCCCTCGGTGTTCAACAAGTCGGTGGTCGAGCGGGTGGCGGCGGCGGTGGCCGAGGCGGCCGTGCGCACGGGCGTCTCCCAGCGCGAGACGCTGAGCCCGCTGGACGCCAGCGCCATCTACGGCTGAGCCGCCCGCGGGTCGCGGTGTTCGGCGTTCGCGTGGCTTGACATGTGACCAAATGGTCACCTATTATTCCGGGCATGGATGACGACGACCGAGTCTTCCGGGCGCTGGCGGATCCCACCCGCCGTTTCCTGCTCGACCGGCTCTTCGAGCGCGACGGCCGCACGCTCAGCGAGCTCGAGTCCGAGCTGGAGATGACGCGCTTCGGGGCCATGAAGCACCTGCGCCTGCTCGAGGAGGCCGGGCTCGTCGTCACCCGCCGGGCGGGACGCGAGAAGCTCCACTACCTCAACCCGGTCCCGATCCGCCTGATCCACGACCGCTGGATCGACAAGTACACCGAGCACCGGGTGTCGGCGCTCGCAGACCTCAAGAAGGAACTGGAGGAGACAGGATGACGATCATGACCCAGACCAGCACGCAGGTCTATCAGGTGTTCATCAAGGCCACACCCGAGAAGATCTGGGAGGCGCTGACCTCGGCGGAGTTCACGGCGAAGTACTTCTACGGCTCGAAGGTCGAGTCAACGCTGGAGCAAGGCTCTGCCATCACCTGGCACTCGGGCGACGGCGCCCACGTGATGGCTGCCGGCACCATTACCGAGATCGACCCGCCCCGCCACCTTCAGCTGAGCTGGAACGCGACGTGGGAGCCCGACATGGCGGCCGAGGAGCCGAGCCGGGTGACCTACCAGGTCGAGGAGCAGGAGGGCGGGGTCTCGCTCCTGACGGTGACGCACGACAAGCTCGAGCGCTCGCCCAAGACGGCCGAGGGCGTGGCCGGCGGCTGGATGATGATCCTCAGCGGCCTCAAGACGTTGCTGGAGACCGGCCGCCCGATGGTGGACGGCTGAGCGCCACAGGGGGTGGAGCGGACGGCCCTCCGGCCGCTCCACCCCGCGGGCGCGTCGCAGGACCTAGTAGCGGTCCATGTACTCGTCGATCTCCCACTGGTGGACCTGCTCGTTGTAGCTGGCCCACTCCTCGCGCTTGAGGCGCACGTACTCGCTGAAGATGTGCTCGCCCAGCGCCTCGCGCATGACCGGATCGGCCTCGAGCCGGTCCAGCGCATGCGACAGGTCGTGCGGCAGGCTGGTGATGCCCAGCTCGGCCGACTCCTCCTCGTTGAGGTCGTAGATGTTGCGGTTGACCGGGGCAGGCGGCTTCAGCGCGTCCTTGATCCCGGCCAGCCCGGCCTCGAGCATGCAGGCCAGCGCCAGGTACGGGTTCGCGGTGGGATCCGGCGTGCGCAGCTCGATCCGCGTGGAGCGGCCGCGCTTGGCAGGCACCCGGATCGCGGCCGAGCGGTTGCCCGGCGACCAGGCGATGTAGACCGGCGCCTCGTAGCCCGGCAGCAGCCGCTTGTACGAGTTGACGGTGGGGTTGGCGACCGCCGTGATCGCGGGCAGGTGCGTGAGGATGCCGGCGATGTAGCTGTAGGCCTCGGCCGAGAGCTGCAGCGGATCCGACTCGTCCAGGAAGGCGTTCTCGTGGCCGCGTGACAGCGACTGGTTGACGTGCATGCCCGAGCCGTTCTCGCCGTGCAGCGGCTTGGCCATGAACGTGGCGTGCATGCCGTGCTGGGCGGCGATCACCTTGACCACCATCCGGAACGTGGTCAGGTTGTCGGCCGTGCTCAGCGCGTCGCCGTGGCGGAAGTCGATCTCGTGCTGGCCGATCGCCACCTCGTGGTGGGCGGCCTCCAGGTGGAAGCCCATCTGCTGCAGCGTGACCTCGATGTCGCGCCGGCAGTCCTCGCCCTTGTCCATCGGGGCAACGTCGAAGTAGCTGGCCGCGTCGTGGGGGTCGACCGTGGGCGTGCCGTCCTCGTCCAGCCGGAACAGGAAGAACTCCGCCTCCGGCCCGACCTGCATCGTGTAGCCAAGCTCCTCGGCCTTGCGCAGCACGCGCTTCAGGTTCGAGCGGGGGTCGCCGGCGAAGGGCTCGCCGTCGGGGTCGGCCACGTCACAGATCAGGCGCGCCGTGCGCGCGTCCTCCGTGCCCCGCCACGGCAGCACCGCGTAGGTGGCCGGATCCGGCAGGAAGTACATGTCTGACTGCTCGATCCGCTTGAAGCCGCGGATCGACGACCCGTCGAACATCAGCTCGTTGTTGAGCGCCTTCTCCAGCTCCTCGACCGGGATCGAGACGTTTTTCACGGCCCCGTAGGGCTCGGTGAACTGGAGCCGCACGAACGCGACGTTGTCGCGCCTGCAGCGCTCGAGAACCTCCTGCTTGTCCATGACCCTCCTCGTGACGCCCTCAGTGACCGCGCCAGTCTATCGTGAGCGTCTTGCGCCTCGACATGCCAAGAAACGTGTGGGCGATGGGCTGGGCCAGCCTCGCCAACGACGCCTCCTCGGAGCTGCTCTACCCGGTGCTGCCGCTCTTCCTGGTGGGCACGCTGGGCGCCCCCGCCGCCGCCGTCGGCGCGGTCGAGGGCGCGGCCGAGGCCACCTCCCAGGTGGTCGGTCTGGTCGTCGGCCGCCGCTCCGACCGGATCCGCCGCCGGATGCCCTTTGTCTGGGCGGGCTACATCCTGTCGGGCATCGCCAAGCCGCTCGTCGCGATCGCCCCCGCCTGGGGCTGGGTGCTGGGCGCCCGGGTGATCGACCGCGCCGGCAAGGGCGTGCGCACCGCCCCGCGCGACGCCCTGCTGCGCGACTCGTCGGACCCGTCCCGCAGCGGCGCCGTCTTCGGCTTCCACCGCTTCATGGACTCGGCCGGCGCCACCTTCGGGCCGCTGATCGCGCTGGCCCTGCTCGCGGCCGGGCTCACCCTGCGCCAGGTGATCGCCTTCGCCGTGGTGCCGGCCGTGCTCACGCTGTTCGTGCTGCGCTTCGTGCACGAGGCGCCCCACCAGCCCGAGACGGCGGCCGAGCGGGCCCAGCCGCGCGGCTCGATGAAGCTTCTGCCCCGCCCGTTCTGGCGCTTCACGATCGCCTGGACGATCTTCTGCGCCGGCAACTCGGCGGACGTCTTCCTACTGCTGCGCGCCCACGACCTGGGCCTGAACCGCACCGCCACGGTCGCCGCCTACGCGCTCTACAACGTCGTCTACGCCGGTCTCTCCTACCCGCTCGGCCACCTCTCCGACCGGGTCGGCAAGCGGCGCGTGCTGGCCGTCGGGATGCTGGTCTTCGCGGCCGTCTACGCCGGCTTCGGGTTCACATCGAGCAGCGCCGTGGTGTGGCCGCTGATGGCGGTCTACGGCGGCTACATCGCCGCCACTGACGGGGTCAGCAAGGCCTACGTGGCCGACCTCACCCCCGCCCCGCAACGGGCCACCGGCCAGGGCGCCTTCCGCCTGTGCACGGGCATCGCCGCGGTCGCGGCCAGCCTGGTCGCGGGCGTGCTGTGGCAGGAGGTCTCGCCCAGCGCGGTGTTCGCGCTGGGGGCCGGCGCCGCGCTGCTGGGTCTGGTCGCGCTGGCCGTGCTGCGGCCGCGCGCACCCGAGCCGCTAGTGGACTAGAGCGCCTCGGTCGCGTTCGCGATCTCGTGGGCGACTTCGACGATGTCGCGGTTGGCGTTGAACACCTGCAGCTGGCGGGCGGCGCCGGTGCCGCTGTCGAGGATGAACTCGATCCGGTTCAGGTGCTCGGTGCAGTTCAGCTCGCGGGCAATCGGCTTCAGCTCGCGCAGCCGCCGCCGGGCCAGGGTGCGGGCGGGCATCTTCACCCGCCGCCCCGCGGCCAGGTCCATCAGCGGCGCGTCCAGCCCGTAGCGTGAGGCCAGCCACTTGTTCTCGGCGATCAGCATGCGGTTGTACATGCGCGGCGGGTGGCCGTCCTTGATCTGGTCGAGCAGCTGCTTGACCAGGCACTGCACGTACGCGGCCAACGCCAGCGTGTCCTCGATCCGCGTCTGCACGTCCATGACGCGCAGCTCGATCGTGCCCAGCCGCGGGTGCGGCCGTACGTCCCACCACACGTGCGTGTAGTCGCCGATCGCGCCGGTCGCCTCCATGAACCCGACCGCGTCGGCGTAATCGTCGTAGCTGTCGAAGCGCGGCGGCAGCCCGCTGCGCGGGAAGGAGGCGAAGATCAGAGCGCGGGTCGAGGCCAGGCCGGTGGCCTCGCCGCGCCAGAACGGTGAGTTCGTGGACAGCGCCAGCAGCACCGGCAGCTCGGTGAGCACGCCCTCCATCACCGCCAGCGCGCACTCCGGTGTGGGTACGGCCACGTGCACGTGCATCCCGAACACCAGCTCGCGGCGGGCGATGTACTGCAGCATCTCGACCAGCTGGCGGTAGCGCTCGCGGGCCGTGATCTTCTGGTTCTCGAAGAGCGAGAAGGGGTGGGTGGCCGCTGCGCCCAGGCGCATGCCGCGCTGGCGGGCCGCGCGGGCGGCATAGCCGCGGATCGCACGCAGGTCGGCCTCGGCCTCGTCGATGTCGGCGCACACGGCGGTGCCGGACTCGAGCACGCACTGCATCAGCTCGGGCTTGAGTCGGTCGCCGTACTCGCTCTTGCCGGCGTCATCGAGCAGGTCCTCGACACCGGAGACGAGATCGAACGTCTCGGTGTCGACCAGCATGTACTCCTCCTCCACGCCCACCGTGAGCGGCGGCCCGGAGCCGAAGCGGTGGTCGAGCACGCTGGAGCGGAGCGCGGTGCCGGCGGCGCCGCCCTTCCCCTTGCCTCCGATCGCTCGCCCGCTCGCCATCGTCGAGGTTGTACCGGAAAACACGCGCGAGCGCACGGACGGTTCCGGGTTGACGGCGTCCGAAACCCCGCGTATCGTCATATAGTCCACTAAATCGATTGATAAACAGAACAATACTTGGGGAATCCTCCACCACCCTCGCAATTGCCCCCAGATCTCCGTTGTCTTCGACACGAAAGAGGAACCAGATGCGAACTATCCTGAACCGGATCCGCACCAGTCCCGGCACGGTCGCGGCCCTGGCTGGGACGCTCGCGCTGGCGCTCGTCGCCGCCGGTTGCGGCAGCAGCAGCGCCAGCGGCACGGGCGGCGGCGCGGCCGGCCCGTGCAAGGTGGCCAAGTCCCCCGTGCTCACGCTCGCCGCCTACAGCAACCCGTATGACGCCTACGGCAAGCTGACCTCGGCCTTCGCGGCCGATTGGAAGGACAAGCACGACGGCCAGAGCCTGATCTTCCAGATGTCGTTCGGCGGCTCCACCACGCAGGCCACGAACATCGTCAACGGCTTCCCGGCCGACATCTACGCCTCCTCGCTGAGCCCCGATGTCAGCCTGGTGCAGAAGGCCGGACTGATCACGCACAACTGGGCGAGCGAGCAGGACGGCTCGATCGTGGCCACCTCGCTCGTCGGCTTCATGGTGCGCCCGGGCAACCCCAAGGGCATCCACAACTGGAGCGACCTGACCCAGCCGGGGCTGCAGATCCTGACCCCTGACCCGGCCCAGTCGGGCGGCGCCCGCTGGAACATCGTCTCGGCCTACGGCGCGGCGATGCGCGGCAACGTGCCGGGCTACACGGCCAACGACCCCAACTCGGCCGAGAAGCTGCTCGAGGGCATCTTCAAGAACGTGACGGTGCTGGACAAGAGCGCGAACGATTCGTTCAAGAACTTCGAGTCGGGCAACGGCGACGTCGCCATCACGTACGAGAACCAGGCCCTGGCCGGGATCGCGGCGGGCAGCAAGGACGAGTTCATCATCCCGCCCTCCACGATCTCGATCCAGACGCCGACGGTGGTCGTCGACAAGAACGCCGAGGACCACTGCGTCGAGCCGATCGCCAAGGCGTTCGTCAACTACCTGCACACCCCGGACGCCCAGGAGGTGTTCCAGTCGGTGGGCTACCAGCGCCCGATCAATGTGGCCAAGGCGGCCAAGGGCAACGGCAGCGAGTACCCGGCCGTGCAGGACCTGTTCACCGCTGACGACCTCGGCGGCTGGACGAAGCTCGACAGCGACGTGTTCGGCCCTGACGGCACCTTCACCAAGGCCTTCCAGGCAGCGAAGGGCTAGGTCATAGCCACTCAGGCAACACTCGACGGAACAGGCCGGTCTGCCGGCCGCGCCCGGCGCCTGCCGGGCGCGGCCCTCAGCCGCTGGTCGCTGCGCAGCGTCGCGTTCCTCTACCTGGGGCTGTTCGTGCTGCTCCCGGTGGCGGCGATCCTGCAGAGCGGGTTCAGCGACGGCCTGACGAACCTGCGTGACGCGCTGAACACCTTCGGCGCGGTCAACGCGATCAAGCTGACGCTGATCATGGCCGCGCTGACGGCCATCATCAACGGCTTCTTCGGCACCCTGCTGGCCTACGTGCTGGTGCGGATGCGCTTCCCGGGGCGCGACCTGGTCTCGACGATCGTCGACCTGCCCTTTGCCGTGCCCACACTCGTCGCGGGCGTGATGCTGGTTGCCCTCTACGGCCCCAACTCGGCCGTGGGCAGCTGGTTCCAGGGGCACGGCATCAAGATCATCTTCGCCCCGCTGGGGATCCTGCTGGCGCTGCTGTTCGTGACGCTGCCGCTGGTCGTGCGCAGCGTGCAGCCGGTGCTGCTGGAGCTCGACC
>Ga0066903_100001457_pt1 | contig 17268 bp, 9 predicted proteins | sample PanSoiMetaGPlot1_FD_67491 | JGI IMG/M metagenome (GOLD analysis project Ga0066903, IMG submission 67491) | Tropical forest soil microbial communities from Panama analyzed to predict greenhouse gas emissions - Panama Soil - Plot 1 (version 2) | ecosystem: Environmental > Terrestrial > Soil >... | reverse complement strand
ATGACAGGACCACCGGCGCGACCGTCAGCGCAACGTGTACGTGCATACCGGTACTCCTCGACGTGTTCGCGACCGGTACTGAGCATCCGGCCGGACTCGTTGGTTTGAACGACCAGTCAGGATATTCTAGAGGGGCCGTCAGCATTGCAAACGGTCGGGACGGGGGGCGATGATGCGTGCATTGAGAGTCGCGAGCGAAGTCGCCATGTATGCGTTCATGCTCAGCTTGCCCTTCTGGCCTTCGCATCTTCCTCGCGCCATCGGGTTGTCGCTCGGGTTGGCACTCTTTGTCGCCACGTGTACGCACATAGCCTTCCGCCTGCACGACACCAACCTGGCGCGCACCGACGTATCATTGCGAAACTAAGGCGCATCCCGCCGAAAGACCTGAGCCGCGCCGACGCGGTCCCCCGCGGAACGCTTCAGGCGATCAGTGAAGTCCGTTGACGACCGAGCGAGCCACGCGAGCGAGATCACGCGAACGGAGCGAGCGCCCCAGCGCGAGCGAGTGACCGATCTCAACAATACTTTTCTTGTAACGGTTCTCGGAGCGCGTGGCTATCGGACTGGAAGCGCCGCGATCTGTGCGATGGTTCTGCCGATTTCTGCTGCCGGCGGTGGGAGGGTTCCGGGCCGATTCTCGCGCGACCACTGGTTCTGGAGTTCGACGATCCGCGTCAGGATGCCGCGAACACGTTCCGCGTCGGCGCGGCTCACAGGCGTGTTCGCCGCGAGGAGACCGACGCAGTGCTGGGCCGACTCGAACGCGGCCGTCGTTTCGTCACGCCACGCGTTCTGACGATCCGGATGATCGAGGCGCCAGCGATCCAGCACCGTCAGCCGATCGACGTGCGCCTGAATGGCGCCCTGGACGTCGCCCGCCCGTCCGAGCAGCCGTGCGAGCCGATCGTAGCCGCGTACGAGTGCGCCGTTCGCGAACTCGTCGTTTCGATCGGCATCAGCGACTTCGCGGCGAAGCGCGACGGCCTGGCGATGATGCGCGATGCCCGCTGCCAGATCCCCCTTGTTGACCAGCACGGTTCCGACCGCTGCGTGTGAGAACGACAAGTCCAGCCGCCAGGCCCGCCCGCTCGGCGCCCGCGCGACCCAGTTCTCGTCGAGCGCCAGCGCCTTCTGATGGAACGCGAGCGCCTCGTCCCTGGCGAGGAGCAACTCGTTCTCCGTGCCGACCTTGCGGTACGTGATCGCGAGGTTCCGGCTCAGCTCGGAATCGTCCGGGGCAAGCGCGACCACGGTCTCTGACACGCGCGCCATGTTCGCGAACGACTGCAGCGCGCCGGCGTAGTCCTTCGCACGCTCCTGATCGTTGCCGAGCATGTCCCAGTAGCGGATCGCGATCGAGAGGGCCCGGACGTTCTTCGGATCTTCACGAAGGAAACGCTCCGCGAGCGCCTGCGCGGACTCGCGGTGCGCGCGGCGCGCGTTCGGGTCCGTATCGGTCCTAGCGAGCTCGATGTACGCGTCGCTCAGCGCCGCGCCGGCGACCACGTCGATGCTGCGCGAATCAAGCGACGTGAAGAGCGCGACGGCGCGTTCGTAGCTCCTGCGCGCCGCTCCCGCGTCGCCGACGTTCGGCGATCCCGCGCGTCCCTGGATCTGTCCGAGCCGTGCGTACCCCAGCGCGAGCTCGCGCCGCAGGCCGGCGTCACGGGCAGCATCAGGCAGGAGCGCGTTCAGATACTCGGTGCCGCGCCTGATCAACAGCTCCCGTGCCGCCAGAGAACCCGGAAGCTGGAGAACCGCGTCGTGCAGCTCGCCCAGCACCGAACTGGCCAGACTCCGCACGGCGTTGAACTCGTGCTGTGCGCGATCGCGTTCCTGCTGCGCCACGCGCGCCTCCCACATCGTCGCGACCACACCGCCGCCGAGCGCCAGGAGGAAGCCCGCCGCCGCGCCGAAACCGGCGCGATGCCGTCCAATGAACTTCTTCGCGCGATAGGCGGTGCTGTCGGGAGCCGCGAGCACCGGCCGCCCGGCGAGATAGCGGTCCACGTCGTCGGCGAACTGTTCGGCCGTGCTGTACCGGCGATCGGGCTCTTTCCGCAGCGCCATCAGGACGATCCGATCGAGATCTCGATCGATCGACGAGTGGCGCTCGCCCGCACCGTCCTGCCCCGCCGTGCTCGGGGCCTCCGGCTGCTGATGGCAGATCGCCTCGATCAACTCGGTTTCGCTGCTGGTGGCCGTGCGGTACGGACTCCGTCCGGTCAGCAGCCGGTACAGCAGCACGCCCAGCGCATAGATGTCCGTCGCCGTCATGACGGGTTCGCCGCGTACCTGCTCGGGACTCGCGCTTTCCGGCGTCAGGACGCGGAAGAGCGTTCGCGTGGCGGCGGTTCGCTCGTCGGTGGCGAGAATCTTGGCGATGCCGAAATCGAGCAGCTTCGGCGTGCCGCCGCTCGTGACGAGGATGTTCGACGCCTTGAGGTCGCGGTGGACGACGAGCCGCTGATGCGCATAGTGCACGGCGCGGCAGATCAGACCGAACACTTCGAGCGTTCGGCGCACGCTCAGATCCGCGGACGCGCAGTACGCATCGACCGGCCGGCCCTCGACGTACTCCATCACCACGTACGGCAGCCCGAGCTCGGTCGATCCGGCGTCGATGAGGCGCGCGATGTGCGGATGTTCGAGCGTCGCCAGGATCCGCCGTTCGTCGTCGAAGCGCTGCCGCAGCGCCGCGTTCGCGCCGGTGCCGCTGACGATCTTCAACGCGGCGCGCTGCCGGATGCCCGGGTCGGCGCGCTCGGCCAGGTACACGGTGCCCATTCCACCCTGGCCGAGCTGGTTGACGATGGTCCACGCACCGATGCGTTCGCCGATCGCGAGCGCCGTGCCGTGCGCTGTCATGCCTGCCGCGACGCTCGCGTACGCCGCCGTGACGACGAGCGCCGGCGTCTCGAAGCGATCGCCGACCTCGACCATCGAGTCGAGCAGCGACAGCACTTCGGTCCGCAGCAGCTCGTCGCCGCCGCACTGCTCGATCGCGTAGCGCTTGCGACACTCGGGCGCCTGGGCCCAGGCGTCCGCCGCGATGCTCTTCACGCGCTGCCAGTCACTGCGCGGCATGTCGGATCACTATTCAGCCGTACGCGCGTTTCGCCTCGAAACGGGCTCAGTCTCCACCGGCGGACCCGGGGCCGCCGGTCAGGGCGCGGTAGAGCCACCCTTTGGCGACCGCCCATTCGCGCTTGACGGTTGCGGGAGACGAGCCGACGACGGCGGCGGTTTCCTCGACGGTGAGGCCGCCGAAGAAACGCAGTTCGACGAGCTTGGCCTGATCCGGATCGAGCGCTTCGAGTTCCTGCAGCGCGCGATCGAGCTCCAGCAGATCGACGGCGTCGAGCGGGGGCGCCGGCGCCGCCAGCGGCACCTCATCGACCGGCACCTGCACGGCGCCGCCGCCGTGTTTCTCGCGAAGGCGCCGCCGGGCATCGTCGAGCAGGATCCGGCGCATGAGGCGCGCGGCGATCGCGAAGAAATGCGCGCGATTCTGCCAGTCGACACGGGTCTGATCGATCAGCTTGAGATACGCCTCGTTGACGAGGGCGGTCGTCTGGAGGATCCCGTCGCGGCGGTGGTGCGCCTGGGAGCGCGCGGCGATCAGGTGCAGCTCGTCGTAGACGAGGGGCACGAGCCGATCGAGCGCGTCGCGGCTGCCGGCCTGCCATTCGTGGAGCAGGCGGGTGATTGCGGCCGTGTCCTGCCCGTGTTGCTGGCCCACGAGTGACCCGGCGGGATTCTCCCACAGGCCCCGTGGGGGGTCAAAAAGGGCGCCCGGTAATCGGCGTGAGCCCGTTCTTCCGCGAAACGCGCGTATCACCCAGCGCGGAACACTGATCCGAGGAGCAGACGATGAGAGCCACGAACCGGTGGGTAGTGGGGATGAGTGCGATCGTACTCGCGGTCGGCCTGACGACCGCGCGTGCGCAGCAGCGGCCCCCGGCGCCGCCGCTAGCGAGCGGCGGGCCTGGTGAAGGGATTGTCGTGCACGGCTACTGGAGGATCGACGTGCGCAATCCCGACGGCGCGCTGGCGGTGCACCGCGAGGTCGAGAACGCGCTGGCCGACGAGGCAGCTCCGCACCTGGTGAACGCTCTCGTCGGCGCAGAAGTATTCCCTGCCATAGGAATCGGGCTTGCAATGAGCGGCACATCCACGTGCGCTGTGGTTACGGGCGGGCTTGATTCCCACTGCATTGTTCCGACGACTGTCCTGCAAACGAGTCCTTTCGGTGCGGTCGTTCTCAATGGGAGTACCACTGTCATCCACACCGGGACAGTTTTTCGCGTCGACACGATTCCCGTCCTCGCTTGCGGGTCGGGCCCAGTGCCATGCAATCCCGACGGTTTGCTGGCGCCCCACCGCCGACTGACGACCTTCGATTTGGAAGCGACCTCCTCAGGGCCCATTTCCGTTGTCAGCGGACAAGTTATTCAGGTGTCGGTCACGCTCAGCTTTTCATGAGGAGGCCGTGATGAAACCGGCTGTTCGCTGCATTCGCCTGGTCTCGCCCTTGATCCTATCGGCCGCTCTGGCGTGTGGTGCCGTGCCGACGCACCCGCGGCAAGGCGAGCCTCCTCGAACCACTGCTCGCGGTTCCATCAGAGTCAGCGGCTACTGGACCATCGACGTGATGAATCGCGACGGGTCAATCGCGTCACACACGGAATTCGAGAATGCCCTGAGAAATGAGGGGGGTGTTGCGCTGGCGAAGATCATCGGGGGATCTCTGTCGTCACGATGGCTGTACGTCGAACTCGCTGGATCGCCAAGTCCGTGCCATTTTTCATGCAAGATCGTCCCGAATCAGCCGGAATTCACCAGCCCCAATCCCTCGCAACTCCCCTTCTTCTTCGAATCGTCGCCGACGCTTGTGATCACGCCGCAGACTCAAACGTCGCCCTACAAACTGGTCCTGACCGGACTTGCCACGACTACTCAGACAGGACAGATCGGCCTCGTCCGCACGCTGATGTACTCGCAGTGTCCGCCTGCCCCACAGACGTGCGACGCTGCGGGAGCGAGGATTGACACGCCGTTCACGGAGTTCTCGCTAACCAGCCCGGGATTCAGCCCCATCGCTGTACAGGCGGGTCAGGTCATTTCGGTCACCGTCACGATCAGCTTCTCGTAGACGCGAAGCGACCGAGGCATCCAATGCCGCAGCCCCATCGACTCGGTCGAATAGCGCGACGTGTCGCCGCAACGATCGCCGCGTTGTCGGTGATGAGCGTCATCGGCCCGGTTGCCGCCGGGCAGCCCGGGAGCAAGTCTCCTTCCGCCGCGCGTCCCGATGTCAGGCGCATCGCAGGTTCGCCACTGGCGTTCGAGGAGATTCGCGATCGGCCCGGCACGAAAGCGCGATTCGAGTCGCGCGGCCCGCGCCACACGCTCACGCTCGAGCCGACCGGCGCGACCCTGAAGCTCGGGGCAGCGACCGGCAGACCCGAACGCGCGCTTCGCATATCGATGGCCGGCGCGAGCCGCACGCGACAACTCTCAGGGATGGATCCGCTGCCCGGACGCATCTATCACGCTACGTCGCATTCGCTCGGCGCCCTGACCGGCCGCGCGAGCTACCGCCGCGTGAAGTCCTCCGCGGTGTATCCAGGAATCGATCTCGTCTACTACGGCAACGATCGCCAGCTCGAGTTCGATCTCGTCGCTGCGCCGAATGCCGATACGCAGCACATCCGACTCGCGTTCGGCGGCGCCGACTCGATGACGCTCACGTCCGGCGGTGAGCTGGCGTTCCGGATCGGATCGGACGAAGTGCGACTGAAGAAGCCGTCGATCTATCAGATCCGTGACGGCGCCCGCGCCGCCGTTGCGGGTAGTTACCGCATCGTCGATCGCCGCGCGCGTCAGGTGGCCATCCAGGTGGCCGGCTACGATCGATCGCGACCGCTCGTCATCGATCCGGCGATCGTCTTCGCGACCTATCGCGGCGGCGCCGCCGTCGAGAACGCGCGGCAGATCAAGGTCAACTCGATTGGCGAGACGTACCTCTTCGCGGACACGCAGGATCCAGCGCTTCCAGGAGTGACGCACCACCTATCGCTCGCGCCGCCGCGAGCCGGTTTCGCGCAGTGTTTCCTGACCAAGATTTCGCAAGACGGCTCCGCGGCGCTCTACACCGTCATCTTCGACGGCGCCGGCTGCCAGGCGATGGACATCGCGCCCGACGGCGCATCCCCGACTCCCAAGGTTCACGTCCAGGTCGGCACGAGCTTTCACTATCAGCGCACGCTGACCGAGAACGCCGACGGCAGCCTCACGGTCGATCTGCTGCAACGCGCGTACGACGCATGCCTCGCCGGGCCCTGCGGTCCGGCGCTGGCGATGCGCGCCGACGCGGCGGGCAACGTGTACTTCATCATGCAGTACACGCCCGACGGCATGTCACCGCCGGATTTCGTGTACGAGCTGCGGAAGATCGACGCGCAGGGACGGCTCGCCGGCGCGATCCGTCTCATGCAGCCGCACATCTATCCCGGCAGTCAGGTGTTCGACACAATCGCCGGACTCGAAGTCGACAAGACCGGAAAGGCCTACGTCCTCGCCACCGTCGCCTCGGCGGGAATCCTGACGACGACGCTGGACGCGTTCCAGCAGATCAAGCCATCCGGCAACGTCTGCACGAACCCGATCAGCGGCACGTGCGACGACGTCGTGCTGCTGGTCGTCGATGACGATCCGCCCAACGGACTTCAGTTCACGTACGCGTCTTACGTCGGCACGAGCGGCGACGACCGGGCGGTCGCCCTCGCCACCGATCCGTCGTCCGGACTGGTCTACATCACGGGTACGACCGACTCTCCGGTGTTTCCGACCACTCCCGGATCGTTCGTCGCGCCGCCGAACCCCGGTGCGGGCGGAGCATTCCTGATCGCCCTGGATCTGACACAGTCAGGCGCACAGCAGCTGGCCGTCGGCACGTTTCTCAGCCACGGCTTCGCAGCGCCGGGCGCGATGACGCTGCTGGCGGGCGGGATGCCGGCGATTGTCGGGGAAGCGACCGATGCGGCATGCCGGTGCTTTCCGCTGGTGAACTCTCTGTACCCCGCGCGACTCGGCGACCAGTTGCGTCCATTCCTGAGCGTCTTTTCTGCTGACGGTTCGGCGCTGCCGTTCTCGACGTTCCTCGACAGCACGCCCGGGTCGGGCGGGTTTCCAGCCGCCGTCGCCAGCAACGGCTCGTCGGCTGTGTACGTCGGGACGACGACGAACGATCCGTCTCTCGGCACCGCGGGCTCACTGCAACCGTCGATCGGCGGCAGCTACGACGCCCTGGTCCAGGCGATCGACGCGACGGGTGTCGTCCCGGCGAACGATCCACCGGAGATCGCGTTCACGCCATCCACGATCGATCTCACGATCACGGCGCCGGGCGGGACCGTCATCGTGCCGCTCGTCTGCGGGCGCCTGTTCGCCTGCATTCTCGACGAATCCGACGGCGACGCGATTACGCAACTCGTGTGGTCGGGCCCGAACGGCTTCCGGGCAGCGGCGAGCCCGGGTGTGCTTCCGGCGCCGGCGCAGCCTGGCGTCATTCCCGCCGCGTTCGCATCGCTCGGCGCGGGCACGTACGTCTTCACGCTGACGGCCCGGGACGAACGCGGCGGCATCGGGACTGGCGCGCTCACGATCAACGTGCATGCAGAGAACACGCTGCCTGGCAGCCCGCAGCACGTCGTGCTCACGGATCCGCGGTTCATGACCGACAACGATCGGCCACTCGGCCTGGAGCACCCGATCGAGCTCACGTTCGCGAACGTGAGGACGGCGGGGCTCACGTGGCTCGCGTCGCGCTCCGATCTGACGCCTGCGCCGCCGACAGGTCTGCAGGCCGGGTCGCCTCCTTATTACTACGACGTGGAGTCGAACGCCGGATTCGACGGCACGGTAAACGTGTGCTTCGACATCGGCGGCGCCAGCTACGCGCGGCGTCAGGACGAGCTGTTGATCTATCGGCAAGCCGGCGCCAGTTGGGTGGCGCTCGACAATCAATCGCATGCAGTGCCGAGTCAGGTGTGCGGCGACACGCCGACGCTCGGAAGCTTCGCGATCTTCTACGCGCAGGTACCGGAGACGGCGATCGCGACATTCGCGGGCACGGGCTGCGCGCAGGATTCGATCGACGGATTCGGCGGCGATCCGTGCGACGACTTCAATGAGTCCGCGCAGGCGGCACAATCGTCGCTCACGCGGCCGGGACAACTCGCCGTTGGAGGAGGACAGCTCTACGTCGCAGACAACGGGTCGCCATTCGGCGGCCGGATCCGGCGCATCGATCTGGCCAGCGGCCAGATCAGTACCGTTGTTCCTCCCGGCGTCTGCGACGGACTCGGACCGCTCGCGTACGACTCGCTCACCAGCTCACTGTACTGCACACAGCTGGATACAGCGACGAATCTCCGGAGCATCATCCGGTACGACGTGTTCGTCCAGTCATTTTCGACCGTCGTGCCGTCATGGCCGAATGCGATCGGCGCCCTCGCGCTCGACGGTGAGAGCAATCTGTTCTTCACGGACGAGTCGATCTATCGCGTGGCCGCCACCGGCGGATCGCCGCAGCTGATCGTCAGCGCCAATTCGACGCCGGCTCCGCATCATCTCCCGTACGTCGATCGCTTCACCGCGCTTGCGTTCGATCGCCAGGGAAGTCTCCTCGCCGGAGGGCAAACCCTTATTCGCGTCGTGGCCGGTGCCAGTGGTGTCGTCGACGGTTCTCCGGACGAAACGCTGACGGCGATCGCGGGAATTCCGAGAGCCAATCTGACGGGCTACGCCGAACCATTCGCAGGCGATGGCCTGCCCGCCTCGCAGGCGATGCTCGCCTTCTCGTATCAGATGACCGTTACCGCGGACGGATCGGTCGTGTTTGGCGACGGCATCAGCCGCCGGATTCGACGCATCGGTCCCGGGGCCGACGGTGTCGTCAACGGCGGCGCGGACGAAATCGTCAACACCATTGCAGGGTATTACGGCGCGACGCCGCCGAACCCGAGCGGCTTCGCGACATCCGAGGGCGGCGACTTCCGGGGCATCGTCGAAGATCCGCAGGCACCGGCGAGCTTCTTCGTGTCGTCTCAGCTCGCGCACACAGTGGAGCATTTCGGCATTCCCGGCGGCACGACGAATCCGCCGACCGACGCCGACGTGGCCGTCAACGTGCTGGGATCGGCCGCATCGATCGTCGAAGGACAGACACTGCACTACACGATCACGATTTCGAACAACGGACCTGCGATGGCCACTGGTGTCGGGATGTCTCTGCCGGTGCCGGCCGGTTTGTTGGTCGTGAACGTGACGTCGCCAGCCGGACTCTGCATCGTCCCGTTCCTCGGCGCCGCGGGCACGCTCTCCTGCGATGCGGGATCGATCGCGCCTCGCGGACACGCCGTCATCGGCGTCGACGTCCAGCCGCACGCGCCTGGTCAACTGATCTCGACGTTCACGGTTGGCGGCCAGCAGCCCGATCCCGTGACGGCGAACAACACCGCGGCCGTGGAGACGGAGATCGCCCCGGGCGCCGACGTGTCGATCGCTGTGGCGTCGCCGTCCTCCGGCAGCCACGTGGCTTTCGGGGCGCCGATGCAGATCGATGTCAGTATTTCGAATCTCGGACCAGGGTTGGCGTCCACTTCACAAGTGCGCTTCGAGGCCCCTGCGGGGCTGGCCAATCTCAATGGCAGTACTCCGCTGGGAACATGTGTCGCATCGCCCGGGCTCGTCGTGTGCAACATCGACAACTTTGCCCCGAACTCGACGCAGCACGTGACGGTCAGCGCCGTTCCCACGGCATTCGGACCAATCGCGGCCACGTTCACCATCTCGGCGCCGCTCGCGGATCCCTTTCCGGCGAACAACACGACGACGCTGAACGTCGTCGGCGATCTGATCGTGGACGAGTCGATTCGCGTGAACGATCGTCCAGGAATCCTGGGCTCGGGCACGTCCGTCTCGAACGACGCGATTCAGATTGCCGAAACCGTCCGTGTCGATGATCGCATCAGCATCCCGGGATCCGGCAGTACGGCCTCCGATGATGCGATCCAGATCGCAGAAACCGTTCACGTGGACGACAAGCCGCGCTTTCCCGGACTGATCACCAACGGGCATATCGACAACCCCGCTTCCGATCCGCAAGGGAACGATACTGGCGTGACGGTTCAGTTCGCCTCGGTCGAGCAGGCGGGATTCCTGACGGCGACTCCGATGAACGAACCGCCGCCACCGCCCCCGGGCTTCGCGTTTGTCAGTCCGGTCTTCGATGTCTCCACCACGGTGGTCTCGTCAGGGCCAATCATTGTGTGCGTGGCGCGCACCGATCTGGTCCCTGGCGACATGCTCGCGCACTTCGAGAACGCCTGGGTGGATCGCACGGCCGCCACCCTCAGTTCATCAATCCGTCTCTGCGCCGAGACGACGACGCTGTCCCCGTTTGCCATCCTCCGGGCGATCAACCGGCCGCCGACTGCTGGCGCGAGCGCACCGCCGACGGTAGAAGTTACCTCGGTCTCGGGCGCCTCGTTCACGTTGAATGGATCCGGCTCCGATCCGGATGCGGGCGATGCGATCTCGTTCCGCTGGAGCGACGGAGCGACGACGATTGGAACGGCTCAGTCGATCGTCGTCACGCGTCCGATCGGCGCATACGACTTCGTGCTGACCGTGACGGACAGCCACGGTGCGGCGGCGACAGCGGCCGTTCACGTTGTGGTCCGGGATACCACGGCCCCGATCGTGACGGTGCCGCCCAGCATCACCGTTCCCGCGACGAGCGCCAGCGGCGCGACTGGCGCAACCTGGGCGGCGCTCGCGGCGTTCGTTGGTGGAGGAACGGCGATCGACACCGGCGACGCGGCTCCGGCGCGCCTGGCCCCGCAGGTGGATGGGCACGACGTCACCAACGGCACGCTGTTCGCAATCGGTAGCACGAAGACGGTGACGTTCCGGTTCCGTGACGCGAGCGGCAACGTCGGCACGGCTCAATCGCAGGTGACCGTCATCCTGGGCAAACCGAAGATCGCGGTGCGTATCGCCGGCAACGGAACACTGTCCGGAACGAAGAAGTGGGTGGACGTCGAACTCACGAATGTCGGCGACGGCAACGCGCGTCAGCTGGACGTCGATCTGATCCTCTCGTTCGCGAGCAAAGGCGCCGGGTTCGTCAAGCTCCAGTCGCCGCTTCCTGTGCACGTCGGGGATCTCGACGCCGGCGCGCGGACGGTCACTCGCGTCGTGCTCGACGTGCCGGCGACGGTCAAGCAGTTGACGCTGATCGAGGTCGGCACGCTTCGAAACGTGAAAGGCGCGATCGCGGCCTACGTCGAGTTGCAGCTGCTCGCACCTTGAACATTTCGAGACCGCGTCTAGAACGTGACGTGCAGGCTGCCGCCGATCTCGAAGCCGCTTACCTGCGAAGTTGGCGCGCCCGGGGGGACGTGAAACTGGTTGGACCACACGTTTCAGCGGGAAAGTGGCCTAATCCGACTTCCCCCGTCGAGGTCCACCGTAGCGGTTACGTGTTCAAGTTATTGTAACTGACGAGAATGAGCACACCTCGGATTCACGACAAGCTGATTGCATCGGCCGCATGGGAGATCCTCGCGCCTTTGGGCTTTCAACAGAAGGGACGGAGCCGGACCTGGTTTGCCGATGAGGGCTGGTGGGTGTCAGTGGTGGAGTTCCAACCGAGCAGTTGGGATCGAGGCTCATATCTGAATGTCGCGGCCAAGTGGCTCTGGAGGGACGTTCCCTACTGGAGTTTCGACTTCACGCTTGATTCGTCAGCGCGAGTCAGCAGCTTCAGCAAATTCGAAAGCGAGGAGCAGTTCACACAGGTGTCCCGGGAACTCGCGCGCGTGGCCTCCACCGAAACACTCCGTCTTCGCGCGGCACTACCGGACGTCACCGCGGTTGCGGATTTGTTGGTCGCGCGGGCAGCAAGCTCGGCCAACCCACACCGTTTGTACGACGCGGCTGCGGCTGCTTACCTTGCCGGCCGTTCCGATGAAGCGGCTCGGTTATTCGCGCAGCTCAGCCTGGTGCAGCCGAACGACTCTCCGAACGCCGGGTGGCTCCAAAAGCTGCGTCGATCGGGCGGGGAGCTTGCGGCGGTCACCGGTGACGACGACCGCCTTCTTGAAGTGCTGTCACACCAAGTCGCTACCTCGCGTAAAGCGCTAGCACTGCCCGAGAGTCACGTCGCGTTGCCGCTGGTGCGTCGCTCAGCGCGATAAGCGAGCGAGCGCGCGAGCGAGCCAGACGAACGGAGCCCGCCGGCGAAGCGGCGCGCGAGTGAGGCTGTAGGGGAGTCCGAGGGGCGAAGCCCCTCGGATGAATTTGGCGCGCCCGGCTGGACTCAAACCAGCGGCCCCCGCCTTAGAAGGGCGGTGCTCTATTCAGCTGAGCTACGGGCGCGTGCCGTGCATCGTACCAAAACGCCGCACCCCTAATGCACCCCCGGAGGCGACGCGCGATCGAAAACGTGCGATTTGCGCCCGAAAACCGTGTCTTGAATAGAGGGCCCTTGCATTAGAAGGCCGGTGCTCTATCCAACTGAGCTACGGGCGCGTAGGTCGATTCTAGCAAGATGCGACGAACGTAGCGCCCGCCTCGAATCCCTATTCCCTAATCCCTGATCCTCGAATCCCTCATCGCTGATCCCGAGTCCCCACTCGCGAATCGCGGATCCGGGATTCGATTCGGGATTCGCGATCCGGGATTCGCGATTCGGGATGCGGGATTCGAGGATCAGGGAACAGGGATTAGCGATTCATCGTCGCAACCGCGCCGAAGACCTCGGGCGCGAGCGACCCGTGCCCGCGCCCTGGCAGCGTCGTCATCGTCAGGTCGGTGAAGCCGCGTGCGCGCGCAAGGGTCTCGAACGCGCCCCACTGTGCGCCGATGGGGCCGTGCACGGCCAGCTCGTCGTTGGAGCCGACCAGGTTGCGGATCGGGACGCGCATGGCGGCTGCGTCATGCCGTGCGGGCGGCTCGATGACGCAGCGGCTCTGGAAATTCGGCGTGACGACGACGGCGCCGCGAAGACGCTCGGGCGCGTTGAGCACTTGAGAGAGCACGACGTGCCCGCCCGCTTCCCACCCGGTCATGAAGACCTTCGACTCCGTGTGATAGCGCTGCCGGACATCGGCGAGCACGGCCGTCAGCCCGTCGGCGTCGAACGCGCAGTTCCCGTCCTTCGCCGCGCGGTCCCACGCGGCCCGATCGTAGTCGAAGGCGTCCATGTGCTGCTGCGCCGTCCCCCCGCCACTGAGCACGAGCGGTGTGACGACGACGAACGGGGCGGCGCCGCGGGCGTTCGCAAACACGCGCGTCGTCTCCTCGAATTCGCGTGCAGCGTCGGTGATGACGACAAGGACGGGCCAGTCGCGATCGGCCTTCCAGTTGTCTGGAGGCGACGCGAAGTAGTGCATCGGATGCCCGGGCGCGGCGTGCTTCTCGACCCGCGCTGCGTTCTGCGAGTGCGGACCCGTCGGCACGAGCGCTGCGACGCTCAGGACTACGGTCGTGAAGAGTGGCTTCACTGGTGGGCAGATTGTAGCAGCGCGGCCTGGAATCCCTGGTCCCTAATCCCTCATCCTCGAATCCCGGGTCCCGGGTCCCGGATCCCGAATCGCGAATCCCGAATCCCGAATCGCGAATCGTGGATCCGGGATTCAAGGAATCGGGATGCGGGATCCGGGGATTCGGGATTCGAGGATGAGGGATTAAGGATCAGGGATTGGCCGTTCCGTGTTGAAATAGCGGCCCACTAGGAGGGTAGCCCTCATGTCGTTCAGCTATTTCGATCGCAATATTCCCGACGAAGCGCACGAGAAGATCGGCCAGATGGGACCATCCGGCGTGCAGGCGTTCGCCTTCACACCGTCGGGCGGATGGGTGATCGTCGTCAACGGCGGCTACTTCGCGCGGGGGATCCCCGACGCCTGCTTCCAGAAGCTGGGCGAGTTCATCCAGGCCGGCCACAAGATCCGGGTGATCGCGTTCCCGCCGGAGGGCGGCAACCGCTGGCTCATCGTCACGGATCAGACGTACTTCGCGAGCAACATTCCGCCCGACTGCTACGCGAAGCTCGGAGAGATGTGGAATGCGGGCGCGCGTCCCACCTGCGTGGCGTTCCCTTACCCTGGCGGCAACCGCTGGGTGATCCTTGCTGGCTCGTCGCTCTTCGCCCACAACATCGACGACGAGTGCTTTCAGCAACTCGTCAACTACTCGCAGGGGCTGCGGCCAGCCGAGCGCGTGGCGTTCACGAAGTCGGGCGGCTGGGCCATCCTGGCGAAGGATCGCTACTGGGCGCGGCGCATCCCCGACGAGTGTTTCCAGCAGATGGGCGCGTTTGCCGCCACGGTGCTCGTGGACCACGTGAACTTCCATCCCAATGGCGGCTGGTCGATCATCTCGAACACCGCGAGGCCGGCGTATCCGGCCGATCCGCAGCGCGACTTCGAGGGCGCCGTCTTCAAGGACGGCAACGCCTGGAAGAACATCTGGGACCGCATGGCGCACTACAAGGTTCCCGGTGTCGGCGTCGCCGTCGTCATCAACAATCACGTGGCGTGGGCCACCAGCTACGGGCGCGTCGAGAAGGACAAGGCCGACTGGATCCACACCGACACCGTCTTTCAGGCGGCCTCGTGCAGCAAGCCGGTCTCGTCGATCGGATTCCTGCGGCTGGTGCAGGCCGGGCTCATCGGCCTCGACGACGACGTGCACCCGAAGCTCGGATGGGACCTGCCGTCACGCGCGTGCGTGCAGGCGGCGTGGAAGAGCAAGGTCACGCTCCGCCGGCTGCTGAAGCACATGGGCGGGATCATCGGACGCGGCTCGACGAACCCGGCGGCCAGCTGCTCGAACTTCGACGCCGACGGCGGAGGCGGCTTCGGCGGCTACGCGGACGCGCCGGGTATCGGAATTCCAACCGTCAAGGAAATCCTCGAAGGCAAATCGAACCGGCCCGGCGTCACCGTCAATTCGCACAAGGTCGAGATGACCTACGATCCCGGCTCGATGTCGGCGTACTCGGGCGAAGGGTTCGTCCTCATGATGCAGCTGTTCGAGAAGCAGCAGGGAGAGAGCCTCGGCACGTGGATGAAGAACCACGTGTTCAACGCCAACGCCGCGGGGATGAGCCATTCGACGTACGACCTCACCGCCCCGTCGTTCTCGGGTCCGCCCGCAGCAGGGCACGACAGCAACGGCAACGTCGTCGCCGGCAAGCGGCACCGCTATCCCGAATCGTCGGCTGCGGGCCTCTACACGACGCCGTCGGATCTCGGACGGTTCATCATCGCGATCAACCAGGGCGGCGTCATCGACGGCCACGCGATTCTCGACACGACGCGGTATCAGGCGATGATGAACGATTCGCTTGGCATGCCGACCGGGAACGTCGGCAACGACAACGAATGGTTCTGGCACAACGGCGACAACGTGGGCTTCAAGTGCCAGTTCAAGGGCTACCCGAAGAAGAAGGCGGGCTTCGCCATCATGACGAACGGCGACGCAGGAACGGATCTCTACAACGAGATCACGGCCGCGTTGCTCCGCGCCTACGGCTGGGAGTGATTACTTGCGCCGGGCGCTGCTCGCGGGCGGGCGCTCTCCCGCCTCGAGCAGCGCCTGCACCTGCGCTTCGAGCTGCGCGATCCGCGCCTCGAGCTGCTTCACGTCCGCGGTGCGTTTCTCGAGCGCCTGCACGGCGATCATCAGGATGCCCGCCTCGTCGCCGGAATTCATCGTGATCGGCGTGCCGATCGTGCCGACGGCGTCCTTCCCGAAGGCGGCAAAGAAATCCTGCGCCATCGGCCCGTAGTGCCGGAACTGCGTCGAGTCCTGCCCGATGTAGTTCCAGCTCGTGAGCGTGAAGGCGCGAAGTTTGTCGAGCACCGCTTCGCCGTCGACGGGCTCGAAGTTCTCCTTCTTGTTGCGATCCGAGGGAAACGTAAAGGCGACCTGCCCCTCGATCACGGTGACGTGCGTGTCGCCAATACGGACCTTGTTGCTGGCGTTCACCTTGGCGTTGGCGCCGATCGCCGTGGCGTTGCTCAAGCCTGCGCTCGTGACGTCTGCATAGGCGCCTATGGCGGTGTTGTTGTTGCCCGTCGTGACGTTGCCGAGCACAAACCCGCTCCCGACTGCCGTGTTCTGTTCGCCCGTGGTATTCGATATGAGCGCGTTGTTTCCGACAGCCACGTTGAGTAAGCCAGTGGTGTTGGACGACAGCGCGTTGAACCCCAGCGCCTCGTTCCCGAAGCTCGACACATTGGCCGAGAAAGCGCCGATTCCGACGTAGAGGTTGGCGAGGTCGTCCATGCCCAGCACGCGGTCGCCGCGGAGGTTGTACTGCGCGTCCGCATTGATCGCTCCGGCTACGTCCAGCTTCGCTCCGGTAGACGCCTTGCCGACGCCGATGTTCGCGCCGTCGTCGACGATCAGTGAGTCGCCGCCTGTCGTCGGCGTCGTGAACTTCACGAGAGCGCCGGGCGTCCCCGAGATGTTGGCGGATCCAGGCGGACCCGTCGGCCCGGTGTTCCCTGTCGGACCGATCGGTCCGGTGTTGCCGGTCGGACCGGTCGCGCCGATCGGGCCAGTTGCACCGGTTGCACCGGTCGAGCCGGTCGCCCCTGTCGGACCTGTTGCGCCGGTCGCGCCCGTCGGACCAGCGGGTCCCGTCGTGCCGGTCGGACCCGTCGCGCCGGTCGGTCCGGTCGCGCCGGTCGAACCGTTCGCACCCGCCGCACCGGTCGGACCGATCGGACCCGTCACACCAGTTGGACCGATCGGTCCGGTGGGACCAGCGGGTCCCGCAGGACCCTGCGGTCCCGTCGCCGTCGCGCATCCCCACGCCGCGCCGTCGAAGCGCGGCACCTGATCGGCGGCGCACGGCACGAGATCGCTGAGCGTCACGCCGCGCACGACGACCGGCACCTGCTCGACGATGTCGAACGTGCCGGTGGACGCGCGCCGCGCCAGCACCTGCAGCGTGTAGTTGCCGGGCGAGAGTGCGGTCGTGACGACCAGGTTGAATCCGGCCTGCTGGAACTGCGCGCCGAAGATCGCCGCGACGTCGGGCCGCGCGGCGTTCATCGCCGCAACGCCCAGAAAGATCGCCGGCCCGATCGCCGGGGACGCCCAGACGTGGACGGCGTCGACGCCGGATCCGCTCGCCGCCGAGGTCTCGAGCGCCCAGCCGCCGACGAGGAACGGCGG
>Ga0066903_100001456_pt1 | contig 17277 bp, 16 predicted proteins | sample PanSoiMetaGPlot1_FD_67491 | JGI IMG/M metagenome (GOLD analysis project Ga0066903, IMG submission 67491) | Tropical forest soil microbial communities from Panama analyzed to predict greenhouse gas emissions - Panama Soil - Plot 1 (version 2) | ecosystem: Environmental > Terrestrial > Soil >... | reverse complement strand
GGGGGGGGCGGTCACCGCGGCGGCTACGCGCGTTGCCTACTCCGACGACGTCGAACCTCCACGGCGCGCAACCGTTGACCGAGTAGGCTCTCGAGCGCTCGGACGTCGTGACCGAGGTCGCGGGGCTCAGGCCCCCCTGCCGAGGAATCGCCGGGTCGAGCGCCCATAGGAGGAGGGGTCGTCAACCCACCCCTTCGAGATGGAAGGAGCCAGTAGTGGCTATTGAGGGCGCGCGCGTCGTCGAGCACACGACGCCGATGACGGTCGGCGACACCGGATTCATCGTCGACCGGATGGGGCAGGACTGCGCTCCGCTCCAGTTCTTGCGAGAACTCACCCAGAACGCCATCGAAGCGATTCAACGAAGCGGCGGCGGCGAGGGCGAGATCATCTGGGACGTCGATCAGGACTACTTCGATCTGACTGGCGTGTACAAGCTGTGCATCATCGACACCGGCGTCGGCATGACCGGCGACGAGATGTGCAGGTACATCAACCAGCTGTCGGCGTCGGTACACGAGCAATCACTCGTCGGCAACTACGGCGTGGGCGCGAAGATTGCGGCGGCAACGCGAAATCACGCCGGGCTGATCTACTGCTCGTGGCGGGACGGGGTCGGATCCACGATTCACCTGTGGCGTGACCCGAACACGGGTCAGTACGGGCTTCGGCAGTTCCAGCTCCCTGACGGCACGTTCAATGAGTGGGGCTACCTCGAAGACACCGTTAAGCCGCGTCAGATCGGCGATCAGGGCACGAAGGTCGTTCTTCTCGGCAACGATGAGGACGCGAACACGATGCAGCCGCCGGAGAACGCTGCATCTCCCTCCCGGTGGGTTGCCCGCTACCTCAACACTCGGTACTTCCGCTTCCCGGACAGCATCACCGTTCGCGCTCGGGAAGGCTGGGAGAACCCACGCAGCGACACCGATCGCAACTTGCTCCGCCAGGTGACCGGCCAAGCGGCGTATCTGGAACGTCACAAGACCGCGTCGGGGACAGTTCCGTTGCCTGGTGCCATCGCGCGATGGTGGGTCCTCAAGGACGAGCCCGCCCTCTCCCAAAACACCGGTTACGTGGCTTCCAGCGGGCACGTAGCTGCTCTGCATAAGAACGAACTGTTCGAAATGCTTGGCGGCCGTGGTGGAGTTGCACGGCTGCAGCAGTTCGGCGTGATCTTCGGCTACGACCGCGTCGTCATCTACGTCGAACCCGACGACGGGTCGCTCACGACCAACACCGCAAGGACGCAGCTGCTTATCGGAAACGAACCACTCCCCTGGGCGGAGTACGCGGCGACCTTTCGAGAGAACATGCCCGAAGAAATCAAAGGCGTCATGGACGAGGTCGGCTCACGCGCAATGGCGTCCGACTACCGCGAAGCCATCCGCGAGCGGTTGAAGCAGATCGCCGACCTTTTCCGCTTCAGTCGATACCGTCGCTCCAAGGGCGGAGCCGCCGTCATCGATCCCGATTCCGCAGCAGGCGGCGGGGATACCTCGTCTGAACCGACTACGAAACGACCGCGCTCAGGCAGTGGTTCAAATACAACTGGCGGCCGAACCGGGAGCGTGTACGGCCTTTTCCTTGCAGGCGGCCTTCCGGGTGAAGAGATCGGCGGGACCCCGGACCTCAATGTCGACTGGGTTACCGAGGCTGACGGAACCAGGACGCAGGGACTCCTCGAAGACCGAGCCGCCGTCTACCGGGCCGATCAGAATCTGTTGCTCATCAACGGCGACTTCCGCGTGTTCACCGACATGGTCAACCGGTGGTGCAAGAGATATGAAAAGGTGCCGGGTGCACGGGCGACCGTCGAAGCTGTTGTGCGGGAGTGGTTCCAACAGGCGCTCGAAGAAGCCGTATTCGGCCTACAAGCGCTCCGGGGCAGCCCCGAGTGGACTGTGCAGGACCTAAGCGACGCCTTCAGCGAGATCGCGCTGACGTCAGCGGTGATGCCTCGGTATCACGTCGACGTGGCGGTCAAGCGCGCTCTCGGGGCGAAACTCGGGACGCTCAAGGAGCGGATTGCGTAGCGACGAGGCCAGCAGATAACGAGGCTGCGCTTCTTGAGCGTTCCGTCGTGCACCGTGTGGCGACGATTCAGACCGCGAGGCGTGCTTGCTCGCTGGCATCAGCCTCACTTCGAAATAGTCCGAAAGGAAAGCAATGACAGTCCAACAGCCGCCGACGCCTGGACCCGCGTACGTGGTGTTCTCGGCCGAGATCGACGTGAACACAATCGAGCAGCTCTTGAACACGATGGCGAATTGCGCCAATCAGAACTACGCCGAGGTTCATCTCCTCATGTCGACACCGGGCGGATCAGTGATGCACGGCATCAACGCTTACAACGTCCTGCGCGGAATGCCATTCAAACTTGTTACGCACAACGTGGGCAACATCGACTCAATCGGGAATGCCATCTACCTCGCGGGGGAGGATCGCTACGCGTGCGAACACTCAACCTTTATGTTCCACGGTGTCGCATTCAGCGGCGACGGCACAACGTTCAACGCCCAGCTTACGAAGGAAAAGCTAGACAGCCTCCGGGCCGACGAGAACCGCATCGGGGGGATCATCACTGACCGCACCAAGCTGAGCTCGAAGCAAGTCAAGTCGTTCCACAAAGCGGGTCGAACGATGACGGCTGAGGAAGCTCACGCAGTCGGGATCGTCCACGACGTCAAAGAAGTCACGATCCCGCCGGAGTCGGCGGTAGCTACGTTGGTATTCAACCGCTAAGGCGTCATTCTGCGGCGTCAGGATTGCATCGTTGTCCATCTGCCAGTTTCCCTTTTCCTTTTCTTCCTTCCCCGCGCCGCTTTCCTAACACGCTAGGGACTCGCAGGCGCGGTCATCAAGAGGAAATTGTAACGCGTTCTAGTGGTCCTGTTCGTGCCCGTTCCTCAGCGTGGTCGTAGCCGAGCGTCTGCGGCTTCGTCTCCAAGTCGCCCACGACCAGTGTGCGAGCGCCCTCGTTCGCCACGTTCCCCCGGACGATCCGCACGCAGCCTCACGCCTTCCGCTTCAACGCGAACGTCGGTCGTGGCGGTCGCTCCATCGTGACCGGCGATGGTGGCACGCCACGTGCACGCGCCTTCCGACTCCTTGTCGGCTCCGTCACGTCTGACGCCGGTGGCTGCAGTTGCGCGGTTCTGACGGTGTCGAACAATCCACTTGTCAGCGCGCCTGGGGACTGTCGCCGGACCAGGCGCCCAAGATCTTCAAGTCGCTCATCGCTGCCCCTTAGGTTGCCGTGCATTGTCGTCTGGCCAATCGACACCGGCCAGCCTCGCAAGCGCCGACCAATGTCGGACGTGGGGCACGGTCCGCCCCGAGCGGACCTGCGAGGCGCTCGACTTCGCCAGGCCAGTGGCAGCCATGATCTCGGCGAGCTTCACCCCGGCGAGACGCTCGCGGATCGGCGCGAACGCCTCGGCCGGAGGCCGTTCCGAATTGGGATGCTCGGTGCGCCAGTCATGCACCCCGGCGACGCTGGCTGCGATCGCCCGGCCTCGTCGGCGTCGCACCTCCCGCGACTGTGTCGGCGTCTTCGACCAGCACGCCTCGCAACGCACGTGCCGGGGCCGAGTGAGCGGCCCGCCGCAGTCGATGCACGTAGCGAACAGTACCGATTGGTCGAGCTTCGTCCGCTTGGCCGCGGCTTTCGCTTCGACCGAGCGGGCGACGCGTGTCGCGCCGGTCCGTTTGCGTGCCTTCACCCGCGCTCGCGCCGCGGCTGCCTTCGTACCGCTCAGCGGCGTCCGGGGCGTCCACTGTCCGCGCACCGCCCGGCCGAAGAGGTGCGCGACGGCTTCGGCGTGCGGAGCGACGAGCTTGGCCCACACGGGCATGGTGGCGGCCAGCTCCTGAACGAGCCGAGGCGCGATGCGGATGCTGCCGTCGGAGCGTTCGACGAAGTCGGCGCGCCGCCACGTCCGCTCGGCGACGAGATCCAACACGAGGCGGTCGACGGCCGGGCGCACCGGTTCCAACAGGTCCCAGGCGAGCCCGTCGCCCCTCTGGGTGTCCGCGTGCACGAAACCGAGGCCGGGATCGAGGCCGACCGCGAGCGCGGCGAGTCGAGCCTCGATCCCCGCCAGCGCGTAGGTCAGATTCAAGCTCGCGTTGAGCGGTCGTTCCGCCTTCTTCGGGCTCACACCCTTGGTGAGCAAGCTGCGGCGGCCCTCGAAGATCGACCAATGGTTTGGTGCCCGCGCTGCGTCGGCTTTGGCGAACCGCAGTGTGGTCGCCGGATGGGCGCACCACGCATCGAAGTAGACCGCGGCCGCAGATGCTTCGAGCTGGCGGAGTGTGTCCACGTCGGTTGCGGCGTGCATCGCTTCGGCGAGTGAGCGGATGGTTTCGGCAACGTCGACGCGGTCGAGGCAACGCGCCGCCACATCAGCTTGTCCCGTCAGCTTCGCTGTAAGCAGCACGGTGGCCGCCTCGGTCGCGAGTGCGTCGGGCGGCGCAGCTTGGGCGCGGCGCAATCTCGCGTCGTCGGTGCCGTATCGGCCGGGGGCGAGCATGACCTCGCCGTCGGAGTCGACGATGATGACCGCGACGCCAGCCGCCTGGCACCAGGCGACCGCGTCGATGGTGAGGTATCCGGACGACGCGCCGACGATGAGCCGCCGGAGCCGCCCTGTCGCCCTGTTCCATTGCCGCTCGCGTCGAAACCATCCCTCGCCGTCGCTCGCGGCGAGGTGGCCGCGCTCAACGCGCACCTTGGTGCCAGCGCCGAGCACCACCGCGACCGACGGCCCCGCCGGATCGTCACCGTCGGCGAACCCCGCTTCGAGGCCAGCGAGCACGTCGGCCGCTTGCTCCGGGGTCACGCTCCACGACGCAGGTCGCGGCTTCGTCGAACGTCGCGGGTACTGTCCCTCGTTGCCCATGGGAGCTAGGTCCTCCTTTGGGTCGCCCCCCGGCTGTGTCAGCAGCGCGGGGGGCACCTTTTTCTATGTCGCTCGTTCTCGTGGCGGAGCAGCAGGGTCGACGACGTTGATGCGCACGGCCGCTGCCTCGTCGCGATGCTCAGCAAGCCAATGACGCGCCTTCGAGCACCACGCTTCCCGGACGCTCTCGGGTGACTGTTCGAGCGCGACCGCGCCACCGAGCCCGAGGTAGCGACGGTCCGCCGTGTCGAAAGCACGCGCCATGGCGAGGTGTGCGCGTAATCTCGGTAGCTCAGCTCGACACGCGGCAGCAAACCGGTCGAGTCGACGATGCAGCGAACGAGTCGGCGTCGCGACCAGGAACGCCAGCGCGCCGAGCGCGACGATGAGATCGTCGGAAAAGACCCGTCCGCTCTCGGCCAGGACGCGCGACATTGCGCTGAGCGAGTCTGACAAGGCTACGGGCGCGCCCCCGTTGGTCTCGGCGAGGAGTTCGCGATGCGTCGCGCCGTACTCACCGATCGAGCGGGCGACCTGCACGCCCCAGCGCCACTCCTCGGCGCTGACGTCCCGCGCTTTGCGCCGCAAGGCCGCGAGCCCGAGCGACAGTAAAACTCGGCCGAACAGGGAGCGCTTGTCTTTGTCGCGCATCTGGACGACGTCGACGCTTCCACCGAGGCGCTTCGTGACCGCCTCCATCGGGTCGTCGAGCTGCCCGTAGTTGAGCCTGAGCGGCAGCGTCCGAAGGTCGGGGTGAAGGTCGTGACGGCCTACGGGATCGAAGCACAACATGTCGAGCGCGGTGTCGACCACGAGCGCGTCATTCGGTTCACGCCGCCCAGGGATCGAGACCTGTTCGGAGCGCTTGCGCGGTCGCCGAGCGCGGCGGGCACGGACGATCAGTCCGCCGACGACATCGACTGCGGCATCGACAAAGGCGTCATGGTCAGCGACGCCGACGCGTGTCGCTACGGCCAACATCGCCCGTTGAAAGAGCTTCTCCCGGCCATGCTTCGACTCGCGGTCGAGCGCGAGCTTGAAGGCCGCGGCCGTGGCGGCGACGGCATCTGTGCCGGACGCGTAGACCGCTCGGCTGCCCTTCCCCTGACCAAGGCCACGGGGACGAGGACGAGGTAGGACGCCCCGGCGGCACCAGCCCTGCACCTCGTCTCCCGTGATGGCGAGGTCCGCCCGGCCTGCGTCGGCGAGGTGTTTCGTTGCCAGCTCGGCAACCTCCTGGTCGGTCTCGCTCGGCGGGTTCGCCACGAGCCCAGCTTAGACCATGACCTGAGAAACGACAGAGACGTGTGCGACCCGGGTGAGCGGGCCGCCATGCTCGCCACCGTGACTTCACCAGGCACCAAGGCGTTCACGGTGCGCCTCCCTGAGCCGTTGGCCGATGCCGTCGAAGCGGAGGCGTTCCGCACCGTGTGCAGGCCGGTCGAGGTCCTCCGCGACGTGCTGGTGCGCAAGCTCCCCGAGTACATCGCTGAGCGCATTCGTGACGACGCGCGCGCAACCGGGCGTGTCATCGACGTGCGCAGCTCGGACGGTAGCGGGGCGAGTGATGGGGTCGCCGAGACGCCCCGATCTTCCGAGGTTCCGCGATGAGCCATGGCCGACGGGTCAGCACCGAAGCGCTCTGGGTCGCGCGCGCAGGCCGCGAGCAGCGTCGGTACACGTCGAAGGTGCGCGCGTTGGCAGGGGCGCGCAAGGCACTGCGGCGTGGCGCTCGGTATGTGGTCGTCCGCCACGAGCGGACGGGCGAGACGTACTTCGTCGACGACGTCGAGGCGATCTTCCTCGGCAACTTCTCCATGAAGGTGAAGCGATGACCGCAACAAAAAAGACGACCCCCGCTCGTCACGCGGGGGCCGCCAACAGCCACAACGAAAGCACTTCCGTCGATGTCTAGAGTACCTGATTCCGCCGCGCATCCTCGTACACCGCCTGCAGGCAGCGTCCTCGCTCGTCTCGATCCGGTGCTGCGGGCGCGCCTCGTGGGGATCGTCGCTCGACCGTGTGCCGCACGCAGCGAAGCCGACGAGGAAACCGAGCAATTCTTCGACCGCACGTGGCGGGCTGCCTGCGCCGCCGGGTTCGAGGCTGGCCGGGTCGGCGAGTACCCCGTTTGTGCCGCCGACCCCGACCACTACCTCGCGTTCGTCGCCTCGGCATGCACTGCTGCCCGGCTTCGAGGCACGGGTGCGCTCTTCGGTGAGGCCGCCGGGACTCGTGAATGTCTCGGGAGAGTGGCGTGAGCCCTCGTCGCCGTCGCAATTACGGCGCGGAGTATCGCCGCCGGAAGCAGCGCGCGGCCGGACGCGGCTCGACCTTCTACCGGGAGCGGCGCGCCAAGGGTGAGCAGCGGGGCTTGTCGCCCTTCCAAGCTGCGGGGCACGCCCGCGACGCCGGGGAGCGTTCACCCGGCCGGTTCTTCTCGGAGCGTCGTTCGAGGGTCACCGGGTTCCTCGAGCCTGGCGAAGCGGTGAGCGTGAGGGTCTCCCGCCGCGAGATGCAACGCGTCGTCGCTCATCACCACCTGATTGATCGGCTCGACCGGGGCGAGATCAGTCCGGCCGAGTTTCGCCGTCGCGTGCGCCGATGGGAGCCGTTCCAGGGCCGTCGGTTCGTGAGTGATCCGGCGCTCGCATTGACGCTGCGAATGTCGGTCCGGCTGGACGATCGGGATTTCGTCTCGGCTCGGATGCCTGGTCAGCGCGGGAGGCGTTCGTGAACGAATCGTGTGCGTACTGCGGCGGACCGGCGACCGAGCCGGATCACCTGACCGGACGCGGTCCCGACGGCCGCTACTTCGACCCGTCCCTCGTGGTGCCCTCGTGTCGAGCGTGCAACCTCAGGGGCTGGGCGTTGTGGTGTGCGACCGGCGTCGGGCTCAACGCCTTCGAGCACCGTTCGCCCCATGAGGTGCGGATGGAGCGTCTCGGCTTGAGCTTGACGCGTCTCGGTGTCCGCCAGCCGTCGGGGCCGTTCGGCCACTTCGCTCGCCGACCGATCAGCCGGAGCGGTGGGGGTGATGCCCGGTGATGCTTCCGGCGATCGGTGAGCCGCCGACGGCGACGCATCGTCGAGCGTGGGGTCGGCGGTGGCGGCGACAGATCGAGGCCGTTCGCCGAGATGTCGATCGATACCAATCGTCGACGCACGATCGCCGCCGCGTACTCGTGAACTTGCCGACCTGGCCTGGTCTCGACTACTGGCGGTCGCCGAAGCCGGTGCCGGAACGTCCCGAGCGTCTCGGCGACGGGTACGCGTTCGTCATGGTCAGCCTGCCCAATGTGGACGCGGTACCGGTGCGTCATGGCCTCACCGCGTGGTTGGGCCTCCTCGACGGTGTGGTGATCGACGGCGGGATCGTCGTCGAAGACGCGCAGGGCGGCTCGGAGGCGGCCGCGCCGGTCGAGGCGTGGTGCTCCCGGCACCGTCTGCCCGGTGTGGCGAAACGCCTCCCGTGGCGCTTCGACACGAAGACGACGTTCTCCCGGGGCCCGTTCTGGCGCTGGGCGTACCAGCGTTGGGCGCTCGTCGTCGGCGCTGACCTCGGCCGAACCTTGGGCCTGCTCGCGCAGGAGTCGTGGCCGTCGCAGAGTCGCGGCTCCCGGGATGGTTGGGCCCTGGGCTTGCCGGGCTGGGGTCGTAGGCGTCCACGGCCCGACCGGCAGACGCCGCAGTGGTATGCGCGCAGCCATCGTCCGGTGCTGCGCTTCGCCCAGCTCGGCCAGCGAGGCCTCAACGTCACCTTCGATCCGTCCCCGCCGTGGTGGAACCCCGACACCGAAGCATCGGAACCGACCGGCCAGTGGAACGACGACGGCAGCGCCTACCACGGCCGGTTCGTCGAGCTGATCGCCGCCGCGGGCACGTTCGACGGGGCCGACACGGACGCTCTCGGGGACCACCTCGACGCCTGGGGGCTGCCCCGTGTCGACCCGCACGCAGTGCGTACCGACGAGGCTGGCGTCGAACACATCGTTGACGTGCTGAACACGCAGTATCAGCTCGCGGTGGTGGTCGACGCGGAGGCAGCGGCCTGGGGTACCGAGGTGCGCGGGCTCGTCTCATCGGGGACGCTCGCCGAGCGGACCTACACGGCGATGGGTATTAGCGCGCCGCTCGCAAAGTACAAGCTGCCACGCAAGGAATTCGAGCATTGGCGGCACGCCTCACACGGCGGCTGGGTCACCGCCGACATCACCGGCCAGCTCCCGCCCGCCGCCGATCTCGACATCCGCTCTGCCTATCCGGTCTTCGGGCATCACCTCGGTTGGTCGGAGCACATGACCGCAGCGTCGGTGCGTACTCGTCGCCGGACTCGTGACGCTCGCCGGTTCTTCGCCCAGAACCCCGCCGAGATCCGGGCCGCCGGGAAACGTGCCGAGACCTTGTGCGAATGGGGCTGCACCCGGCTGGTGCTGTCGGCTCGGGGTGCGTCGTCGCCGGTGACGGTCGTCAACGATCACGACCGGTCCCGCGACCATCTCGTCGTCCATCCGGTTGAAGCCGAACGGTACGACTGCACGTTCTGGGACGCGATCGCGGCGGTGGCGCTCGACGGCGAAGTGCGCTTCGACGTTCTCGACGCAGTCCAGGTGATCCCGGTCGGCCGTGAAGACGGGTTGTCCTCAGCGCCGGTGCCGGGCGGGCGCATCCAGCCCGAGACGGCACTCCTCGACCTGGTGCGCCAGCGCGATCGCTACAAGGCCCAACCGGACGATGACCTCACCGCGCGTCAGCGGGCAACGCAACTGCGCGAGTTCACGAACTCGTTCGTGTACGGGAACCACGCCCGCTTCGACGAACGCCCGGGCGAAGACGAACGGCCGGGCCCGTTGTGCTGGCCGCCGTTCGCGGCGAGCCTCACCGCCGTCGTTCGCTGCCACGTCGCGTGCCTCGAAGCTGACGTGCGCAAGCGGGGCGGAGCGGTCATCTGCCGGGACACGGACGGCGCGATGGTGACCGCCAGCCCCCACGGCGACGAAACGATCACGCTCGACGACGGCCGCACCGTCCGGACCCTTTCGTACAACGCGCTCGACGAGCTGCTCGCCGAATGGGACGGGCTGGCGGTCGGCGGCCGCCCGTTCTGGAAGGTCCAGCGCGATACCGACGACGCGCCGACCGAGGCGGTGAGCTTCGGGTCGAAGCGGTACGCGCTCTGCCAGCGCGACGGCAGCGGGCGCGTCCATGTGGTCAGCTCGACGGCGTCGAACCTCGGCTACGAACCCCCGCCGACCATGGCCGGGCGTGGCGGAGACGGGTTCCCGGACTGGTGCACCGAAGTGGCCCGCGCTCACAGTCAACGCGTCGCCGACGGTGCGCTCGCGCTCGGGCCTCTCGCCTGGGAAGCGGACGATCCCGCCGACGAGTTCCCGGCGTTCGAGCGGTGGTACCCGGCAACCCCGGACCGGGCCGCCACGCTGCCGGAGGCGCTCGGGGCGAGGCCGTTCACGAAGGTCGTGACGATGCCGGTCCGCTTCTGGTTCGGAGACGACGACAGTGACGATGAGGCGTCCGACGCCGATGACGCGCGCCGACTCGTGACGCTCGATTGGGGCGGCGACCTCTCCGACTGGCGAGACCGTCCTTGGTACGAGATGCGCAGCGGCCGACGCGTCGCTCGACGGGTCACCACCGACGCCGGGGACCGTTCGGCTGCTGTGGTCGTCCAGTCGCTCGGGGCGGTGGCGCGCCGCTGGGCGAATCCGTCGTCGCGGCCGCCGCTGCCGGAATGCATCGTCGTCGATCCGCTGCTCGTCCGCGGGGTGGGGCGCGCCGCCGGTCACTTCTACGGCGACACGCCGCAAGCGATCTTCACCGAGGTGGACGACGCGGCGGTGCTCGCATTCTGCGCGCAGCATCTCGGTCGGGATTTCGTCGCCGAGGCGACGGGCGTACCGGTGGACACGGTGAAGAAGTGGACGCGACATCAGCCCCGAGCGACGACGGCCACGAAGGCGCTGGCCGGGCTGCGAGCCAACGGCTGGACGCTCCCTCGTCTCGTCGACGCCGCACGCGCCGCCGAAGGCGACCGATGCGCTGCCTGCGGTGAACGCCCTCGCCGTCAACGTTCGCCGTTCTGCTCTAAATGCGCCAACTTGTATCGTGAGCTCTGCCGTCCGCGTTGCGCGTGGCCCGCCTGTACGGAGCCGGTCCGTCGGCGCGGTGCCCGCTGCGCCACGCACCAGCGCGAACACGACCGGCTCAGAAAGCGGCGCACACGCGGCGCACCCGTGGACCGGCCGTGCGCCACCGAAGGGGGCTGCCCCTACGGCGATACCGTCATCGGCCGTCGACGGTTCTGTCGCCGCTGCGCCGCGGACCGCAAGATGGCAGCCGAACGCGAACGCCGCGACCGCCGTGACCGGGAACACGGCTGGTGCAAAGGTCGGCATGTCCGCGCCGTCTTTCCAGACCAAGCCGACGATTGGTACCTCTGCGAAGACTGCCTCGCTGAAGAGCGCCTCGCCAAAGAAGCGGCCGAGCCCGAGTCGCTTTGCGAAGCATGCGGGAAGTGGCCGACCGGGCCGTTCTCGAAGCTGTGCGGCACCTGCGAATGGCAACGCAACGAGGAAGCCGCCGCGGCCACGACTGCTGAATTCACGCGACGGATGGCGCGGCGATGACTTTCGACGACTACGTGACCATGTTCCAGGAGCGGCTGTGGTTCCCGGACCCGTACCCGTTGCTCGCCGTGGCAGGGGCTATCGCCGCGAATCGGATCCCCGGCGAACCAGTGTGGGTCTGCGTCGTCGGTCCGTCGTCGAGCGGCAAGAACGCGCTGCTCGAACCGTTCCTCGCGCTCGACCGCGTCGAGGGCCTGTCCGACTTGACCCTTGCCGGGCTGCTCACCGCTGGCGGTTCTCGCCAAGGCACCGGCGGTGTGCTGAACCGCCTCGGGCCGACCGGGGGCATCATCCTCATCAAGGACATGTCGTGGCTCTTCGCCGCCCACGCCGAAGCCGAAGGTCGTCTCATCCCGGCGTTGCGTGAAGTCCACGACGGCTCGGTGAACCGCGCCCTCGGCTCCCGCGGCGGGCAGACGATCGAATGGCCCGGCGGTGGGCGGCGCGCCAAGGTCGGGCTCCTCGCCGCTGCCACCGACGTGATCGACCTCCATGCTGGCGTCGTGAACGCGATGGGGCCGCGCATGATCTTGGCGCGGATGCCGAAACCGGATCACCGGGCGGTCATCACGACGGCGGCGCGCAACGTCGCCCGCGTCGACGACATGCGGGGAGCATTCGCGGCCGCGACCGTCGAGCTGTTCGACGGCCTCGATTCCAGCCGCGTCGCCCAACCCGATGGTGTTGTCGACGAGGCCCTCCGCGACATCTCGGAGTTTGTCGCGATCGCTCGCAGCCCCGTGCAGCGCGACCGCAATGGCCGCATCGTCCTCGTCGGCGAGCCCGAAGTCGGAGCCCGCCTGTACCACGGTCTCGCGCAGCAACGCCGCGGCCTGGTCGCGCTCGGGTGCGACCCGCGACGAGCCGACGCGATCGTGCGTCGGATGGGAATGGACTCGATCCCGGCCCTGCACCGCCGCATCGTCGACCATCTCGGCGAGGTCGGCGCGACCCCGGGAGCGCACCACATTGGGTCCGATCTCGGTTACCCCCCGGCGACGGTCTTCGATGTGCTCGAAGAGCTTGCCGCCCGCGGTGTCGTCCAACGCGATCCCGGACGTACTGATCGGGAGGACCGTTGGTCGCTGTCGGAGTGGGCTCGTTCGCGGCTCGCGAGCGCCGAATCGTCCGCGTCGATCGCCGGTTCCGCCGGTGGCAGCGTCGGAGAGAATCGGTTCCAAGACTCGTGGGGGAACCCGATCGACCCCCTCGACGACGACAATGAACGCGGCCTCGGTCCCCACCGAAACGGTGATCCATGAGCGCGCACGCGGACGCGTCCAGGGGTCTGGCGCGACGCGGGAGTCAACAGGTCGGCGCGCATGTCGCGGGTCGCGCTTCATGCGCAGGGGAGTCAGACTCCCGCGATTCTGCGTGGCGTGCGGCGACAATGGCCGGTATGAGGCGCGCAGCGGAGTCGTGACATGCGCATCGTGACCGATCAGCGCGGGAAACGAAGCATCGAGGTGGAGTGCTCCGGCTGCGGGTACACGTGGCAATCGTCGTCGCGCTCGGGGAAGACCACGTGCCCCGAGTGCCGCACCCGTGTCCACATTCCGGCGGCGTTGCGCCGAGAGGCATACGAGCCCGCACGCGACTGGGACTGGGACGCTCGGACGGTGCCGCCTCCCGGAGGATTCTTCGGCGGAGGCAAGCGCAAGCCCGAGCGAAGGTTTCGAGCGCCGCGTCCGCTCACGGAGCAGCAACGCCGGGGGATCGGTTTCGCATCGGAGCCGGAGCCGCCTGCGCGCCCACCGTCGCAGAAGCCCAAAAGCCGCCGAGCGTCGAAACGTCCGCAGGCGACGTCAGGAGGAGGACCATTGGTCGTGCTCGCCGCCGCCGCCGTCATGGCCACCGAGGTCCGTCGCGCCTTGAAAACGAAGCCCAAGCCGTCGGCACTAAGCCGAGGGGCCGGGACGGCCGTCGGATCACCCGCGGGTCGTTTGCCGCTGGCACAGCCCGCCGACTGGCCGAGCCAGTTCGCTCCCCGCCCTGAGTCGGCGCGCCGACAGTTGTCGCGAACGGCGAGCAGCATCGCGAAGCTCTCGTGCCAGCACACCGTCCGGCTTCGGGGCCGACCGAGCGAGCTGCTCGGGAGGTTTGTGGAGTGTCCGGTCTGCGACGTGAAGGTGACCGTCGTCGACGCAGAACCGGCGAGGACTTGGTAAATCTCAGCTAAGAGCGGATCACGCCACAGGCCGACACCGCGCTGAATAGGAAGTCAAGCAAGCTGTTCAGGAAGACCGGTCGCGCCATGCTTCGAAGAGAGCGCGATCGACGAGGCGCAACTCTCGGTCAACGGTCGCGGAGATGCCCCGCGGTCGTTAGCGTTCCCACTGAACCGATCGCACTGAAAGGGTGCTTGGGTCGGTACGCTCGGCCCGTGATGGGCCCGCGTTCGTTGCGTGAGGAATGGGAGGTCCACGCCGACGAGTGGGCTGCGGCAGCCCGGACCCCCGGATACGACACGTTCTACTGGTACTACAACGAGCCGTCGTTCTTGGCGTTTGTGCCGCCGCCGCGTGGGTTGACCCTCGATGTCGGCTGTGGCGAGGGGCGTCTTGCTCGTGCCCTATTGCGGGCGGGCCATCAGGTCCTGGGGGTCGACGGATCCGTGCTCTTGGCGCGCCTTGCTACCAGCGCTGAGCCCCCGCTGCCGGTGGCGCACGCGGATGCGAGCGCGCTCCCGGTCGCGAGCGGCGCCGCTGAACTCGTCGTGTCGTTCATGGTGCTGATGGACGTCGAGGACCTCGATGCCGCGGTAGCGGAGCTGGGACGTGTGTTGGCCCCTCGTGGGTCGATCTGCGTTGCGATCTTGCATCCGATCAACACGGCGGGAATGTTCCTTCCTGATGATCCCAACCGAACCTTCTACCTCGGTGAGTACCAACGGTCGATGCGTCATGTCTTACACGTCGAGCGCGAGGGCCTTGGAATGACCTTCAACATTGAGCACCGGCCAATCGAGGCATACAGCCAGGCGTTCGAGCGCGCTGGCCTTGTCATTGCTGCGCTGCGCGAACCGATCCCCACCGAGCAAGCAGTATCACAGCATCCTGAACTGGCGGACTACCGGCGGGTCAGCAGCTGGCTGTATTTCCTTGTTCACCGTCGGTAGTCGTCACCTGCAGAGACATCACACCTCAGCTTGTGAGACTCAAGCATCTCCCGAGTCGTGTACCGGATGGCCTGGGGGTCGTCCACACACTCCAGCCGTCCCGGCGCCGCAGCACCACCGGCACCTCGCCCGCCTTCGGACTCCGTTCCTGAAGATGCTCCGCTGCAAGACCGTGTTCTCGGGCTCATCGGCCGTGACCCATCTTGGACGTCACGGTCCTGAAATGGGCGCTCGACTGGTCCGACGCCATCCATCCCTAGAAATGCGTCCGAGACCCTGACTGCGACGCACCGAACTGCCGATCTGCGCTAGGGAGACGCACGTGCCCAAGCGACCTTGTCGGGCGCCACCGACGGGAGAGTGGCACCGGGCTACAGCGTCAGTTCGAAGCAACCCCAGTTGCGACCGGCTGTTGCGACGAGCCGCCAGCGGCCTCGATGCGCCAACAGGGTGCCCGTCGCGTAGAAGGGCGGGCCGTTCGGCAAACCCCAGGCGTAGTCGTTGGTGCCGCCCTCCACGATGGGCGGATCGGCCGGTTGCCCATCCAATGGCTCGGCGCTGACCGCCAACGGTGGTGCGGTGTGCTCCGGGTACAGGGGGATGTAGTAGAGCTTCGAGTTCTCGATCGTGCCGTCCCAGCCGCTGATGTACGACCGGAAGTTCCCGACGATGAACGAGTTCGAACGAACGTCGGTACGGTTCTTCACCTTCACGCACCTTCGAGCGGCAGACCCAGGCGTGGCTGACCAGAGCTTCTGCCACTTCGCGTGGTCGAGCTTGGCCGACCCGAACGAGACGGCGGGTACCGGAACGGTCGTCGGCGCGGTCCGCTGAGGCGTGCTGTCCCCGCTGCACGCGACCAAGACGGCGATCCCCACGGCAGCAAATAGTTGACAGGTGCGGCTGCGGAACGAACGTCTTGTCTTCATTGTGAGCACGCCCGATGCTGCGTCGGCCGGTAGCCCCACGCCAACATAGACCCCTCTCTGAGCAACCTTGTCGGGTGAGGTTGTGACGATCCTGGATGCGCTACCCGCTCCAGAACGGGCATTATGCGCTTGCGCCTATCAAGATTCGTCCCTTATCTGACGTGCCGACCGTCGCGGCCACGATCGCCGAATGGCACTGGCCGGAATGGGTCAGCGCGTCAATCGACGGAACCTGTGATGGGCTGCGGGAGCGGCTCGGTTCATGGACGGAACCGAACGGCGTGCCGTGCATCCTGGTGGCCTTCCAAGGTGATGAACCCGTCGGTTCGGTAGCTCTCTTATCTCATGACATGGACGAACCCGAGCCGAGGTTCGCTGACCTAACGCCATGGTTGTCGGGCCTATTCGTCGTGCCCTACATGCGCCGCCAACGGGTGGGGTCCGCCCTCGTCGTCGCCTGTGAGCGACGCGCAACGTTGCTCGCATACAGCAGCTTGTACTTGTACACCGGCGCAGCCGAGAACTTCTACGCACAGCGCGGATGGGAGACCATCGCCGAAGCCGACTACGACGGCGCCCAAGTCGCGGTCATGCGTACGGTGTTGCGCTGAGACCCAACCAGGCGTGGCAGCGATGGTTCCGTACTGTGCGCTAGCGGGTCCGCACCCGAGCGGGCAATCTGTGCGCGTGGCGGCCGACGACGTAGTGCCGATCCTGGAGTTCGACGCCGACCGTGCTGCGCTGATCGACCCGTACGCAAGGCCGCCCGTTCCGGACCCGCCAATGGCGGCTGTCGCGTGCCACTTTCCAGACCTGATCGACCAACTCTGTCGCGACGGCGAAGCGCTGATGCGCCTTCCGAGCATGGGAACCCTTTGGAAGATCAACCACGACGGCAAGCCTCTGGGCGTGTTCTATCCCGGCCAAGGTGCGTCTCTCGCCGCGGTGAGCATTGAGCGTGTTCTCGCCGCGGGATGCCAAACGATCGTGGCATGTGGCGGCGCGGGTGCAATCGCCAAGGAGATGCCGCTCGGGCGCGTCGTGATTGTGGAGGCAGCCGTCCGTGACGAGGGGACGTCATATCACTACCTCCCGCCCGCGCGCGAGGTTCAAGCCGATGCTCACACGGTCGCCATCCTCGCCGCGATAGCCGAGCGCGCCGAGGTCCCGTTCGTGGTCGGCAAGTGCTGGACGACCGATGGACTCTTTCGCGAGACGCGAGGCAAGGTCGCCCGGAGGCGTGACGAAGGGTGCATCGTTGTGGACGGGGAAGCCGCGGCGTTGCTCGCCGTAGCGTCGTTTCGTGGCGCGACGATCGGGCAGCTTCTTTACGCTGCGGATGACGTCAGCGGCATGACGTGGGACGACCGCCAATGGAGAACCGCTGATACCGCCCGCCGGTCGCTTTTCTCCCTGGCAGCGGATAGCGCCCTTCAACTCGCCCAAACTCAGCGCACATAACTGCCGTTCGGTGCGGATGCTCGGGGAACAGCTCCCATCGCTCGGGGTGTGCTCATAGGGCCGATGCCGACCTCGTGCGAGCAACCCTTGTATGACGCCAGTCCTTCGCCTTCGCCCCTCGAACGGAAGCGCCGCCCGGGGTGCGTCGTCGTTGTGCGGGGGTGTGGTCTCCGGCTGGCGTGGCGCGTTGGTGTCCGGGGTTGGGGCGGGTGGGTGCCGCT
>Ga0066903_100001455_pt1 | contig 17279 bp, 12 predicted proteins | sample PanSoiMetaGPlot1_FD_67491 | JGI IMG/M metagenome (GOLD analysis project Ga0066903, IMG submission 67491) | Tropical forest soil microbial communities from Panama analyzed to predict greenhouse gas emissions - Panama Soil - Plot 1 (version 2) | ecosystem: Environmental > Terrestrial > Soil >... | reverse complement strand
TGTGGGTGCTGCGCGAAGATGCCCTCGGCCAGCTCACCAGCTACTGCAAGTCCGCGCATCAGCAGCTCCTGACGCGGTTCGCGGTCGCGGTGTCGGCGTCTGCGGGTATGCCTTGCGTCGTCTTGCGGGCGACGACGACCAAGGGCCCGGCGCCGGTCTTCGTCGGGTCAGCCGTCGCGTACTATTCGACCCTCAAGTTCCCGAACCTGTTCCTGCCGACCGCAACACGGCTCGCGCCGCCCGTGCGCCGTGAGGCGGTTCGACAGGCGATCGGAGTGCTGCCGAATCGCGTTGTCTGGCTCCATCCCCTCGCGGACGGGGCGTTTCGCGCCGAGTCGCTGCCCGAATCCGCATTCCGGCCGTTGCAGGAATGGGTCGATTATCGCGTCACCGAGCCGGCTCAAGAATCGCGCCCGTGGACCCAGTCGCATCGTTGGGACTTCGAGCCCTTCGTGGTGCGTGCACCACTGAAGACGCGGCCGGAGCGGATCGTGGCGGCCCCGGCGCCTGCGTCCGCGGCCATACCCGCGCCTGCGCGCCCGAGCCAGGGGATCTTATCGCGGGCCGCAGGCTGGCTCAGGCGACTGCGTCGCACCGCGGAACCGGAACCGGTCCCGGGAATCGAGGTCGAAGTGCCAACGATTCCGGTCGAGGAAGCGGTGCGATCGGCTCTCGGGCAGGGGGAACGTTTACACCTGGCCCGGCCGGAGACGGTCAACAGTGCTCTGGAACGGTGCCGGACACTGGAAGCGCACTTCCTGCGCACGCTGCCGACAGTTGCCACCGAAGAGTCGCCAGAGTCGCCCACCAGGTGGGCGGATTTGGCGGCTGCGTACGACGCGTCCGGCAACCATTCCGATGCCGCTCTCTGTTGGCTGAACGTACTCTGGGGTCAGGCGAAGCCGTCTCCGCTGCGGGCGTGGGGCTGGCTGCGCGCGGAGGCGCGGGCCGGTCGGCCGGAGGTGAAAGCCATTGACCCGGTCCCATGGCTGGAATCACCGCCCGGCCCCGGTACGACGCGGGCCATGGCCGCATGGGTCGTCTGGGCGGGATTGCAAGCATCCCCCCCGGTCGTGCTGACCGAGCGCGCCGCCGACCTGGAGGCACGGCTAGAGGCGCACGAGCACTGGCTGCCCGTACGTTCCGCGTGGCTGGCGCGCACGGCGATGGCCCGACTGGGTCGCGGGGATGTCCTCGGTCTGGCGCGCACCCGCGACCGACTCGCCGAACGACTGCTCACCGCGGGGCTCAGTCTTGAGCTGGACACGCCATCCTTTCTGCGCTTCGCTGGCGAAGGTGTTCGCGCGCGGTTCCACGAAGCTCGGCGCTGGTTAGTTGACAAGCGCGAATTGATCCATCAATGGATCGGCCGGCTCGCGGAGCCCGATCGGCGGGCGGAACCGGGGCCCGACCCCGAACTGCTTCGACGCGTCGGACTCGAGGCAAATGTGGCCCACACGCGGGCCTACGCCGACCTGATCCTGGCCTGGGGCCTGACGCGTTTTGCCGAGCACACCGCGGCCGACGGCGTTCGCAGACAAGGCGTGGCCGGCCTGCCGGCGGATGACCCGGTCCATGCGATCTTGCGGCAGGCGTTCGAGTACCGAATCGAACAGGTCCGCGAGGCACGTCCGCCGCGTGGCCCGCTTCCGGCCGCCCTGTTGGCGAGGTTGGCGGAATTGCCCGATCGCTACGCGGTGGACAAGCTCCGCGAGCACTCACGCATCCTCGAGCCGTCGGCCCGCGTGGACGCGTACCAGGAGTCGGTCTACCGAAAGGCTGGGTCGCGTCCGGCATCCCCGGCCGACGCGGTGGATGTCCTCCCCGCAGACCGCCTGGACGCGGAGGTGCCGAAACTCCTGCAAGTCGAGGCGATTCGCGACGGAGCTCCGTACCTGGCTGAAGTGACCGCCGTGGCTCTGGACCGGGCATTCGAAATGTCGGAGGGCGGGTCGGCGCCGTTGTTCGCAGTTCTCCCCGCGGCCCTGGACGCGGCCCGCGACGACCCGCGGGCGCTCGGACGGCTCATCGAGAAAGGGTTGGCGGCGGCGGCGCAGTGGGACCGCCCGGACGTGGCTCGCGATCTGGCCGCCCGGTTCCTACAACTGACCGACAGTCGCGGAGGATGGGGCGCGGCCGAGATACTCACACGTCAGGCATTCCGGTCGTTGCGCCGACTCGGTTTGAAGAGTGACGCCGATCGGGTCTTGCACCACGTGGCCGAGCGGGTGCTCCAGGGCCAACCGCTCGGTCGGCTGCGCGCGACTCGCCCGGCCGAGTGGCCGGCCGCGTTGCGCGTGCTGCTGCACGCGGCCGCTGGCTGGTACTACGCCGGCCGCGACGAGCAGGCGTATGCCGTCCTCGACGAGGCGCGCAAGGACCTGTTCGCCCCGGAGACCTCGCCGCGCGACCGGACGGATCTTGCGCTGACCTATGCCGGGACGCTCGGCCAGGCCCCGCCCCGCGTGGCGCTCGGCCGGCTGGAAGAGATCTTCCAGGATCTCAAAGGGATCTCGGCCGGCGGGTCCTCGAACGCGTACTACTCCCTCAACCCACTTCGGATCGTCGAGACCGCGGTCCGGGCGGTCGTGTCCGACGATTTTGCGCTGGGTCCCGAGATGCGGGCGTGGCTGGACGCCGATGAATTCGCCGTCCGTACCCGCATACGCGACGAGTTGAAGGAAGTTATGACCGGGCAAGGACTTTAGTGTCAGATTGAAGAGTTTCCTGGCAGTCCCCTCACCGGCAAAATCCGCTGTCGCGGCCGCCGAATACAACGATACCCTGTTCCCTGTCCGGTGCCCATCCGGGGTTCACCTCTCCGCCCGGCCGGCACCTTTCACCGGAGGTCCTCCCATGCGTCGTTGGGTATTCGGGCTGGCCGTCGCGCTGGTCGCGGCCGGCGTCGCCGCGGCCGACGAAAAGGCCGAGGCCGTCGTCAAGAAAGGGATCGAAGCCCACGGCGGGGCCGACGCCCTCAACAAGTACAAGGCCGGCAAGCTCAAGATGAAGGGCGAAATCGCCATCATGGGCGTTGATATCGAATTCACTGGGAACCTGGCCTATGCTCTTCCCGACCGATACAAGCTCGACGTCAACGCCGAGATCATGGGCATGAAATTGGTCGTCAACCAGGTGGTGAAGGGCGAATCGATCAAGAGCACAGTCACGATCGGCGGCAACACGGTTCCGGCCAACAGCGACGCCGAGAAGGCCGAGTTGAAGGCCGCAGCGGTCATTCAAGAGGCCGAGCAACTTACACCGCTTCTGGACGCCAAGAAGTTCACCCTCAAGTCCGCGGACGACGATACCGTCAACGGCAAGAAGGTTTCTGTGGTGATCGTTCAGCCGAAGGTAGTCGATAAGGAACTGAAGCTGTACTTCGACAAGGAGAGCGGGCTTCTGGTCAAGACGGCGCACAAGGGATTGGGGCCAGGGGATGGCGGAGCCCCGGCGGAGGTGTTCGAAGAGACCTATCACGCCGAGTTCAAGAAGGTGAATGGAATCCAGCTCGCGACGAAGCTGACGGTCACTCACGACGGCAAGAAGTTCATGACCGTGGACATGACCGACCTGGAGCTCCTGGAAAAGATCGACGACAAGGAGTTTACGATCGACGATTGAGTGAGAGGAACATTCTGTTGGAGTCCCGGCTTCACCAGGCGCCCAGACCTGGGCACCGGCTGAAGCCGGGACTCCCACTTTAGGTAGGTCGATGCGGTTTGTATTGGACTAATCGGGCGGACCGCGCATGACGGTTATGGCGGGGGCTGACCGCCAGTTCAGCAGCGGATTGCTCATTTTTGCTCAGATTTGTAATGGCCTATCCGTTAAACGTTAGCTACCTTTCTTAAATCCCCGGGTCGCGCCATCTTTCGCCGGGGTCTCGCGAATCATCGTTTGAACGAAGGCACTCTTATGTCACTGTTCGCTGCCGCGCGCTTGGCGCGTCTTGCACTCCAGCCTTCCAAGTCCCGCACCCGGCGTCGCCGCCTGGCACTGGAGTCGCTAGAGGACCGGGCGGTCCCGGCGAACGACATTACCATCGTCGACGTGAGCACGCCCTCCGATCTCATCGACGTCAAAACAACCGGCCAGACAACGACGATCTCGACCACAGGGCCCGGCGCGATCCTGAGCCTGCAGACTATTCAGGACGCCATGACGGATACGAGTCCGAACGTGCGCAACGTGGTCGTTACCACGGCCGTGGCCCAGGGCGAAACGGACGGTGGCGAGCCGGGCGACATTAACTGGGATGGGTTCCTCTTCGGCAGCCTCGACTTCACTGGCTTCGTCGCCGGCCGGAACCTGATCTTCCGAACGGTTGGTGATGTGGGCGCGACGGGTGCCATCAACCTCAGCGGCGTCTCGTTCGAGAACCCGGCCCTGGGCGGCCAGATCAACCTCGAATTCGACTCCTCGGCCGCGAACGGCGACATCAACTTCAGCAGTTTCCTCGGGTTCAACACGCTGTTCACCGCGGAGGCCGTTCAGGACGTCACGGTGAACGCCGGGACGGGCGCCTTCACGTTCATGGACGATGGGTTCAATACCAGCGCATCCGCGGGCGCCGGGGTCGTGTCGTTTTCCGCGGGAGCGGTCACTGTCGCCTACGCCGGCGGTGTGAGCGCCGGGACGGACTTCACTATCAGCGGGGACACGGTCGACGTTGTTGAAAACACAATACTGTCCGCGATCAACGGCAACCTCGGCATCACCGGGGCGACCAGTGCCTCGGTCGGCGACAACGCTCAGTTGAGCGCTGGTCGGAACCTCTCGGTCACCGCCCCGGACGCCGGACTTGGTGCAGCGATTCTGAATGCCGACGACAACATCACGCTCGCCGGCGCCGGTACGCTCGGCCTGGCCGGCAGTCAGGCCACTGCAGGAGGAAAACTGGACCTGAACGGCGGCGATATCACGATCAGCAACAGCGCAATCCTGAATTCCACCGGCGCCCTCACGATCAATGGCTCTTCGTCGGTCACGCTGGACACCACCGATATTTTCGGCAGCGGGGACGTGTCGATCTTCGGCGGGGCGTTGAGCTTGACGGGGCTCAACATGGACTATGAAGGGTTCGGATCGATCACAGGTACGACGGTCGACCTGAGCAACACGACCGTGACGACGACGGACGGCACTTCTCTGGTACTCTTCGGGAATTCCATCAGCACCGACAGCGTGGTCCTCGGATCCGCTGGGGGCCTGTCAATCCACGGCGACCTGACTGCATCCAACCTCCTCGACGTGCGGGCGGTCGGGGACATCTTCTTCAACGACGCGGTCGACGGCGCCGCGGACCTGTTCGTGGAGTCGCACACGAACATCAACTTCAGTGCGGACATCGGCGGCCTGACGCCGCTCAATTCGGTCACGTTTTCGGAAGGGCTCGTCAAGCTGGGCGCTAACGACCTCTCGGCCACAAGCATCACCGTCGGGAGCGTGTTTGACCCGATCGAGGCGACGCTGTCGGGCGGAGCAACCATTACCGGCGACATCGATGTCGCCAGCTCCGGCAACCTGGCTCCGGGCGGGCTCGGGACGGCCGGTACCACGACCATCCGCGGCAACGTGAACCTTGGCGGCGACTTCGCTGTGGACTTCGGAGCAGCCGGGGCCACCGACCAGCTCCGCGTCCGCGACAACCCGGCTACCGTCGGGACGATGGAGGGGGATGTCACCATTGGTTTCAACAGCCGTCTGGGTGGCGGACTCGGCACCGGCATGCTGACGGCCCCGAGCGCCACGATCATCGACTATTCCGGTACGCTGATCGGGCAGTTTCTTAACGCCAATGTCGGAGTAGCGGTGCTGGCCGGAACCGACGCTCTGACGGTGACCACTTACGGCCCGCCGGGCGTGGTCGTCATTCCGGTGCCAGCCGACGCAGATGGGATCGTGACCGGCGCCGACCAGGACGATGGCAGCCTGTTCAAGGCGGTGCTGACCGGCGGCGGTCAACTCGTTTACGGCAAGGACTGGACGGACGCAGCGTTCCTCGTCGTCCGCAACGCGACGCCGACGACCAAGTTGACCGTGACGACCACGGCCAACGGCGCCGACCCCGCAGTCTCGTTCAACGCCGGCGTCCTGATCAACGGCCCGCTGGCTGCCTTCGCTGGTCCGAAGGTGAACATCGGCTCGCAGTTCCGGGCCACCGGGGCCGTCAAGTCGGTCGTCATGCGCGACCTTCTGAACGTCGACCCGAACACACGGATCGAGTTCGGCGGGACCGTACTGGACAAGACGACCATCGTCGCCCGCAACCTGTTCGGCAGCGTCATCACCACGAGCACACTCTCCTTGCTCAAGACCTCGCAGGCGCTCGGCGCCCAGGTCTTCACGCCATTCCTGCCAGACTCGAAACTGTCCGCGCCGGCAATCGGGACAGTGACGGCCAATTCGGCGACCATCGTGGTGAACACCGGCCGGCTGAACGCCATGACCGTGATCGGCGACATGGTCGGCGGTCTGAACGTCGCGTCGCTGGGAACACTTTCGGCCGGATCGTTCAGCGGTGACGTCAAGGTGACCGGGGCGGCAACCACGATCAAGACGGCCCGGCGCTTCGACGGCACGGTGAAGGCGGGATCGCTGACGGCGTTCACCGCCGGCGGCGGCGGAGCGGTCACGATGAACGTCACCGGAGCGGTTGGGTCGGTGATCGGCAAGGGAAGTGGACTTGCACTTGACCTGTCCGCCGGCAGCGTCAAGTTGCTGAAGGTCCCCGGAGCACTGAGCGGCAACGGGGGCACTTCGAACGTGACCAACGGGATCAGCAGCTTGACTGCCGGGTCGATCGCCGATCTCAACTTGACGGCCAAGTTCCTCGGAACGGTCTTGGTGTCCGGGAATGTCACTCTCGGCATCGCGGGAGACATCGCCAACTCGACCTTCACCCTGACCGGCAACGACGGCACGCTCGGCGCTTTCGGCATCAAATCGCTGACCGCCAAGGGGCGGGTGGACGCCAGCCGCTTCGACGTCGAGCGCGGCAATGTCGGCCCGGTCGTCGTGGGCCGGTTCTACAACAGCCAGCTCTATTTGAACTACACGCCAGACGCGGTCCTGCCGTTCAACCAGGGGGGGACGTTCGGGAATCCGGGCTTCAAACTGACCAGCTTCAAGACGACGGCGGTGCCGACGCCCGACCCGTCGAACCCGTTCCAGTGGGCGTTCCGCGGAAGTGAGATCGCGGCCGACACGATCGGGACGGTGACGCTCTCCGGCCTGAGCACGGACAATTTCGGGCAGGCGTTCGGGATCAAGGTGCGAAAGCCGGGGGCGATCGTGAAGGTGATGGCGTGCGACGACCTCGCTGTGCCGCTTAATACGAACCTGACTGCGGACAATAGCGCGCCCTACACGCCGATCTCGGGGGACTTCTACTTCATCGACGTATAAGGACTCGGGATCGCTACCGGATCCGACCGATTTCGTGCATCGCGGCCGAACTGGGCTACAATGCTCTCCAATCCTCTGAACCGCCACTCGCATCGCGGCTCGTCGGGGGGTGGAACATGGTCACATCGTCGCACGCGGCCGATCACGACTCGGTCGTCGAAGTCCTCACGACCTATATCTTCGAATCCCCGCGGGCCGGTTGGCCGGGGACGGACGGCATGACCTTGGAAGACGTCGTGTCGTGCTACCGTGCCGAAGCCGCGGCCGGCCACGTCCCGTCCGAAGCGGAGTTGTGCGAACACCACCCGGAACTGGCTGGCAAGTTGGCGGCATTCTTTGCCACATTCGATGCGGCGACCGAGTGAGGCGATCGGCGTGGCCCGGGGGCGATTTGATGCACTTGGTCCGCCGCATATCCCTGCTTCTCCTGGTGGCCGCGACGCCAGGCTGCCAGCGGGCGCCGCCAGCGACTCCTGCAAACAGTCCGTCCGCCCAGCCTTCAACAAAGCAACTCGCCAACTTAACTGGGTCCCGTCCGGGTGAGGAACGCCAGGTCGCCGGCATTAAGCTCTGCTGGTGCCCGCCGGGCAAGTTCCTCATGGGAAGCCCGCCAGGCGAACCGGAACGCCGGCCGTTCGAGGATCAGGTGGAGGTAACGCTGAGTCGGGGCTTCTGGATCGGCAAATACGAGGTGACACAGGGCGAGTGGAAGCGGGTCGTCGGCGAGTTTCCGCAGTCCCAACCGGCCGCCGAAGGCGACGACTTCCCGGTTGTCGAAGTGAATTTCGCGGAAGCCGAAATGTTCTGCAAGAAGCTCACGGACCAGGCTCGGACCTCCGGCGAGCTTCCCGCCGACTGGGAGTTCCGGCTGCCGACCGAAGCGCAGTGGGAATACGCCTGCCGGGCCGGAACGACGACCGCGACCTCCTTCGGCGACCGCCTGAGCAGCAAGCAGGCAAACTTCCAGGGCAAGCCGTACAACGGCGCGGAGGCGGGCCCGTCGCTCAACCGGGCCGCCAAGGTGGGAAGCTACCCAGCCAGCCCGTGGGGCCTGCACGACATGCACGGGAACGTCTACGAATGGTGTCGCGACTGGCACCATGCGAAGTTACCGGGCGGCGTCGATCCCGACCTGCACGACGCCAAGTCAACAGCGCTCCGGAATCGGGACGGCAGTTTTTCGCGTGTTCGCCGGGGCGGCGGCTGGCCCGACGAGGGCTGGCCTTGCCGGTCGGCCTTCCGCGTGCGCTTTGAGCCGGAACGGCGGTCGGATCATATTGGGTTTCGGGTGGTGGGGGTTGGACCGTGAAGGTGATGACAATTACAATCCGAAGAGCGCTGACCGGGTCTTGAGCGCGCGGCCTGTAGTCGAACGGCTGGCCGTCCGATCGCAGAATGCCCACTCGTTTGGGTCCGAAACGTGGCGGACACTCCACGAGTGGCACAGAATGCGGCTACCGTACCTACATGAGGTGGCGAATACCCCCACCCTTTCGCCGCCCGAGAACGGCAAGAATTACGTAGGGGGCACACGATACGTCGGCAACGCGCCGATCAATTACCGCGATCCGAGTGGCCACGCTATCGTCTTTGACGACGAGACTAAGGCTAAAGAATTTGTCGACAACCTGTCGCGGAAGTACGGGGCGAAGCATCTTGCGATCATCAAGGGACGTAGTGGAGCCTTCTACGTGACCGGCGACGTTCGGGACAGCGATGCTTTCTTCAAATACGCTGACGACTTGTTTCCTAACGCTTTCCCCAAGTTAGGCTTCGATAGCTCTGAGGAACTCACCAAACTCGCGAAGCGGCGGCAGAACTTATTGCTTGCTGGCGGCGTGGCAGGCCCTATCGATATCGACTATATGTCCAAACCAGACGGAACAGACGGAGTGTTCGGTCCCATGGATGGGTCATTGCTCCTCAAGGATAAGGATCTCCGCTTGAAAGTAGACGGCGCAGGAGGTCCAGTAGTTGTTGACATCGGAGGCGAAGGTGGTAACGCTGGCGCGATCAACGTGAACATCGTTGGCACGGCGAGCGGGAAGCGCCTCCCAAGACTAATGCCGCGCATTGGTGCCGCAGGCGACCTGCCGATCCCTGATCAGTCGGCGTCCAAAGTAATAGTCGAGTCCGTGCCCTTGATAGGCGCCAGTCTCAAAAAGACGGCAAGCGAGATCAATCGAATAATCAAGCCGGGCGGTGAAATTCGACTGTTCGGACCGAACAACGAAGTTGTACAACGGATTCATGACACAATCGCCAACGCGCTCGGAGACCGGCTTCAGAAAAAAACGCCCACCGTCAGCAAGGACGACAATCTCACGACGATCATAAATGTTAAGTGATGGTGCGGCGGGCAGCCTTTGCGAACTTAGAATGAGCGTAGTGCCCGTCCGCGACTCGGAGAGACTCATGAATCGGGTTGCTAGGGCCGTCAGGCAAATTCGGGGCGCGGTCGCCTGCTTGGGTATTCTGGTTGGTTGTGACGCGCGGGAGCCGGAATCTCGCGGCCGCGAAGAGCCTCTTGGAGGGGTAAACACCGATAGTTGGCAGCTTAGAGAAGGGGGCAAAGTAGATGTTGCCAGCAATGGATTTCGGTGCATCGTGTCAATTCAAGAATCAGAAGCGGGACATGTTGTGTGTCGGTTAGACGAGGGTCCTCCTTTCGTGCATGCCCTCTCGCAGGCGCCGCGACAACGGGAGCCAATGCTCAATAAAGGAAGTTGGCTAGTTTTGGTTTTTGCGCCGGCGAGTGTCGCAGACATGGATAGTGTTGCGTCAGCGTTGGCTGTCGTATGTCAACGATCGGGAGCGGTTGAGCTTGGGCTAAGACCATTTCTGGCTTATGACGAAACGAAGAGCTGGTACGGTGATTTTGGAAGTCCGGAGTCACCTCTTTGGATTGCCATAAAGGAAGGAAAGGTGCTAACCACCAGAAAGGGTGTACTAAAGAAGGAGCAGATGAACGAACTATTAGGTGTGTTGCTCGATGAACGCCCGGATGGATAAGCGCGGAAAAAAGCAAAGGGCACGCAGCTGAATGGCATAAAGTCAAGCCGGAACCTCCGGCCACGTAGTCAGTGACCAAGGACGAACTGATCGGCATGGTGCGGGACTGGTTGACAACCGACGCAACGTTCCCCGCGGAGTCAGATGTGTACGCGGATTTGCGGCTGGCCGTGGAGATTACGCGTTGGAGCAACTGGAAAAGACTCCCGACCCATGTCCGCTCGTGTGGTCTCAGTCTTTGCCATACTTGAACGCCTTCAGGACGGTCTCTGCGGACCGCCCTGGGCCTAACTCGACAATCGACTTGACCTCCCCGATTCCGGCCGCGTACCACCGCTGTTCCCGACAATTGACTTTCCCATTGAAGGTATACTCAAGGTCCACCCGGATCGCGGTAAACTCCCCTGCTGGAACCTTCACTTTCTCTGGTCGGTGAGCGGTGGCCTTACCCTTTAGGTGGATATCCGGACCAGTGCTTTCAACCTCCCACGCCTCTCCGGGCCGCAGCGGAAGGCGCAGTCGCCGAATTGGCGGGTCGTAGGCTTCCGCCCCGGTGGACACCCAGGCCAGTCCGTCCGCAGACACAGCGACTGTCGCGTCCGGCTTGATCCGTTCTCCGAGACGTCGGCCGGTCGAAACGATTGTCGCGTCGCCCTTTGCCTCCGCGGCGGTGACGACAAGTGTGTCCTCGTGTCCGTCGCACTCGTATACCCACATGCTCCCCACGACAGTGGGGAAGTAATGCGTTTCCCCGGAACGTTCCTTGGGACCCGGTGCAGCCCCGATGGGGGCTAACCACGTCATGGCAGCTAACAGAAGGGGAACAATCCGGAGCATACTAGTCCATCCTTTCGCCCGAATACTTGGAGACAATCCAAGAATTCGTGTCGTCAATCAAATTCAGGGACGCAATCGGACCGTTTACTTTCCTGGTTTCTTGTCAGGTTTCTTTGCGCAAAGCGCGCAATTGACGAACTCTCCGGAGAACCGGTTAAACAGCTGTGACGCCCTGCGCTTGATTTCAGGATCTATGCGAGTCGACTCTGCAGTCCTGCTTAACTTGTCCGCAATGCAACAAAGGCTTCGGAGATTACCGTAACCAGCAGCGAGGGAGATGAGAGCGGCGATTTGTTCAGTCGCTGTCTCGCGCTTGTCAAAGTCCTCATCGCCAAGGCGTGCGATCAAGGGGTCCAAGTTGTTGCACAGAGCACCCGCAATCGCACCGACGATGGGTTTGGACGGATTAGGTTCGGGAAGGTACCCGATGGGCTTCTTGCATTCGGCAAGCTTGGCTTCGACCAGTTCCTTAATGAGCTTCTTATCGGCTGGCTTCAGCTCCTCGAAATCGCGATGCGTGCCTGCCAGTATCGAGGTGAAGAGTTCGAGTTCCCGAGGCAAAATTGGGCAGGTCACATTCGACATGAGGTTGTTGAATTTAGCGCCTACAAAGCCTCCTCCCGCCCCGATTACCTTGTCCAAGTCTTCCCCCATGTCGGGCCTATCTGGCGCAAGGCCGAATGGGTCGGTTTGTACAGTTGGGTTATTATTGGTAAAAGCGTACAAGTTCGAGGTCCCACCAAGAAAGAGGATCGGGTCCAGTTGCAACGATTGTCGCCCTTCCCGAAATACTTGCCAGCTTAATTGCTGAAAGGAGTTGGGGAATTACGTCCCTCAGCCCGGCAGTCGGAGCTGCTACGTTGCCGCTCGCCGTGCCAACCCCCGGATGCCCTGCGCACCGAATTCAACTACCGACCAAGCCTAACTGCCAACCTCTCACACGTCCTCATTGGCGCTGATCGTGAGTGCGACGCCCATCCGACTTCCAACCGGGCTCATTCTGCTTTCGCCGACCCCCCATACGGCTGAATCGTCCCCGTCAGCGAGATGATGGCCACGGCTCCCGCCGTCGCGGGGGAGCGGAAGCAGATCAGGTTCAGCTCCTCGACCGCTGGGAGATACACGGTTGGCGGGCCGATCGTGAAAAGTCGTTCCTTCTTCGGCGTTGTCACCCGCGTCACGTGGTTGAGCAGGATCTTCACCGGCCGCAGACTGGGAGATTCCGTGCCGTCCGCGGTCTTGGCGCTCACTTTGAGCCCGCCGTCGCTCATGCCTTGCCCGTGAATGGAACAGCCGGCCTCCGCGACGTGAAGTTCGTCACTCGTGCCGTAAAGAGCGACATGGCACGATTTCAGAATCAATAGCCGGTGGTCCGGAATGTCAACGTTCACCTCGAACCGGTCTTCGCCCGGCGCCAGAGGAATGTCGAAATGAAAGAAGACGGGAGTCTTGCGGCTTTCCACTTCGCGGCCTCCGGGTGATGGGTACGGAATCGTCGCGCGACGCGGCGCGATCCTACGTCCGGCTGCCATGGTAACCCGAAGTCCGTGTGACCGCTACCGGCGAGGCTCAATCCGGCGATTTCGACTGGCGAGATCCCGTCACGTGATGCGCAGCACGCGGCAGGTTTCCTCATAGCTCGGTTCCAGGTCCAGCGAGACATGTTGATCGTCGGTTAGCCACAGCGGGATCTTCGGAAGTGGTTGGCCAATCGCCACCGGAAAAGACCACGTCTCCAGTCGAGTTTTGCCGTTGACCATCCTCTTGCGGCACGTCGCCGCATAGGTTGGCGGACCTTCTCGACCGAAGGCGGGATCCTGGCGGCGCATCAATCCAAGAAGGTCGACGTAGAGATTGAAACTGCGGATGGTGACGAGATCGACGATCGAAACGCAAACATCCTTCTGGAGCAGGTTCGCGCACTTAGCGACGAACAATTGTCGGCTGACTGGGCGGTCCTTGTTGGCCGGGCTGACGATCTCGACGGCCGCCACAAGCCGCCGGTCTCGCTCGACATCAAAAACGAGGACTTCGTACGCGTACTCCTCGGGGAATTCGGTCTCGACGGCAATGCTGGGGGTCGGTGGGGCAATGGTCGCGGAAGCAATGCCGCGGCCAATCTTGAGGTCGCTACTTTCCGCGACTGGTTCGATGCGCTCTTCGTCCCCCAAGCTACTTCCGAACTCGTAATAGGTCCCGAGATGCACCCGCGGTTCGGCCACATATGCGCTCGGTAGAGAGGCGACGAGATTCTGAACGATCATCGCAGGCCACCCGCCATGAAACCCCTCCCACGACGAGCGTTTCGAGATCGGAGGTCGGAATGGTCGCGCAGAGGCATGTCGAATTCCTCGAGGGAATTGTAACCCTTTTCGCGACCCAGCCAACGACGCCCGCCTGCAGTGTCATACCTCGAGCGCACACGTCCGAAAACCAGCCCAGACGTCGCGGCGGTCTGGGGTGTAGAAGTTCCGCCAAGTGTTGCGTAACAGACGGGCCCGCGTCGGCCAGGCGCCGCCGCGGAGCACCTTGTGTGTGCCGAACCACGGTTGCGAGTACTCGCGGTACGGGTCGGCGACGAAGCCCGGGTATGGCCCAAAGTCGCTCGCCGTCCACTCCCACACGCCACCGATCATCTGCCGGCAGCCCCAGTCGCTGTCCCCGGCCGGTCGCTCGGATACGTCGCAGCAGCCGAGGCAATAGCCGTCCAACTGGGCCCGCGTCGCGTCGGGAGGCCGATCCCCCCAGGGGAAACGGCGCTTGGGGGCGGACAGGTCGGCACGTCGGGTGGCCGCGGCCGCCTCCCACTCCGCCTCCGTCGGAAGTCGGCGGCCCGCCCACCGGCAGTAGGCATCCGCCTCGTGCCAGTTGACATGGATTACCGGCTGGTGCGCCTCGAGCGGCACCCACTCGTCAAAGTCCCGACGCAGCCAGCGGCCGCCGTCACGCTTCCAGTAGACGGGGTGCTGAGCGTCTGCCTCCTCACGCCAGCGCCAGCCGATCGGAGTCCACAACTCGCGGCGCGCGTAGCCGCCGGCCTCGACGAATTCGGCGAACTGCGATTGCGTGACGGGAGCGCGGGCGATCGCGAATGGCCGCAGATCGACCGGGTGGCTCCATTTCTCGTTGTCGAAGACGAACGGCTCGGCCGAGTCAGCACCCAGGAGGAAGGTGCCGCCGGGAATCTCGACGTCACCCGGCAGAGGCCCGCCTGTCGTGGCCGACTCGCTCCGCGAGTCGGATTCCGCTCGCGGAGCGAGCGGGCCACTCCCCGTCAGCGCTGGGCGGAGGTAGCCGAGCGTCTGGCGGGTGTACAGGAACGCCTCGCCATGCATGTCCTCGTGAAACACGGAGAGCAGGACGAAGTACTTCTCGGTCGGACTTGGTCCGCGGCCGACGACTTCCAGAACGCACTCCCGCACTCGGCGCAAGTAGTCCAGTGTGTCGGTGCGCGACGGGAGCGGCAGATCCCAGCGGGTCGCGTGCGCGACGGCGGCTGAGTCGTACAGGGCATCGGCGTCGGCCCGCAGCGGGGCCCGGCCGCCCGCGTGCCGCAGCACCCATTTCTCCATGAACCACGCGAGATGGCCGATCTCCCAGAGGGGAGGGTTGATGGTGGCCAGCCGCGGGCCGAGTAGCTGTTCGTCGCTCAGGTCGGCGACGAGGTCGAGCGTCCTCTTGCCGGCGTCGGCGACCCAGTCCGCGAGGGTCGCGGGGGAGGTTTGCGCTTCGAGACGATTGTCGCTCATCCCGAAATCTTCTGGTGGCCCGTCGCCCGCGTCAATGCCCACAGCCCGGCACTTCGGCTGGGCGACACCTGTTTTCGCCCCTCGTCACCGCGCGCTTCGCCCGTACAGTCAAAAGTTCAAAGGCCCATCTTGAGATTGCACACATGCGCGTCCTCATCACCGGCGGCTACGGGTTCATCGGCGCCTGGATCATCAAGAATCTGGTCGCGCACGGCGACCACGTCTGGGTCTACGACCTCAAAGAAGACCCCCGCCGGCTCAAGCCGATCATGCCGGAAGAGGATGTCTGCAAGGTCGCGTTCGTCGCGGGGGACGTCACGAACCTCGCGGGACTCCAGGACGCTCTGGCGAAGCACGCGATCACACACGTCATTCACCTGGCCGGATTGCAGGTCCCGACCTGCCGGGCCAATCCGATCCTGGGGGCCACTGTGAACGTGGTCGGCACGTTGTGCGTGTTCGAGGCCGTGCGCCTGGCCGGCGAACAGGTGAAGCGACTGGTCTATGCCAGCACCGCGGCGGTCTTCGGTCCACCTGAGAAATACCCGGTCGGCCCGCTGGCCGACGACGTCAAGCTCTTCCCGGCGACGCACTACGGGCATTTCAAGGTCTGCAACGAAGGGAACGCCGCCGTCTACTTCCAGGATTTCGCCCTCTCCAGCATCGGCCTGCGCCCGTGGACTGTCTACGGCGTTGGCCGTGACCTTGGTATGACCAGCGAACCGACCAAGTCGATCAAGTCGGTGGCGCTCGGGCGGAAGTACCACATCAGCTACGGCGGGTTCCAGGACTTCCAGTACGTCGATGACGTGGCGAAGGCGTTCGTCCGCTGTCTGGAAGTCCCATACCAGGGGGCGAAGAGCTACAACCTCCGCGGGGCGGTGGTGGACATCCAGACCTTCCACAAGGCCCTCTGCGCGGTTGAACCCGCGGCCCGGCCGCTAGTGACGCACGGCGACCGCCAGCTTGCGATAGCGTACGACCTGGATGATGCGGCACTTCTAAAAGATATCGGTCCGCTTCCGAAAACGCGGCTGGAGGACGGGATCCGACAGACACTGGAGTTGTTCCGCAAGCTGGCGAAAGAAGGGCGGCTCGACACCTCGGACCTGGACGCGCCGGCGGCCCCGCCGGCGGTGATCAAGGGGGATGAGCCCTAACTATCGTCATTTTTCAAACATCCCAAAGCTCCGACTTTTCGCCCTTCTTTTTCCGTGCCGGCTTCCGCGCCCTCGGTTTGGGCTTTGGTTTCGACTCCGGTTCGGCAGTCATGTCCTCGGACATTTCCGTCGCATCGCTCTGGCCCTTGCCACCGTGTCGCGAGCGGAAGTCCAGCTTGATCGGCACCTCCGCGAACGGAAGTTGATCGCGGAAGTGCTTCAGCAGGTAGCGCCGGTAGACGTCATCGAACAGGTCCGGGCCGTTGGTGAACAACACAATCGTCGGCGGTTCGGTCGCTACTTGGGACGCGAAAAAGACCTTGGGCAGCCGCTTCCCTTTTTGCGACGGGGGGTTCATCTCCAACGCGTGCCGAAGGACCCGATTGAGTTCTCCGGTCGAGACTCGCTGACGGGCCTGCTTCGCAAGCTGCTGGGCCAGGTTGAGCACCCGATAGACGTTCTTGCCATCCTTTGCCGTGACGAACGCCATCGGCACGTAGTCGAGCATCGGGAAGGACTTCTTGACGTAGTCGACGAACTCCTCTGTTTCCACTTTCCCTTTGAGCATGTCCCACTTGTTGAAGACGAAGACGGCGGGCTTGTGGTGCTCGAGAATGTACTCGGTGAGCTGCTTGTCGATCCGGCCGATCGTTCTTTGAGCATCGAAGAAGAGAAGCACCACGTCCGCCCGGCGGATCGACCGCTCGGCGCGGGCGAGGCTGTAGAACTCGATGTCGCCGGAGAGGCTGGATCGGTGTCGCACCCCCGCGGTGTCGATGGCGACAAAGGTCTTGCCGTCGCGCTCGAAGCGGACGTCGACGCTGTCGCGAGTCGTTCCCGGAATCTCGCTGACGATCACGCGTTCGGCCTGGGCCAGCGCATTAATGAACGTGCTCTTGCCCGCGTTTCGCCGGCCGACGATCGCCAGCTTTAGCGCGACTTCCGCGGGCGCCTTCTCCTCCGTCGTGGCCGGCAGGCGTTTGACGATCTCGGACAAGAGCTGCCGCTTTCCACGGTCCTGCTCGGCGCTGACCGGGATCACCGGCTGATAGCCGAATCGGTGGAACTCGGTCGCCTGCAAGGCCAGCGCATCCGTGTCGCACTTGTTCAC
>Ga0066903_100001454_pt1 | contig 17279 bp, 15 predicted proteins | sample PanSoiMetaGPlot1_FD_67491 | JGI IMG/M metagenome (GOLD analysis project Ga0066903, IMG submission 67491) | Tropical forest soil microbial communities from Panama analyzed to predict greenhouse gas emissions - Panama Soil - Plot 1 (version 2) | ecosystem: Environmental > Terrestrial > Soil >... | reverse complement strand
ATGACGGCCTGTGTCGGCTCTCTGCGTCAAGGAGATTTGATCCGCTCTCGCGCCCGATTCTCAACCGGGATGAGTTCCCGCCGCCCTCGGGAACGCGTATAGAGCGGTTGAAGGGCGATCACTGCCGGCGAGGGGCTACATGCTTGCACAGAACCTCAAGACGGCACGCGAACTCGGCCTTGCGGACGTGGAGGCCGACGCGCTCGTCACCGTGCTCGGAATGCTGGAGCGCGGGGAGATCGCGCGCGACCAGTTCCACATGGGCCAATTCCGCCATCAATGCCGAACGCCGGCGTGCATCTGCGGATGGGCCCATCACGTATCCGGCGGCACAGCGTTCCCCGAGCTCTCCTCCCAGTACGGCCCCATGATGCTCTATCGCCGGCTGAGCAATTCCTTGGTCGGGCTGTTCCGCCTGACGTCAGCACGCGGAAGCGGCGGCGAGATCACGCCCGCCCAGGCCGCGATCGCGCTGCGCAACTTCCTCACGCACGGCGAGCCGCGCTGGGCCGAGGCCATGGCCGTGTGCGAGAGCGCGCCAGGGCGATGACGGCTTCGCCGGGGCTCAACCCGGCCTACACACCCGGGATCTTTCCCACCGCGGCTGCGACGTAATACTCCCAGGCCCGCAGCGGCTCGTGTACGCGGTCCTCGCCGTGGCGGCGCGCGGCGTCCTCGGCCGAATAGAAGCGCGGCGTGAGGCCTGCGCCCCGCGCGATGAGCTGCACCTGTGCGGTCTCCTCGAGGAACAGCGCCTGCACGCAGGCATGCGCGACCGACTGGCCGACCGCGAGCATGCCGTTCGATTGCAGGATCACCGCGGCGGCCTCGCCGAGCGCGTCGGCGAGCCGCTGCGCGCGCTCCGCCTCGCCCACGAGATAGGGCTCGGCGAACACCGGCACGACGTGGCCGAGATTGGCGCCGAAGCCGTGCGCGATCTTGAGCGGCTCGCCCGCACAGGAATGGGCGGCGACGTGCCGCGGGTGCCCGCGCGCGACCGCCATGACGTCGCCGCGCCGGCGGTAGACCGCAAGATGCATCGCGGCTTCGAGCGGCGGGGCGCCATCGCCGGCGAACTGCCGCCCGTCGCGGTCGAGCTCAACGAGCTCCGCCTCCGCCACGAGGCCGAGCGCGCGCCGCGGCGTGATCAGGATCCGCTCCGCATCCGGGACGCGGGCGCTGACATGGCCGAACCCCTCGACGATGCGGAAATGCGCGAGCACGCGACAGGCGGTGAGCAGCTCGGCGCGCAGCGCGGCGGACGACGCGAACGGCATTCCCGTCCCCCGTTGTCATGCCGGGTGAACCGGCAATGCATCCCCTGCGCATCAGTGTTCGTTTGCGCGGACCCGCGCGTCAAGCCCCGCGTTCGCGCGCGCGCGCAGCGCTGTGGCTCAGGACGCCCGCATGCGCGGGCGGCCGATCACAGCCGCTGGCCGTAGAGATAGTCCCACCACTGGCGCAGGCGGGCGTCGATCAGCCGATCGATGCGCTCCTGGTAGATCGTCGTGCAGGACTTGGTGCAGAACTGCTTGCCGGCATAGGTGTATCTGAGGAGACCGAGCCTGGTTCCGCAGCAGGCGCAGAAGCGCATCAGCCGACCCTCCGGCGCCGGAACGCCGCCGCATCGGCGTCGTCGGCGCAGAACTCGGAGCAGAAATACTGGCCGGCAGAATTACGCCACGCTTCGGCGTGGCCATCGACGACGCGAAACGGTGCATGACAGAACTGACAGCAGGTCGGTGCGCCGCCCTGCAGATAGCGCGAACTGATCAGCATCGCAGACCTCCGGTGCGCATCGCCCGGCGCGGGTGCGAGCGACGGGGGCGCGCGGCTGCCGCAGCGCCGCCGCCGCGGTGCCGAAGCCAACCGCTACGATCAATGGAGTTGATTCGCGTTAAGCGAACGTTTCCGTTAGGGCGCGGACAATTACCGAGCGCGTGATTCGCTGCAAGCGAATTCCGTTGCGTGATGCGATCACGCAACGCGATCGCGTAGCGACCGCGTTGATTTTGCCACACGCGGCTCGCTGCCGCGGCGCTGCGTCGCACACGCGAGCGCTAGAGCCTGACTCGCCCAGATTGAATCGGACGTGGTCCGCGATCTTTGCGTTTGCGCATGATCCCTAAGATCAGGCCCGAGATCATGCTTGTCGGAAAACCGGGTTCCACTTTCTCGGATCTAAGCCGTGGTCCAGCCAAGCCGTTCGACGATGGCGCGGCCCATGATCCAGTCTTTGTCGTCTTCCGACAGGAAGGGCAGCTCCTCGGTGAAGTGCGTGACGCGCTGGCGGTAGGTCGCCTTGGCGTAGGAATTGGTGACGTCGGTTCCCCAATAGCAGCGGCGCGGCCCGTAGGCCTCGAACAGCCGGCGGATGTGCGGGGTGACGTCGCGGAACGGATAGGGTTCCGTCGAGAACAGCGGCGCGGCGGAGAGCTTCACCGACACGTTCGGATACTTGGCGAGCGCGACTGACTGGTCGATCGCCTCCGGCAGCTTCTTGGCCTGCACCGCTGCCGACGATACGCCCATGTGGTCGATGATGAGCGCGAGCCGCGGGTGGCGCTCCGCGATCGGCCCGAACAGATGGGTCTGGCCGTTGGTGAGGAACATCACCGGGATGCTGGCCTGCTCGGCCGCCGGCCAGAACCAGTCCGCGGTTCCGTTGGTCAGCCAGGCGGCCTGCTCGGCGGCGATGTTCAGGCGCACGCCGAGCACGCCGAGCTCCTGCTTCAGGGTCGCCAGCCGCGCGGCCCGATCCGGCTTGTCGAGCGCGATCCGCGCCATGATCGCGAAGCGGCCGGGGTAACGCCGCACCGCCTCCTGCGCGTAATCGATGCGCTCGCCCTCGAGCGTTGGCGGCACGATGACGACACGGTCGACGCCAGCTTCGTCAATCATCGGCACCACCCGCTCGATGGTGAACGGCTCCGGCAGTTGCGGCCGCGTGCCGGGGACCCACGGGCGCTCGGGCGTGTTTGCGGGCCACATGTGAATCTGCGAGTCGACGATCAGCCGTTTCCTCGGCTCCGCCGCGGCTACGCGCGCCGCTCCCAGTGCTACGGCCATGCCAGCGGTTCCAATGAGCATTCGACGACGTGACAGCATCGGCATACCTCCCGCTTGCGGCTTCGCGGCCATTCTGGTGCGGCGGCTAAGCCCCGTGCGCACGATCCTAGCCGTCCTGGTGCTGCGGCGCGATTCCTCTCCCCGCACCGCGTCGAGTTCGTGTCGGCATCGCGGCGTGGCCGCGCCCGGGTGTGATGGCCATCACAGCCGGACGCCCCCGGGGCATGACACCGTGGCACCGGCGAGCGATCGCCGCCCGCTCGGATCAAACGCTGAGGACGACAATGACCCTGGCCCATAGCCGCGCCGCACGCTTGCAGGGCGACGCAGCCTGTGATCGCATCGCACCGCAGAGTTCGGCGCCTTGGCCGGCCTCAAGGACGATCGCAATGCCGCACGACGTGTTCATCAGCTATGCGCACGCGGACAAGGCCACGGCCGACGCCGCCTGCGCCACGCTCGAACAAGCCGGCATCCGCTGCTGGATCGCGCCGCGCGATATCACGCCCGGCGAGGAATATGGCGCCGCCATAGTCAAGGCGATCGAGAACTGTCGGGTGATGGTGCTGATCTTCTCGGCGAGCGCCAACAACTCGCGGCAGACCCGCCGCGAGGTCGAGCGCGCGATCAATGCCGGCGTGACACTGGTCCCGGTGCGGATCGAGGATGTGCCGCCGACCGAGTCGTTCGCCTACTTCATGAGCAGCGTGCATTGGCTCGACGCGCTCACGCCGCCGCTCGAAGAGCATCTCCAGAAGCTTGCGGCCTCGATCAAGGCGCTGCTCCAGGCCGGCGTCTCGCCGCCACCGCGCGCCGCGGGACCGATGCCGGCGGCGGGGTTGGTTGGGGAGCAGCGCGACGCGGCAATGTCCGGCGCGGCCATGGGAGCCGAACCGACGCCGGGCAGACCGGCGATGTTCGCCGAGCTGATGAACTTCAGCTATCAGCGCACAAAACTGCAGGCCTTCGGCTGGTACCTGATCTTCCTTCTCATTGCCACGGTGTACCTCTTTGTCGCCGGCTACATGGTCGGTTTCTTGTTCACCGATACTGCGACGGCGTTCCAGTTCGGTGTGTCGTTGGGCCAAGCTTTGATAGTCCCGTATCAAGTCCTGTTGGGCATCCTGCTGATCTGGAATCGGAAGAAGGACGGCGGGAACATCATGCTCTTGCTCGGCGGAATCGTGCTGTCCGTATTCACCGGCGCGCTTGGCGGCCTGATCCCGTTTGCGTTCCTGACGCATCGGCCCGCATTTTCGTCGGCGCCCGCTTCGGCGTACGCGCGGCGCTGATCGCAGCCGCAGCCGCTCATTTGGAGTCCTCGAAATACCGAGTGTCGGGCGGGCGCTGGCCCCTGCGCGTCGGCATCAGATAGCCGTCAGCGCTCAGCATGTAGGCCTCATTGCCGATGCGCACGAAGGCGTTCTCCTCGGTGCAGACCTCGGACACCCAGGACGGGCGCGGAGCGGATTCGCGGCGGGCCTTCTTGACCGAAGTCCAGGGCTGCGTCAGCGCGTTATCGTAGACGGTGATCTCGTCGTAGAGGATGTTGGGATCGCGCTTGTCGAGATAGATGCGCTCCTTGACCACGGTCTTGTTGTCCCGGTGGAACGGGATGCCGGTCGAGTCGTAGGTGCGCGGCCCCTTCAGGTGGCGCGTCTCGACCTCGAGCACGTCGTAGCGGCCGTCGCCGTCCTCGTCGATCCAGCGTCCGATCGAATAGCCGGCAAAGGTCGGCTGCGGCTTCTCGGGCCAGTCGCGTCCGTCGGTGTAGATCCGCCGATATGAATCGTTGATGTGGCTGATCAGGACGTAGGTGATGACGGGCGTCACGATCACTTCCATCGGATCGTAGATGTTCATCATCATCGGCATGCCCTGCGGCAGGCAGTACCACGACGGCACATTGCCCATCCCGCCGGCGGCCATGTCGGCTTTGTTGGCCTCGAACACCGCCTGATACTCGGGCGTGAGCGGTGGCGGCGCTCCGCCCGGCAACACCCAGCGCGGCGCGCCGACGCGATGCCACTGGCCCTTCAGGTCGGGATACTTGCTTTCATCTTGTGCCAGCGCGGCGGTGAACGACCCCATCGCGGCCACGAATGCGATCAGGAACGATCGTGCGTGCAGCATCGTGCTTGTCCTCTGCCGATCACGCCCCCACGCCCTTGCCCTTCAGCGCGGTGCCGATCTCGTCGAGGATCGCGGGGTCGTCGATCGTCGCCGGCATGGTCCAGGGCTCGCCGTCAGCGATCTTCTTCATGGTGCCGCGCAGAATCTTGCCCGAGCGCGTCTTCGGCAGCCGCGCGACCGTGATGGCGAGCTTGAACGAGGCGACCGGGCCGATCTTGTCACGCACCAGGGCGCAGCATTCCTGCTCGATCTCGCCAGGCGGGCGGTTGACGCCGGCCTTGAGCACGATGAAGCCCGCCGGCACCTCGCCCTTGAGCGCGTCGCGGATGCCGACCACCGCGCATTCGGCGACGTCCTGGTGGCCGGCCAGCACTTCCTCCATGCCACCGGTTGAGAGCCGGTGGCCGGCGACGTTGATGATGTCGTCGGTGCGGCTCATCACGTAGAGGTAGCCGTCCTCGTCCTTGAAGCCGGCGTCGGCGGTCTTGTAATAGCCGGGAAATTCTTCGAGGTAGCTCTCGCGGAAGCGCTCGTCCTGCTGCCACAGCGTCGGCAGGCACGACGGCGGCAGTGGCAGCTTGACCACGATCGAGCCCATCTGCCGCGGCGCCACCTCGCGCGCCTGCTCGTCGACCACGCGCACGTCGTAGCCCGGCATCGCCACGGTGGGCGAACCGTGCTTGACCGGCAAGAGGCCGAGGCCGAGCGGATTGCCGGCGATCGCCCAACCGGTCTCGGTCTGCCACCAGTGGTCGATCACCGGGACCTTGAGCAGCTTCTCGGCCCAGATCACGGTGTCGGGATCGGCGCGCTCGCCGGCGAGAAACAGCGCGCGGAAATGCGACAGGTCGTACTGGGCGAAGAACTTGCCCTGCGGGTCCTCCTTCTTGATGGCGCGGAACGCGGTCGGCGCTGTGAAGAGGGTCTTGCACTTGTGCTCGCTGATGACGCGCCAGAACGCGCCGGCATCGGGCGTGCCAACCGGCTTGCCTTCGTAGAGGATGGTGGTGCAGCCGTGCACGAGCGGCGCATAGACGATGTAGCTATGGCCGACCACCCAGCCGACGTCGGAGGCGGCCCAGAACACCTCGCCGGGGTTGGCGCCGTAGAGGTTCTGCATCGACCATTTGAGCGCGACGAGGTGCCCGCCGTTGTCGCGCACAACGCCCTTCGGCCGGCCCGTGGTTCCCGATGTATAGAGGATGTAGAGCGGATCGACGGCGGCGAGCGGCACGCACTCCGAGGTCTTGGCGTAGTTGACCGCCTCGTCCCACAGCGTCTTCCAATCGTGGTCGCGGCCGGGGGTGAGCGTGGCCGGCGCCTGCGGACGCTGCAGGATCATGCAGGCCTTGGGCTTGTGCTGGCTGAGCGCGATCGCCTCGTCGAGCAGCGGCTTGTAGGCAACGAGGCGGCCGGGCTCGAGCCCGCAGCTCGCCGAGAGGATGAGCTTCGGCTTGGCGTCGTCGATGCGGGCTGCGAGCTCGCGCGGCGCGAAGCCGCCGAACACCACCGAATGCACGGCGCCGATGCGGGCGCAGGCAAGCATGGCGAACACCGTCTCCGGCACCATCGGCATGTAGATGACGACGCGATCGCCCTTCGCGACGCCGAAGTCGCGCAGGATGGCGCCGAGTAGCTGCACCTCGGTCCACAGCCGGTCATAGGCGATGACCTGCCGGGTGCCGGCGAGCGGCGAGTCATAGACCAGCGCCGGCTGCGCGGCGCGCCCGCGCATGACGTGGCGGTCGACCGCGTTCCAGCAGGTGTTGACGACGCCGTCGGTGAACCAGCGGCCGTAGACCCCGGCCTTCGCATCGAACACGGTGTTCGGCGTCTCGTACCAGTCGATGTCGCGCGCGGCCTCGGCCCAGAAGCCTTCCGGATCGCGCTGCCAGCGCGCATAGATCTCGGGATAGCGGCTCGCGCGGGCGTCCATGGCGTGTCCTCGGGCATGCATTGATCGAGCCGCATTGTGCGGCAGAAGCGCCGGTTTGGAAACTGCGACCTCGCGGCTCGTTGCCGCGCAGTTTCGAGCGGCACCGGGCAATACCTCACGCGTGCCGATGTTCGCGCCCTGTGCTATGCATCCCGGGGCCCGGCAAGGGACCAGGAATGCCCTCAATCGTGACCAAGCGCGTCTATGAGCCGCCCGCGCGCGGGGACGGCCTGCGTATCCTGGTTGATCGGCTGTGGCCGCGCGGGCTGCGCAAGGCGACGGCCGACATCGACGTATGGGCCAAGGACGTGGCACCGAGGCCGGCGCTGCGAACATGGTTCGATCACCGGCCGGAGCGATTTGCCGAGTTCAAGCGGCGCTATCGCGACGAGCTTGCGCGCAATCCGGCGCTCGCGGATATGCGAGGCACGATCGGCAAAGGCAAAGTGACATTGCTCTACGCCGCCAAGGACCCGGCCATTAACCATGCCGTGGTGCTGGCGGAGGTGCTGCGCCGAGCGCGGCCGAACAAGCGCAAGCGCGCGGTGGCGCCGCAGTAGCCCGCATCACGATCGCGACGGTCGTAGCCACGCCGAGCCACGGCGTGAACGAAAGCGCGGCCCCGCATTTCACTTCGCTCAATCGGGCTCCGACAGCTACGATCGAACGGGGCTTTAAGATGCTAGACTGTCGCGAGCTGAACAGGCGGCCCGCATTTCGCTTCGCTCAATGCAGGCTACGGGGCTGCGATCAAACGAGGACATCGCGATGATGTGGGCTTTCATTCTCCGCCGTTTCGTCTTGGCGGCCTTCGCATTCCTGGCGCTGAGCGTCGTGGCAGGCGCCCAGCCCTACCCACAGCGCGTCGTGCGCATCATCAATCCGTTCCCGCCGGGCGGCTCGGTCGACGTCATGGCGCGCATCCTCGCGCAGAAGCTCAGCGACAATCTCGCTCATCAGGTCATCGTCGAGAACCGTGCCGGGGCCGGCGGCAATACCGGGGCGGAGTTCGTGGCCAAATCAGAGCCGGATGGCTACACGCTGTTGTTCACGGCGCCCGGCCCTCTCGTCGTCAATCAGACCCTGTTCACGCAGGGACTGCCGTACGACCCCGTCAAGGACTTCGCGCCGATCGCATTGTTTGCGACCGCGCCGATCGTGCTGATGGTGCATCCCGCCGTGCCGGCGAAAAACGTGCAGGAGCTGATCGCGCTCGCCCGGAAGGAGCCCGGCAGGATCCACTTCGCGTCGGCCGGTCCCGGCTCGACCAATCATCTCTCCGGCGAGCTGTTCAAGAGCATGGCGAACATCGACATCGTTCACGTGCCCTACCGTGGCGCGGGCCCGGCCATGAACGACCTGATCGGCGGCCACGTGGAGATGTTCTTCGATCTCCTCCCCGCGAGCCTGCAGCAGATCAGCGCCGGCAAAGTGCGCGGACTGGCCAATGCCGGCGCGACCCGGCCATCGGCGCTGCCCGATCTGCCGACAGTAGCCGAACAGGGGCTTGCCGGTTTTTCCGCTTCGTCATGGTTCGGCTTGGTGGCGCCGTCGCGCACGCCAGCGCCGGTGGTGGAACGGCTCATTCAGGAGACCGAAAAGATCGTCAAGAGTCCGGAGATCAGCGCGCGCATCCGCGAGCTCGGCTCCGAGCCAGGCACCGCCTTCGGCGCCGACTTTGCGGCCTTCATGCAGGCTGAAGCCAAGAAATGGGGCGAGGTCATCCGCATCTCCGGTGCGAAGGCCGAGTAGCCCGCATCGTTTCAAGTGGACCAACAGTTTCGTTTCAGTCGTTACACACCCGGAGCTATTAAGATCACTTTGAGTTTTGTGGGCATGACCCTACTGCGACATAAACCCGGTGGCGGAGACGATGAAGATTTCGCATGCGGCAGTCGATTTGGTGCCGCCTGATGTAAGCCAAGCGGTGCACATGTTGTGGTGATGCGATTGCCCCAACGCTTGTTATGGAGTTTCGGACATCGATGGCGGGATCACTCCGACCTTATGTTGGCCTCGCAACGAGATGGTAATTCAGCACCCACGATGTAGCAAATCCACAACACGTGAGACGCAATACTATCCATTTCACGGCAGCCGTCTCGACCGGCGTTGACTGTACGGTGATGGCCTACGCAATCTGGTAAGGAGCGATGCGTCTGTAGTTGCGTGGGGGTTGGGGCATGAAACGCTTTCTAGGAAGTCTCGCGCTGGCAGCTTTGATTTCGGGTCCAGCGATAGCCGCAGATATCCCGACCCCAACCCCTTATAAGGCAACACCGCATCCGGTTTTCGCCTGGACCGGATGTTATGTTGGCGTACAGGGCGGCTACGGTATGGGTCGCAGCAAATTTCACAACACCGGGATTTTCAACGGCAAGGCTATCCCTATTGCTGATGTTGTAGACGACACGTCATGGTTCCACGTCCGTGGTGGCCTGGGCGGCGGCGAAATCGGCTGCAACTATCAAACCGGCAACTGGGTGGTGGGCGTCGAAGTCGACGGCTCCTGGACGGCCCTGAGCGGGCGAGCCAATTTAATTCCACCGTTCAACGAAGATTTCGTAGCCGAGACAAAGGAGCGGTGGCTGACGATGGCGCGTGGTCGCGTCGGCTATGCCTACGGCCAGTGGCTGTGGTACCTCACTGGCGGCGTCGCTCGGGCCGACATCGACGTCCAGTTGCACAACGGGCTTTTTCCAGTCAACACCACCGGCGTTCAGCGCGTGAACCGTGTCAGTTGGGTCGCGGGCTTCGGCACCGAGTATGCCATCACCTACGGGTGGTCAGTCAAATTGGAGGCCCTGTATATGGATTTCAGCACCTTCCGTGCCTTTCAGGTCGTTAATCCGGTTGTCTGCGGCTGTGACAGCCAGGACATCAAGCTGAACCAGTGGGTCGCTCGCCTCGGCCTGAATTACAAGTGGTAGTCGCCGCCATCGGGAGCCGAACGAGAGACGCCCTCGCTCTAGCACCCGGTCACTCGGCCGCTGCTCTGCGTGGCTGCGCCATCTCCCAGATGCGCGAGGGCGTGAGCGGCAGTTCGCGGACGTCGGCGCCGAACGACTGCAGCGCATTCGACACCGCGTTGGCGATGACGCCGCCGGCGCCGATGAGGCCGCCTTCTCCTGCGCCCTTGGCGCCGAGCGGATTGATCGGCGAGGGATGCTGGTCCATCACGACGGCGCGCAGATGCGGGAAGTCGCTCGCGGTCGGCAGCAGATAGTCGGCGAGCGAGCCGGTCAAGAGCTGGCCCTCATCGTCGTAGACGAGGTGTTCGAGGAACGCACCGCCTAATCCCTGCACCAGCGAGCCGATCACTTGCCCGCGCAAGGTCATCGGATTGATGATCCGCCCGACATCCTGCACCACCACGTAATCGATGATCTCGACGTGGCCGATCTTGGCGTCGACCGCAACATGCGCCGCCTGCGCGCCATAGCTGTAGGTGTGCTTCTTGTTGAGGAAGGCGCCCTCGACCGACAGACCCGCGAACGCGCTCAAGGGCAATGATTGGCCGCCGGGCGCGCTGATCTTGTCCTCGCCGAGCGTGACCTGGGCTCCCTCGCAGCCGAGGCGCTTCGCGGCGACGGCGCGGAGCGCGTCTTGAAACTTCTTCGCCGCATCAAGGAGGGCGGAGCCGCCCATCACGACGGAGCGGGAATGGTAGGCGCCATAGCCGTCGCTCACATAGGCCGTGGAGCCGTGAAACGCGCCGCGGATCCGGTCGATCGGAATTTCGAGCGCATCCGCGGCGATCTGCGCGAATACAGTCTCGACGCCCTGCCCGACCGCCGATGAGCCCATGAACACCGAGATCGTGCCGTCCGCGTTGATGGCGAGGCGAGCGCTTTCCTTGGGCCCCGCCGCGCCGCCCTCGATGAAACAGCCGATCGCGAGACCGTGATAACGCCCGTCGATGAGCTGACCCTGCAGCTTTGCCTTCTCGGTCCAGCGGATCTCTTCCAGGCAGCGGTCCAGGGTGACCTGATAGTCGCCGCTGTCGTATTCGTCCTTGTGCTCGTACGGCGTGATGGTCGCAATCCGATACGGCATTTCCGACGCGGCGATGAGGTTGCGGCGGCGGAATGCGACGCGATCGAGCTCCAAGTCCTGTGCGACCAGATCGAACAGCCGTTCGCGAAAGAAATCGGCCTCGAAGCGGCCCGGCCCGCGATAGGTGCCGACCGGGGTCTTGTTGGTCATCCACAGCGACACGTCGAGCTTGACGTTCGCAATGCGGTAGGGGCCGGCCATGAACTGCGCGATGTTGCGCGCGCCGACGGCGCCGTTGGTGCGCATGTAGGCGCCCATGTCGGCGTGCGCGTGGCCGCGCAGCGCCAGGATGGCGCCGTCGCGCGCGCAGGCGATCTCGACGTCGACTTCGGCCTCGCGGGCGTGGTTCATCGCCATCAGATTCTCACGCCGGTCTTCGATCCATTTGACCGGGCGCCCGATATGTTGTGCCGCGAACGGGATCAGGAAATCCTCCGGATAGAACTCGCCGCGCGCGCCGAAACCGCCGCCGACGTCGTTCTCGACCATCTCGATGGCGTCCTCGGCAAGGCCGATCTGACCGGCGAGGATGCGCCGGTTGAAGAACGGAACCTTGGCGGCGCCGAACACGGTGAGCCGACCTTTCGCCGCGTCCCACTCGGCCATGACGCCACGTGGCTCCATGGTGAGGCCGAAATGCCGTTGCGTGCGGAAGCTCTCGCGACGCGTGTACGGTGCCGAGGCGAAAGCCGCGTCGGCATCGCCGCGCACCGCGTTGAACGTCAAGGCCCGGTTGCTGCCCGCGCTTTCGAACAGCAGGCTCGCGTCGCGCTGGGCGACCCGCCAGTCCGCCACCGCCGGAAGCGGCTCGATCTCGACCGCAATCGCCTCGAGCGCATCCTCCCCGAGCGCGACGCTCTCCGCCAGCACGAGCGCTAGCGGCTCGCCCACGTAGCGCACCTTCTTGTCGGCAATGACGGGCTGCTCGAACGGCTTGAACTCGGGCAAGGGCTGCAGCCGCATCGGAATGATAGGCGGCCCATGCGGCATGTCTGCGGCAGTGATGACGGCATGCACGCCGGGAATCCTCAGCGCGGCGCCGCGATCGATCGAAACGAGGCGGCCGTGCGCGACCGGGCTGCGCAGGATGACGGCATAGAGGAGCCCGTCAGGGCTGAGATCGTCGACGTATTCGCCGCGGCCGCGCAGGAAGCGAAGGTCCTCGCGGCGCTCGACGGCGCTGCCGATGAATGCGTTCTTCATCGGCCATCCTCTTTCTTGTAGGCCGCACGCGCATCCAGCACCGCTTCGACGATCGCGATGTAGCCAGTGCAGCGGCAGAGATTGCCCGACAAGACCTCGCGCACGCGATCAGCGTCGCAGTCCGGCTCCTCGCTCAAGAGCGCATGCGCGGTGGTGATCATGCCGGGCGTGCAGAAGCCGCATTGCAGCGCATGGTGCCGGCGGAACGAAGCCTGCAGCGGCGTCAGCGCCTCATCGTTCGACAGTCCCTCGATCGTCACCACGCTCGAGCCCTCCGCCTGCGCGGCCAGCAGCAGGCAGGAGCGCACCGCCTCGCCGTCGACGATCACCGTGCAGGCCCCGCAAACCCCGTGCTCGCACCCCACGTGCGTGCCGGTGAGCCGCAGATGATGGCGCAGGCAGTCGGCAAGCGTGGTGCGCGCCTCGACGTCGACGCTGACCGGCTTTCCATTGACTTGAAATCGGGTCGGCATGGTGTCCCAGAAACGTCAGGAGCGCGCATTGCGGAGCGCGCGCTCGACCATGGTGCCGGCGAGTGCGCGACGATAGGGGGCACTGGCGTGGATGTCCTCCTGCGCGTCGACGGTCGCGGATGCGACCTCGGCGGCGCGCGCAATCGTCGCCTCGTCGATGGCGCAGCCGTTGAGGACCGCCTCGACATCGGGCAACCGGCGCGGGCGGTCGCCGACGCCGATGATCCCGACATGGGCGTTGACCGCCTTGCCGTCGGCGCCCTCGTCGTAGAACAGCGCCGCGGCAGCCATCGCAAAGTCGCCGCGGCGGCGCGCGAATTCCTGAAAGCCCCAGCGGCGGCGCGGCGGCCATAGGGGCAGCCTGATCTCGGTGATGATCTCTTCGGCTTCGAGCGCCGTGGTCAACGCGCCGCGAAAGAAGGCCGCGGCGGGGATCACGCGCGAGCCGGATTTCCCGCTGACCGCGATATCGGCATCGCACGTGACCACGATGCCTGGTATTTCGGCCGCCGGATCGGCATGCGCGATGCTGCCGCCGATGGTGCCGCGGTTGCGGATCTGGTAATGCGCGACATGGGCGACGGCGGCCTTGAGCAGCGGATGCGCCGAGGCGAGCCGCGCATCCTTCTCGATGTCGCGCCAACGCACCATCGCGCCGAGCCCGACGCCGTCGGCCGCGATCTTGATCTCGCGCAGATCGGGCAGCTTGCGCAGATCGACCAGAAGCGAGGGGGTGGCAAGCCGGAAAGCCAGCATCGGCATCAGGCTCTGGCCGCCGGCGATCGCTTTCGCGTCTCCGTCGCGCGAAGCGAGCAGCGCAACGGCCTCCGCAAGCGTGGTCGGACATGCGTATTCGAGCGGCGGCAATTTCATGGACTCGATGTTCCGGCTCGAACGACGCCGCGACCGGCGCCGCGTCCAGCTAACATTGGATTTTCCTTGCGGTCAACGCTCACGCCTTCTTCGCGCCCTCGATGAGTTGCCACAGCCGCGGCGGGGACAGCGGCAAATCGCGCGGCTCAACGCCGAGCGAAGCGAGCGCGTTGGCGACCGCGTTGGCGATCACGCCGCCGACCGGAATGATGCCGCCCTCACCCGCGCCCTTGGCCCCGAGCGGATTGTGTGGCGAGGGTTTCTCCTGAAGTGCGATGACGCGGATGTTGGCGAAGTCGCCCGCGCTCGGCATGAGGTAGTCGGCGAGCGATCCGGTCAGCAGTTGCCCGTTCTGGTCGTAGACGAGCTGCTCGAGCAGTGCTCCGCCCAGGCCCTGCACGATCGCGCCGAGCGTCTGGCCGTGCAGCGTCAGCGGATTGATGATGCGGCCGACGTCCTCCACCGCCACGTAGTTGATCACGTCCACCCACCCAGTGTTGGGGTCGACGGCGACGTGGGCGGCATGGGCGCCATAGCTGTAGGTGCGTTTGTTGCTGGCATAGGCGTGTTCCTCGGCAAGGCCGGCGAACTCCTTGAACGCGATCGCGGAGCCGCGCGGTCCGGTCGCCCGGTCTTCGCGCAATTCGATCTCCTCTTCGCCGCAGCCGAGTCGCTTGGCGGCGGCAGCGCGGATCGCCTGGCGCAGCTTGGCAGCGGCGCCCACGATCGCCGAGCCGCCCATCACCACCGAGCGCGAACTGTAGGAGCCGAAACCCTCGCTGACGTGATCGGTCGAGCCGTGGAAGACCTGCCTGATGCGATCCATCGGCATTTCGAGCGCGTCGGCGGCGATCTGCGCGAACACGGTCTCGACTCCCTGCCCCACCGATGATGATCCGACGAACACGGAAACCGTGCCGTCCCCTTCGAGCGCAAGCCGCGCGGTCTCGCGCGGGCCGGAGGCGCCACCCTCGATGTAACAGCCGACGGCCAGACCGTGGTAACGCCCCTCGATCAACTGTCCCTGCAGCGATGCCTTCGCCGACCAGCCGATCTCGTCGAGGCACCGCTCAAGGGTCGCGCCATAGTCTCCGCTGTCGGTTTCGGTCTCCATCGCCAGCGGCAAGACCTTGGCGAACGCATACGGCATCTCGGATTCGGCAATGAGGTTGCGCCGGCGGAATGCCACGCGGTCGATGCCAAGGTCGTTCGCCGCGATGTCGAGCAGGCGCTCACGGAAGAAATCGGCCTCGAACCGGCCCGGGCCCCGATAGGTGCCTACCGGCGTCTTGTTGGTCACGATGAGCGAGACATCGACGTGAATGTTGGGAATGCGGTAGGGCCCCGACAGCACCTGCGCCACGTTGCGCGCGGCGGTCGCCCCATTGGTCCGGATATAGGCGCCAATGTCCGCATGAGCATGGCCGCGCAGGGCGAGGATCGTACCGTCCCGGTCGCAGGCGATCTCCAGCACGCATTCAACATCGCGCGCATGATTGGTCGCCGCGAGATGCTCGCGGCGGTCCTCGATCCATTTGACCGGGCGCCCGACGTGACGCGCCGCGAATGGAATGAGGAAATCCTCGGGATAGAACTCGCCGCGGACACCAAATCCGCCACCGACGTCGTTTTCCACCATGCGAATGGATGTCTCGGCCAGGCCCAGCCGGTGGGCCAGGATCTTGCGATTGGGGAACGCCACCTTGGCGGCACCGAAGACGGTCAGGCGCCCCGCCTCGGCGTCCCATTCGGCGATGAAGCCACGCGTTTCCATCGGCACCGCGGTGAAGCGCTGCACGCTGAAGCGTTCGCGCCGGGTGTAAGGTGCGGTCTTGAACGCGGCGTCAGCGTCGCCTTTCACGGCGGTCAGCGTGGCTGTGAGATTGGTGCCGGCTTGTTCAAAGAGCAGGATCGTGTCGCCGCCTGCGGCTTGGCGGTCGACGACCGCCGGCAACGGATCAATCTCCACCACAATGGCCGCAAGTGCATCCTCCGCCGCGGGCGCGGTCTCCGCCACGACGACAGCAATCGGCTCTCCCGAGTAGCGGACCTTGTCATGGGCAATGACCGGCTGCTCGAAACGCGCGAATGCCGGCATCGCCTCCTGGCGTAGCGGAATTCTTGGGATCGGGGTCCCGATCTCCGCGGCCGTGATGACCGCGTGCACGCCCGCACGGGCACGCGCCGCCGCGGCGTCGATCGAGAGGATGAGTCCGTGCGCGACAGGGCTGCGCAGGACGGCCGCATGCAACAGGCCGGGACGCGTCAGGTCGTCGACGAATTCGCCGCGCCCGCGCAGGAAACGAAAGTCCTCACGGCGCTCGATGGCGCTCCCAACGAACAGATTGGACGGCCGCGCCTCTCGACTCATGGGTGTCGCCGTTTTGCGGTGCCCCGGCCCATGGTTTGCGTCGTCCCCATCCAACGGTTAGCGTGAAGCTGCGGCCATGGAAAAGAGTATGTAGCCGACCAATACCGGTCCTGGCCATGACGAGTGGCCACAACCAGTATCAACGGAACCGAGGGCGCCGCCTGCGATGTCAACAGATGGGGCAGACATGCCATTCGCCAGGACAGGCTTATTCATCACCATCATGCTGAGCGCACTCGGCGCCGACGGTCAGGAGCTCGCCGCGCAGGCGCCGTCGCTCCAGTTTCATCTGATGGAGGCGACGATCCCCGACGTGCATCGGGCGATCCGGGAGGGTCAGATCACCTGCCGCGGCCTGGTGCAAGCCTACCTCAACCGCGCGAAAGCCTACAACGGCACCTGCAACCAGCTCGTCACCGAGGACATGGCGTCGCGCTTCCTGCCCAACTACAGCGAATACAAGGCTGCGGTGGCGGCGACGGCGGGGCTGCGCGACGGCGATCCGGCCAAGACGCCGCCGATCGAGTTCGGCCGGATGGAGCCGACCGCGTCCGACCCGACCGTGCTGCAGCAGTTCGGCATGACGGTCGGCATTCCCAACGCCGGGCAGGTGCGGGCGCTGGGGATGATCAACATCCGCGGCCAGCGCTCGGTCACCTGCAAGGGCGACTTCGACCGGCATCCATCGGCCGGGCCACTGCCGCCCGAGGCGCCAAGAGTCTGCGAGGAATTCCGCCGCCAGCCGGACGCGCTCGAGCGTGCCGACGAGCTCGACCGCCAGTACGGCCGCAACCCCGACCTTGCGGCGATGCCGATGTATTGCATCCCGTTCGCGTTCAAGGACCCCTACGACACCAAAGACATGCGCTCGACCGGCGGCGCCGACGCCCACTACGACATGGATTTCCCGGCGCGCGACCATACGCTGGTGGCGCAGCTGCGCGCCAAAGGCGCGATCATCTACGCTAAGGCGAATACCACCGAATACAACGGGCGCGGTCCGGGCAATCCCGGCGGCGAGAACCATCCGAGGATGATCCTGCCCTCGACGCTCGGCTATCAGCGCAGCACCTGGGCCGGCAACCCGTGCAACTCCTACGACACGACCCGCGCCGCCTCGATCGGCTCGAGCTCGGGCTCCGGCGTCTCGGTGAGCACCAACCTG
>Ga0066903_100001452_pt1 | contig 17291 bp, 11 predicted proteins | sample PanSoiMetaGPlot1_FD_67491 | JGI IMG/M metagenome (GOLD analysis project Ga0066903, IMG submission 67491) | Tropical forest soil microbial communities from Panama analyzed to predict greenhouse gas emissions - Panama Soil - Plot 1 (version 2) | ecosystem: Environmental > Terrestrial > Soil >... | reverse complement strand
CACACAGCGCTCGGCGAGCGGATCGGGCGCAACGCGCGGTTCGCGTCGATCGGCGCCGGTATTTCCTTTGTTGCGATGGGGGCCTGCGGTTCTCTTTTGTCCAACCGGGCGATTCTCTACTTCACGGCAATCCTGGTCGTGCCGGCGCTGTTGGCGCTCGCGCTGGTGCGTACCAATCCCGCTGCGCCGGTGCATCGGGAGCTGGAGAGTGGCCTTCCCGGTGCCCGCGTTCGTGATTTGATCGGCAATCGTCAGCTCCTGCTCTTCGCTCTCTGCATGACTCTTTTCCAACTCGCCAATGCGGCCATGCTCCCGCTCATGGGCAGCCTTCTGACCATGCATTCGGCCGACTGGGCGAGCGCGGTGATCGGCGCGTGCATGGTCGTGCCGCAGGTCGTCGTCGTCGGCATGGCCCCCTGGGTCGGCCGCCAGGCGCAACTGACGGGCCGCCGACCGCTGCTGCTCCTGTGCTTCGTTGCTTTGGCGCTGCGGGCGGCGCTGTTCGCGTTCATCTCCAGCCCCTATGCGGTCGTCGCTGCGCAGCTGCTCGACGGCGTCTCGGCCGCCATCCTCGGTGTCATGTTTCCTCTGGTTGTGGCCGACCTCACGCGCGGCACCGGCCGGTTCAGCCTCGGGCTCGGGATCGTTGGCAGCGCGGTCGGCATCGGCGCGTCACTCAGCACGATCCTGGCCGGCTATCTGTTCGATCACTTCGGGCGCGGCGCAGCCTTCCTCAGTCTGGCAGCGATTGCGACCGTGGGGATAGCGCTGGTCTGGGCTCTGATGTGCGAGACCCGCCCCGAAACACAGACCTGACGCGTTCGGGATCTCCGCGCCGCGCGACCGGCGCTTTTGCGCTGCGGCTCGCGGCCTCGATCAGCTCGCGATAGACCGTGAGATAGTCCTGCGCCATCCGTCGCGCGGTAAAGCGCTGCTCGAACCGCCGGCGGATGGCCGGCCGCGACAGCTTCGAGAGTTGCGCAGCGGCGCCGATGGCGCCCGGTTCATCATCAACGATGAAGCCGGTCACTCCGTCTTCGATCACCTCGGGCATCGCGCCCGCATGAAAGGCGATCGCCGGACAACCGCAAGCCATGGCCTCGATCAGGACGAGGCCGAACGGCTCGGGCCAATTGGCCGGCGCCAAGAGGCACGCCGCACCGCTAAGAAATTCGGCCTTCTCATCGTCGCTGATCTCGCCGATGTATTCGACCGCCGGCGCTCGCAGCAACGGGCGGATCTCGGTCTCGAAATAGTCGCGATCGACCTTGTCGACCTTGGCCGCAATTTTCAGCGGCACACCGCATTGTCGCGCGATCCGGATCGCCGCGTCGGTCGCCTTCTCCGGCGAGATGCGGCCGAGGAATGCGAAGTATGAGGGATTAGCCGGCCGCGGCATGAGCTCTCGCTCCGGCAGACCATGATGGATCGTGCGGACCCACCCGGCGCTGGGAACCGGTGTTCGCTGGGCATCGGAAATCGAGATCAAAGGAACCGATGCGAATGTCGTGAACAGCGTTTGATGCTCCGGCAGGTCCAGGCGGCCGTGCAGCGTCGTCACGAATGGGGTGGCCTGCCGCGTGAACAGCGAGAATGGGTAATAATCGAGATGGAAGTGCAGGACGTCAAAGTCACGTGCCCGCCGCCGGACTTGCTCGAGCATCGTCAGATGCAGGGCATTGACATCGCGGATACCGCCGTCAAGCCGCAGCGCCCGGGGCCATACTGCCTCGAGCTTGGCCGACGTGCGCGAATCTCCGCTCGCGAACAGCGTGACATCATGGCCTTGCGCCACGAGCTCTTCAGTCAGCCACGAAATGACCCGTTCGGTGCCTCCGTAGAGCTTTGGTGGAATTGCCTCGGTAAGCGGCGCGATCTGCGCAATGCGCATTTTACGGTCTCTTTATCTGGCCGATTGGCCCCCAGTATGCAAATCGGAATACCCATTCCCCTCAACGAAATGGCGTGAAGCCTGTTCCGCAGAAACCTTTTGGCGGGGTGCCGCGTTGCGTTCATTGCACTGCGGCACGACGCGGCAATGATCGGGAACCAAGCGAGCCGGACCGGGCGAATACGAGGGTTGATGGACGATCTTTGCCGCTATGCCGACCGGCCGGTGCCTTTCATCTTTCGTTACCTGCGACGCCGAGCCTTTTCGCACGCAGTGATCCTGTGCTGCGTGCTCGCCGCCGTCGGCTGCGCCGTCACCACGCAATACGGCGTAAAATTCCTGGTCGACACATTGGCCGGCCACGGCTCGCCGGCGCAGGCGTGGTTGGCGTTCCTGCTCCTGGTTTCGCTGATCGCAGCCGACAATCTGTTATGGCGTCTCGCCAGCTGGGTCGCGAGCTACACGTTTCCGAACGTGACCGGCGATGTACGCCGTGACTTGTTCCGCCACCTGACCGGCCATGCGCCCAGCTACTTCATGGACCGACTGCCCGGCATGCTGACGAGTCGCATCACGGCGACGTCGAACGCTGTCTACACCGTCGAGAACATGTTCATCTGGAATGTGCTACCGCCTTGCGTCGGCACGCTGGGAGCGATCGCCTTCGTTCTGACCGTGAGCGGCCCGATGGCGGCGCTGCTTGTCGTCGTTGCCGCGATCGTGGTCGTGACCATGTTCCACCTGGCGGCGGCGGGTAAGCCGTTGCATCACGACTTCGCCGACAAGGCCGCGACCGTTGACGGCGAGATGATCGACGTAGTCAGCAATCTGCCGGTGGTGCGCGCCTTCGGCGGTATCGTACGCGAGCATAGCCGCTTTGATGTCACGCTCGATCGCGAGCTCGGAGCGCGGCAACGCAGCTTGCGCTATCTCGAAAAACTGCGACTGCTGCATGCGATCGTCACTGTCATTCTGACGATCGGGCTGCTGGCCTGGGCGATTGTGCTGTGGCAGCGCGGCGCCGCGACCGCCGGTGAAGTTGTCCTGGTCTGCACCCTCGGGCTGTCGGTACTGCATGCCACGCGCGACCTCGCCGTGGCGCTGGTCGACGTGACCCAGCACATGGCGCGCCTGTCCGAGGCGCTGGCGACCCTGCTGGTCCCGCACGAGCTCTGCGATCTGCCTGGAGCCGAGCCGCTGGTGCGGCGCGGGACGAGCGTCACATTCGAGAATGTTTCGTTCACCTACCCTGATGGCCGCAACGTCTTCAAGAATTTCAATCTGCGCATCGAGCCCGGCCAGCGAATCGGCCTCGTCGGGCGGTCAGGAAGCGGCAAGTCGACCTTGTTCGCCCTGTTGCAGCGCTTCTATGGCCTGTCGGCCGGTCGCATTCTGATCGACGGTCAGGACACCGCGCGAGTAACCCAGCAGAGCGTGCGCGAGGCGATATCGGTAGTGCCGCAGGACATCACGCTGTTTCATCGGTCAGTTATGGAGAACATCCGATATGGACGGGCCGATGCGACGGACGACGAGGTGCTGGCGGCCGCGATCGCGGCGGAATGCCACCACTTCATCCAGACGATGCGGGGCGGGTTTGACACCCTGGTTGGCGAGCGCGGCATCAAATTGTCGGGCGGCCAGCGGCAGCGCATCGCTATCGCGCGCGCCTTCCTGAAGAATGCCCCAATTCTGTTGCTTGATGAGGCCACTTCGGCGCTCGATATCGAGTCGGAGGAGACGATCCGCGAGGCGCTGGCGCGCCTGATGCACGGACGTACCGTCATCGCGATCGCGCATCGGCTGTCGACCCTGCGCAACTTCGACCGGATCATTGTGTTGCGTGATGGACAAATTGACCAGGACGGGCCGCCGGACAAGTTGATCCTGCGCGAAGGTCCTTATCGCGAACTGGTCAGGCAGGAGATGTCGCGTCTCATGAAGCAGGCCGCCTAGTGGCGGGGGGAAAGGGCATCTGGTCATGCGGTTGCTGGCGGGAACGCTGGTCCTCATCCTGAGCGCTGGCCCGGCGGTCGCCGCGCCACCGCCGGAGGACGAGGTGGAGCGCGTCGTCACGCGGCACGTTAAGGCCCTGTTACCCGACGATGGGATTGGCGGTGCCGCAGTGGCCCTGCGCCTCGAGGGACGGACCCTGTTCTTCAACTACCGGTGGGCCGATGCCGCCGCCGAGCGGCCGGTAACCACCGACACTCTCTTCAATCTTGGCTCGCTCCGCAAGGTATTCGAGGCAACGCTGCTGGCCCTCGCGGTGCAGAGCGGCCGGATCGCGCTCGATGATCGGGTCGCCGACTGCCTCCCGGAGCTCCGGCCGGATCGCGACATCAGTCGCATCACCATCGGTCAGCTTGCGACCCACACCTCTGGCCTCCTGCTGCCGCAGGACCATCCACCATGGCCGAACTGGGGTCACACGCTGCCGTCGTTCATCGACGCCATGAACGGCTGGACCGCCGATATCGACCACCAGCCCGGCGAGCAGCATATCTATACGCACGCGGGCTACGTCCTGCTGGCGCTTGCGTTGGAACACCGGCTAGGCCAGCCGATCGACGAACTGCTCGGGGACGCGATCCTCGGCCCGCTCCGCATGGACTCGACATTATTGCCCCTGCGCGACGACAGCGACCGCGGACAGCTCTCGCCGGAGCAAAGGCTGCGCAGCGTGCAGGGCTACTCGGTGGACGGCAAGCCGATCGGGGAGCCGGGCGACCAACAGGGCTATTACCATTGGCCGGGCACCAGCCAGATGTATTCATCGACGCGCGACCTGGCGGTCTTTCTCGCCGCCAATATGGACGAGCTTGCAATCGAGCCCGCGCTCGCTGATGCAATGGCCCTGGCGCAACGCGGCGTCTATGCCATGAGCCCGCACAACACGCAGGCGCTCGCCTGGGAGATCAGCCATGGCGACGAGCCGACGATCATCGAAAAGTACGGCGGCCTCAACAATGCGGGAGCCTATCTCGGGCTGATGCCGAGCCGGAGGCTCGGCATCGTGATCCTGAACAACCGTGGCAACCAATATCCCAACGAGGCCGGCCGCCGCATCCTGCTTGAACTCTCCGGTTACAGCGCTGAGCACGACTGATCGGGTCCGGGTTGCGAACCAATCGAGCGAAGCAGAACCAACCGAGTGCCGCCCGGTTCTCTCCCCAAGAGAGGACGTTATGACTCTGCTGCGATGGGCACTGATCGCGCTGCTGTTGTCACTGGTGGCAGGCCTATTTGGCTTCACCGAACTATCGGTGGCGAGCGCGCAGGCCGCGCGTATTTTCTTTTATATCTTCATCGTCCTGTTCGTGATCCTGCTCGTGCTCGGGCTGACCGTATTCCGAACGGCGCGCGGTCCCTAGCTCATAAGCATTGGCTCACGATGCGCGGCCGTACACGACCGAGACGCGAATGGTCCCCTCGCTGCGCAGGAGCTCGACCGAAACGCCATCGCGGTAGCGGCGAGCGACCAGATCGACACTGCACTGACCGAGCCGCAGGTTGCTCAGCTTGACCTCGTTGAGGAACGAGGGCAGGCGCGGATCGGTGAGGCGGATTTCGCTGCGCTCCGGGTCAAATTCGAGCCCGAGCGAAGCTTGCAGGAGCAGGAGCGGCGCGGCGCTTGCCCACGCCTGCGGCGAACAAGCGACCGGATAGAGCGTCGGACCCCGCCCGCGCCGGCGCTGGAAGCCGCAGAACAATTCGGGGAGTCGCCGCAAGTCCATATACGTTGCGGCCTCGAACAGTCCTTCGAACACCGGTTCGATCGCGGCTTTGTGTCCGTAGCGCGCAAAACCGAGCGCAATCAGCGCATTGTCGTGCGGCCAAATCGAGCCATTGTGATACGACATCGGATTGTATCGCGATTCTGACGCCGACACTGTGCGGATTCCCCAGCCGGAGAGAAATCGCCGTCCCAACAGGCGCTGGATCACTTTGTCGGCGCGATCGGGACGGACGATCCCGGTGAACAGGAGCTGTCCCGCATTCGACGTCAGCACCCGGCATTGCTGCTTGGCGCCATCGAGAGCAAGCACGTAACAATCGAGATCAGGGCACCAGAACGCCGCCTCGAAACGCTCCGCCAGCGCGCTCGCCTGGGCGTCGAGCTCGTCGGCCCGGCGTTCGCGGCCCAAACGCCGGGCCGCGCGAGCCGCAAGGCGCTTTGCGGCGTAGACGTAGCCCTGCACCTCGGCGAGCGCGATCGGCCCTTCCGCCAGGCGACCGTCGGCGTGGAAGATGGCGTCATACGAATCCTTCCAGCCCTGATTGACGAGACCCTGATCCGTGACGCGGTGATATTCGGTAAAGCCGTCACCATCGAGATCGCCCGGACCGTCGATCCAAGCCAGCGCGGCTTCGATCGAGGGCCACAGCTCCGTCAGCAACGCATCGTCGCCGGTCCGTTCCGCGTAGCGACCGGCGAGCAGCACGAACAGCGGCGTGGCATCGACACTCCCGTAATAAAGCCCGAACGGGACCTCGCGCAAGGCCGCGAGCTCGCCGCCGCGCATCTCATGCAGGATCTTTCCCGGCTGCGCTTCGGACAGCGCGTCCTCGGTCGTTGCCTGAAACGCAGCGAGGCGACAAAGCACCCCGCGGGCGACACCCGGATCAAGCCACAGCATCTCGAGCGCGGTAATCAGGCCGTCGCGTCCGAACGTCGTCGAGTACCAGGGGATGCCGGCGTAGGGATACGGCCCCTGCGGCGTTTGCGTCATCAGCATGTAGAGGTCGGCGATCGACCGGCACACCATTTCATTGAAGATGTTGTTCGACGTCTGGATCGCGGTGGCTTGCCGCGCCGCGACTTTCAAGTCGCGTCGAGCTCCGAACATGGCTTTGAAGAACGGAACCGCCTTGCTGCGCTCCGGCTGATCGCAGGCAATCGCAACGAAGATCGAAGCACCGCGTTTCGGCGGCAAATTGAGCTGGTACAGACCCACCCTGCGGTCGAGCCGTGTCGGACGCGGGTCGAACCCGACCGTCGTTTGCCGGGTCCGGCCGTCGAGCCCATCGTATTTCAGGAGCACGGTCTCCGGATTGAGCACGATCGTCTCGGCGACGCCGCGCCGTTCGCGGTGAAGCCCCCGCACCTCGAAGATATCGGCGAAGTCGCCGCCGAAGATCATCGACAATCGAATGTCGACCGCCTCATCGCCGTGGTTGTGCACGCCCAGCCGTTGATAGGCGCAACCGCGCCAGAGGAATGTCGTGCGCACGATGTGGATGGTGTCTTTCTTGAGCACCAGCCGCCGATTCATCACGATATCCGGATTGGTCAGCCCAACGTTCAGGACCGAATTGTCGTCGCTGACGTTCGATCCCAGGAGCAGCGGCGGCATGCCGTTGAACCGCAGTTCGAGCTGCGAGAGGAAGCGTGTGTCGTGGTAGAACACCCCGTCATGCTGGTCGGATGTTGCGCCCATGTCGCCATGGCTGTCGAGCACCGCGAATGTGTCCCCGAACTTCAGGGTGTGCTTGGGGCGCGTCGACTGACCAGTCGCCGGAATATAGAACGGCGCCTCGGGAACCGTTTCCTGATCCAGAAGCGCCGGGGTGGACGCAATTTCAATCGGCATGAGATCTCCGGCCATTCGCGCTGACCTGCAGCGGCCGAGACGGCATTTCCGGTCCGCGATCGCTCAGGGCGGAGGTTCGTAGCAGCGAGCGATAGACTTTGATATAGTCCTCCGCCATACGCGTGGCTGAAAACCGCTCCTCGAACCGCCGTCGAATCGCCCGGCGGTCGAGTGACAGGACGCGCCGCAGTGCGCTGATCGCGGCTTCGGGCGTTTCGACAATCGAGCCCGTCACGCCCTCGTCGATGATCTCTGGAACCGAGCCGCAGCGACAGGCCAGGACCGGGGTTCCGCATGCCATGGCCTCGATCATGGAGAGCCCGAAAGGCTCCGGCCAATCGATCGGGAACAACAGCGCGAGCGCCTCACCAAGAAATTCGGTCTTTTCCTGCTCGTTAATCTCGCCCACGAAGGTGATGTCGGATCCGTTCAGGAGCGGCGCGATTTCGGTCTGGAAGTAGGCTTGATCGACCTTGTCGACCTTGGCCGCGATCCGCAGCGGCAGTCCGGCGGCGCGCGCGATGGCGATGGCTTGATCGGGCCGCTTTTCGGGGCAGATCCGACCAAGGAACGCCAGGTAGCCGCCGCGCGGATCGAAGGTCGGGCGGTGCAGATCCATCGGAATCCCGTGGTGGACCGTGGCCAGGAACCGCGCCTTCGGGATCGGGCGGCGCTGGGAATCGGAGATGGACACCAGCGGCATGTCACAGAAGCCACGATACAGCGCCTGGAGGTCGGGCAGATCCTGCCGACCATGCAGCGTCGTGATGGTGCGGTCCGCGATCGGCCGGAATAGCGGAAAATGGAACTGATCGATATGAAAGTGCAGGACATCGAACTCATCGGCGCGATCGCGCACCTTGTCGAGCATGAGCATGTAATAGGGGATCGGATCCTGCACGGTCGGCGTCAGCCGCAAGGCGCCGCTGGTGCAGGGGACGAGCTCGGCCGAGGTCAACGAATCGCCGCTCGCGAACATCGTGACCTGGTGTCCCTGCCTGACCAACTCCTCGGTCAGATACGAAACGACCCGTTCGCTTCCCCCGTAAAGCGTCGGAGGGACACTCTCGATCAGTGGGGCAACTTGCGCGATTTTCATTGGCAGAAGACTCCACTCGATGTGCAGGATTTGTGAAGGGACGTCATGCCGCTTCTCGACCCCCGCCACCAGGGGTCGGTCCGGCGCGAGCTTGCCGGCACGCTCGCCGTGTATGCCGTCATCTGCAGCCGTTCCCCGGCATGCCGAGGCCGCAGTCACGGCAACAGCCCTCGCGCGTCAGCAGCGTTGTCTTGACGGCAAAGCAATGAAACCGTGCTGACGGCAACGGTCAGGACGGCTGCCTGTTCCCCGAAAATCGGCGTAACAATGGAACCACGGCGGGCGCGGTCGAATTGCTCGGTTACCCGTTGGTGTGGCTCATCTGAGCGGCCCCAGTGCCGGCCATACCTTCTCGGTGCGCCAGATCGCCGAACCGACGAAGCGCTTTCCCTTCGGGTCGTTCGGGTCCTCCTCGTAAAGGACAACGCGCTGCGCGACTGCCGCCCCGGGGTCACCGCGGCCGACTGCGGCGCTTGGGTTTGCTGGCTAGGCCGGATGGGGACAATCTTCAGGCGGTTCGGAGATATCGGAGCAGTGTCAGACCATGGCGTTTCCGGCTGTGGCGGTTGGCCTAGCTGGTTCGGCGAAGTCTGAGTCGGCGGAAACGGCGCGATCGAGGCGGATTCCGACGTAATTTCAACGTGTGATCGTGCATGCTCCTTCACACCGGGTGAGGTCGTGCTGCTCCATTGCCAATAGGCCGCGCCTGCAAGGATGCTAACCCCAACCGCAACCGCCACTACGCGCGGCCGCCACCCTCGAGTGAGTGAAGGGGACGAACTCAGTGCTTGGGGAAACGACCGATCCGCTCCCGCCAGGCAGACTGGACTGCCCCTTTGTAGTCCCGGCCGTGGCAGCCTGAGGTGACGAGGAGGACGGTAATCGAACCTTGGCAACTTGACGCGACGAGGCAAGTGTCGGTTGAGCCTTGACAACCTTCGTTGCTGACGCGACGGGGCGACGTGCAATCTTTGCTTCCAGCGCCTCGAACGTATCGCTCGACGATTTGCCGGTGCCTTGGGTATCGACCATGGGTAGGCGACGGGACTGCTTTGCTTGGGACGACAAGTCCGAGATCGCGTCAATCAATCGATCCATGTGGTCGTGAAAGTCTCGGTCGGTATCGATCCCGGCGGCTTGCCGATATGCAAATTCCTGCAAAGTGTCGGGAAGCTCATCCGGCTTCGGCATACCGGCTTCGTCGATCAGGACGGGAATGACGGGAATCTTCTTCGTCAATGCGGTCTCGATTTCGATCCTGACCCAATCGGTTGCTTCTAGAATCCGCGGCCGGCCAGCCTTGTCAGCAAGGAGCCAACGCGGCCCGATAATGGCAAGCAGCACGTCGCAACGATCTAGACTAGCGTGTTTCGGAGATGCTCACGGAAGTCCCAGCCCACCGGAATGGCGTCAATGTCCATGAAGACATTGTCTCGTCCGTAATGTTGTTTGAGCCGGTCCACGATCCGGCCCGTGATCCATTTCGAATCCTCACGCCGATATGAGACAAGAATCGTTGGCATCGAGCGCACCGCAACGGCCGAAAAAAATCAGCTAATGCTCATGCTCTTCAATGGTCCCCCGGTTGCGAGCGAATGTAAGACACCAACCCCCTACTGCCGCCACACCCTGAACGCGTCCGCGAAGGCGCGCTCGCCGGGCGTGCCCTTCTCGAGCGCAAGGATGGCGCGGCGGTTGTTGTTGTAAACAACGGGAATGTCGAACCAGGCGCGCTCCTTGAGCAGCTGCACATTGCGTTCGCGATCGGCGTCGACGGCGGAGAGCCCGATCAGGAAAAAGCCATTCGTCACCTTGACCGCGAGGCCCGACAGCGGCGTGCCGCGGGTCTGCTCGGCCTGCTTCATCAGGATGCCGGGAACGTTCGAGACGCCGCCGGCCGGGAAGTCCGACGGCAGCTTGAACACGATCTCGACGGTATGGCTCGCCGGCAGGTTGGGATCGGTGTTGCGGCGGAGCGACCAGGTCATCGCGATACGGCGTTCCGGTATCTCCACGTCAGCACGGATGGCGAGTTCCTGCGGCATCCCGGGGGCCGGTGATACCATCTCGGTGCGCCAGATCGCCGAACCGACGAAGCGCTTGCCCTGCGGATCATTCGGATCCTCTTCGTAGAGGACGACTCGCTGCGCCACTGCCGCTCCGGGAGTGACCGCGGCCGGCTGCGTCGCCTGGCTCGGCTGGCCGGCCTCGAAGCGTACGGGATCCTTAACGCGGCCCGCCGGCGCTGGCGCGGTCTCGGAGGCGACGTCGGTTGAAGGTCCCCGCAGCGAGCGGTAAAGCTGCGACAGCGTCGGCCATAGCACCATGAGGCTGCCGGCAACTCCGGCGAGTACCAGCAGCACGAGCGCGATCTTGATGTAGTCGCGAAACGCCCAGCCCGGCCTCGATTCAGTCTCCTCCGCCGGAGGCGGCGGAGGCATCCGGAACCGGGTCGGGGCAGGCTGGGTCTCGTCGTCGATCGTCGGCTCGAGCAGGCGCGGGGGCGCGTCGTCCAGCATGTCGGCGTCGAGCGACTCGAGATGGATATCGCCAGGTTGCGGCGCCGCCTCGCCATAGGTGTCGCGGCTCTCACGCCCAGCCTTCGCCGAGCGGGGCGCTTCGCCGGGCTCGTCGGTGACAACATTACGGAAGTCATTGAGACCGGCATCAAGCAGCGAACGGCGCTCGCCCGGAGCCCGTCCGCGCAGCGGATGACGCTGCGGCGGCGGTGACAGCTGCGGTGGCGGCGACGGCTGCGGCGCATCAGCCGTCGGCTGGTCGAACACCGGATCGAGATAGCGATCGTTGCCGAACATGCCGTTGGTCGAAAGCCCGTTCGATTGCCGCGGCGGCGAGGCCGGTGGGCGAGGAGGCAGCGGATCGGTGCGCGGCGGCAGACTCGCGCGCCGCTCCTCTGGCGCAGAGTTCGGCCCATCGTCCCATCGCGGCATTTCGGGCGGCCGCATCCTGCGCGCGGGCTCGGGGCGGGCATTCTCGACCCAGGTCTGGCGGGCCGACTCGGCCTCGACCTTGCGGATCGCCTCTTCGAGCGCAAGGCGCTCGCGCGTCACGTCCGATTCGGTCAGCGTCGGTGTCACGCCGCGCAGCTGCGCGACGAGCGCCGTGCGCGCTCGCTCGTAGAGCGCGCGGCGGGCGTCGCCGGTGTTCCTTTCGAGGCCGGCGACAGCGCGGGCGATGAGCGGGTAGTAGTCGGCCATTTCCCTAGATTACACCTTACCTGCGGTGAACCCCCACTAGTTTTCGAATGGGTTATGCACCAGAATCGTGTCCTCGCGCTCGGGGCTGGTCGAGAGCAATGCGACCGAACATCCCACCAATTCCTCGATGCGGCGCACATACTTAATGGCCGGGGCCGGCAGTTCCACCCAGGACCGCGCCCGGGCGGTTTCGCCAGCCCAGCCCTCGATCGTCTCGTAGATTGGCTCGACCCGCGCCTGCGCCCGCTCGCTCGCCGGAAGATAATCGATTTCGCGCCCATCGAGACGATAGGCCACACACACTTTAACCTCCGGCATGCCGTCCAAGATATCGAGCTTGGTAAGAGCCAAGCCATTGATTCCGCTGGTCCTTACTGTCTGGCGCACGAGCACCGCATCGAACCAGCCGCAGCGGCGTGGGCGCCCGGTCACGGTTCCAAACTCGCGTCCCCGTTCCCCGATCAGCCGCCCGATCTCGTTCTTCTGCTCGGTCGGGAATGGCCCCTCCCCTACCCGGGTCGTGTAGGCCTTGCAGATTCCGAGCACATAATCGATTGCCGACGGCCCCAGGCCAGAGCCGGTCGCCGCCTGCGCCGCCACCGTATTGGAGGAGGTCACGAAGGGATAGGTGCCGTGGTCGATGTCGAGCAGCGCGCCCTGCGCCCCTTCAAACAGGATGCGCCGGCCCTCGCGCCGCTTCTGATCGAGCAGCGACCACACCGAATCCATGTATGGCAACACCCGCGGGGCCACGCCCTCGAGCTGGGTCCTCACGGCGGAGGCGGCGAGCGCTTCGAGGCCAAGCCCGCGCCGCAGCGCGTTGTGGTGCGCCAACAGGCGGTCGATCTTACCGTTGAGCGCCGGCAGGTCGGCGAGGTCCATGAGCCTTATGGCGCGTCGGCCCACCTTGTCTTCGTAGGCAGGACCGATACCGCGGCCCGTGGTGCCGATGCGCGTTGATATGTTCGACGACTCGCGCGCGACGTCGAGCTGCTGATGCAGGGGAAGGATCAGCGTGGCGTTCTCGGCGATGCGCAGGCTGTCAGGCGTCACAGCAACCCCCTGCGCAGCGAGCCGATCGATCTCCTCGATGAGGGCGCGCGGATCGAGCACCACGCCATTGCCGATCACCGAGAGCTTGCCCGGCCGCACCACGCCCGACGGCAACAGCGAAAGCTTGTAGGTGACGCCGTCGATGACCAGGGTGTGCCCGGCGTTGTGCCCCCCCTGAAACCGCACCACGATGTCGGCCTGCTCGGAAAGCCAATCGACAATCTTCCCCTTGCCTTCGTCGCCCCACTGGGAGCCGACCACGACCACATTGGCCATGAGCTGCCCTTCCTCCGCGTGGCCAGAAATTATCCCGAATCAACAGAGACTTGCCCAAGCTCCGGCCCTCCCGGAATTAACGGAAGCCGCCGCCTCAGGCAAGGCGGCGCAGGGCCAAGCACGACCCGCCCGAGGCAGCCGACAATCCGAGCTAACCCCTTCCTCCGGCTTGGTTCAGGGGAGCAAGCCCAACGAATCGGCTCTCTAGAAGGCGATCTCGCGGCGATATCGGGGCGGCACTACCTCCTCCCCGCAGATCGGCTAAAACCGCAGCGGCCGAGCCTGCTGCACCTGCGGCAGCGCGCGCACCTTGGCGAGCACGTCGGGCGACAGCACGCCGTCAATCTCGATCAGCGCGATGGCATTGCCGCCGGGCGCATCGCGGCCGACGTGGAACGTCGCGATATTGATGCCCGCGTCGCCAAGGGTCGAGGAGAACTTGCCGATGAAGCCTGGCTTGTCGAGATTCGTGATGTAGATCATCGAGGGGCCGAACTCGGCATCCATGCGGATACCCTTGATGTTGACGATGCGCGGACGGCCGTCGGCGTAAACGGTTCCCGACACGTGCCGCGATTGCCGCTCGGTTACCACCGTCACGGTGATCAGGCTCTCGTAGTCACCGGCGGCCTCGCGCGTCACTTCCTCGACCACGATGCCGCGATCCTTGGCGATGATGGGCGCCGACACAACATTGACGTCCTCGAGCATGGGCCGCAGCAGGCCGGCGATCGCCGCCGAGGTCAGCGCCTTGGTGTTCATGCCGGCAACCGCGCCCTCATAGGCGAGCTGCACCTTGGCGAGACCGGTTTCGGTGAGCTGACCCGCGAACGATCCGAGCTTCTCGGCAAGCGCCACGAACGGCTTGAGCTTCGGCGCCTCCTCGGCGGTGATCGACGGAAAGTTCACCGCATTGGTGATGGCGCCGGTGAGGAGATAGTCCGACATCTGCTCAGCCACCTGCAGGGCCACGTTCTCCTGCGCTTCGGTGGTGGAGGCGCCGAGGTGTGGCGTGCACACCACGTTGGGATGACCGAACAGAGAATTGCTGGTCGCTGGCTCCTCGATGAAGACGTCGAAGGCGGCGCCCGCGACCCGGCCGGAGTCGAGCGCCTGCCGCAGCGCCAGCTCGTCGACCAGACCGCCGCGCGCGCAGTTGATGATGCGCACGCCTTTCTTCATCGCGCCGATCGCCTTAGCGTCGATGATGTTCTTGGTCTTGTCGGTGAGCGGCGTATGCAGGGTGATGAAATCGGCACGCTTGAACAATTCCGCGAGGTCCACCTTCTCGACGCCGAGATCGCGCGCGCGCTCGGGCGACAGGAAGGGATCGTAGGCGATCACCTTCATGCGCAGGCCGTGACCGCGGTCGGCGACGATCGAGCCGATATTGCCGCAGCCGATGATGCCGAGCGTCTTGCCGGTGATCTCGACGCCCATGAAGCGGTTCTTCTCCCACTTGCCGGCCTGCGTCGAGGCGTCCGCCTGTGGGATTTGCCGCGCCAACGACAGCATCAGCGTGATGGCGTGCTCGGCGGTGGTGATCGAATTGCCGAACGGCGTGTTCATCACGATCACGCCCTTGGCGGTCGCGGCCGGGATATCGACATTGTCGACGCCAATGCCGGCGCGCCCGACCACCCGCAGCTTATTGGCCTTCTGCAGGAGCTTGCCGGTGACCTTGGTGGCCGAGCGAATGGCGAGGCCATCGAATGCTCCGATCGCATCGGCGAGCTTTTCCTTGTCAGCGCCGAGCTTGGGCTGGAATTCGGTGTCGATACCGCGGTCCTTGAAAATCTGGACCGCGGCGTCGGACAGCGCATCGGAGATGAGAACGCGCGGAGTCATGGTCGTTGTGATCCTATCTTGAGTGACCTGGGTGAAACCTAGCTGCGAGCCTTTGGCCGCACGAAAAACGGCCGCGCCTTCGAACGGAAGTAGTCTTCGAAGGCGGCTCCGGACAGCGGAGCAAAGTCGACGACTTTGCCCGGCGGCAATGCTGCGCGCAGCTTCGGACGCATTGCCTGCCGGACGGTTTCCCAGTCGGCGGCAGCGCTGACCGAAACATGCAGATGCGGAGCTTCGCCGGGATATAGGCGACCTGGCAGAGATAGGCCGCGTCGACCGATGGTATGTCTTGGAAGATGGCACTCAGGGCGGTAACGACCTCAGTCGGATAGTGAGCCGGCTGGCCGATGAGCACCTGGGTAGCCTTCTTCACCACCACAGCTTCGAGATCGCTGCCGAAGTCTCCTCGCAACAGGCGATCGACCTCCTCGCGCGGAAACTCCTTGCCGTAGTCCGAGCCTGGATTGAGGACGAACTGTGCGTCACCGTAACGCGCAAACAGATCGCGCGTTTTGTCCGGCGCGATGACGTGATCACCTGGAATGATGGCATGGGCGCGTGCGGGGGCGGTGAAGAACGGCAGAAAGACTTCCTCACCGCGACGCACGCTGCTCAGCTCGAGTTTCGCACCCGCTGGCAAGATCATTTTTCCGTCCGGTCCGGCAATCGGGGCACTGCCGGATGCAGTCAACGCAAGGAAGACCTCCCCGTCCATGAGATCGCGTAGAAAGGCTGCGCGATGGCTCGGCTCGCTTGCAGCGCGCATCAGACTGCGCTCAAGGTCGTTTTCGGGCTCGAACATGGTTGGCCTCGATGGGAGGAGGCGTCGGGCGCGCTCGGACGCGCCGTCCTCACGCCGCCTTGGGCAGCGCGTCCTTGGTCTTGGCGAAGGCCCAATCGAGCCAGAGCGTGAGCGCCTCGACGTCAGAGGCCTCGACGGTTGCGCCGCACCAGACGCGCAGGCCCGGCGGCGCATCACGATAAGCATCGATGTCGTAGGCCACGCCTTCCTTCTCGAGCGCCGCCGCCAGATTCTTGACGAAGGCCGCCTGCGCCTCGGCCGGCAGCGCCGCGATCGCGGGATCAACCACTTTCAGGCACACCGACGTGTTCGAGCGGATCGCCGGATCCTTGGCCAGGAAGTCGATCCAGGGCGTACGCGCGACCCAGTTGGCTATCGCCTTCGTATTCGCGTCGGACCGCGCGATGAGCGCCTTGAGGCCGCCGGCCGATTTTGCCCAGCCAAGCGCGTCAAGGTAATCCTCGACGCACAGCATCGAGGGCGTGTTGATGGTCTCGCCCTCGAAGATGCCCTCGATCAGCTTGCCATTGTTGGTGAGGCGGAAAATTTTTGGCAATGGCCACGGCGGCGTATGGCTGGTGAGCCGCGCGACCGCTCGCGGCGAGAGGATGAGCACGCCGTGCGCGGCTTCGCCGCCGAGCGCCTTCTGCCAGGAGAACGTGACGACATCGAGCTTGGCGAAATCGATCGGCTGCGAGAAGCAAGCCGAGGTTGCGTCGCAGATGGCGAGGCCTTGCCGGTCGGCGGGGATCCAGTCGCCGTTCGGCACGCGCACCCCCGAGGTCGTACCGTTCCAGGTGAACACGACGTCGGTCGCGAAATCGACCTTGGCGAGATCGGGCAGCGCGCCATAGCCGGCCTTCACGATGGTTGCGTCCTTGAGCTTGAGCTGCTTGACGACATCGGTGACCCAGCCTTCGCCGAACGACTCCCAGGCCAGCATGGTGACCGGCCGGGCGCCGAGCAGCGACCACAGCGCCATCTCGACCGCGCCGGTGTCGGAGGCCGGAACGATGCCGATCCGATAATCGGACGGCACTTCGAGTACTTCGCGGGTGAGATCGATGGCGCGTTTGAGCTTCGCCTTGCCGATCTTCGATCGGTGCGAGCGTCCCAGAACGGCGTCGGTGAGGGCTTGCAGGCTCCAGCCGGGGCGCTTGGCACAGGGGCCGGAGGAGAAATGCGGCACGACCGGCCGCACCGCGGGCATCGTCATGGCCATGAACTATCCTTCCAGATAGCTGCCCCTCGGTGGGGAGGGGTGTCCCGCGGCGGGAAATAAGGAAAGGTACGCGCGGCGTCAAGTGGACGGCAGCCGGCGCATGAATGGACGACAATGGAGGCCGAGAAAGATCGGACAGCTGCCGCGGCGATGGTCCTCCGCCAGCGCTGTCAGAACCGATAACCCGCCCCGGCCCGTGCGGTGTTGATGCTGGCCTTGGTGCCGGAGACGCCGGCGAAGCTCACGTATTCGTACTCGGCGCGCAGAAAGACGTTGGGCAGCACCAGG
>Ga0066903_100001451_pt1 | contig 17295 bp, 14 predicted proteins | sample PanSoiMetaGPlot1_FD_67491 | JGI IMG/M metagenome (GOLD analysis project Ga0066903, IMG submission 67491) | Tropical forest soil microbial communities from Panama analyzed to predict greenhouse gas emissions - Panama Soil - Plot 1 (version 2) | ecosystem: Environmental > Terrestrial > Soil >... | reverse complement strand
ATCGACGTCGCGCAGCGCGCGCTCGATGACGCGGTAATCCTCCTGGTTGGAGTAGACCACGATCGCGTTGTTGCTGGTATCGGCGGTGATGCGCACATTCTGGAACGGGCCGCGGCCGGAGCCGCCGCCAGACGCGGGCGTCGCGTTCGCTGACTCATCTTCGTTGCCCTTGCGATCCGCAAACGCATCGAAGGCCGCTGCAACGTCGGTGCCGTTGCGGTTCGACGATGCAGTCTGCACGCCGCCGGATTTGCTGCTGGTCGCGGTCCTGCCGCGGTCGAGCGACTCAAGCCTCGACTTCGCGCCCTCGCTGCCGGGCGCGAGCTCGTTTGCCTGCGCGTCGCTGGTCGTTCCGGATCGGGATCCGACGAAAATATCGTTGAGGATCTTGGCTACCTTGACGGCATTGCCGTGCTTCAGGCGATAGGTGCGCAGTGTGGTGCCGGTCGTGTCCGAGCGGTCGAGCCGCTGCACCCATTGTGTCGTCTCGGCAAGCAGCTTCGGAGTCCGAGCGACCACCATCACCGCGTTCATGCGCGAGATCGGCTGAAAGCGGACCACGCCCTGGCCCATGCCGCCGTCGTTGCTTTCATAGATTCGCTCGAGCTCGGCGATCATGGTTTCGGGCGAGGTTGATTTGAGCGGGTACACCCCGACCGACTGATTGCGCAGCCATTCCACGTCGAAGGTCGAGATCAGGTCGAGTACGGACTGGCGCTCGGCGGTCGTGCCCTGGATGAGGACCAGATTGCGCGACGGGATCACACGCATCGCGCCCGCGCGCGACAGGAATCCCTCGGCAGTCTTCGCGACCGTGGCGGCGGAGACGTAGCGCAGCGGCACGATCGAAACGCCGTAGCCGGGTTGACCCGCTCCCCTGCTGACCATCGTGCTGCCGCCTGCGTCAGCGAGCGGCACGATCTTGACCAGACTGCCTTCTCGCACGATCGCGGCGTTCGACAAGCGTAAGGCGCTTTCGAATGCCGGCAGCAGGTCCTTGCGTGGGATGGCGCCGACCGATGCGAGTGTCACATTGCCTTGCACGCGTGGGTCGACCAGAACGTTGAGCTTGAGAACGTCGCCGAGCAGCGTCTTGGCCACGGAGCGGATGTCGGCACCGTCGAAGTTCATCTCGACACCTTGACCGACCGCGACGGCGCCCGGTTGTGCCGACGCGACTCGCATTTGCGGGTTTTGCGCCTGCTGCGGCTCGGAATCGCTCTCGGCGCCCGGGAAGAGGAGCGGCTGTGTCGGCGCGCGCCGGGTCGAGGAATCATCGTCGGTCGTGCTTGGAAAGCGCGGGCTGACATCAACGCCACGCACTTGGTCCGCGACGCCGGACGCCGCTGACAATCTGAGATCCGACTTTGTTGCATCCAGCACGGCGCAGCCGAGCAGCGCGCAGAGCATCGTGCCCAAGGTGCAGGCCTGCGCGATATCCCGTGCCAATCGTGCTTGCGTTTTCCTCACCCCAAATGCCCCCTTCAGCTTCCCCCAAAAGCGTGTCGCAGGTTACCGCGGTTACTCCGCGGGTCAGTCAATCATGAGCTCGTGCCTCCATCATTGCCCACAGCGCTACCTTTGAATGCTCGCGTCATTATCTCGCCGACGGTGATCATTGTGCGGCGATCAAGAGATCATTTTGTGCGCACGAAGAACGAATGCTCTCTATGTAAAATCATGCTGGTTGGAATAACGGCACGCTCATTCTACGGCTCTTGAGTTCTACCGCTCTCGAGTCTTGCGGTGACTTGCTACTGCCTGCGGCGTCGACGCGGCGTTGCAGGTTCAGCATCCGTTGGTTGTGATGTGCTCGGCGCCGGCACGCTTGCCGGCGGGGCACGATCGGTAACGTTGCCTGCTTGCCCGTCGCTGTCGCGAGGCAGTTGCTGAGTGCTCTCGTTGCTAAATAATGTGAACGTCGCGAGGCGGCCGTCGAGCGAGAGAACCAAGCGCTTTGCCTCGATCTGAACGACCTTCCATCCGCCGATGTCGTCGCCGATTTGAACGCGATCGGCCTTGGTCGCGCTTGAGCGAATGATGGCGCGCGCGCCTTCGTCGTCCATCACGATACCGGACAGCGTCAGGTTGGGAGGCTCCGGCACGATTGCGACCGGCGGTTGTTCAGGCGGTGGTGATGGCGGCGGTGGTGTTGCGCGACGTGTGGGCGAGAACAGTGGACGATCGCGGGTTGTCGACAAGCGGTCGAGTGGCTGCGCCTCCAGCGGATTGGCGATTGTGGCGGTGGGCTCGGATGACTGCGCGCATACCTGACCTGCACACGCGACAATGCAGCACTGCATCAAAATGGCGATGGCGATACCCCAGCGCCGTTCGTTCATGGACCGCTCCGTCGCCAGACTGCGCGCACGCTGAGCATCGCCCGCAGCAATGGATCTTCGGGTGGCCGCCCCGCCGCGCTTGCGCCCGGCTGGATCGTCAATGCCTCGACAAACACGTACGGCGTGCCGCTTTCAAGCCGATACAACATCGCCTGCAGCGCGGCCTGGCTCACTTCGACGGTGGCCTGCAGACGGATCGTGTCGGGCGTGTCCTCGCGTTTTGAAGGCTCGAGCCCCGACGAAACCAAGCCCGCCTGCTGGGCGCTCGCGGTCTGTGCCACATAGGCCTGCAACTGAGCGCCAGCGAGGCCCTGCGTCGGCGCTTCGAGAAAGGCTGTGGCGGGCGCCAACGCGAGCGAGCGGCCGGGCCCATTGGCGCGCACTCTTGCTTCGAGCTGCGCAACCATCTCCTGGCGTTCGCCCAATTCGCGCGCGGCGTCTGCGCGCTCTTGCATCGCGTATTGCACCAGCGCGGCACAGAGCACCAGCAGCAGCGCCAGCATCGCAAGCGAGATCGTCTGTTCTCGGTTGAGCGTCATGGCGCAGCCTCATCGCCGATTTTGATGTGCGCCTCGACGCGCGCCTCGATGTAGAATCGGAACTGCCGCCCATCAGGACCGCGCGTAGTCGGCGCAAAGAAACGCACATTACTGAGGTGGCCGGATTGCTCGAGCGGGGCGAGCAGCGCGGGCGCATCATCGGCGATGCCGATAATGCGCAAGGCCGTGCCTTCGAGCCTTAGCTCGGAGAGATGCGCGGAATCGGGGATCGCGCGCGAGAGCCCCTCGAGCATGATCACGCTCGAGGCCGACGTTTCCTTTGATAGCCATGCGCGTTGCGAAGCCGGCAGCGATGCGATCGAGCCCGGCGTGCGTCCGGCCTGCAGTTGACGTTGTAACGTCTTGGCCCGAGCGGCGAGCTCCTCCTGCTCGCTGCGGATGGAGGATGCTGTAATCAGGGTAAAGATGCTCAGGATCACTGCCCAGATGAGCGAGGCCGCAATGCCGATACCGATCAGCCTGGACGCAGTCGCGAGATCCTCCTGTGGGCCGTCGTTGATGCGCGACCAGAGCGTGATCGGCTCTGCTTCCGTTCCCGCGTTGACGTGCGTGACGATCCGATCGACCTGCAGACCCGCTGTCGTCATCGCGCTGAGCGCATCGTCGATCGTGGCGCGCGAGGTCAGCAGCACCCGCACATCGAGCGTGGCGCCGTCATCTTCGCTCTTGTCGACCGCAAAGCCGTACATCACCTCGTCGGCGGGCCAGGGCGAGAGCCGCTCGATTTGATTGCCTACGATCCCCGACAGGAACTCGCGCGCCTGCGCCGGGACATTCAAGCGGCGGGTCACGATCTTGTCGGCGGAGAGTGCAAGAACCACAAAGCGGCCGTGCGCGTCGCGCGCAACGCGTTTTGCCGTGGATGCAGACAGCACTTTCGGCCGCGACTTTGCATCCTTAGCCGTGTCCGGTCGCGCTTGCCGCACCGTCAGCGTGCCATCCTCTTCGCTGATCATGATGATGCGCTGCGAGCGCCGATGCTCGCGCCAGGCGAGCAGCAGCATGGCGAGGACCTCGACCCACCGTCTCAACACCGTCACGATCGCATCGGCTTGCATTCGCACACTCCGCCTAGCGCAGCCCGGCCGCGGGCATGGGCGTAAAGACCAGAACGCGGTAGGGCTCGCTGTCCTGCGGCAGCGCCGCGATCACGGCGCGTGCCGCCGCACTCGGACCTTCCCGCATGGTAGCGATCAGATCGACCGCCGCGACGCGCTGCGGCTTGGCGACGACAAAGCGTTGCGCCGGCCCAAGCATCTGTGCAAGACGGTTGGCATCGACGGACGGATTGCGACGCTCCGCCAAGAAGGCTTCGAGCCTGGCCGCGTCGACGCCGGGCAGCGCGGCGATCACGCGGCGCGGCGCCGTCAGCGGGTTCACCGTCTCGCTCCCGTAGATGGTCGTGAGCGGCTCGATGGCGGCGAGCCATTGCGGGCGTACGCCCGCGACCCGGCCGATGTCGGCAAGCGCCTGCTCATGCGTTGTCGCCACGACAGGGGCGGGAGCGGGAACGGGGCTGCGGCGGCCCGCATTGCCGCCACGCTGCTCGACGATGGCTTTGGCCGCACCCTCCGCGTTTGCCGGGGGCGCCCCGACCGAGCGCAGCAGGCCGGCAAGCACCTCTGCGGGCGCCCTGGTAATATCGATGCGGCCGCCTTCGTCGCTCAGCCTCACGCGGATCGGTCCGGTTGAGAGATTGGTCGTCAGCTCGAGGTCGCGCAGCGTCGTGCCGCTCAGCATTGCGCCGGCGGCGACTTCGAGGCCGGCCGTGATCAGCGCATCGCGCTCGACGCGAAGACGATCCACGCCCATCACGCCGGTGAAGCTGCGGAACGCGACCGATGCCGCCATCGCCAGCGCCGCCAGCAGCGAGATCGACCACAGCACGGTGACTAGCACGGCGCCTCGGCGCGGATCGGTGCGCGTCATTGCGGCCTCCCGGCATCGGCTGGGCCGCCGGGCCCGGCGGCAAGGCATCCGGCGGTGGCATCGGGCCGGCCGCAGGCCGCCGGTGCGTCGGCGCGGATGACGAAATCGGCTTCGCCCAGCACATCGCGGCCGCTTGCTCCGCGTACGAGCAGGCGCACGAAGCGCGGCAGGGTCGATTCGCCGATCCAATTCGTATGCCAGGTCAGCGCGCCTCCCGGCGCGAGCCGGCCCAGCAGAAAGGTGATGTCCCACTTGCCCTCGATGAGCACGACCGGATTATCCGGCGCGGCCTCCTCGAAGCTGCTGTTCGGCCCGCCCCAGGGTGCGCGGCGCCGCACCAGCCGCATGACGTTGTCGTCCCGTTCGAACGTCAGCATAACGACTTCATCACCCGGCGGCGCAGACCCGACTGGTGCAGCTCCAACGAAGACGATCTTGCCGGGCTTTTGCGAGCTGCCGGTCTCGGCGCTGAACGCAATCGTCCTGCCGGCTTCGGTGCGGCGCGCGACCTGGCGGGCCGAGCCAAAGTCGGCTGAGAGCCGATTAACCGCGAGGACGAAGCGCTCGGCGACGTCGACAGTCCTGTTGCCGCGATCGAAGTGAAACGCCACATCGTGGATGAGCGCGGCGGTGGCTACGATGATCACCGAGCCGATCGCCAACGCAGCGAGCACCTCCACCAGCGTGAAGCCATCCCGGCCGGCCATGGCATGCTGGCGTCGCATTCTGGTCACTCCGGCCGGCCGAGCCGCACGGTCTCGGCGCTGACTATTTGCTCGCGCCCGAAGCTCACGCTCGCGACTACGCGATAGAGAGACAAGGCCGGCTGTTCCGATCCGACGGTCGGGGCAGGCAGGGGATAGGTGACTATTCGCCAGCGCAAATCGTCAAGCTCGCCCTCGCGCTCGGCACGCGCCAGCCTGCCGCGATCGAAGGGGGCGTCGAGCAGCGTGCGCAAGAGCACGTGCGCCGCCACGCGTGTTTCGGCGTCGCTCACGATGCGGCGGGATTGGAACAGATGCGGCGTCAGCGCCGCCGCAAAGGCCAGCACGAGCGCGAGCGCGACCAGCGCCTCGATCAGGGTGAAGCCGCCCAATCGCCGCCGGCGCGCGTCAGCGCGGCTCGATCGAAACGCCGCCAGTATACCAATTGACGCGAATCTCATACTCGGCCTTTTCACGTGAGAGCCTCAGCACCGCGCCCGAGGAGGCGCCGTCAGGATGAAAGCGGACGACGAGTGCACGATCAGCCTGGGCTTGACTCGCGCTCAGGAGATCGATCGCGACGTCGGCTGGAATCGCTACGGTGCCGCCGCCATCACCAATGAGGACGCGGCGGTCGCCATCGATAGCAACCTGGCGCTCGCGTCCGGTCAGAATGGCGCCAAGGCGTTCGCGGCGAAGCAGCGCGGCCGCTTCCATCGTTACGGCCTTCAGCTTCGCTCGCCCGGTGCCCGGCACCATGATGATGACAAGCGAAGCAAGCAGCGCGATGATGAGCATCACCGCTGCAACTTCGATCAGCGTGAAGCCCGCCTTGCGATCATGGCTCCACGTTCGAGATGTCGGCGGCTGTTCCGGTGCCGCCTTCGCGGCCGTCCGAGCCGAGTGACATGATCTCATAGGGAGGAGTCCGCTCTGCTGAAACACGATATTGGTAGGCATTGCCCCACGGGTCGTTGGGCACGCGCCCGCCTTTGAGGTACGGACCGTTCCAGACCGTTACATTGGCAGGCCGCTGCGTCAGCGCATCGAGGCCTTCCGAACTCGCGGGGTAGCGCCCGGTGTCGAGGTAGAACAGATCGAGCGCCGAGCTGAAGCTCTCGATCTGCAATTTGGCGGTCTTGACGCGCGACTCGCTGAGATAGCCCAGCACGCGCGGTCCAACCAGGGCGAGAAGGAGGCTGATGATCGTCAGCACTACCAGGATCTCGATCAGGGTGTAGCCGGAGCTCGCCACCGCGGCGAGCGAGCGCAAACGGGGAGGAGCAAGCGTGCTCGCGAGTGCATTCATAGGGCCGATTCCGTGATGCTCAAGAGCGCGCTCATGATCGATATGACCAAGCCGCCGATGACAATGCTGACAAGGATGATGGTCACAGGGCCGATCGCTCCCATTAGGCGGTCGAGCCCTATGCCGAGTCTGTGCTCATAGAATTCCGCCGCATGGCGCGCGATCGAGGGCAGGTCTCCGGTCTCGTCGCCAACCTTGAGCATGCGCACGGCCAGCGGCGGGAGCAGATCGGTCTCGGCGAGCGCGTCGCCGAAGCGCCGGCCATTGCGCACCAGCTCGAAAACGCGATCGACCGCAGCCACGTAGCGCGGTCCGCTGACCACATCGCGCAGGATCTTCAGCGTCGCGGGAAGCCCCACTCCGTTCTCAACGAGCAGGCCGAGCGTGCCGACGACGCGGGCGGTGCGCCGGTCGCTCACCGTTCCCGCGATGCCGGGCAGCGATCCGAGAGCAGCGACCACCTTCGCCTTCCACTCGCGCCTGCTCGCCACCAACAGAGCGCCGAGCAGGACGAAGGCGCTCGCGCCCAGGACCAGATCGAGATTGGTGCGCAGCCACGTCGACGTGTGCAGAACGAACGCTGCCCCCGCGTTGAGCTTGCCGCCCAGGTCCTTGAATACCGGCTCGAACTGCGGCACCACATATATAAGGAAAAAAGTGAGCACGGTGACAGCGGACCCGACCAGGAAGAGCGGGTAACGGACCGCCGAACTGATCCGGTCGGCAAGAAGCTGCCGGCGCGTGCGGTCTTCGACAATGGCGCGCAGCACCGGTTCCAGCCGTCCGGAAGCTTCGCCGGCGCGAACCATGGCGATGTAGGCCGGCTCCATGATGTCGGACTGTCGTTCCAGTGCCTCGGCAAAACTGTCGCCCGCCGAGATCGAGGCCCGGATAGCGCCGGCAAAGGCGGACAGCGCTTTGCTGGTGTCAGTGCCGAGCGTTTGCAGCGCCGCCTCGAGCGGCAGCCCAGCACTAATGAGCAGCGCGAGCTGGCGCAGGAAGATGGTGACGTCACGCGCCCGTGGCAGCTTGCGGCTGACGCTGGTCCCGCGTGACAGAACGCCCGGCGTGACCACCTCGGTGTCGATCGGCAGATGGCCCAGATACTTGATGCGCTGCAGGACCTCTTCGCGAGAAGGCGCCTCCACTTCCCCGACGACGATTTCTCCGCCCTGCGCCACCGCGCGATAGCGATATTGCGGCATCCCACCCCCTACAAGCTTGCCGTTACGCGGAACACCTCGTCGACAGTGGTTAGACCGGCTCGACATTTGGCCACGCCGTCATCGGCCATCGTGGTCATGCCGTCCGCGAGCGCGACCTTCTCAAGCTCGATCGCATCGACCTTCGGCCCGATGGCCTGACGCAACCGCGGCGTCACTTCGATCACCTCGAACACGCCACGACGACCGTGGAATCCGGTGAAGCTGCACCATTCGCAGCCGGCCGGCACATGAACGGTATCTCCTGCCTTGAATCCGAGTACCGCGTAGCGCTGATCGCGCGCGAGATCGGTACCGGAGAGTCGGTGCGGCTTCTTGCAGTGCTCGCACAAGATGCGCACCAGCCGCTGCCCGACGATCGCACGGATGCACGATGCCAACAGGAAGCTTTCGACCTGCAGGTCGATGAGGCGAGGAATTGCGCCCGCGGCGGTATTGGTGTGGAGCGTGGTGAGAACAAGATGCCCAGTCAGCGCGGCGTGAACGCCGATGTGCGCCGTTTCCGGATCGCGCATCTCGCCCACCATGATCACATCCGGATCCTGCCGCAAGAATGAGCGCAGCGCCGAGGCGAAAGTCAGACCAATCGCGGGATGAACCTGTGTCTGGTTGATGCCCTTAATGTGATACTCGATCGGGTCCTCGATCGTGAGAATCTTGCGCGCGGGCTCATTGATCACGGCGAGCGACGCAGCGAGCGTCGTGGTCTTGCCGGAACCGGTCGGTCCGGTGACGATGACTATGCCGAAGGGCGCCTGCAGCGCCTTGCGCAGCACCGGGTCGTCGCGCGGCCCGAGGCCGACCTGATCGAGCGCGACGAAGCCTGAGCCCTTCCGGAGCAAGCGGACGACCGCGCTCTCTCCATGCATGGTCGGCATGGTAGCGATGCGCAAATCGACCTCGGTGCCGGCGACGACAATCCGGGCGCGGCCATCCTGGGGCAGCCGCCGCTCCGTGATGTTCAGCCCCGCCATGATCTTGAGGCGCGAGAGGAGACCTTTCGCCATGCTGATCGGCGGCGGTGGTAAAGGCTTCAACAGGCCGTCTATGCGGAGTCGCACCTGCAACACATTATCCAAGGGCTCGATATGCAGGTCCGTGCCGCGCCTCTCGACCGCGACCCTGAGGAGCTCGTCGAGCGCGCGCACCACGGGCGCGCCGCGTGCCAGATCGCGCAGATCATCGAGATTGTCGTCGACGGCGGCCGTTTCGGCCGCCGGAGCCTCCTTCGCCGGAATGGTCTCCAGCGTGGTTGCGAGCGCGGCGTCGATATCCTCGGCGGTGGCGACAGCAATTGCAACCTCGCGCTGCAGCGCGATCTCGGCTGCGCGAATGGTTTCGTCCTCGATCGGATGTGCGATCGCGAGCGTCAGCTCCCCGGAGCGAGCCTCGTAAGGAAAAAGCCGCTCATCCTTGAGGAATCGCGACGACAGGCGCTCGCCCACGAAGCGACCGCCGACCAGGTCTCCACGCTGGACCCGGGGGCAGCGATAGTACGCGGCGAGCTCGTCGGCGAATCCCGTATGCGTCAGCTTGGTCATGCCGACCCAGTCGACGTCGCCGAACGTGTCACGGCGCCGCGCCGCGGTAGCGCCGTCGAACTCCTGCGCGTTGCGCAGCGCACCTTTCCGGGCGAGATGGCTGATGAACTCGCTTTGCGGCATGTCCGATCCGTTGATCGTCACGCCGACTTAAGGACGCGTTAGTGGCAACAAAGTGGATTGGGTCAGCGGACGCGGAGGTCGTCGTCGCTCACGGTGTTCACGTAGCGCGATCGAGACAACACGATCGAATTGGTATTCACGGGAGTTCCTTCGACACATTGATACCGGCCTGCCGCGATCGCCGACCTGTCACGTCACGACGGCGCGCGACCCTGGCGCGCGATCGATCGCACCGGCGGCCTTGGGTTGCGGCTTTCAAGATTTTCGGGCTCGCGTTTTGAACGCGCGTGAACAACGGACGACGTTTTGCCGTTTGAAGTCCCGATCAGGCATCAGGAACCAGAACACTCTTCCTGATTTTCTGATTTCTGATTCCTGATTACCGGCTTGGGCAGCGCAGATAAGTTTGAGTGCCGCGCTCGCTCGACCAGCGCAGATTCGAGCCGGTGAGCGTAAGGCTGATATTCGCTGCCCAAGTATCGTGGGCAGCGGAACAGAAAGCGCGAACCCGCAACGGAGCGTAGTGATGGAATCGTCCAATCTGATGACGATCAGCGGACCGCAGTATGTTTGTTCATGAGTCGCGCACACAAAATGTCGCGAGCAGCGCCACAATGCTGATGACCGTTGACCTGCAATTATAGGACCTCATTTCTCGATATGACGCCTTCAAGACCATGGGTTGCGGCTCAAAAATTTTCACGCATGCGTTTTTGAACGTGCGCGGAGCGGCACTGACATATCCCTGTGCACACTTTCAGGCGGCCTCAGAGCTTGCCGCACGAGCGTTCCGTTGCAGTGCGCGCGCTTGACGATCACACAAGTCGAAAATCGGCCCACGCCCGTCGCGCGGTAATTCAGTTCACGCCGCCAGGACCGTGCCGCGATTGCTGTCAGACCTGCTTCGCGCGCAGTGCGTCGAACTCCTCGCGGCAGGCAGTACTGAATGCGTAAAGCATATCAACCTTGCCGCTATGGACCATCTCTCGCAGCTCAAGGAACGTCTTGTCGGGCGCAAGATAGGTGTCGATGACCTTGCGCTCGATTTCTCCCGCGGCCTCGAGGACTTTCGGCGAGGATAGGATGCGCATTCGGCCGAGCTTTGCGTACAGGCTGACCAAGCCGGGAATATCGGCTTCGTCGTGCTGCAGCGCGTGGACATAGCATCTCGACGCGTCCTCGATGAATTCCTTGTAGAGCTCCTGCCGCGTGACCAGGTCTTGCTCCAGCCATTGCGCGCGGAGCTGCCGGCGCTGGGTCAGCCACGTCGCCAGGAGGGATGTGAGCCCTCCGATCGTGGCTCCCAGCAGCGCCGACAGCGCGGTGATCGCCGAAGCATCCATGAGGATCGCCTCATGGCAAAGCGAAGATGATCACCGCCGAGGTGCCGGAACCGCCGAAGAAGCCCGACACGACGCCGGACGTCGTCGCGACATACTGCTTGGCGCCGACTTGGTAGCTGATGACGCCGCCACCAACCGTGCCGCCGGTATTGAAGCTGTAGAGCGTCTTACCGTCACGGGTATCGATGACCAGGAAATCGTTGTTGAGATCGCCGGTGAACAACACATTGCCCGACGTGACCGTGACGCCGGCGACTAGCGGCGTCGGCCATTGCTTGCGCCAACGCACCTTTCCGGTCCCGGCATCAATCGCCTGCAGCCAGCCCTTCGCCTTGTCGCGCGGGTCGGGGTCGACCGAGCCGCCGTAATAGTGCGCGTTCAGCGCGAATTCCGGCGGCTTGTCCAGCTTCTTGAACGTGCCGCACCAGTCGACGGTGGCGACAAACAGCGTGTTGGTCTTCGCATTGTAGGCCGGGCCGTTCCATTCCATGCCCCCGAGCAGGCCCGGACAGATATGCGTGCCGCCCACTGACGGTTCGGCGTCGGCATTCTCACGCGTCGTGATCGGCATTTCGTAGAGGACCTCGTGAGTGTCGCGGTCGAGCATCCGCAACATGCCGTCCTTGCCGGTGACGGTCATCAGGTTGCGCGTCTTTCCGTTGGCCGAGGCGCGAAAGATCGGGCTGACCTGGCTCAGATCCCAGTCATGCATGTCGCTGGCGACAAACTGCTTGTACCACAACAGCCTGCCGGTCTTGAGGTCGAGCGCGACCACCGCGTCGGTATAGAGATTGGTGCCGGGGCGCACCTCGCGATAAAAGTCCGGCGCCGGATTGCCGACCGGCACGAAGACAATGTTTTTGTCGGCATCGTAGGACAGCGGCGTCCACACGCTGCCGCCGCCATGTTCGCGCGCCTGCGGGTTGCTCCAGCTGTCGGCGCCCGGTTCGTTGGCGTCGGGGATCAGGTTGAAGCGCCAGACCTCCTCGCCGTTCTCAAGCTTGAATGCGCCGATCCAGTTCCTCGCGCCCCAATCGGCGCCGGCGGGCCCATAGATCACGAGGTCGCCGACGATCAGGGGCGGCATGCTGAGGTATTGGCTCTTTCCGGCATCCCCAATCTTGCGACTCCACAGCAGGTTGCCCTTCTCCATGTCGACCGCGATCAGATAGCCGTCGGCGGTGCCGCGGATGACCCGGCCATCCTTGAGCGCAGCCCCGCGGTTCGTGGGCGACAGAATCTGATCCTTGACCCGCCAGTTGTAAGTCCAGCGCTCGCGGCAGGTCACGGCGTCGATGGCGACGATTGACTGATCGACGGTGACATACATCACGCCGTTGTAGACGACCGGATTGGTCTGTGTCGGGTTTGCGCTGTTGGAGCGATAGATACAGACCGGACGGAGCCGCGCCGCATTGCCGGCGTTGATCTGGTTGAGATCGACAAAGCGCTGCCCCGCATAGTCCTTGCTGGCGCTGAGCCAGTTGCGGGTATCGGTCGCCGCGCGCAACAGGTCGTCCTGGCTCGGGCCCTTGCCGACCGGCATGACGACCGGCTCGGTGCCGCCAGGTCCCCCAGCAGGTCCCACGGGTCCCGCCGCCTGCCCGAGCGTGCCCAGATACGCGATCACGTCGGCCCGCGCCGACTGGTCCGGCAGCGAGACCGGCATCGAGGTGCCCGGAACCTTCTTGGTCGACGATGTCAGGAATTCATCGAGCGTCTTCGGATCCCAGGTCAGGTGCGCATTGGTCATGGCGGGCGTGAAGTTGAAGCCCGGCAGAGTGCCCGATTGGCGGCCCATGACTCCCGCCAACGATGGACCAAAGCCCTGCTTGCCGGGCTCAGTCGTATGGCAAGCCGCGCATTGATTTTCGAACACGGTCTTCCCGGCAGTCGCATTGCCTTGCGCCCAGACCTGGGTGCCCGACAGCATGACGGCGCCCAGGACCAGTCCACTCGATGTTGCTCGCATGACCACTCTCCTGTTCACAGTCCTCCGCCGCCCTCACCGAGATATCCAAACCGTCATGCCGGGCTCGAGCCCGGCCGCATCGCCTTGCGGATCGAGGCGCAGCCGCAGCGTATTGCGGTCGTGATCGCCGACCGCGCGCTCGGCCTGCCAGGTTGCGAATGTCCCGAGCGGCCACAACTCGGTGACCACGGCGGGCGTCGTTTCGCGCGCGCCAGGACGCGCAATCGCCACCGTCGCTCCCACCGTAAGACCATGCAGGACATCTTCACGCGCGTTGAACGACAGCCACTGCTTGCCGGTCTCCTGGATCGCGAGCACCGGCTGGCCGGCACGGATGTTCTCGCCGATCTCGGCGACGACCACGCTGACGACGCCATCGGCCGGTGCGCGCAACGTGGTCTTGCCCAGCCGCCGCTCGAGCACCGCGAGCGCGGCGGTCGCGGCCTGCACCTGCGCGTCGGCGATGGCGAGTTGCTCGCGCGTCGGTCCGGCTTTGGCGGCCGCATGGTTGGCCTCGGCTTCGGCCACATCGGCGCGCGCGCTCGCCACGTCGTGCCGGGCCTGGTCAAGAGCCTGCTGCGAGGCAAAATCGTTGCGCGCAAGGGTGGATGTTCGGGTCAGCTGTGCGTCCACATACGTCAGCTTGGATTTTGCCTTGGCGATCTCGGCGGCGAGCCTGTCGATCTCCTCGTCACGAACGCCGGCATAGACGTGGTCGCGATCGGCCTGCGCGGCCGCCAGCGCCGCGCGTGCCTGGCCCACCGATGCGGTCAGCTCGAGCGCGGAGAGCTCGGCAACGACGTCACCGGCACGGACCTGATCGCCCTTCTGGACTTTGATGGTCGCGAGTTGCCCGCCGACCTCGGGCGCGACGCGGACCTCGGTCGCGCGCACGACGCCGACGACTGAGGCAGCCTGAACTGGCGGCCACAGCAGATATCCGCTAGCGCCGACTGCTGCGAGCAGAAGACCGAGCGCGATAATACGCGGGTGTCCATGGCTAGCCATTCGCGTCTCTCCGTTTGATCAGACGCGCCGAAACGACTGCGAGCGCGAAGTAGCCGATGGCCAGAAGCCAGAGCCCTCGCCAGTCGTGCTCCACTTCCCCGAGAGTCGCCCCCAGCTGGTTGATGCGGACGATGCCGTCGATCGCTAGATCGGACGGGAAGATACGGCCGGCGGCGAGCACCGGCCCGGGAATCGCTTCGCGCGGCCAGGAGAAGCCGGTCAGGAAGAACTGGGGCAGACTGGTGGCGAGAAAGATGAGCATCGGCGTGTCGGGGCGCTTGAACCAGGCGCCCACCGCCTGGCCCATGAAGCTCGTCGCGAGAATGAACAGCGACGCGAGCACGAACAACTGCAACGGCTGGCCCAGCGTGGAAAAGCCGTAGAAGCGCGGCAGCACGATGAAAAACAGCGCGAGCGCCGGCAGATAGATGATCAGGTGCGCGATGCCGCGGCCCAGCACCGTTGCGAACGCTCCGCCGGCAGCCTGCGCTAACGCCACGCTCGTCAGCATCGCCGAAGCGATCAGCAGCGTCTGCTGCAGAATCAGCACGAAGGCCGCGGGCACGACGTAGCTCGCGTAGCCGCCGACCGGGTTGAAGATCGGCTGCAACAGGATGTCAGCCGGGCTGCTGGCCGCTAGCGTCGCCTTGACGAGGCTGCCGTCCGTGCGCGCACCGCCGGCGGCTAGCTCGGATGAGAGCGTACTGATCGCAACCGCGATGCCGCTCGCCGTGGACCGCAATATGAACAGATAGGTGCCGTCGGCATAGATCGGAAGATGAGCGGTGTTGCCCTTGAGAACGTCGCGTTCCGTGCCAGGGGGAATGCCGACCACGGCAAAAGCCTCGCCGCGGTCGAGTGCCCGGCGTGCTTCGGCGAGCGTTTCGCCGCGGACAGCCACGCTGACCGCGCCGCTGGCGTCCAGTGTCTGCACGATCCTGTTGCTCAAGTCGCTCAGATCGTTGTCGACGACTGCAATTGGAATCTTACGCAAGATCTGGGTCAGGTACGGTTGCGGGTAATAGATACCGTAGATCAGCGGCGCTAGAACCATCAGGCTGAACGCCGCGCGGGTCGTAAGCACGCGCCGACACTCGGCCGCGAAGGCTCCGCCAACGCCGCGCGATGCGGGCGGCGCCTCGGTCGTTGCCGGCTCGGTCGATTCGCCGATCATGCTCGCGCTGATCGCCCGCAGACGAAGCAACGCCAATAGTGTGTAGAGCGCGGCCAACGCGGCAAGCGCGGCAAAAGGCCAGGCCGAATCCTGAACCGGCAGTCCGCGCGCCGCCTGCCCGAACACCACCGCCATGTACCAGCGCAGCGGGAGAATCGCGTTCCAGAATTGCGCGAACGCGTTCATGCCCAGGATCGGAAATCCCACCCCGAGATAGCCGAACGCGGGTGAGACGAAGAGCCCAGTAAAGCTTAGCCCGGTAGGGAGGTCGCGCGCCAGAAGCTGCATCAGCGCTCCCACCGCGAGATAGCTGATGATCAGCAGCATTGCCGCGACAACCACCATCGGCGCGTCGCCCCTGAACGAGATCTCGAATAAGCCCTCGAGGATCAACGGCACCACCAGCATGATGACGATAAAGATCACGAACAGGGGCGCAAGCTTGCCCGCTAACGCAACGATCGGGTTGCCGCCGGCGCAGGCGAGCCAGGTGCGCATGCTGCGTCGCCGGAACTCGGAGCCCACCGAGTAGCCTGCAGCCAGCGCAATCACGACGTGGAGGACCACCGGCAGCAGCGCCCGCAGCAGGAATTGCGCGTAGTTCCGCTCGGGGTTGACCAGCACGATCGATTCGGCAACCAGCGAACCGATGCGCGACGCTTTTGGCGCGGCGGGCGCTACGGCGCTGCTGGTGGCGGCCGCGAGGCTGTCGCTGAGCCCCGACGCCGCGATGCCCGCCGCCGTCAGGTACTGCTGGTTATAGAAGGCGACGACTTGCGGCCGGCGCCCGGCCTTGAGATCGCGTTCGAAATTGGCCGCGATGTAGACGGCGGCGAGCGCACCGCCAGACCGGATTGCCTGCGCCGCCGACGCGAGGTCGCCCGATCGCTCAACGATGCTCAGATTGGGAGAGGCGGCCAGGCGTTCCACGAAGGCGCGCGAGGTCTCCGATCGGTCTGCGTCGACGACGACCACCCCGAGTCCGCGGATCACCTGATTAGTGAAGACGGCGGACAGCACGGTGAAGGCGAACAACGGCACGCCGAAGATCAATATCAGCGCCACGCGGTCGTGCAGCAGCCATCGCGTTTCGCGCCGGGCTACGAGCCAGAATCCGGGCTTGAATGCGCGTCTCATCAGCGTGTCCGCCAGTCCAGATAGGCGCTCATGCCGGGCCGCAGCTCCGGCACCTTGTCCACCGGGTAGGCCCGGATCGAAAACGTCCGCAGGTCGAAATCGCCGGTAGCGCGAGTGGCGCGCCAGCTCGCATATTCGCCCTTGGTGGCGATCAGCCTGACCTCGACGGTGACCAGCCGGTCGCCGAGCGCGGGGATGCGGACGTCGAAGCGGTCGCCGACTTTCAGCGTCTGGACCAGATCCTCGCGCAGATCGAAGTGGATCCACAAATCATTGAGATCGATCAGCGTCACCAGCGGCACGCCGGGCGAAATGTATTCGCCGGGCTCGACGTTGCGCTGGTAGACCTGCGTCGCCACCGGCGCATAGACCACCATCTGGTCGATGATGGATTGAACGGCCTTGATGTCGGCGACCGCCTTCTCCACGTTGGCCACGGCGATCTGATGCTCCTCGGCCGTATAGCCGTTGACCGCCTGCTCGTAGGCCGATTTGGCCTGGTCCTGGCCGCGCTGGCTTTCATGCAGGGAGTCGGTCGCCTGATCGAGCCGCGCCACCGGCGCATTGCCGTGTTCGGCCAGTTGGCGGACGCGATCATAGGTTTGCTGCGCCAGCACCACGCTCGCCTGCGCCCGCTCGAGCGCAGCCTTGCGCGCGGCAACCACCTCCGCGCGCGTGCCGGCGTTGATGTTGGCGAGCTGCGCGTCGGCGACCACCTTGGCGGCCATCGCCTGTTCATGCTTGGCGATCGTCTCGGGATTGTCGATCCGCACCAGCACGGCATCGGCGGCGACATCCTGGCCGCGCGCAACCGGGATCTCCCCGACCCGCCCGTCGACCCGCGCCGCGATGTCGAACCGGGTGGCATCCACCTCGCCTTGCACCAGCAGCGGCTGGCCGCGCACCAGATAATAGATCGACAGACCGGCG